>Ga0208951_1000359_pt1 | contig 20959 bp, 15 predicted proteins | sample GreLakmeMI27MSRF_FD_187702 | JGI IMG/M metagenome (GOLD analysis project Ga0208951, IMG submission 187702) | Freshwater lentic microbial communities from great Laurentian Lakes, MI, USA - Great Lakes metaG MI27MSRF (SPAdes) | ecosystem: Environmental > Aquatic > Freshwater > Lake | place: Great...
CGGCGGGCTCGGCCCAGGGCGCCCAGGAGGGCACGTAGGCCGTGCGAGAGGAGACGGGCGGAGGCGGAGCTGCAGCCTCAGCAGGGGCGGCCTGAGGCTGCACGGGCGGCGCGGGCGCCGCGGGCGCCGCGGGGGGAGCTGCGTGCGGCGCGTTGCGAGAGGCGAGCAGGCGGGCCGCTTCCAGACGCTTCTGGCGCTTTGCCTCCGCTTCCGCATCCACCGCCGCAGCAGCCGCAGGCACGGCGCGGGGAGGCTCGCGCCCGCGCCCGCGGCTGCGGCTGCGACTGCGGCTGCGCCGCCGCTCCTGCGCAGGAGAGGCGGCGCTAAGGTGAGCGCGTGCGAGGAGTGTGTGAGCGCCCTTGGCTGCCGTTCAAGCTCCGCACAGGCGACGCCTGGGTGAAAACGGCTGCCGTAACAAGGGTGCCACGCGGTCCAAGCCAGACGAAACGCACCCGCTGCTTGTGCTCCCGGCTGCGGCTGCGACTGCGGCGATGGCGGTCGCGGTCGCGAGAGCGAGAGCGAGACCGCCCTGCACCGCGGCCCATAGCAACGCAGCTCACACGGCGGGCACCAAAGTGCGTTGCCGTACAGTCTTGTACGAAGCGAGCAGGAGGTAGTAAGTACGACATACCACGGAGGAGCACGGACCGACGGACGTCTCACACACGCGTCCACCTCCGCGTTCTCTACGCTTTGTCGCGTGGCTCCCGCTCCATGGCCGAGGGGAGTGCGTCCCGGTTTGACGCGGTGATGAGCGAGGCCTCCGCCGCTGTGGACATGAGTCCCCTCAGCTCTCCGTCCCTGTTGCTGGTGCTGCGCGAGGCGCAGGCACAGCACGGCTTGCGCCACGGCGACTATGTGCGCTACCGGTGCGTGGGTGTGGCTCTGGTGACGTCACCGAGGGGCGCTGTGAGCGCTCAGGCCTCGCTGCGTGCGTGCAGGAAGTATTGCGCTCGCAAGCTTCAGCGCCTCCACCGGGCGCTGGGCTTCTCCCACGCGCCCAGCAAGGGCCGCTTCCAGGCGCGCGTGTTGACGCCGTTGGACGTGACGGACGCACGGTGCGCACACCACGCGCACGGTGGCCGCCGACCTAAAACCCTCGCGCTCGCTTGTGCGAGGCGCCTGTGCCTCACGCCCGTCTGCCCGCCGCAGTCACCTGCTGATCCCGCTGTTCAACGCGGAGCGCGCGTGGGCGCACGCGCAGGAGCTGAAGGCGCTGAGCAGCCGCGGCGGCGTGGACAGCGGTCGCAAGCGTCACCACGCCGTGAACCGCCTCGCCAAGGCTGCGCTGCACGCCTCGCAGCTGGCTCAGCTTGCGTGCGCTCGCTGCGACGCTCGCTCCGCCCTGGAGGCTGAGGCGTACTGCGCGTGGCTGCGCGGCAGCGCGCTGCTGGAGAAGGGGAGCGAGTGGGACGGAGCCACGGGGGCGTTCCTGCGGGCGCAGAGCGGCTACGAGCAGCTGGCAAAGGCTGGCGCCCACGAGGAGGCTGCCGCGGCCAGGGCGCGCCTGGCGGAGCTGGCGCCGGCGCTGCGGTACTGCCGTCACAAAGGGGGCGTCGCCCCCGCGGGCCCCAGAGGAGGCGGGGAGGCGGCGCCGCACGCCTCCGCCGACGCGCTCCACTTCCAAGGCGAACCGCTGGCGGTGCCATCGCCCGGCGCCCGCGCAGCCCTTGCCGCCGCTGGAGCCCTGGAGGCACAGCTGGCAGCAGCAGCCGCCGCCGCCGCCGCCGCCGCCGCCGCCGCCGCTCCCGACAGCTCCCCGGGCGTCCCAGAGCAGCAGCTGGCGACTTTCGACGCCCTGTTGGGCGCCTACGCGGACGCCGCCTCCGCCGCGCGCGCAGACAGCGCTGGGGCGGACCCCGCGCAGGCTGCGCAGCTGCGTCGCGTCTCCGGAGCGCTGGCGGTGCTCACCCTGCGGCGCACAGCAGACAGGGACGCGCTCCTCCTGCACGCGGAGTTGGAGCGCTGGCGCGCAGCCGGCGCGCCAGCGCCACACGCCGCCGGCGGCGGCGGCGGCGGCGGGGGAGCGTCTGCAGGAGGAGGCGCCAAGCGCAGTCGTCGGGAAGGCCGGGCTGCTGGCAAGGCGTCGGCGGCGCCCCGCATCGCCGACGTGGTGCACCTGTACGACATGTTGCTGTCCAACTCGGGCGCGCTGGCCGACCTGGCGGCCTCCTCGGAGGCTGTCGGGCTGAGCCACAGCGTGGCGGCGCAGCTCAGCGGGGTTGCCGGCTGTGAGGAGCGTGTGTGGCGATGCCGCCGCGCGCGCGCCCTGGCAGCCTGGCACGCGCGCGAGGGGCGCTACGACGAGGCGCTGGCGCTGTGCGGGCGCGCGGTGGAGCACGGAAGCGGCGCGGTGCGCTGCGCAGGAGAGCTTGGGCGCCTCGGAGGCGACAACGCGGCGCAGCACGCGCGCCGGCTCCAGCAGCTCGCAGCTGCTTCCCGCGACGAGGCGCGCACGCAGCGGGTGCTGCTCATCGCCGATGCCAGCGCTGCAGATGCCGCCGCCGCCGCCGCCGCCGCCGCCGCGGTGACTCGGGGGGTGGCGCTTGTGGCGCTGGATGCCGAGGTTCAACCCCAGGTGCCAGACCAGGTGCCAGCTGGGGAGCAGTACCTGATGGAGTCGCTGGCGGTGTACCGCTCGGCTGTCACGGTGGGTTCAGACCCCCGCATCTTCCAGATCCCCCCCCCAATGATCTCCGTTCCCGCACGCCCTCTGTTCCTGGACACCGCGCTGCATGAGCTGCCGCTGCCCAGCGTCGCCCACCGGGCGGGAGGGGCGGCTGCGCCGGCGAGCCGGCTGGGGCGCCTGACGGGCACCGTGAGCAGCCTGTGGAAGGGTGGCTGGATGGGCGGCAGTGCGAAGAAGTAGCGTGTGATAAAACAGCTACAGTCCAGGACTCCAGGATCCGCACCCGCAAGTGCTCGTCGAACGCTCCACGGTGTTCAATTCTCTCTTCAGTTTTCACGCTACGCTTTTGCGTGCGTCTGCAAATGGTCGCATCGGCTTGGTGATGCAGCTTCTGCCTGAACCAGTGTTGCCCAGACATGTCAAGCGACGACGACAGCGATGGTGAGCAGCGCGCCATGCGTCTGCTCATGCCCTGCGAGGACAGCGACGACGACAACGAGGCGTTCGACGCAGCCTGGGCTGCAGCAACCGCCGGGAGCGGTGGCGACGGCATGCACGAGGCTATGGTTGGCGGGGTGATGCTGCGCGTACGCACGCAAGCTCGACTCGGGATCGGCTTTCAGCTGTGGCCGGCGGCGCAGGCGGCGGTGTCGTATGCGGCGCTGGAACCAGCGCTGTGGCGGGGGCGACGCGTCCTAGAGCTAGGCTCTGGAGTGGGTCTGACGGGCCTAGCGCTTGCTGCGCTCGGAGCGCACGTGACGCTCAGCGACCTTCCGGAGGTTGCTGACGGCGTGCTGGGCGACAACGTGGCTGCGAACGCGGACGCGGTGGCCCGAGTCGGCGGCACCGCCGGCGTCGTTGCGCTCTGCTGGGGCGACGAGCGACACACGGACCGGTTGAGAACGCCGGGACAGCTGCCCTACGACGTGTTGCTCCTGGCTGACTGCGTGTACCGCCGAGAGCTGTTCAGCCCGCTGGTGTGCACGCTGCGCGCCCTCGCCTCGCCCCACACGCTGCTCGTCATTGCGCACCTGAAGCGCTGGAAGAGCGAGAGCGCGTTCTGGCGCCTGCTGGAACGGCACTTCACGCCCCGGGAGGAGGCGTTCGTCCAAGCCTCGCCCGTAGCGGGGCAGAGGCGCCCTGTGCGCGTCTTCACGTGCCGCTTGCGCAACGCCGCAGACTCTGGTGCCACTTGCTCGCAGCCGTGAAATACACACCGCTTAGAAGGGCAGCATGCTGGGCGCGCGGTGGTCGCCCTGTCCCTTTTCAGGCACGTGCTCCCCCTTGGCAGCCGCACTGGCAACCTTGAGCTCCTTCAGGTACAGCGCCTCCATCTCCGGCAGCTTCAGCTCCCCCTTGCACAGCGCAAAGAGCGGCATCTGCAGCGCCGCGGACCAGGAGAAGCTCAGGTTCACCGGGAAGCTGCCCTTGAGCTGGTTCATCACCGAGAGACGCGCAGCGGCATCCTCCAGCGACTGCCCGCCAGACAGGAAGTTGGCCGACCGGATGGCGACGGGCATGCAGCGTCGGAAGACGTCCAGGTTAGCCTGCGCAATGTCCTTGACCTGCGTAGGGGCTCAGTGACACAGCCAGCGCGGATGCAGCACACGCCATGCGATGCACGTACCGAATAACTGGTTGTGCACTTCTTGCCAGGGTTCACGATGTTGCTCTTCAGAATCGCGCCCTCCATGAACACACCGTGCTCCAGCATGGCCTTGTACAACGTGGCTTGGATTTTGGTGTTGATTGCCACAGCAGCCTCCAACGTGTGCGTGCCAGCCATGCTCACATCCGGCTCAACAATGGGCACGAGACCCACATCCTGGCAGATGAGCGCGTAGCGTGCCAGGTCAACCATGTTGGCCTCGATCACAAGGTCGCTGGGCATTCCCGTGGCCTCATCGATGGCCATTGGCGCACGCCACTTAGCGAAAACCGCTCCAGCCTGCTTGTACTCCTGCAGGCGCGCGCCCAGGCTGTCCAGGCCCTGCATGGTGGTCGCTCCAGCCGGCTGGCCGGGCAGCTGGTAGACCTTGAGGTGCGGCTTGACGCCCGGGAGGATACCCAGCTGCTTCAAACGCTCTGGGAAGAGGGGCTGCCCAGCAGATGTGCTCCGCTGGTACAGCGTCTCCGGGTCCAAGATCGCCGCGCACAGGTACTCCGAGGCGCCAGGGGCCTCGAAGAGCACCTGACGGTAGCTGCGACGCGCCTCCTCGCTGTTGGCGATGCCAACTTTTGCAAAGCGCTCCCCGATTGTGCCTGGCCCCTCGTCGCACGCGGTGATGCCCTTGCCGCGCTGCGCGATGTGCTCGCAGACGCGCTCCAGCTCAGCCTTGCGCTGTGGGGTGAGCCGTGGCGTGAGAGGCGAGGAGGAGAGAGAGAGGACAGGATAGCGTAGGAGCGGTGAGAACAGCCCAGGCTCCGACTAGCTGCGCCGCGCAGCGGAACAGTGGGCGCGAACCTCCTTGCTCAGGTGCGCGCCATTGTGGACCGAGCGGTTGCCAGCCCAGCCAGCCGCAGCGACAGGACGCACGCAGCTACGCCGGACAGACACGCGCTGAGAAAGCACAGCACGAGGTGCCCGGCACGGGGCCGCCTGCATCTTGCACGCAACGGGCAGAACAGAGGAGGCGGAGGGAGCTCGAGTGCGTGTCTTTTTACTTTTTTGGCGTTGATCACCAGCGTTGATCACCAAACACACAAAGGTGTGAAGCCGAAGCGGTCAACTCATCGCAGCCACAAGCATCACCAGCAGCAGCGTGGCTCCGCATCGGCGCCTCGTGCCTGGACTGGCCGGGTCTGCGCAGATGCCGCAGAGGCCCAGCTTTTGGCAGAGTGCGAATCCCTGCTCTGCGTCGTGCCAGGCACACCAGCCGTTGCTCTGCACCTGCAGGCCCTGCGCGCTGCAGTTGCCTTGGTAGCCGGACGCCTTGGTGTCGTAGTGGTCGCACAAACAGTGCGGATCCGCCCCGACGGCGGCGTCGAACACGCACTTGCCGTGACCGCTGCACGGTCGCCGCTGGTTGTCGCGGTAGCAGTTCAGCTGGCAGTGGTCGCCCGCCCAGCCGTCGTTGCACTCGCAGCCAGTGGCGCCCGCACAGATGCCGTTGCCGCTGCAAATCAAGCCAACCATGGTGCTGTCGTTGGCGCTCACGTTGTACGCACCGCCCGGGTAGAGGTTGCCATAGCCCAGACGATTCTTCTTGATCACCGCGTTCAGTTCCTGCTGCGTCCCGCGAGCGCAGGTAAACTCGCACGCCACGCCGATGAAACCATCGGCGCAGCTGCAAGTGTTACCGGAAGTGCACGCCCCGTTGCCGCTACAGGAGCGCCCCAGCTCGTCTTCTGGGCACAGGGACCGCGAGATTGCGAACATCGCGCCGCGAGCCTCCACACTGCGGATCAGCACGCCGGGTAGGTCCAGCGGCATGGGCGTGTCGTGTGTTGCGATGCTTCCGCTCAAGTTGAGGTACGGCTGGATGCACATGCAGGTGTATGCGTTCTGGTAGAACACACACACACCGGCGTTGTTGCGCACAGTGTTGCCCTGCACGTCGCTGGTGTTGAAGGACTTGCACGTGTTGCCGGGGCCGGGGCAGGCGCAGTCGCAGCTTCCGGTGGAGGCGAGCAACAGTGTCACAGCCTCAAACACTGGCGGCGCGGGCGGCGCGGGCGCAGGAGGGGGGCTGGGCGGCGGGCTCGGTGGGCGGCTGCCCGGCGGGAACGGCGGAGGGGAAGGCGACGCTGGAGCGTAGCATTCCCCGGATGCGACCCAATCGGCCGCGCACGCGCCGCATCCGCACGTGCCTAGCGCACCTTGCGCGTTGCTGCCCCAAATCCAGGCCACGCCGCCCTCAGTTAGAGCCAGGCTGGTCAAGGTCCCACAGGTGATTGACACGAAGCGACCGCCGCTGCCGTATGCGCTGCGGCCAGTCACCAGCGATCCGTTGCGCAGCGTCTCATCCCAGCGAGTCACGCGCACCGGGCGGTCGATGCGCAGCGGCATCGACGCCGATCGCCTTTGGAACGCCGCATCGCCGTCGTAGCGTGCGTCGGTGCGTCCGATGCCAAGCTGCCCAAAGCGGTTGTCCCCAAATGCGAAGATGTCGCCGGAGGTGAGCAGCACCAGGCTGTGGTGTGCGCCTGCGCTGACGGCGGCGATGTCGCCCGTGGCGCCGGATGGCGTGAGGAAGCTGGGCAGCTGCGCCGGCTGCGTGAGGCGGTTGGCGACCCGCTCAGGCGCAACGCCCGTGATTGCGCCCAGGTCGGCCCTCACAGCGGTCATGTAGTCTGCGAGGCGCGTGAAGGGAGGGAGGTTTCGCGGCAGGCTGTCGAGGAGGCGCAGCGAGGCGTTTGCGTAAGGGGAGAAGTCGCGGCGCAGGGGCACGTTGGGCGTGACGGCCAGGGAGTGGATGCCCACGCGGGAGTAGTCTGCGCGCACGCCCAGCTGGCCGTAGAAGTTGCTGCCCCACGAGTACAGCCGCCCGTCCAGCCCCACGGCCAGGGAGTGCGCGCCGGACGGCACCTCGCCGGAGGAACCACCTAAATACCCCCCCCCGGTGGCCAGCAGCTTGACGGGCGACAGGCCCGGCAGGCGCGTGGGTATGAACACTGGACCCAGGCAAGACGCCGAGCCCAGCGCGTCAACGCAGCCGCCCAGGCCCGTCAGCTGCGCTTCCTCGTTGCTGCCCCATCCGTACACATCGCCGCTGGAGGTGAGCGCAAGCGAGTGCGCCGCGCCACACACCACCGCGGTGAAGGTGTTTGCAGACAGCGAGGTGAGTGGCAAGTGACGCGAAGTGTTGCGCACTCCTGTGCCCAAGCCAAGCTGACCCAGCGCGCCGGAGCCGGAGACGTAGAGCGCGCCGGCTGAGGAGAGGAGCACCGAGTGGTGTTGGCCAGAGCAGCCGCTCGTGAATGCGGTGGCGACCCCGTCGCTCGTCAGCCGGGTGGGTGAGGTGCGGTCGTTGGTGTCGCCCAGGCCCAACTGGCCGAGGTCGTTGCGACCCCAGACGTACGTGCGAGGGGTGCTCCCCGTGGTGAAGCCCAGGCTGCTGTCGTAGCCAGCCACCACCAGCTGCAGCTCCGCGCCCGCTGGCGCCAGCTCCTGCCACCCCAGCACAGTCACCTCCGAAGGAGTGCACAGGGAGCCCCGTTGTTCCACGCCAGCCGCCGTCGCCTCCACGCCCGTGCCACACTGACCATACCGGTTGTTGCCCCACGAGAACAAACGACGATACTCGCCGCTACTGCGTGCCACACAGAGTAACAGCAGCAGCAACAGCAGCTGGAGGCGCACAGTGACCATCAGACAGTGCACTGGGCACTCGCACGCACGCGCTCAGCACTCAGAGGTCCCCGTTCAGCTCCAAGCTAGCTACTGTTCTACGTAGCGCATATCGCAGCCTGCTGGGCAGCAGGCCGCACGTTCATCTGACAGCTGGCATACGGCAGGAGTGGCGCAGGCTGACTGGTCGAATGTCGAGGTCGTCGACTCGTCGCGTCGAACGTAACTGTGGTCGCTAGTAGTAGAACGCTAGAACATCGCTGAAAGCGTCCTCCCTCCCGCTTTCTCGTTGTGGTGACAAGAGAGCGTGACGTGGTCTATACCTGAAAGGTGCGGAAAGTCTGCACCCGCGCTGCTCGCGCTCCTGCTGAGTGCTGACCGTCACCTGACCGTGACAGGTGCGGCGTGCGCCAGCCCCTTTCTTGCGCGCGGGGCCCTCTCGGCGTGGCGCGTCACACAGAGCGAACGCACTGGCTGTGTGAACGCCTGTGAACACCGTGAACACACCTGTGAACGCTGCCCAAGTGCCTCGCACCTGACGCGCACGGCTGCAGCTCTCAGTTATCCTGTGACTCACCGGCACTGCGCAGGTCCCTCCAATGGCCGAGCTGAAACTGATTGACCGTCAGGAGGGTGGTCAGGCGCTCCACGCGCTGGAGACCAAGGCTTACGAAGTGACAGCCTACTGGGACCTCTGCTGGTTGTGCACCGGGCTGGGGCCATTTGCGCTTTGCGTTTGGCCATATGTCCGCAACCTGGTGGTTTCGCCTGAAGAGGTCACGTTGGAGGACAAATCAGTCTGCTGCACCAACAAGAAGCGCGTGCCGTACGGTGAGCTGGGCTCCGTAGAGATCGGAAACTGCTGCGGCTGCGCAGCCTTCGGCGGCGGCGCGCTTGGGGCCAACTTCGTGCCCGGCTGGGGCGGGAAGCACGCCCTGGTAGCTGAGATCGTGGGCACGCTGAAGGAGCGGCAGCGCGCGCGTGGAGATACGGCGCAGATCCAGAAAGCAGAGCAGACAGCAAACCGCATGAGTGCGCTGGAGGCCAAGGTGAGTGGAGTGGACGCCAAGCTCGACGCACTGCTTGCACATCTCAAGGTGCCGCTGCCCACCAGCGCGCCCGCAGCGCAGAGCATGTCCTGAGTCATGCGCTGAGCGGCGATGCTGACGGTATTCTCTTATCGATGTACGGTTGGTTGGCCAACCACAAACACGCTGTCGAACATCTCGTTGTTGCCACCTTGCCACGTCACTCGCACCTCGCTTCCTCCGCAAGCCTGTCTGCCACCACCATGAGCCTGAGACGCACTCTTTAGCCCATGCGTGCGCTTCGGCCGCCCGTCGCTTTGGCTGGTCGCCTGGTAAGGTCCTCCTCCACCTCGGCCCAGCGCCCGTGTCTCCTAGTGGACGCCTTCGGCGTGTTGCTGACGCTCAGCGAGCCGCTGGAGGCCGTCTACCTGCGCGTGGCTTCCTCCCACGGCGTGCAGGGGCTGACGAGCGAGGGAGTGAAGCGCGACTGGAGAAGAGCGTGGTCTGCACCTCGCCCCGACGGACAACTGCGCTACGAGGGCGACGGCAGCCACTTCTGGCGACGCGTGGTGGCGGCAGCCACGGGCTGCCACGACGCGGTGCTCTTTCAGATGCTCTTCCGCCACTATGCAAAGCCGGAGGCCTGGCGGGTCGCGGACGGCGCGCACGACGCCTTGGCGAGGCTGCGTGCGGGCCACGTGCGGCTTGGCTTGGTGAGCAACTTCGACAATAGACTCAGGCCCCTGCTGCACGACCTGGAGCTGGCTCCGCTCTTCGACAGCCTGATTGTCAGCGCAGAGGTCGGATTCGAGAAGCCTGACCGCCGCATCTACGAGGCTGCAGCTCACGCGCTGGGCGTGTCTCTCCGCGACTGTCACATGGTGGGCGACGACGAGGAGTGCGACGTGCAGGGCGCGCTCCAGGCTGGCTGCGCAGGCGCGTGGCTGTACGGGCGTGACGTGGCCAGCTTTTGTGAGTTGGCGGACCGAGTGTTGCAATGACAGGCGGTGCACAAAGCTCTTCCCTTTAGGAGCGATAGACGTTGATCACGCCGTCGGCGCCTCCCGCGTACAGCGTACCCCCACAGCGCCCAAAGCACAGCGGCGATCCCGCTGCGTGTCCAGCCTCGCGCGCGGGCGCCGCTGATGTAGCAGGCAGAGCCAGCGAACACCAAGCCCCCAAACCGCCGCCCACCACCGGGCTGACTAGCGCGCAGTGCAGGCTGCTGCCCTGACCATCTTCTCCCACGCACATCACGCCCAGCGCATCACCAGTCTCAGGCGCCACGCAGCCGGCGAAGGCGCGCGCAGACGCGGGCATGGTCAGCTGCGAGGATGCAGCGAGCGACATTGACATGAGGCCCTCCTGTGTGGGACCAGATGCCTTGCGGAGGTCCCACAGCGCCGCATGCCCCTTGGCAGTCAGGCTCAGCACCATGGTGGTGGCCACCGCCGCGACGGAGACCACAGCGCCGGCGCCGGCTTTCGTCACGCTGGCTGCGGGCGAAACCGCCGCTCCGGTCGGCCGGATGCGCATGTCCCAGACGGAGAGGGAGCCGTCCGAGCCAAGAGTGATGATCAGCGGCGCCTGCGGCCAAGGCGCCAGAGCGCTGACGTGCACGCTGCAGCCCTGCGGCATTGCACGGTAGTGCGCTTTCTGGGCAGCTGCGGCGGCTGGCGCAGAGACGCCGAGGCCGCTGGCTCGTGGTAGCGCCGCCACCGAGACGTCCTTGCCGAATGCGAGCGCCACGCAGCCTGCGAGCGGACCGCCGCAGGGCGAGAGCGACACGGCGATCAGCGGCGCACCCTGAGTGTGCGCCTTGCCGCCTCCCAGCGGCTTGGGCATCTTGAGCGCGCCCAGCATGAACATGAAGTCGGTGGGCCGCAGCGTGTGCAGGCACACGGCAGCAGCGTCTGCTCCGCCGCGAGCGTCGGCGGCTGCGGCCAGCAGCGTGCCTGAGTCGGCATCCACGTCCATCGAGGTAGCGCGGATGCTGGTCGCCTGGCTGTGCATGAGTGACAGAGCAGCCTCACCTCCCACCCCACCTCCTGGTTCGCACTCCCACAGGTTGAGCACCCTGCGGGCAGCGGAGAAGAGCCACCCGGCGTGGGCATCACCCCCACCGGACAGTCCCTCCACGCACTGACGCCACGCCAGGGCGCTCACCGGGGACTGCTGGTGCTCAGCCGCCGGAGAAGACCAGGTGCGCCGCCACGACAACGCCACCGAAGACACCGGCGACGCGGCTGCTGCCGCCGCCGGCGGGGCGCACACGCTTGCAGTGCTCTGCGCGCGCGACGACGGTGCGGCGCTACCCACGGGCGCCGAGCTGGCGGATGCAGCGGGATGTGACTGGGAGACGCGCCCACCAGCTCCAGCTCGCAGCGACAGTGCCCTGCGCGCACGGTGGCGGGTAGGGAGACTCGCCCCATGGAGTGCGAAAGAGGAAGCGGCTCACGGCTTCGCTCTGGGAACACAAGGGCGCGCGCAGGCACAGGCTACGCAGAGCCGGCAGTTTCTGTGAGACAGGCTTGCGTAGGAAGCGAGGCAGGAGTGACGTGGCGCGTCGTCGTACAGTACGTGGCGGCAGCGTACAAGCGCGCCCTTCGCCCCCCTTCCTATGTCGTCCTGTGCTCTTCTGAGCGTGTCCCGGACTCACGCACTCCGCACCACGCTTCTCTCCGCTTAAATAACAACCACCACGGCTGCGGGCAAGCGCAAGCGAGGCAGCAGCGTGACTGCTGATGCCAGCGCACCTGAGCAGGTAGACGCCGCAACGCGCGCAGCTCTCCGCGAAACAATACTGGACATGCTCCACTCGCGCACGGGCACCATGTGTCCTTCAGAGGCGCCGCGGCGCGTGCGTCCGGCTAGCTGGAGGTGCGCTCCTGTGTGTGCTTTGCCACCCTCTGCTCACTTCTTCGAGGCGCCTCCTCGCCGAAGGCCGCTGATGGAGGCGACGCGTGACGTTGCGCGCGCGCTGGCAGCGGAAGGGCTGTTGCTCGTGACGCAGCGTGGCATTGTTGTCGACACCACGCAGCTTTGGCGCGGGCCCATTCGCCTCAAGCTGACCGCATCGAATGCAAAGAGCTGTTGATTGCAATTCTGCCGCTGTGCGGATGGAGTCACAACCAAGCGCCGTCATACGTGCATGGAATTTTCACCATCAACGCTTGTCGCGCGTCATAAGACAAAGTTGGACCGCAGCCGCAGCAGCTCTTCTCGCTCATCATCTGGCCGTGGGCCCGCCCGCCGCCCAGAAGGCGCTGATAGTCAATCAGTTGGTGCTGTCGCTTGCGCCATCCCGGCCCACAAGCTGAAACAGCGCGCTCAGTTCTCCGTCCACCGACAGCGTCCAGTTGCCCGCCGCAGCCGCGGGCGCCCCATCTGGAGCCGTGAACGTGAAATCCCGAGCGCTCAGCTGGAAGCTCAGCAGCGCCGCTTGGCCCGGCCGAAGCTGCTCCGTGCGTCCGTACCACACCAGCGTCTGAAGCGGCGCGCCCAGCGACTGCGCACAGTGCGCGGGGGGCGACATGTAAGCCAGCAGGGTTCGCGAGGAGACGTGTCTCCCCTCGTTGCGCACGCTCACGCTGAGGCTAAAGAGCACCGGCAGCGCCGGCGCGTGCCTCTCGCCATCGCCCAGCGCCTGCGGGCGCCGCGCGCGCGCGTCGATGCGCAGCGCGGGCAGGTGCGGCGCCACTGTGGAGAGGGCCACCGTGCCGCTGGGCGGTCCGCCGGAGGCCCCCCAGGCCAAGCTGAAGTTGGAGTAGGTCAGTCCGAAGCCGAAAGGGTACACGGATGATCCCCGGTAAAAACGGTATCCACGCCCGGGGCTGCCGCTGCTGGCGTTGGGCCGCATGCCCATGTCGAACATAGAGACCTGGTCCACATAGCTCGCCGGATACCAGGTTTGCGTGAGGCGCCCGCTGGGCGCGTGTTTGCCCCACAGCGCCTCCGCGATGGCCGTGCCGCCAGCCTGACCCGGGTAACCCGCCCAGAGGATGGCGCTCACCCGCGGGTCGGCACTCTGCGCCGATATGTCCACGCAGCCGCCGCTGAGCAGCACCAGAACGACCCGAGCGCTGAGTGGGGTTGCATCTAGCACAGCCGCGATGAGCTGGGGTTGCATGCCCGGAAGCGTGATGTTCACCCTGTCCATCCCTTCCCGCTCCACGTCCAGCGACAAGCCCATGAACAGCAGCACCACGTCCGCAGAGGCGGCCGCCTGGGTGGCATCTGCGAAGGCTGTGCTGTTTGAACAGAGAACGTCCAGACACCCGGGGGCATAGAGCGCTGTCGGGACGAAGGCGCGCACGCCAGCCAGCGGCGTGACGAGGAACGGCGCGATGCCGAAGTAGTTGCCCTGAAGCGCCGCGCTGGCGTTGCCGTGGGGGCCCAGAACAGCCACGCGCGGCGGCGTGGCGGACGACCGCTGCAGCGGCAGCGAGCCGGGCGACAGCTTGAGCAGCACCAGCGACTGGCGCGCGGCTTCCAGCGCCAGCTGGGCGTGTGCGCGCGTGCCCACCGCGCTTGGTGGCACTCTGCGCAGGGGCTGGCGCTGCGGCGGATCGAACAAGCCCAATCGAAACAGCACTCGCAACTGCCGTTGCAGCGCAGTGTCAACCTCCAGGATGCTCACCTGCCCAGCCTCCATGGCTGCCTGCACGTTGGATGGATCCATGGCGCTGCCGCAGTCGATGTCCATGCCCGCCCGAAGAACAGCGCCCACAGTCTCAGACAGCGTATCCGTGTAGTTGTGTGCATCCCACACATTCTCAACGGCATCACAATCACTGGTGATGTACCCGTCGAAGCCCCAAGCGGTGCGCGCCAGGTCTGTGAGTAAGGGCTTGTTGGCGCACATAGGCACGCCGTTCAACGAATTATACGCGCACATGATGCACGCCGCGCCGCCGGTGACAACGCATTCTCTGAACGCTGGCAGGTAGGTATCTGCCAGGTCCTGCGCTCCCACCACCGCGTCGAAGTCGTAGCGCTGCACGCCTCCCCAGTCCTCCAGCGAGTACGCGTCGAAGTGCTTGCAGCAGGCGGACAGCTGCAGCGGTCCGCCTGGCCGAGAGGACGGCTCGCCCTGCATGCCACGCACGTACGCTGCTGTGTAGTCACCCGTCAGCAAAGGGTCCTCGCCGGGCGTCTCCTGGCCGCGCCCCCACCGCGGGTCTCGAAAGATGTTCAGGTTTGGCGCCCAAAACGTCAGTCCGGCGTGCCCGGCGTTGTTGAATGCTCGCCCCTCCACCGAGATGGCGCTCGCCACCGCGTGCCACAGCGACGCGTTGAACGAGCTCGCCGTGCCAATCACCTGCGGGAAGGAGGTTGCGCTCGCAGTCGGGCTGGCAAAGACTACGCCGGGGGACATGGCCACCCCGTGCAGCGCCTCATTCCACCACTGGTAGGCTGGGATGAACAGGCGCGGTACCCCAAGCGCCGTGTTGGTCAGCAGTCCCAGCTTCTCGGTTCGCTGGAGGCGCGAGAGGAGGTCTGTGGAGAGGAAAGAGTGAGGAGTGAAACCGCCCTGGACTGGCGAGCGGCGACGCACCAACCACGCGAACGTCCAAAGGCAGCTCTGGCCAGCAATAGAGCAACACGCGTTGACTCCTGGCCTGCGCGGTTCCGGCGGAAGGCGTCAGAGCGCGCACACCTCCACAGCGCCGTGCGTGTTCTGCGCTGCCGCCGCGCACCTGGCAGGGGTACTGGAAGGTCTCATACTCGCTCTCGGGTATGTGGTGCCTTCGCCAGGCAAGCTGGTCCAGCTTGAAAACAACCACGCCAGCCAGAAGGAGCGCGCTGCACAGCAACACCGACACGTGCACCGCCGACCAGGAGCCCAGGTGCCACCACGGCGGCGGCGGCTGTTGCGCCTTGTTGTGCGACGGCGGCGGCAACATAGCCGCCCCAAAGGCGGGCTACGCGCTGAAATCGAAGACGGAAAAACTCTTCTGCTGCGCTCGTTAACAAAAACGTGTGTGGGACACAGGCGCAGCGGATGTGTTGCCAATAAAACGCGGCGCTGCCCTCCGGCTCAGTAGAGCACGGTGCCTGCCACGATGCGCCAGGCTCGGGCCCCACCTCCAGCGCCGCCCTTGCGCACCAGCTCGTAGCGCGCCCGGTACGTGCTCTCGTACGCCTCCTGCTCAGCCCCGGGCTGTGCGGCGTCGTGCAGCAGCGCAGCTTCCGTGAGCGTCGCCTCCACGCGGGCGCTGTCCCCCGTAGGCGACACCCTCAGGCTATCCACTCGAAGGTTCAGTAGCACATAGTCCCAATAGAACCCGTTGTGACGCACGTCCTCCGCGCGGCTGCGCCACTGACGCAGCATGGGGCCCTCCAGCACGCCGTCCAGGGATGACACGTCATGACGTCCGCCCAGCGCGGATGCCTTGATGCCCTGCCAGCGCCGGATGACGGTGGACGCCAGAGATACGTCCATGGGCTGCGCAGCGCCCCCCCGCAGCACGCCCGTGGCGGCATCGGCCAACAGCTCGACGCTGTTGCGACTGGCTGCAGCTGCTGCGGAGGCGATTCGCGCGGCGGCGGCCGAGACGGGGAGCGGGCGGGGCGGGGCGCGAGACGGGAGGATGAGCGAGGCTGCTGCGAGGACGGCGGCAAGCGCCAGCGCTGCGCCGAGGGGCGTGGCGCTGCTTGCGAGGCTGGTCAGCCGACCGCTCGCGGAGGGCGGCCGGTACTCTGGCGCCGCGCCCAGCGCGCGCTCGGCCCGCCGGGATGCCCCCGCGGCGCGGGCGTCAGCCAGCTCGGCCAAGGCGCGCATGGGCGCCGTGGCGAGGCTGTCGTCCAGCGCCGCAGCCACAGCGGGCGTTGCAAACCATAAGGACAGCGACGGCGAGCAGGAGGCTGGGCCGCCCATGGCGGTGTCCCGGAAACGAGGCAGCGCCTGCTCTGCCAGCCACCTCTCAGCAAGGGCCACCATACCCGCCAGTGGGCTGGGAAACCGGCCCACCATTGCGCGAGCGCCCGCGTCGTCCGAGATTGCATCCAGCGCCTCCGCCGTCTCGCCCAGCAGCAGGCGCGCCACGCACAGCGCCACGCGGGCGTCCACCAGAGCGTGCGCAGCCGCTGCCGCTGTCGCTTCAGCCGCGCCCTCAGCTGCGAGCGTGTCCACCTCCGCAACCGCCACAGGCGGGGCGGCCTGGAACGGCTGCGTGCGCGCCAGCTGGGTCAGCTGCGCGGCGGCTTGTCGCACGCGCCGCACGCTGCGCTGTGTGAAGCCAGCCGCGAGGGCGGCCACGCAGGCGGACATGACCTGATGCGGGGAGGTTGTGTGGGGCATGCCCTGCGGTGCTTTTGGCGCCTCGAAGAAGAGGTCCGCAGCCTCTGGGGCGCTGAGCAGGCGAAGCGCCTGCTGCGTGAACTCGTCGCGGCGCCCTTTGAGCCGGGGAGACAGCTCGCCCTGCGGCCCGCGCGCCCACAGCAGCGCGCGCAGCACCCGCGCGCCCTGGGCGCGCGCCGCGCGCAGCCGAGGGTCGAACGTGCCTTGGGAGCTCAGAGGCAGCGCCAGCGCCTCCAGCGCAAACTCTGGGCCGTACTCCGCCACCGCCTCGTCCACCTTGGCGGCCAGTCCCTGGGCGCGGCCGGGAGCGGCGCCCAGGGCCGCCTGCGCGTGCTCCAGGCTGAGGTAGGCGCTCACCACGTCGGGCGTGGGGCGGGCCAGAGACGAGGAGGCCGCCTCCGAGTGGCATAAAGCCAACGCGTGACACACGTCTCGGCGCCACTCGCGCCCGGCGCTGCGTCCCTGGGGGTGCAGGGCGCGAGAGGAGGGGCCAGCGGAGGTGTTAGGTTCAAAACCGGGAGACCACACGCGACTCTCAAGTCGGACGCGCCTGGAGTGCCGCAGCGCCCACACGCAGCGCGGTGGCCAGGTCGCCAGCTTCCTGCGGCGCGGGAGAGGAGAGCGCGTGGGGGGTGGGCGTATCGCGTGAGCGGTTATGAGTAGCGCCGAGCGCAGAGCAGGGGGCGTGCCTGGAGGAGCAGCAGCGCGCCGGGCAGCGCGCCCAGCGGCACCTCCACGTCCGCCGCGGCGCTGGCGAGCGCGGTCTCGTAGGCGGCGCGGCGCGCAGGGGAGGCGAGCGTGCGTCCCGCCAGCGCCAAAAGCTCTCCTCTCGCGCGCAGCGCAGCCGGGCTCAGTTCCGCCGCGCCGCCGGGAGGCTGCGCGGCGCGCTCCGCGGCGGCCACGTCCACCACGCCGGCGGGTGCGCGGGGAGGCACGCCCAGCGCCGCGTACAAGTTGAGGGGCACAGCAACCGGCTTGGCGCCAAACAGTGCGCTCACACGCACGGCGCGCCGACCGCTACGCAAGCACAGTCGCCCTTTGCGACGCAGCGGAGCGGACGGGCGAGCGCACAGCTGCGGCGCGGAGGCTACACACAGCGACATGGCACCGATGGCGGGGACCTGAATCTGAGACGTGCTGTTCGAGGTGTTCGACAGCAGTCTGTACGACACTTCGACACGTCCAGTCTCGAGTCTCCTCACCCGTAGCGCTCAAACTCGCTCTGCCGCCCCCGGTTGTTGCTGCGCCGCTCCTCCCTGCCCTGTCCTGCCCAGCCGCCGCCCCTCCCTCCGCCAGCGCCTGAACCACCCGAAAAGGCGGCGGAGGCTGGCCCTCGCAGCTTGTCCGACATGGGCTGCGGGTAGTCCACCCCGATGAGGCACCCCGCCTGTGCCTGCTTGTCGGGCGACATTCTCCAGGGTTCGTGGATCAGCGCCTGCGGCACGCGGCGCAGCTCCGGCAGCCAGTGCTTGACGTAGGCTCCATCGGCGTCGTAATCCTTGCTCTGCTTCAGGATGTTGAAGACGTTGATACGCCCGCCGGTGATTCCAGCCGCAAAGAGCCAGTTGCCCCAGTTGGAGTAGACGTCGTAATCGTTCAGCGTAGCCTCGAAGTGCTCCGCGCCAAGGCGCCAGTCAATGCCCAGGTTCTGAGTGAGAAAGCTGGCCACGTTCTGGCGACCGCGGTTGCTCATAAAGCCAGTGGAGGACAACTCACGCATGTTGGCATCGACCAGCGGGTGTCCGGTGCGCCCCTCTTTCCAGGCTGCAAATGCTGCGGGGTCATTGCGCCATGCCCATGGCTTGCGCGCAAGGCCGCCTGGGTGGAACATGGCGTCTCCGTGTCTCAGAAACAGAAAGTGGTAGAAGTCCCTCCACAGCAGCTCGAAGATGAGCCAGTATGTGGACTTGTTCTTGACGCGCTCGCGCTCGTAGCGGGCGCACTCGGCTGCGACGGTGCGGGGTGAGAGGCAGCCGTGTGCCAACCAGGGACTGAGCTTAGAACTGTAATCGCCACCAAGCATGCCGTTGCGGGTGTCGAAGTAAGACGCGAGTGCGTTGCTGTCCCACAGATAGTGCTTCAACCGCGCCAGGCCAGCTGTCTCGCCACCTACGAAACGCAGCGCACCCCGCTCGTCCGGCACCTGCGCAGCTTGCGCCTCGGACTCGCTGAAGCCCAGTGCCGCCAGACCCGGCAGCGGTTCGGCCAGCGCCGATGCGAACGAGCCGGGCAGCGGGCCCAGCGAGCAGGGATGCGACTCCGTGCGAAGCGGCAGGCGGGGCACAGCCTTGCCCTCCACCGCTGAGCGGAAGGGCGTGAAGACGGACGGCATTGCGTTGGTGTAGGGCGAGAAGGGGAGATCGTCCAGGTGGAGTGACGTGCTACCCCAGAGACGTCGCACCGAGCCCTGGGCTCCCAGCGCAGCCTCTACCGCCGCGTCCACTGCAGCTTCCTCGCTGGCAGCTTCCGTCTGCGTCAGCACCAGCGTGTGCGCTCCGCTGGCCAGCGCGGGCAGCTCCACCTCGGGCTGGCCGCGCAGGACCAGGAGGTCTGAGCCACGAGCTTGCAACGAGCTGCGCAAGTCTGCCAGCGACTGCAGCAGGAACAGGGCGCGGTGTGCGCCCGTCTTGCGGTGGCCGCGTCGGGTGGTGGCGAAGTGCCGCGGGTCCAGGCAGTACACGGGAATCACCGGGGCACCGCACGAAGCTGCGCTCACTGCAGCCTCCACGCACGCGTTGTCGCTCAGACGCAGGTCGTTTCTGAACCACAACAACTGCGCAGTGGTGTCAGCCAGCCGGCACGTGAGTCAAGAGCCGCAGAATCGCACCACTCGAGAGAGCGCGGGTGTCTCACCGCTGGCCACAGCAACAACTTTCGTCGCCACGCCTTTCGCGCGACGGGGCATCGCACGGCGCAGCAACAACAACGACGAAGAGCCTGCTCGCACGGGCTGGACGTGCATCAACGGTCCAGGGAAGAGCGTCCAGCGAGAGCGGGCGATGGCAGGAGGAGGGCGATGCACTGCAGGAAAAAAGGGCGGGACCACCCGCCGCCGATGTCGTACTACTACTACAAGGCAACAAGGGGAAAACTCACTCGTGCGCCGTCGGCAGGCTATCGCTGCACAGCAGGCGCCATGTGAGCCCGTGAGCGCAGCGCGTGTCAAGATGCCAGCCATCCTGGCGATGCTTGCTTGCTTGCTGCACGCGTTGCGTTCAGACTGTGGAGGGCACGTGGAGGCCTATCGCGTTCCACTATGCTGTTCTGTACCGCGCAGAACTCTGATACGAGAGCCGGGCCTCGTGACCTCGTGGCCTCAAACTATGCCCAGGCACCTCGTACCACACGAGAAGTACGGCGCCGCTCCGCCCACTCCGTGTGTGGTCCACGGCGTCGCTGTTTTGCGTTCGCCGCTGTGCGTGGAGGGCCGACTGAGCGGCCGCATGCCTCGGAGGTGCTCGCTGGCGCTGCTGGCGCTCGCCTGCCTGCAGCGCGCCGCGGCGTACACGGACCCACAGGAGGGTGCGTGACGCGTCAGCGTCTGCGGTTGTTGCCTGCGGGTCGTGGGTCGCTGTTAACGATGCTGCCCACAGTTCTCAAGTTGCTGGCGCTGCGAGACGAGCTCTCCTATCGCGGCCTGGGCTACCTGCTGGGCAGCTGGAAATGCCCAACTTCCAACCCAGCGGATTGGTATGCCCCACGAGGCCGCTCTGAGCTCTCCACCTCGCCTGACGCGCAGCGGGAAGCAACCCCTGCGGAAAGAACAGCGGCCAGGATGACAGCTGGGGCTACTTGAACGGAGGCGGCGGGTGGGAGCACATAGCGTGTCGCACCTACGACATGACGCCTTCCGAGTTTCCGGGGCTGTGGCACGACGGCATGAACATCAGCCGCATGGGCGTGGTGACCACCATCCACCTGTGCGATCTGGGCATCGAGGGAACGCTGGAGTCAATGCGGGCTGCGCTCTGTCCTTTTTCGCACCTGCGCGAGGTGCGTGGCCTGTTTTGCAAATACAGGGCCCCGCTGCACAGCCCAACCCGGCGCCGCCTGAGGCGCCCATCCCAGTTCGACGTTGACGGTTCGCATTTCACCGGCCCCGTTCCGCGCTTCTTGGTCGACTGTTTCCCGCATCTGAAGGCGTGCCCCCACGCCCCCGGTGCCCCCGCGCATGGCGCAAGGCTGAGAATCTCCCGCCAGGAGCTGGACCTGTCTCACGGGCGGTTGCAGGGAAGCCTGCCTGAGTGGGTGGGACAGTTGGGCGGGGGCAATCTGGAGCAGTTCAAGGTTGAGGACAATGCGCTGACGGGAACCATCCCGGCCGCCTTCGCATGGATGCCGCGCCTGCGCGCTCTGTGGCTGCACCACAACGACCTGGCTGGCAGCGTGCCGTCCGTGCTGGGCAACAGCAAGAGCCTGCTGTCTTTCGATGCCCGGTGCGTCATCGCTGAATTGTGGGGAACTGTGACTTACAGGTACACGTCGCAGGTACAATCCCCGCTTGTGCGGAGTGCTCCCCACCATCCGGGTGGATTGGCTGTGGCAGTGGCGCAACCCTGGCGGCAGCCAGAACTGGTTTGGATTCTGCGACAAGGCGAGCACGGAGAACACCGCATGCGGCGTGCTGCTCACGCAGGGCACGCACATGGGGCGCCCCTGCGACGCCAGCCTGAACAACGCCACGCGCTCGTGCGGTGCGCCGTACGACC
>Ga0208951_1000361_pt1 | contig 20900 bp, 16 predicted proteins | sample GreLakmeMI27MSRF_FD_187702 | JGI IMG/M metagenome (GOLD analysis project Ga0208951, IMG submission 187702) | Freshwater lentic microbial communities from great Laurentian Lakes, MI, USA - Great Lakes metaG MI27MSRF (SPAdes) | ecosystem: Environmental > Aquatic > Freshwater > Lake | place: Great...
CCCCGCGTCGGACGCAACCTGCTCCAGGTTGGCAATGCGCGGGATGTACTTGAGTCGCTCGCGCGTAGCCTCGCCGCTCGCCTCGCTCTCGTTGCGGAAGAACCGCTCAATCAAGCCCCGAGCCTGCGGCGCAATGCGCTCTCCGTGACCAACCAGCTCGTGCACCAACACGATGCTCAGCCCCGGCCCGTTGCCCAGCCCGCCGAACAGCCGCGGCTCGTACGATGGCACCTGGATGCTCACCACGAAGAAGCGGGGCAGGATGCCTGCGCTGGGCGTGCCCGGGGGGGCGCGGGCGGGACCCCCGATCGAGGAGGGCGGGGGGAGTCGTAGTCGACGCATGATGTGGTCCAGCCGCATGGGTGATGTAAAGGCGTCTGCGGCCACGGCTGCGTACACGGCTGGCTGTGAGTTGATCTTGACCTTGTCTCGCAGGTATGCGGGTCCTCGGATGAGGAAGGAGGTGGCGTCGGGCTCCTGCCAGCACTCGCGCGTGTCGCCCGGCACGCTGACGTGTCTCAGCGTGGCGCCCACGAGCGGCCGCAGCTCCTTGGGTATGCGTGGCTCGTCGTCCGAGTCGTAGTCACGGTCCGAGTCGGTGAGCAGGTCGCTGAAGGAGCGCAGCAACTCGCCGAAGCGGCTGGGCTTGCGCACCGGGTCGCCCTCCTCCTCTGACGAGGCGCTGTCGTCGCTGAAGTCCTGTAGAGCAGCACCGCGGGCGTTCAGTCAACGCGCAATCGCCGGGCGAGCGCCCCGTTCGCGCGCACCAACTCCTCGTCCAACTCGAAAGCGGCATCTCCTGCGTCGTAGTACTGGTCACGGCCGTCTGCGCGCGCGAGGAGGGGGACGGGGCGCGTGCGCGTGAGGACGCGTGCGGCTGTGCGAAACGGCGCTTGGGCAACGAATCGCGCACCCTCGGACAGCGAGCGCGCCAGGGCGCTGCCAGCCGATACGAGCGCCGCGCCGTCTCCTTGCGGCGGCAGCAGCGCTGCGTCGCCAAGCGGGGTGTTGGCGTGCACGGGGTATTCGCCAGGCTCGTGTTCCCCCTTGCGGGCCGCAGAGCGGGACTTGGCCTGCCCCGCGGCAGCAGCTGGAGTGCCCAGGCGCCGCGTCAGTACGGTGGGGCGGGGCGGGCGGGGCGGGCGGCGGCGCCAGCAGGATGTGCAGAGCGTGTTCCGAGGACTCGTTTGCGCCGCTGCCGCCCTGCACCAGCCGCACCTCGCTCAGCCTTGACCTGCGCGCGTGCCTCACGCCGCGCCGCGCGCCGCACGGCGCGCTGCTCCTTGCGCGCCGCGCGCCGAGCGTAGCGCGCAGCCTTGCGCAGTGCGCGGGCCTCCTTACGCGCATCGCTGGTGGCACACAGCACGTTGCCCATCCGCGCTGCACTGCACAGGCGGAGGCAGACACTCTGCAGTCTCAAAACTCGTTAACTCGACTCATCATCATCATCAAGCCAAGAATCGACGATGACCTTTGGCCACGTCATTTTTGCCACGCACCTCCGCCGGCCCCGTGAGCATGCGCAGCGCCGGGCCCTGCTGCGTGAGTTTGAGTCGCGCCAGTGGGCGCGCCAGCGTTGCCCGTGGAGCCCTTCACCGGCGCAGCCTATGCGTCTCCTCCTCTCGCCTCTGCGGTGCGCGCAAGCGCCGCAGCATAGCAAGCGAGGCCAAGGCTATGTACGACGCCGCTAAGCGCCGCTGGTCGCCTCTACAGAGCACAGCGCGTACCTGGCGGATGTAGCAGCCGCCACTCCGCCGCCGCAGGCGCGTGGCCAGGCGGGGCTCGCGGGGCGCTTACCTGACGCCTCCTGCGCCTCTGTGTGGACGCACGCAGCTGCCTGCGTTGCTGCGCGTGCTCGTATTGCAGGGCCACTTGGTGCGCCTCCTCCCGCCTCTCTCCAGCCTCTCGCGCGCCCGCACACACACGCTCCTGCTCACACGCCCCTCCTTGCAGGTGGTCCCTCCGTCGGAGCGCCAAGGACTGCACCCCCTGGTGGTGCCGCTCTCTCGAAGCTCTGACGGACAGGCACGCTTCCCCAGCCTCATCACCGCTCGCGCGCACTCAACGCTAAGCGTGCACGCACGCCCTTGACCAGGTGCTGGGCCTGCTGCGTTGGCCCACGGCGCCGGATGAGGAGTTTTCGCTGCCGCTGGTGCAAGCCTCTAACGGCGGCGTACGGCTATTGGCGCGCAGCACCGCCGAGTACCTCCACAGAGCGCTGGCCGAGGAGCAGGCTGGCGCGGCGGCCACAGCAGCAGCAGGCGCAGACGCTCAGTCGCTTCCGATCGCGGCTGCCCTGCGTCACGGTAGACTCGCCCTAGACGACGAGAGACGGCTGCCCTTTTCCTGGTCTCCCGCCGACGCGGCCGCCGCCGCCGCCGCGGGCGCGTCTCCTGCGAGCTCTGCGCGCTCTGGGGGCTCCTCTCGTCACGCGCCGTTGGACGTGTACCTGACTCGGGCGTGCGGCAAGTTTCCGGACGTGTGCGAGCGCCTGGTGGAGGGGCACCTGCGCAGCGGCGACCAGGCCAGCGCGCTGGTCACCAGCGACTGGTACTGCACCCACTTCCGCGGGTGGGCCCACCCGCGGGCCCACGGCGCGGCGCTGCTCGCCTCGCTGGGGCGCAAGGAGGAGGCTCGCGACGCCGCCAGGAGCGCGCTGGCCGGGGCCCCCTTCTGGAGCATGGGCGCAGAGCTGCTTGCCCCGAGCCTGGCCACGGCGGGGCTCCAGGGCCGCTCAGCCGCCTGGCTGCGTGAGGCGCTCGCCGACGGCGGCGCGCAGACCGACCCGGCGCTGAAGCAACAGCAGAGGCTGGCCAAGACGCCGCAGGCGGTGGCCATGGAGCGCTGCGAGCTGCTGATGGACACGGTGGCTGCTGGGGAGGCGCCCTGGGGGGCGGTGCTGCCGGAGTTGCGCGCAGCCTTTGCGCAGGCGGGGCGCCCCGAGCTGGCGCGCTTCGTGGACCACGCGCGCGAGTGACGGGATGGGACTGCAAAGTGTGATTGAGAGTTAACCTAAGAGAAAGACTGGTGGTCAAGTGCAGAGCTCAGCACGCGCCCTCGCAGCACCGGTGCGAACGCGGAGGGGACGCTCACGCCCATCGCCGCCGCGCCAGGCGCCAGAGGCGGGGCAACAGCCGTGCCGTGCAGACTGTGGGGTAGGGGCAGCGCCAGCAGCACACAGGGCATCAGGCGCAGTGGCCGCGGTGCCAGCAACTGACGCTCCGGCGCCAGCGGCGGGAGAGGAGGCAGTGGCGGCGGGGAAGGTGGGAAACGCTGAAGTCGATGCGCTCCAGGTCCAGGTCCAGGGTCAGCTTCCTCCATCAGCACACCTTGCTTTTCCGGGGTGATCAGCTGGGCCTCCCACCATCGCCCGCTGCTTTGCAGGGAGACGCCTGGCCAGGAGGGGCGTTCACGATGATGCGTCAGCTGTGCGGGATTGAGCGCTTGCGCTTGAGACGAACCGACTGCGCGCCTCGAAACCGCGAGCGTTCGTTCGCGATCGAAGCTTTTGGAGCGCCGGCGAAGCATCGCGATGAGCTGGTGCAGCGACACGGCATCCAGAAGGGGCAAGATTTCCGTGTAGTCGCTGACGTGGAAATTTGTGCGCGCACGACCCTCGCCCCGCGTGAACAGCGTCACGATGTCGTACGCGCGCGCAGCAGCCTCCTCGGTTGTCCAGGCCCCGATGTAAGCCTGGGATCCTTTGCTTCCTCCTCCAGCCTCCCCAGAGACCCAGGCATGACTTTCAAAGCGCAGCGACCGCTTATGACGTGTCACGCCGCGGAAGCGGCCGGCACCTTGCGGCCCGGGCGCGCGCTGCGGCTGCTGCTGCGACCCGGCGATGGAGTCGTGCTCCTCGTGCGGGCGCATCAGCGCGCCCAACGCATCTGATAACGCATCCGACGGTGTCTTGTGTTGGGCCAGCGCATCGTCCTCCATCAGGAGGGAGGTTGTATCTGTCGATAAATCCGAGGCCGAGGTTGGCCGAGGTCGCGTCGTACTCCCTTGCCTCGTCATTGGTCGTGGCTCGTGGGCACATCATCGTGAATCAGAGATACTTGCGCCGCCGCGCGGCGCGGGCAGTAGAGTGCCTTCCACGCTTCCTCGCATCGTTGGCTTGGCAGTCGTGTCGGGTTGGTCCGCCCCGCCTCCCAGCACAAACGCAGCCCTCCGTGCCGGGTGTCAGAGCAGCTGTCCTTGTCACCGCTGTGATGGCGTGCTCTGGTCTGGATGCCGTTGCCTTGACACTCCGCTGCGAGTCTCTGTCTGCGCAAGTGGCGCTCTTAGAGCGCAAGCTTGGCGAGCTGCACGCGTCTGAGCTCAACAGCCTGCGTCGCGCCCACGCGTCGTTGTGCCAGCACGTTGGCGCTCTTGATGCTGAGAGCGAAGGCCTCCGAACGCGACTCTTCGCGCTGGAGACGAGTCTCTGGGACACGCAGCTCCTAGCCTCCGAGGTGGCCACCGTCGGCGTGGGACTGGGCTTTGGCTATGTCTTCCACAGAGTGAGTCTCCTCCCACGAAGCTCGATGCTGTGAGCGCTAACAACACGTGAATGCGTGCCCCGCCCCCAGCTCATCGCCAAGGAGCCTGCCGCGCCCTTCTGGCTGCGCATCGCGCCCTGGATAGTCGGGGGCGGCGCTGCGCTGCTCAACTTCTGGCGCGCCGGCGAACAGCGCTGGGAAGGCATGGCGCTCCGCAACGCTGCTCGGAGGAAGGAGCTCTTGGCCCAAGCGGAGCTGATTGAGACGCGGGTGGCAATCATGCGCGACCTGGCGAGGCCACCGCCGCCCGCAGTGCCGCCGCCGGAGCATGTGGGCGTCAGCATTAGCCCTGATGCAGGGGAAGCAGTGCAAGTGGAACTGCGCGCTGGTGGGCCGTCCGAGGATGCGGGGTGAGCGGGCACGCTGCTCATTGACAGACACAGACGCTCAGACGCACGCAATGGCTGTACAGTCCTGCATTAGCACTCCTCGGGTCACGCTGTCGCTTTGTCACCGTCACTCCTCCTCCGACTCGTCCGACTCTGCGTTGCGCAGCCACTCCACGAAGACGGCGGCCGCCTTGCGCACCGCCTGCGCGTCATCGGGCGCCACGCCGAACTTGCGCGCAGCGCCCAGATTGTCGTACCACGCCAAGATGGACGGCTCGTCCAACACATCCGCGTCGTACAGCGCATGCAGGCCCTGTCCCAGACTCTTGGCCGCCCCAGCGGGCGCATCGTCCACCAGCCATCGCTCCAGCGATGCCAGCATCGCGCCCCGCTGCGCCGCATCCGGGGCCGCCGCGCACAGCAGCGTCGCCTTGACAGCCAGCTGCTTGTTGAGCGGCGGCGCTGACTCGGACGAGTCCAGACTGGCGGCCACCAGCAGATGCATGCGGTGCTCCATGTTCTCGCACTTCAGCCCACGCAGGTGCGCAGCCGTCTCGGACGCACTGTGCTTGGCGGCGAATGTGCGCAGCTCACGCACCATGGGATCCTCGTCCTCATCGCCGTCCTCATCGTCCTGGTCATCGTCCTCAGCCCCCTGCGCCTGCGCGGCGCCGTTGAGGCTGAGCGACGCCAGCGCGGCTGCGGGCGGCTGCGCGTCGTCCGACTGTGCGGCTTTGGTGACCGTGACCATTGCGGCTGCGCCGTCGGTGAGCTGCTCCGCGGCGCGCGCAGCGGCTGCGGCAGCGCTCGTGTCTGTGCTCCAGGTGACGTCATCGTCGTCGTCGGAGGCGTCCTTGCCGCTGCCGCTGCCGGCCTGGTCCTCCTGGTCGTCGTCCGACTCGCTGGCGTCCTTTTTCAAGTCCTTCTTGGAGTCCTTCTTGCTCTTCTTCTCCTTCTTGCCGTCGCCTTTGTCCCCCTTGGCCTTCTTCTTCGCCTCCTTCTCAGCCTTGTCGATCGCCTCGCCCTCCTTGATGCGGTCCTTCTCCGCACGCCGAAGCCTAATCAACACAGCAAGCAGCCAGCAGTGAGTTCACCCACGCGCGCGCAACGCCGCTGCCACGCACTTTTTGCTTTTGTCCTTGACCACGGGCGGGTTCTTGAGGATGAATGTGCACAGTTTGTGGCGCATGTCGACCTGCGTCACGGCCCCGCACGCCTTGCACACCAGCTCGATCGTCTCCTTCTTGGTCAGCACAATGTCCGTCTCCGGGTTGTTGCACTTGCCGCACTGCACGAAGCGCTTGATGAAGCCTTCCAGGAGCTGCGACAGGCGGCCTGTCTCGTGAGCGCCGTTGACTATGGCCAGCCCGCTGTCCTCCTCGAACTTGGTCTGCGCGCCCAGCTCCGTGCCGAAGTACTTGGTGGTGTCTGCTCGCGCGGGGGGGGTGCGGGGCGGCGTCAGCCGGCCAGCAGATGGCTAAAGTCCGAGGCAGCTCCGAAGCGAGGGGCACTCACAAGAGGCTGGCCGACCCAGCGCCTTGGCCACGTCCACCATGTTCATGACGTTGGTTTTGATACCATTGCCGCGGCCCTCAATCTGCGTCCAGGCCGGAAGGCTGTGAGTGGCAGGCAGGGTTACAAGTGCACGCCTGTGGAGCGTTGCGCAGCACGCGCTGCAAGGCAACAGCACCGCATCCGCGGATCGCAGCCATCGCGGCGGGAGGCAGAGGCGCGCAGGCTGTGCGGAGCCGTAGGCGAACACTCTTGCTTGCGCTGCCACCCTCCCCGCACCTTCGACTGCAGGGCTGGCATCTTGTAGCGGTAGAACTCGTCGCCCGCATTGCTCTGCCCGATGTTGATGCTCGCCATGGTTGCGGGACTGCGTGGAACAGGGAGCGTGCGCTCACAGCGCCACGGGCTGCACGAGAAGCGAAGGGCGGCAACTGCTGCGCATGCACCGGGGACGCGAGCATGCGACACGGGACGGGCAAGGCGGAGGCTGCGAGAGTCCCAGTCGCGTCCCAACGCCACCACCACCACACAATAACGCACGGGTGGCGCGTCGGCCGACCAAAGAATGTGCACACACGCCTCGCCGCGTATCCATTCAGCCAAGCTTCTGCGCAGTGCACGCAGCGAGGGGCGTGGCAGCAGTGCGAATCAGCGGAGTAGGTGGCAAGGCGCTGCAATGTGGACTGCGGTGGGTGCACCTTGCGCTGTCAGGCTCGCCCCCGGCGCCACGCACTCGCAGAGCTGCATGCGCGCCGCAGCGTCTTCGTGCTCCGCACGCGGGCGCGCGACGCTGCGCAACGGGCGCGTGGCCAGGCTTACCGGGGGCTCAGCCGTCGCAGCCGCCGCCCAAGAGCCCACCACCGCCGCCGTCGCCTCCGCTCCAGAGCTTGAAGAGCCCCTCCTCAGCGACGAGGACGCGGAGCGGCGCGCCCAGATTGTGGCCATGATGGAGACGCGCTTTGGCAAAAACTCTGAAATGGGCGTCGCCGAGCTGCTGGACAGCCCGCCCATGCTCATCCTCATCCAAGCCAGCTTCCGCGCGAACCTGCTACTGCTGCTACGTGAGCGCGGCGTGGCGCCGGGCGTGTGCGCAGCGCTGTTCGCGATTCCTGGGGACGCGCAGGGCCTCGAGGTGGTGCGCTTCCTGAACCCGCGCAACGACGTGGACGGCGCAGAGATGCTGCTGAAGCTGCTGCAGGCCATGGACAGTGCACTGGTGGAGCTGGGTGTGCCCCGCGACGAAGTGGTGATGCGCGCAATCTTCGGAGCCGAACTGGGCGGCTATGACGGTGTGCTGGTGGACGACCTCACTGAGGAAGCCCAGGCTCAAGCTCAGGCTCAAGCTCAGGCTCAAGCCCAGAGCCAGACCGCCGACGTGGACGGGCTCTGGGCCGGCGGGCGTCACGCCCGTCGCGCCCAGTCAACGCCGGACGCCGCTGCTCTCCGCGCGCTGGAGCAGGAGCAGCTCCGCATCTCGCTCCTCATGCAAGACAGCGCGGACGTGCCCCCCGCGGCGGAGCCGTACCGGTGGAGTCGAACGCAGGCTGGGGAAGCTGCTGAGCGCGTGAACATCTCCGCACGCGCAGCCGCGGCTGAGACGCCGGTCAGCAGCGCTGCGGATGACGCGGAGGACGCACCTCCGCCGCCGCCGCCGGAGTTTCTGGCGCTGCTGGGCACAGCGCGCGCGCCCGCGGCGCCGCCAGCGCCGGCGCCGGCAGCCGTAAAATCCAAGGGCTTCGGCGCCAAAAAGCCCGCGGCGGCGCCGTCCGCGGCGGCGCCCTCCGCGGCGCCGGACCGCGGGTCGGACCGTGCGCTGCTCTCTCTGCGCGAAAAGCAGTACATGAGCCTGCTGGATTGGCACCGCGCCGCCTCGCTGGGCGCGCGAAGCTTCGTGCTGGCCGCGCGCCTGCCCCCAGCCGCAGCCGCGCAGGGCGAGCCGGCGCTGAGCGACTGGCTGCCTCTGGCCGACGTGCTGCTCGTAGACGCCTGCCAGCTGGGCGGCGGCGATCCAGCCGTCTCAGCAGCAGCAGCGCTGTCCGCATCGCTGGCATCGCACCTGGCGCCGCCGGCGATGGCGGCGCTGCGCGCGATGGTGCCCACCGCCATGGCGCGCAGGCTGGGCGCCAGCGAACTGGAGTGGGGCGTCGAGGGCTTTGCCTCCTTCGAAAAGGCGCTGCAGGCTGCGCAGAAGGGCGCCGGCGAGGACGAGCTCGCCCAGGCGGCCGCCACGCTGGGCCTGCAGCCCGGGGAGGCGCAGGGCGATCGCGCCGCGGTGCGATCTGCGTACCGGAGAGCCGCCGCAACCAGCCACCCTGACCGCCTGCCGGAGGGCTCACCCGAGCACGCGGATGCGGTCCAGCGCTTCGCGGCGGTGCAGGCGGCCTACGAGCTGCTCACGCAGAAGGCTGCGACGGGCGCGGGCGCCGACTCCCTCTCGCGATCCGCGCTCGGCTACGCAGCCTGGGACGCCGGGCGGCGGGACTTTGAGGGGCCGCTGGAGGTGCCCACGCCCTGGGGCGACGCCCAAGCGCAGCTCAGCGCCCAGCTCAAGGCTGGCGAGGCAGCCGGGGGGTACGGCGTGGTGGCCATGGGGATGCCGGAGGATGTTGTACGATTCTTCGCGCTCCGCAACCGGTTCGTCAACCGCGCCACCAAGCCGGCCAACAAGGCGGAGGCTGAGCCTGAGCAGGATGTGAGCGAGCCAGCACCGGTGGCTGCAAAGGCTGCAGAAGAAAAGGTTAAGGAGAAGGCTCCCCCCTCTCAGAGCGAGCAGCGTCGCGCGGATGACGTGGCGCGCGTGAGGGCGATGGAAGAGGAGGTCGCTGCCGCAGCGGCGTTTGCTGAGCTGCGAGCGGCTGCGGCTGCGGAGGGTGTGCGGCAGTCGGCGCAGCGCGCAAAGGAGGAGGCTGCCCGTGCGGCGCAGGATGCTCGCAACCGCGCGGTGGCGCAGTCCGTCGCGGGCGTGGCCAAGGCTGCAGCCGCAGCTACAGCCGCCGTCGCCGCTGCCTCGCCCGCCGCGTCCGAGCTGAGCACCTTCCTTGACGGCCTTCAACTGGAAGCGTCCTGGAGGCTGCAGGTGGATGCCGCGCTGCGGTCTGAAGGCCTCACTCGCGTGCAGCACCTCCGGGCGCTGACGCTGGATGACTTGCTTGCGCTGGGCATCCAGCGGGTGCCCGCACGCCTCATCGTCTCTGCCGCTGCCGCACATCGCGACACGTGAATGTGAAATGCTGTTGTAACTCGCTCAACTCCCACTGTCCCACTGCAGCTCGCCTTGAGAGTCACTCTCTCCCCCCCGTCTTTTGCGTTGATCCTCCTTGTCGCATGAGCGCGCCTTCTGTCGCATAGCTGCATCATGTCCCCCCGAAAGGGACACCACGCCGCCGCGCGCAGCAAGGGCGGAGCTGCCGCCAAGACCACCGAGGAAGAGACCACAGACAGCGGTGCTGTGGAGGAGCACGGGGAGGAGCCCAGCGCCTCTGGGCTGCGGCGTGTGGTGGGCCTTGACAACCTGGGGAACACTTGCTTCCTGAACAGCCTGGTGCAGGCGCGTGTCACAAGCCGTCATGGCACGACCAACTCGCCTGACTCTGCACTGCGCTGCGCTCCGCAGAACCTGCTGAACCTGCGCCAGTTCACGGAGCACTACGACACGGTGGCCGCGTCTTCTGCGACGCCTCTGGCGGTCGCCCTGCGCGTGTTGATCAGGGGGCTGGCGGCTACAACTGCCCCCTCAGTCAAGCCATCCGCGCTACACAGCGCCCTCTGTAAGCGCGCGCCGCGCTTCAAGGCGCGTCTCGGGCGTAGTAGGGCGCTGGCGCGTGCACGCTCTCTGGCTGAAGTGCCTCTCTCCCTCTGCTTCCCCGCAGGGATTTGGACAGCAGGACAGTCACGAGCTGCTGATGGTGCTCTTCGACGGCCTCGCCTGCGAAGAGTCTGCTGCGTGCAAAGCTGCAGCCGTAGAGGGTGAGGCGCGTGAGGGGCGGGTGTCAGGCGAGCAGTTCTTAGACACTCTGTTTGGGGGCTCGCTGGCGAGCACCGTCACCTGCAGCAGCTGCGCCACGGCGAGCGAGACGCGGGAGGCGTTCCACTGCTTGAGCCTGGAGTTGCCTGCGCTGCCGCCGTGTCTAACCGCGGCGGCGAGCTCCCCGCGTCAGAAGAAGGCGCTCCCCAAGGAGCCCGCCGCCAAGGCTGCCGCCGCCAAGAACGCCTCCGCCGCTGCGCGGCTGAACGGCAAGGAGCGCAAGCGCGCGGAGAAGGAGGCGCGCCGCAACGCCAAGAGAGAGCGCAAGCCCTGCGCAAAAGCTGCCAAAGCAGCAGCAGCCGCAGCAACAACAACACCATCCGCGGAGGCGCATGCTGCGCCCGCCCAGGCGGAGCACGCTGCCGCGTCCGACACCGCCGCGTGCAGCAGCAGCAGCAGCGACGAGGAGGCGACGGCGAGCGCTGCGGGCGCATCAGACAGCGCGGGCGATGCCCAGGAGGCCCAGGAGCCCGAGGAGGAGGAGGTGGTGGTGGAGCGTGACCTGGACACGCTGCGGGCGGAGGCTGCAAGCAGCCCCTCGGTGGTGCTGCTCTCGGGCCCTCCCGTTGCGCCCGCAGACTGGCTGGACTTCGTGGACGCGCAGGCTGGGGGGCGGCCGCAGGCGAGCCCAGCCTCTGATGAGGATGACGATGATGACGATGAGAGCTGCGAGGAGGCGCACCAGGAGCTGCGCCCCGCTGCTGCTGCTGCGGACTGTGCTCGCCCTTCCGTCCTCAACTGCCTGCGCGCCTTCGCGGCCGAGGAGCAGCTCAGCGGCGGCTGCGCGTACGCGTGCGAGGCGTGCGGCGCGCGAGCGGCGGCGGCGAAGCCGGCGCGAAGGAGGCGCAGCGTGCAGTGGGCGCCAGAGGGGCAGCTGGAGAGCGTGCGCACCATCCCCGCCATCGAGGGCACCGTGTCTTACTATGGCTTGTTCGGCTCGCCCAACGGGGCGCGCACAGACGAGCAGGCGTTCAGCGACGAAGAAGAGGAAGCGGAGGCGACGGTGTGCGACGACGCGCGTCCCAGCGACGCACCGCAGCAGGCGGCGGCGGCGGCGGCGGCGGACCTCTTCGCGCGATTCGACGCCGTGGCGCTGTCGGACCCGGGCGACGGCGTCGCCGCCGCCGGCGCTGCAGCGCGCGAGGAGGACGAGTCACAGGCTGCAGCGCCGCTGGTGAACGCGCGCGGGGAGGCGCTGCTGGGCGTTCTGGCGCTGCCCAACTGGGTTCTGGCGCCCTGCTCTGCAGACGAGGAGACGCCCACTCCCGACAGCGACGACGACTCCCAAGCCGCCTCCTCTTCGGAGCCCCCCCAGGTGACGCCCGCCAAGGCGGCGCCCCCTCGCGTGTTGTACCGAGACGCGGTGAAGCGCCTGCGGCTGGCTGCGACGCCCCGGATCCTCATCTTGCACCTGAAGCGCTTCCGCACGGACCTGCGCGGACGCACGTCCAAGCTGTCAGGCCACGTGGAGTTCCAGGAGACGCTGCAGCTGGCGCCCTTCTGTGCAGACGCGCAACCCTCGCAGTTGCCCGCGAGCGCATCCTCCAAATGCTACCGCCTGGCGGGGCTGGTGGAGCACAGCGGAGGGCTGCACGGGGGGCACTATGTCGCGTACGTTCGGCGGGAGGGGGGAGGAGATGAGGCGTGTTGGCATTACGCCAGCGATCGCAGCGTGCGGGTTGTGAGCCGAGAGGAGGTGTTTGCAGCGGAGGCGTATCTGCTGTTTTACACGCAGGTAGACGAATGAGGGAGTGACGATAGATCTAGTGCTCAACTTAGATGCACTGAACGACATCTTTAGGCGTCTCCACGCAGGTTAGAGGCGCTCCACCGGCTTCCGGCGAGGCTGTGATCACCCTCTGCAGCTGGATGTCGTAGGAGTAGATGCCCACCGCCTGGTTGACCGCGCTGAAGTAGAGCGGGTCATATGGCGAGAGATATACAGCAACTTTTTGGCGCAGAAGCACACGGTTGGCGTCCTGCTGGTCCTGCTCGAACCGGCACACGATCTGGTAGTCGTTCACCGTCTCGCGCCCCACGCCGCCCAGCGTGACCTGTCGGATGCACTCGGCTGTGTGAAACGCTCCGCTCCCTGAGTGGGTGTCGTCGCTCCTAAAGGCTGACAAATACAGCTCAGCTTTGCTCTGCGCCGGCGGCGCATACAGCACCGTGAGTCGGTCAGGCGCCTCGCGAGGGTCGTATTCCACGGAGGCCACCGCGCCCGGCCTGGCCAGGGTTGCCTCGGTGAGGGACTTTACGTTGAAGGCACGGTCGGCCACCACGGCGCTCTCGGGCAGCGAGCCCAGCGCCACGCGCAGCGCGTTGGAGCGACTGTCTGGCAGCGTGCTGTAGAAGCGACAGCAGAAGCGCACGTCCCCGGCCTTTTGGTCTGCGGCTGCTGCGGCTGTGGCTGCCGGGGGCACGAAGGCGTCGCCCTTGGGCGCAACGAAGGCTGTGAGCCTGGAGCTGGCGTCCCACTCGCCGAACAACCACGACGGGTACTCCAGCGTCTTCTGGTACGCAAAGCTGGGCCCAGGCCAGCCCAGCGTGCTGGCGCTGAACAACTCAGCCAGCTCGCTCACGCCAGCCTCCGCCGCGCGGCTGGGTGAAGCAAGGCCCAGTGACAGTGTCAGCGCAGCACCTTGTGACAACACCTCCCGTCGAGAGCTGGCGCAGATGCAGCGCGCCGACCCACAGAATGGACGGCCTCTGTCTGCGGCGACTGAGGGCGCGGACCGCAGCAGCATGGCTCAGTCGATCTGCGAAGGGGGTGCGTTGTGCGTGACGCGTGGCCACGCAGTAGAGCAGATGCAGCGCCTCAGCAGGTCGTACGAAAGAGTTGTCAAAAGCTCGCCACCTTTGTTGCTCGACGTACGCCATTCCACAGCGTTGCGATGGACGCCACTTCGCCCACTGCCGCCTCTGCCGCTGCCGCCACTGCGCAACGGAACTGGGGCAAGATTGGACACCCGGTGCAGAGCCGTGGGCTGAGCGCAAAGGACCGTACGCCCTGGTTCACGCTGCTAGTGACAAGCGTATTTTGCCTGCTGCTGGGCCGCACCTTCCTGAAGCTGCAGAGAAGCTACGAGCAGGACCAGTCGCTCTGGGCCGGCACAGCGGTGAGGCGCAGCACAGAACCCCCGAGAACAACGGAGCCCCCGAGCAACGCCGTGCGGCGCGCAGGGGCGGCGGGGGCGACGGCAGTGCGGCCGGACGGCGGCGCTGCAGTGGCTGCGCTAGGAACGGCGCCAGCAGCGGTGAACGCGAGCGCGGGTGGAGCGGCCGACGCGCTGGCCGGGCTGGACGCCAGCTGCGGGGCGGAGGCGAACCTGGACCTGGACGGCTTCGCGGTTTCTTGGGGCCTGGACTTCCACACAGACACGGCGGCGGCCTGCTGCGAGGCGTGCAAGCGCCACACCAAAACCGAGGGCCAGCCTGGTCGCTGCAACTCCTGGGTATGGTGTCCGGAGAAGCTCACCGGCAAGTGCTGGAGCCCGGACATCTGGGACCATCGCTACCAAGAATGTTGGCTCAAGGTCCAGGAGGACCCGGCCAAGCCAAAGGTGAATCATCGCGGCGACTTCCCAGCCGCCTTCAGGCTGGAGCACAAGACGGCGCCGCAGAAGACGCCCTGGGTGGCGGGCGTGCTGCGCCCGTGATGGCTGGTGCGCGAGTAACGAAACATGGGCCTTCAGGGACTGCTGTTGTGTCAGTCGTATGTCCCTGGCGGGACGGTCGGTGCCTGCTCGACGGCGGCACGGCGCCGGTCACTTCGAGTCCCCTCTGCGTCCACGCTCCACCTCTTTTCGACAAGGAACGTGCCGGCGGCGGCGCTCGGCTGTGCCGTGGCAGCGCACGATGCAGGAGGCTGACGCTGAGAGCGCCCTTGTGTCGCCGTGCCTTTCGCTGCTCTTCGTTGCGCCCGGAAGCCGCGGAGACGTGGAGCCTTTGGTGGCGGTGGCCCAGGCGCTGTTGGAGGACGGGCACCGGTGCGTGCGGTGGTGAGAGGGCACGTCGAGTCTGTTCACGTGCCAAGCTCTCTCTGTTCTCTCTCTGACTGCCCGAGCGCTCGCAGCGTCACCTTCGCCTGCCACGACGTGTTTGCGGAGCTGGTGCAGCGCGCGGGCTGCCGTTACGCGCGCCTGGCGGGCGACGTACGTGCCGGGGCGGTGAGTCGCTCTCCCTCGCCACCAGCACAGGCGGAAGCGCACTGGGCGCAGCAGTTTGCGGACCTGGAGGTGGCCGCCGCTGCCGCGTCTCCCTCGTGCGTCTGCTTCAACTGGTTCGGCCAGCACGCTCAGACTCTGGCGCAGTCGCTCCGCGTCCCCTGCGTTGCTCTCTTTCCAGCCGCCCCGACAACTCGCACGCGCGCTTTCCCCTGCCCGCTCCTCGGGCTCGCGCAGCCGGGCGGCTCCGACTGTCTACGGACGTACGTGCTTTTCGAGGCGGTGGTTTGGCGCAGCCACTGCTCCCCGATATGCGCCTGGCGCAGCCGGCTCGGCCTGGCTGAGCTGGGCGACACGGGCCACGCCGCGCTGAAAGCGCCCATCCTCTACGGCTTTTCAGAAACCATCCTGCCCCCGCCCAAGGACTGGCCAAGTCGAGTGGTGCTCACCGGTGCCTGGACGCGGCCCCTGGACCCGGCATGGGCGCCAACTCCTGCGCTGGCGCAGTTCATGGATCAACCTGGTGCGCATCAGCTGTGGCGCGAGCGTGAATCAAATCGAATCGTCACTGATGACGCTTCGTCTCCCGCACAGACGCAGCGCCTGTGCTGTTTGCTTCCTTCGGCTCTGCTGCACTGAGCGACCCCGAGGGGACCACCACAGCCGTCGTGGACGGCGCGCGTGCTGCGGGCATGCGCGTGCTGCTTGCCGGCAGCGCCGGCGGCCTGATGGCCCCTCGCGGCTCGCCCAAAGACGTCTTCTGGCTGCCTTATGCGCCGCACAGCTGGCTGCTGCCCCGCTGCGCCGCGGCGCTGCACCACGGCGGCGCGGGCACGGCGCAAGCGGCATTGCGCGCCGGCATTCCCCAGGTGGTGGTGCCAGTGGAGTTCGATCAGCCGTTTTGGGCGGGCCGGCTGCATGATCTGGGCGTGGCGCCCCCGGCGCTGCAGCTGGCGGCGATGAGCGCGCATGGCGTGGCGCGGGCGCTGAGGCTGGCCAGGGAGGGCGGCGTGTGCGCCCGCGCCATAGCGCTGGCTGCAACTCTCCACGCCCAGCCAGACGGGGCGCACGTGGCAGCGATGTTCGTGGCGCAATACGTGCGCGCAGTGCAATAGCGATATTTGCATTTTTCAACGTGCGTCGTCGTCAATAGGTCAATCAGCGTCCCGAGCGCCCTCCTCCCTTCGTCCCGGCCGTGGTAGCGGCTCCTCATCAGCCTCCTCTCTCGCTCCCAGTTGCCACCCGGGGGAAGGTTCCGCTGCGGCCACCTCCGAAGGGGCAGACGCAAGCTGCACCGTCGCCTCGCTTGCATCCGCGTCCGCCGGCGCCTGCACAAGCAGCCGCGTCGGCGCGTAGCCGTCGGCACGCACCTCCTGCATCTCCACATCCGCGCCCCGCGGCGCCCCCGCCCCCGCGTCCGCCAGCGATTCTCTGCACAGCGGGCAGGTCTGGTGGCTGGCCAGCCACTCGTCGATGCAGGGCATGTGGAAGGCGTGACGACAGCTTGGAAGCGTGCGCAGCACCTCTCCAACCTCGTAGTCCGCCAGGCACACGCTGCAGGTTGCGTCCTCCTTGCTCATCGACCCCTCTTCGAACGGCGCAGTCGGGAAGGCGTCGATGGTGGCGCGGGGCAGTCCACGCGGCGGCATCGGCCGCGGCCGCACAGCCATGACGACTCCGTTGGGACCTAGCACCATGCCCGGCGGCAGCTCGCCCCACAGCGTCCCGGCCCGCCGGTGCACCAGCCAGCGCGCGCCGTAGCGCCTGCAGACGGAGAGCATGAGGCAGAGGAACATGGAGAGGACGATGCCGAGGATGATGCTCATGAACGAAGGGCTGATGCCCAGCGACTCCTCCCCACCCTGTTCGATCTTCACGCTGAAGGTGAGCGTCACCGGGTTGGCGCTGTGCTGGCGGCCCCCGTAGTTGAGGAGTCCGAAGTAGACCTGGTCGCCCGCTGATACAGCCAGGTCCCACGTCTTGTCGGCATCGCGCACTTGCAGCTTGGTCACGTCCGCCTCGCTGGTGAACAGCTGCTGGGGCCACTGGAAGCCGCCGCTGGACAGCTGCGGCGGCGTGTTGAGCTTGGCCACGAAGACCGGGTCGCTGCCGTTGTGGCGCAGGCGCACGACGATGTGGGGCTGGCCGCCACTGCCGCCCAGGGACCAGCTGTTGGATGCGCGCTCCTGGGGCATGGTGAGCGAGAAATAGGCCCACTGGCCGGCGGTGAGGGTGGCTGTGGCTTGTCCGGAGCTCTGGCCGAAGGAGGTGTGAGCGCCCAGGCAGGAGGGGCCCGACCAGGCTGGCTGGCAGACGCAGACTCCAGAGACGCACGCTCCTCGGCCGGCGCAGTCGAGCGGGCATGCCGAGGACGTGACTGCCAGGGAGTAGGCTGCGTTGTCGTCTCCGCTGTCGTCACCGTTGGCGTACACCGCCGCGTAGTACAGCCCCGAGCTCGCCTGCAGCACCACGCGGGAGGCGCTCTCTTCCGCGGCGCTGAAGCTCGCCTGGTCCGCGTTGAGCTGCCAGTCCTGCAGCGAGGGCAGCGCGCCGGGCAGGGGCAGCCCCTGGACGGCCCTGAGGAAGAGCACCGGGTCGCCCGCGGAGCGCCGCAGGTACACCTGCAGCGCCTGCCCGGGCGTGCCCTGCACCGCGTAATAGGCCCAGCCGCCGGCAGGGACTGCCTCGGAGGGCAGCGAGGCGTTGGGCTGCAGCACACGCAGCGCCTTGTCGCAGCCCACGTCGGCCCACGTGGACTGGTTGCCAGCAAGGAAGGTGCAGCTGCAGGTGCCCCTCTCGGCGCTGCACGCGCCGTGGCCGGCGCACGGACCCAGGTTGGGCGTGGGCGCAGGGCAAGGGGGGGTGGGTGAGCACGCCGCGGCCAGCTGGTAACTCAGAGGAGTCGCCGCGTTGCCGCTCTGCCCCGTGTTCCAAACCGTCACGCCCACAGGCACAGCCGGGTTGCCCGCTGGACACAGCGCCCCGCACAGACTGGTGCAGTAGTTGGGGGTGGTACTGCTCACGGCGCTGTACATCGGACACAGCTCAGAGCTGCATAGAGGACCAACGTCCGGAGACGCGCCGCCGCTCCCGCAAGCACGGCGGTCGATCACCACACGCTGGTACGCCTTCTGGTAGAGCAGGCCTGGTGTGTGTTGTTGAGTCGGGGGAGTCCACAAGTCAGCAAATGGCTTTCTTAGGCTGGGAAGACTACCACCCTGCGCGGCTGCTGGCGCGCACGCGCCTGACACGTCTGTAAGGACGTCACGGGGAGTGACGTTGTAGCGCACACCGGTGACGTTCCCCTCTGGGGGCGAGGTGGTGGACGCCAGCAACCCGCTGGCCTGCCACTGCGTGGGCCCTGACACGCTGGCGTTGCTGCTGCGGTCCAGGTTCCACAGCTCGAGCGCGAGGAACCTGGGAGGGCGCGGGAGCGCGTGAGGAGCAGCGACAGCGCGTGGCGCGCGTGGCAAGAGGCCGGGCCTCAGTGGGCACCCTGGGCGGCGCGCCAAAGGGGCACGCACTGGTTGGCGCACGCGCCCGCGCTCAGGTTGAACTGCGTGAACCCGGTCGGGCTGCCTCCAGCCAGAGAGAGCTGGAAGCCGCGCACGGGTGTTGCCAAGGGCAGGGGCGTCTGCACTCCCAAAGCCACGACACCAAGCGCCAGCAGCCAGACGGACGCCAGCAGCGAGCCCATGCCGGGCGCCCCCGGAAAGTGCAGGCCGGGAGCTGTGGCGTGTGCGCTTTGGGACCTGCAGAAGCGAGGAAACGGCTGAGCCTCTCTCGCTGCTCCTCACCGCTCACGCCAGGAGCCGCTCCTTCTCGCGCTTGTCTCCACGTGCACCGCCGGGATGGAGCCACCGGAGGCGTTCTTCTTTCGATGCTTCGAACAAAACTGCATTCGCACGCACGTGCTGCGCTCGTCGTGCGGGTGCGGCAGAAACCAGAAACTCGAGCCTCCGCTGAGCGCGTGTTAGACTGGACCATATTTGACACTGAGCGCGTGAGCGCGTGCTGCTACAGCTTGTGCGTGAGGGCACAGAGGCTGGTGGAAGCTGCAAGATGGCGGACGAGCCGTCTGCCGCAGCAGCGGAGCCGCTGCCTCTTGCCGCGGCTGCTTCACAGGTGATGAGGCTCACTGTGCACGGCTGCGAGCACTGTACGGAGGTACAGCTGCCCACGAGCGCCAGCGCGGGCGACGCAAAAGCGGCGCTGGAGGCTGCCAGTGGCGCGGCGAAGCAGCGGCTACGCCTCATCTGGAGTGGCCGCGTGCTGGAGGACAGCGAACGCCTTCAGGAGCTGGGCTGCGTGGACGGTTGCTGTCTGCACGTCGCCGTACGCCCAGAGAGCCTGCCAGACCGTTCGCAGGAGACGCCCGACACTGAGTCGTCGCCGCCGCTGCTGATCAGCGAGCAGGACCTGGCGCTGTTGGAAGCAGAGCTGCGACTTATAGCACATAGAGCCTCGGCTCCTCCGCGACTGCGAATAGTGCGCGCTCCTCGGGAAGGCGGCGGCCTCACGCCGGCGTCGCTTGGCGACGCGGGCGACTTCTGGTTAGGCTTTAGCGTGGGCTTGTTGCTCGGCTTTCTTGGCCTCGCTTGCGTGATGGCCATGCCGGAGTCGCCGCTGTGCTTGAAAGCGGGACTTTTGCTGGGCGTGATGGTGAACCTTGGAGGCGCCTTCACACGCACCAGCGCGGGCGGGCTGCTGCCGGCACGACACGAGGATGCGTCGCAGCTTTTTGACGAGTGAGTTGAGCTCTAGAGCGTCCAAAAAAGCGACCAAAGAGACTCACACCATGGAATACCACGCGTGGCGCTTATCTCATCGGGTGTGCGCAGACAGCAAGCCCATCGCAGCAGGGTGAAACAGCAGCGGCGACGGATACACCGCACCTCCTGCATAGTTGAGCACCGGGTACGGCATGCCGTGCAGCACCGTCGCATCAGCGAGCGGCGGCGGATGTGACACCGTAGCAACATGTTCAGGCTCAGCGGCAGCAGGCGACTTGCGAGCCAGCGGACGGATGGGACGTCCGTCGCCGCCTGGAAGGCGAGCCAGAGCTGCGCTATTGGCCAGCAGCATCGCGTTGTTGTACGAGTGATAAGCTCCATATGCGAACATCGGAGGCAGGTGCATTGCCAGGGTGGCGGGGTCCAGAGAGGAGGAGGGGGGTGCACAGGCCACCTCCTCTGCCTTCGCCGCATCCCGGCGACGGGCCCTGGCCTTGCGGCATGGCTTTCCCAGGGTCAGGTTGAGGTGCGCCAAGGAGTTAGGGTCTTGAAGCAGCTCAGCCTGGCACTCACGTAGTGACGCCAACTCCTAACAGACAGTTGCCCGCAACGTCAGTGCCGCAGAATTCACACCTTGAGTCACGAGTCACGTGCGCGTGCGCGCACCTCGTCCACCGCTGCAGGCACGGCAGTCGAGGCAAGACAAGACGCGTTGGCATCTCTGTTCTCGCCTGCCCCCACCACTCCACTCCCGCTGGCTTGATTGACTCGTTGGGAGATCAGCTGGTTGAGTTTGCGGACCTGCAGGTGGGTTGCGTGAGCGCCTTGAGGAGAGGGGTGATAGGAGGTGCGAGGACGCGACACAGAGGCGGGCCCCACACTTGCTCGCCGCACCTTCCGGAAGGGCCAGCGTCCAATCCCAAGCTCTCTACAACGCTGCTTCAACACGGTCACGCAAATGCCCAACTGATGTGTGGTTGAAGCGTCTCAGAGAAAAGTGTAGAGGCGCTGCAGCACGGTCATTTGCCTGGTGGCCGCAAAGCCAGGCGCCCCAACGCGCACGGCTGTCCGTAAAAACCTTGCCAGTCGCACCTCCTTCGCCGCGTCGGTGATCGGACTGGTTTCGTTGCGTTCGGGAGGGAGCAGCGAGGCGTCAGCGTGCACGTCGGTTGTTGTGCGAGAGACGCACTAGTGGAAGCGGCTCTGCAGCTCCTCAAGCGTGATGTTCTTGCTGCAGTGCGCCGCATTGCGCCGACGCGCAATAGGCTCCATACGCGAGGCGAGGATGTCGGATTTGACCTCACAGTTGGGCGGTCAGCGGGTCAGGCAGCAACAACGACGACTCATCAGCGTGTCGCACCGCCTCTTCCGTCACCTCTATCCTTCAAACTATCGACATCTCGACTTAACGGTTTGCAGTTTTTCGAGAAATAGCCACTGCGTGTGAGCGTCTGAGCGTCTCTGAGCGGCCGACTGGTATAGCTACCCCTTCCTTCCGGTGCTCACTGCACGGATGCTATCCCCGCTGCTCTGTGCTTCCCCTGATGATGCGCGCCGCCAGCTCCACGCCCATGGCCGCCTCCGCCGCGCGAGCA
>Ga0208951_1000362_pt1 | contig 20885 bp, 21 predicted proteins | sample GreLakmeMI27MSRF_FD_187702 | JGI IMG/M metagenome (GOLD analysis project Ga0208951, IMG submission 187702) | Freshwater lentic microbial communities from great Laurentian Lakes, MI, USA - Great Lakes metaG MI27MSRF (SPAdes) | ecosystem: Environmental > Aquatic > Freshwater > Lake | place: Great...
TCAATTAGAGATTGTCCAGTAATTTTTCCACGCAGATCCCAGAGCGCGATATCAATTGCAGAAAGTGCGAAGTGACCGAGTCCGCCGCGATAGGTATACCACCAAGTCTGCTTGCGAATATCGCGCCAGATACCGAGATTTTGAAGTGGGTCTTTTCCAATAATCACATCTGCTAAATCTTCGATAATCGCAGCGGTTCCTTTAGTGCTTCCAGGGAATTGCGTGATCGCCTCTCCCCATCCAGTAGTTCCATCGGATGCGGTGATTCGAACAAAGGTGAGATATCGCCAAGCCATTGAATCATTTGGCTCTTGGTATTTCACCGGAAAGGCCTCGACCTTACTTATCTTTACCGACATCTTCCGCTCCTTTTACTTGGTTAATTTAGATCTGGTTAATTTAATTATTTTCTAGAAAAACTTCCGCCACTTCGGGCAAGCGCTGGTGCAATTTCAGCAACAGTTACCCAACCTGGTTGCGCTTGAATGATCCGTTCAATTGAGTTTATGACCATATTCTGCGATCCCATCTGTGCGCCAATTCCTGGGTTGAGCGAGATTGTTTGATGCACCTTTTGATCGATACTGATCTCAATCTCATCTTTGGCAACCTTCTCTATCCCAGCAAGGTCTACATAGCCAAAGAAGTGAGATGAGAACCAAGGCTTACCTTTAACGATTGCGGTATAGGTCTGATTAACACCGGCGCTATAGCCTGGTTTGATAATAAATTTCTCCGGCAGATCTATCTCGCGATCAGTTAGCAGTGGTAGCAATTCTTTATCGATTCGTTCGATTTCTAAACCAAGTGCATCGGCGACGACGTTCATGGATTGTGGAAACCCTGCGTGGCCCAGTATCTCACCGCGTTCGACCTTTTCTTCAAACTCTTTAGCTGTTGCGCCAACACCTATGCGACGCAGAACTGTCGCACCAAAACCAGAAATATTTACCGTACGTCGCACCGCAATTGTTGTCTTTGGTGATCCATCGCTATTAAAGGCAGAAGGTGTTGGACCAAGCAGAGTTGCAACTAGCGCATCAAAGATGAGTCCCGGATTTACACCAGCACCAGCAATGCTGACGCGCTTTGCTTTTGCTAATTTATCTAGCTCATCTGCTAGTTCTTTATCAACTGCCCATGGATAGGCGCATTCTTCAGAAGAGACCAACACATTGGAACCGGCGTTAACCGCATCTCTAATGTAATCGGCGACATCTTTAAAGAGCGTTGTTGTGGCAATCAGAACTACATCTGCGCCAGAGTTAAGGGCAAGTTCGCGATCTTCTCGTCGAAAAGGGCCCGAGACGCGATGGCTTCCTCGCGTGCGTAGACCCGCTGCAACCGCTTGGCCAAGTTGCCCAGCACCATAGATCGCAACTGAAGCCATTAATTTTTATCGACTCGATATTGCGCAATAAAATCTTCATTTAACTTCCAGCCAAAACCTGGCTCAGTTGGAAGAATGAAATCTCCATTAACTAACTTTGGACGATTATCAAGAAGTTCCCAGAAGATCGGATCTCTGGTTGGGGAGAATGATTCAACATAAGTTCCGTTAGGAACTGATGCAAGCAAGTGCGATGCAACTTGTGCTTCTTCGTGATGGCCAAGTTGAACGTCGAAGGCAAGTGCAATCGCTGCGACCCTTCTCCACTCAGTAGGGCCACCGCTCCAAGATGCATCAAAATTACAGACATCTATAGCGCCATTTAGCATCATCTCGCGCATGCCGACTCTATGAATCTCACTTTGACCAGCGGCAACATTTACATTGCCACGCAACCTTACATCTTTTAGACCGCGCCAGTCAGCGTGCCATCTCGTAGGTTCTTCAAACCAACGTAACTTCACTTCACCTTCAATGAGTGAGAGAAAATTAAGCGCTTCTGCAACTGTGTAGCCCTGATTTGCATCGACAACAAAGAGAAAGTCATCGCCAACAATAGATTTAGCAAGTTTTAGACGTGCTGCATCTTCTTCCGGTGGTTTGGCACCGATCTTAAACTTCATGCCAACCATGCCGATTTCATCTTTAAAGAATGCTAACTCTCGCTCTAGATCTGCTTCACTGGAACCGTAGTAACCACCGATACCAATCATCGGAATTCGATCTCGATACCCGCCCCACAAGCGCCAGAGTGGTTGACCTGCAATCTTGCCAAAACCATCCCAAACCGCACTATCGATACACGCAATTGCCTGCATTGGCATCGCGCGATTGCGAAGTTGATCAAGAGTTACCGGAATCATTGCGTGCCAAATTTTTTCGACTTGGCGAATATCCATCCCGGTAATTAGCGGTGCAATCTCATCGTGGATGATTGCCAGAATTATATCTTGCTCTTCATCTGTATCAGCGTTATAACTTTGGCCGATTACTCCATCAGAGGTATGGATTCTGGTGATGATGGTGCAACGATTTCGCATCTTGTAATACGAACCCTTATAAATATGCTTTAGAGGAACTCGAAGCGGAATCGTCTCAATTCGCTCTATCTTGGCCATATTACGCAGCGTTATTCAAGAACGACGATGACATCGCCTGTTTTAATCTCGGCATCAATTGCAAATCTTAATTCGGTGATTTTTCCTGAAGCGGGGGAGGGGACTGTCAATTGTGCTTTATCAGTTTCAACCTCCAAGAGATCTTCACCTTTATTGATCATATCTCCAACAGCTTTAAGCCAAGAGACCAGGTAAACCGAATCAACGGTTTCAGCAACTCGCGGCATGGTTATCTCGATACTCATTTACTGACTCACCTTTCTGCTCCAGATATTTTCAAACATAGTTTTCGCTGAAGGTTCAGGTGCTCCCTGACATAAGGTGACAGTTGCCTCAATCTCTTTTGCTATTCGAGCTTTCAAATCAGCGACATCGCTCTCTCTCATCTTTCCGATCCTCTTTGCCCGCTCTTCTAAGAGCAGCAGTGGATCGCGTGACTTCCAAGATTCGAGTTCACCTTCGGGACGATAAAGTGCTTGATCAGCGCGTGAGTGGCCCGCGAAGCGATAAGTCTTCGCTTCGATAAGAGTTGGTCCGCCACCAGATCTGGCCCGATCGACTGCGCTTTGAATTCCTTCGCGCACGACATCGATATCCATGCCATCGAGTGCGTAATGTGGCATTGCATAACTCTCGGCGCGGATATGTAGATCCTCAATCGGAGTAGTCAGATTGATGCGGCTATATTCTGCATAAACATTGTTATCGCAGATAAAGACCACAGGAAGTTTCCAAATGGCTGCCAGGTTTAACGTCTCGTGAAATGCGCCGATATTTGTTGCGCCATCACCGAAGACCGCAACTGCAACGCGATCATTACCTTGGATCTGGAATGCAAGAGCGGCACCGGCGGCAATTGGCATACCGCCACCGATAATTGCAGAAGTTGGCAGCAGTCCTAACTCAAGATCGCACAAGTGCATCGATCCACCAAGGCCGCCGCAACAACCAGTTGACTTGCCCATAATTTCAGCCATTGCTGACTCTGTCGTTAAGCCGAGTGCGAGAGCGATACCGTGACTTCGATAAGTTGCAGAAACTGGATCATCGGTGCGAAGCACACTGGCTAGACCAATTGCTAACGCTTCTTGCCCAAGGCAGAGGTGGGTTGTTCCTCTAATTGTTCCTGATGCAAAGAGGGCATTGACCTGATTTTCAAATTCACGGATCTCAACTGCGCGTTCAAACTGCGCGATTGGATCGCTAAGAATCGCTTTACGTCGCTCTAAACCTTTACTCATCTTAGAAACCCTCCCGAATCCACCAAGGTTGTGGCGCTTTACCGGTGGCCATCAGTTGATCGATCTGATAATTAACTTCAGTTGGATTGGGCAGGAAGCGCGCCTCCAAGCCGCCGTTATAAGGAACCGGGACATTTGGGCAGGTAATACGAATAGGAGCGGCTTTAAGTTCACCAAAGAACTCAGCGCTAACCGCTGCAACAATTTCAGATCCCCAACCGCCACTTTCTGGCTGCTCTTCCACAACAACTAAGCGACCAGTCTTCTTTACAGATTCAAATACAGTTTTCTTATCCCAAGGAACAATGGTGCAGAGATCAATTACTTCAATATTCGTGCTGCTTGTCGCAGCGGCCTGGCGCGCGATATTTGTCATCTGTCCAAGAGCAACAATGGTGAGATCTTTACCAGGCTTTACTACTCTGGCCTTGCCGATCTCCATCTTAAGATTCGTATCTACTTCGCCTCGTTCTGCATAAGTAACTCGTGGCTCAAGAAACATCACCGGATCTGGATCCTGAATCGCAGCACGCAGCAAACTGTAGGCGCTCTGCGCATCACTTGGTGATAAAACTTTAAGTCCAGGAGTAGCAGCGACCCAATTTTCAAGAGTTTGTGAATGCTGTCCACCGAAACCAAGTCCACCACCGACGGATGCGCGAACTACCATTGGTACAGAGAGTTTGCCATTACTTAAGTAACGCATCTTTGCGCCTTCAGTTACGAGTTGATCAAGGGCTACGCCAAGAAATTCTATAAACATGATTTCAATAACAGGTTTCATACCCATAGTTGCAGCGCCAACTGCTGCACCAGTGAATGCCATTTCCGAGATTGGTGTATCTCGAACGCGAATAGGCCCAAACTCTTCTAAGAGACCTTCAGTTGTCTTAAAAGGTCCTTCAGCTGCTGCAATATCTTCGCCGAAGACGATCACCGTTGGATCGGTGCGCATCTCATCAGCGAGAGCAGTTGCAATTGCTTGTCTTACGCGCATTGCTGGCATTGCGCCTCCTCCGAAAAGTCGCTATAAACACTATTGGAAACGATTGCTATAGTATGGGCGTATCAGGCGCAAGTCAACGCTTATAGATGCAATTTCAATATGCGAGAGCGAGTAATCAGTGAGCAAAGATCAGGGACTGTCGGATTTACCGCTGGCCGGGATTACAGTTCTTGATGCAACATCAAATATCGCCGGGCCATTTGGTGGGGCGATCCTCGGTGATCTCGGTGCGACTGTCATAAAGATCGAAACCCCAGCTGCAGATGCGGCGAGGACTATGTCTCCAGTTGAAGGTGATCGCTCGGCATATTTCCATGTAGTAAATCGAAATAAATCAGCGGTCACACTAGATTTGAAATCTGAAGCAGGACGTTTGTTCCTGGATAATTTGCTGGATTCTGCCGATGTTTTACTGACCAACTTCCTGCCAGAAAAATTGGCCGAATATCACCTGACTCCAGATGAGTTGATGACAAAGCGTCCGGGACTAATTATTGGAAACCTCTCTTCTTACGGCTCCGAAGGACCATCTAGGCATTTTCCGGGCTATGACGCAACAGTCCAAGCCAGAACTGGAATTATGCAGGTAACTGGAGAACGAAGTGGTGAACCAGTTCGAACAGGAATCTCTGTTCTAGATATAGGTAGTGGAACTTGGCTCGCACTTGGAATCCTGGCAGCGCTCATAAAGCGAGAAAAGAGTGGCGCAGGAAGCGTTATCGAAACATCACTTTATGAAACTGGAGTCTCTTGGATGAGTTACCACCTATCTGCTTTTCAAGTAACGAACGCGCCCTCAATCCGTTCTGGAAGTGGACATCCTGCATTTGCGCCTTATGGGCTATTTAAAACTAGCGATGGCGAAATCATGATCGGTGTTGGAAACAATGTGATCTTTGCGCGCCTGTGTACTGTAATTAATCGCGAAGATTTAATCGCGGATGAGAAATTTAAGGAGAATGTAGATCGGGTGAAAAATAATACCCAGTTAGAAGCCGAAATTGGGCGCGTTCTTGTCGGAAAGAGCTCTAAATATTGGGTAGAACTCTTGGCAGCAAGTGGCGTGCCAGCAGATCACCTGGCACTTCCGGAAGATCTTTTAAGTGATCTGCAAGCCGCAGCGCTAGATATTCTCATTGACTATCCCGATCCGACTTCTAAAGTAAATAAGATTCCTGGCCTGCCATTTCGAATTGATGGGAAACGTCCTGGAATTAGAAACTCTGCTCCACATAAAGATCAGGGCTAGTTAAGCGATTTCTTCATTAGGCGCACGCAGTGCGCAACGATAGAAGTAAATGAACCTTTTCCGTAAGGTGGCTGCCAGGCTTGATAAAGATTGTGATCACACAACTCTTCGCGCACGATGTAACCAATCGCTGAATAGTTCACATCTGTTATTGCAACAACGCCATAACCTGGAAATGCTGCTCTAATCTCTTGTTGCCAAGCAACATCAATCTCGCAAGAGATTCCAACGAAGACTAGGTTTCCCAAGCGCCAAGCAAAGATTTGCGTAGGAATCGCACCTTTACCTTGCGTAAAGTTAGCGATTATCTTCTTGCGGAGTAAGCGCTCTTTAATTCTAAAATCACTTTCGGCAGCGAGCTGTTTATCTAGTTCCTCGACCCCTGGCCAATCCTTGGAAGGAAGTCCCACAGTTTCGAATTCGATTGCGCTCTCTTTTGCAATTTTATAAGGACGAGGCTCCCAGTAAGCAAGTGGTGCGCCAGATTCAATTGGCTTTACATATTCCAGGCGATGTCCCGCTGGGTACATTCCCAGCAATGTGGAATATGCCGCATGTCCTAGCTGATGTCCATAACGATCTGCCACTGATGTATCTGCAACATATTGATAGGCCGGCGCTAGATCTCCCGATGCACCTTGCAAGAAGAGGCAGATCGCTCCATCGGTATTTGCCTCCATTACATCGCGCATACCGCCGATGAAATCTGGTGAGACAAGTCGATTATCCCCGCCCAGAGTTGTGGGATGGCAGGCGTAATTAACCAGGGTGGCTTTAATTGAGTTATCACTTACTCGCGTAACTCTTCCCACCATTACCGTGTCATCTGTAATCGATTTATTACTTGGGTTGTAGCCGGTTAGGTATCGCGTTGGATTTGCTGGGTCAGCTAAGTTGCGATTCTTTGCCAGGTCACAGCGTCCATCTTTAAAGGTAATGATGCAATCTTCAGCGGTCTCGATCGCTTCGCGAGATGCTTCCAGAATTGCGCTCTTCATTAACTCTAAATAACCTTCGATTAGATCACCGCCTGGGAAATCAACGCGGCTGCGATATGGCCAAGGAGCGCCGTGGGTATGTGAAGAGGCGAGCATTAGATTTGAAATCGGGATCCCTAAATCTTTGACGACGCTTTCTCTAATCCATTCATCTTCCATTCCAGTTAAATCACCACTTGTGCCAAGATCCAGTGCGACGATAACTGTTGGTTTGCCTCCGGGTTGGGCAGTTATTGAAAGAGCGGTTGCGAAGATTGGCTTATGGGTTCCGCGCGAACTTCCATCGTGAGTTGAAAATCCCCAGACCGGTCCGTAAATTCCAAATGGGGGAGTTATATCTCGTCTAGAAACGCCAATCTCGGCACGGGCTTCATTGGGTTGGTCGATCAGATTTGAATCTAAAACTCCAGCCGGAGATTCATCAAGGAGCTTGCTGTCCATTGGGGCGGTTGTCATATCAGTCTCACAATCTTTAGGCGCTCGAATTACTTAAGTAGTTTTTACTTTTTTTAATACATTAACTGTCCGCCGGAGATATTTAATACAGTTCCGGTCATGTAACTTGAAGCATCAGAGGCGAGAAATATTGCGCCACCAACCATTTCATTTGGATTGGCCAGACGACCCATCGGAATCATCTCAACAAACTTAGCCATGGCCTCTTCGCTGGTATCACTCCACATCATCGGTGTATCAACCCCACCTGGTGAGAGAGAGTTAACTCGGACTCCATCTTTGGCAAATGAACGCGCCAAACCTTTAGTCATCGAAACAACGCCACCTTTACTTGCAGCATAGACAACTGATCCATTAAAGCCACCGCTCCACCAACCTTGTGAAGAGAAGTTAACGATCGATCCCTTCCTCTGCTTGGCACGGAAGGCATCGCGGGCAGTTCTATTTAAAAAGAAAGTTGACTTTAGATTTACATCTATTTGTAAATCCCAATCTTCTTCGGTCACCTCATCAACAGTTGCCCGACGACGCAAGACTGCAGCGCAGTGCACCATTGCAACAAAGGGCGCGAGCGCTTCGGCTGCTTCAAAAATCAGGTAGTGTTCTGAAATTTTTCTGACATCGGCTGCAAAAGTCTTATGGCCATCTCCGGTAAGTGAGGCGTGAACTTGATCGAGTGCCGGACCTGGGCGATCTACTAAGAGAACCTTTGCTCCCACTTCTGCGAATCCGCGGGCAATAGGTGCACCAATTCCACCGGCTGCGCCAGTTACAACAACGCAATTACCAGTTAATCCACTGCGACTATCCCAAGAAATTGTCATCTATTTATTTCTCTACTCTCATAAAATTTCCTTGACCTAATGAAAGAAGAATAGGAAGATAACTAATTAAAATCAATGATAATTTAACTAAAATATTCGATTGCGGGCGCAAGTATGAGTACTTTTAAGATCAAGGGAAATCGCGTAGTTATCACTGGTGGCACAGGTGGTATCGGCAGCGCTCTAGTAAAAGTTTTTATTGATGCTGGAACAGAAGTCCTTGTTTCAGCAAGAGATGCCGCACATTTGATGCGCTCAAAGAATTTCTCATCGCAAATAACTCGCCGACTACAAGGCTTCATCTGGTGGTCGCAGATTTTTCAGATCCGAAGCAGTGCGGTGTCTTTGTAGATAAGGCGAGAGCAGCTCTTGACGGAATAGATGTTTTGGTCATTGGGCATGGCGGGGTAAAGCCAGGACCGGCAATTGATACCAGCGATCATGTATGGCTAGAACAGATTCAGATAAACCTTTCTTCTTACTTTCAGTTAGCCAGAGCGGCAGCAGGAGAGATGATCGAACGCGGAAGCGGCAAGATCATCACCTTTGCACTTCGATGAAGCCCCAGGTATCCGGATGGAGCGAACCGGCGATCAACTAGAAGTTCTGGTCCAGCGCACTCGCTAGTTAGGGGTTCGATTATCTGTTGAAAATCACGCTGACTTTAACGTGCCAGGAGTTCTGATCGGTTGGTGGCCAACCGTAAACTTTGGAACCGGAAAGATTGATATTGCCAAACGAGTAAATCACCTAATTCAACGGAGATTTGAAGGCCCTATTGCGATAGAGCTCTCAAATCTTGAAGCCGAATTAGACGAGATTGGTGTTGCAGAGCAAGCAATTAATTATTTGAGAACGAATCTTTGACCGCTTTAGGCGAAGAGCGCTTATCGTAGATGCGAATTATTAGCGCAATTATTAAAGTTGCTATCGCCCCAAAGTAAATTGAACTTCTAATCGAGAAGGTATCGCTAATCCATCCGAGAATTAGTCCACCCAGAGCCAGACCAGCTAGCCACATTGAGATATAGATGCCCCAGATCCGACCATAATGTCTTGGATCTGCGTATCTTCGGATCGACATATTTCCAGAGATATTTACCCCCATCGCAAAAAAACCAGCGAAGAAGAGTGTGATTGCATAAGTAAAATAATTTGGTGCAGAGGCAATCAGAAACCAAGTGAGCGCCATATAAAAAGCTTTTCGACCCAAGAACGCGATATCGATTTCCACGCTCGTGCGAGCCACGGCAAGCGAACCGGCTATTGCTCCAAGTGCAATTATTGAAGCTAAAAGCCCAAAGGCAGTCGGACTTACATCGAAGACTCTTCGTGCCATGAGAGCAGATGTCATCTGCATATCCTGCCCAACCATTGCAATTAAACAGACCACTGCAATCGGGATCATCACGGTTCGATTCGCTTTCAAGTAGCGAAGTGAATCGAATAAGGTGGCCTTACTTTCAAATTCCTTAAGTTCGTGTGCAGGAAAATATAAAGTAGCATTGATTGTAGTTAGGAAAATAACTGCGATTAGGTACGTGGCACCGTTAATGATAAATCCGGGGCTGGTACCGAAGTATTCAATCAGTAGTCCTGCAGTTATAGGACCAACAAGTCGTCCAATATTGAGATTGATCTGATTCCAACTCAGCGCATTCGGCAAGTCCTTATCTCCAACGAGACGAACGTAATAGCTCTGACGGACTGGACCGTCGATGCCGGTGAATATTCCAAGTAAAAAGGCTGAGATCAATATAATTTTAAAGTTAATATGGCCAGTCGCCACCAAGACTCCAGTTGATGTTGCAATCAAAAATCCCGCAAAATTCAACCAAAATAGGATTTGCTTCTGATCGTAACGATCAGCAAGGACGCCTCCGTAGATTGCAAATACTACTCCAGGTAGAAATTGCGCTGCAACCACTAGACCTAGACTCTTCGCACTTGCAGTTAGATCAAGGGTCAACCAATCCTGAGCAACTCTCTGCGTGAAAGTTCCGAAGGTTGAAATTAAAGTGGCAATAAAAAATTTTCTATAATTTTGATTCTTTAGCACAGAGGAAACCATTATTCTAAATTCACTCCCAAGTAATTCTCGAGGAAAGCGCCACAAAAGTAATCGTACTCGCTTACTATGCAGTAGGTGAGTAATGATGAAAGGTTTTTAAAGACCAGCCAATTCAGCACCAGAGTCAGCGCGGAGAACATGGCCTGTAACCGTGCTCGACATTTCGCTAGAGAGAAATAAAACTGCAGCCGCAACTTCTTCAGGTCGCGTCCATCTTCCGAAAGCATTGATCCTCAAATGCTCCTTCATCAAATCGGCGAGCTGATCATCTTTCATTCCGCGACGAAAGAGCGGTGTATCTAAAGTGGCGGGGGAGATTGCATTGACTAATACTCCATAACGTCCATTGGCTCTGGCTAAGTTCTTGGTCATTGCTACAGCGCCAGATTTTGATATTCCATAGACAATTGAGCCAGGAAGTCCGCCAGATAGCCCGGCAGTAGAGATGAAGTTAGTTATCCGCCCCCATTTTCCCTCACGCATCACCTTTGCCGCGCCGCGCGAGATGAAGAATTGGCTGCGTAGATTGACGTTAAGCGTTGTATTCCAGTGCTCTTCGTCAACGTCTTCCGGCAGGACGTTCTGCAATACGGCAGCGGTGTGAACCAAAATATCGATCCGATTAAACTTTTGATAAACATCTTTAATCAGCTGGTCACAGTTATCAACTGAAGAGATATCAGTATTGAAAATTGCGGTAAATGCGCCAGGATTTCCAGCAAGAACCATCGCCTGAGTAATTTCTAGCTCTTCTTGATTGCGATCAATCAGAGCAACGTTTGCACCATTTTCAGCCAGTGTCAGCGCACATTGGCGTCCATAACCACCAGCGGCGCCAATAATCATCGCTAGACGACCTTTAATTCCTAAGAGTTGATCTACTGAATTCATAACCGCTCCTTGGCTTAGAGTGCAATTCTGCCATTAAAAACCACTTATTAATGTAGTTCCAACTGATAGCGTTGCGACGTGTTTGAAATAGTAGCCATATTTGCTGCTTTTACAATGGGTCTTGGAACATTTCTTACAAAGGGAATTACAACACAGATCTCATTCCTTAAAACCCTCGGCCCACTCTTTCTTCTTAATTGTTTCTTCACCTTGCCGATTGCATTGGTACAGCGAGACTGGATTGTCTTTGAACCAAAAATTCTCGCACTTCATGTAAGTTCAGCCATCGCTAGCATAATCGCGGGCTATTTCATCTTTGTAATCATCGTGCGTAGTTCGGCATCAATATCTTCGATATCAAGCACCCTGTCACCAGCTGTTGCGCTGGTGCTTGCACCAATTTGGCTCGGAACAAGTGTGTCATCACTGCAGGTTCTTGCCGTTATCGCTCTCATTGCCGCAACTCTCTACCCAATTAGATCAAGCATTCCAGGCTTGCGCTTGGGAGTGACCATATTCTTTACTCTCTCTGCGGCTCTTGCCGCTGGTTTCGTATCTGTAAATGTCGCCGTACTTGGAGTAGAAGGCGTAAATGTCTCTGAGACTTTTATTGTCAGACAAGTAATTGCTGGTCTTTTCTACATCACGATTTTTCCACCACGGGGCTTAACCAAGAGTGACCTCCTGAAATTAGCACAGCGAGCATCGCTCATTTCGGTTGGATCAATTGCTTCTGTTTATGCGTTGCAAGGCGGGGAAATCATCTTGATGGTTTCGATACTTGCAACTGTTTCGCTGTGGGTTCTGTTCTTTGAATCAATAGCTTCAAAGAGCGCTCCGGATCGATCTACGATTATTGCCGCGGTGATCGCGGTCGTGGGGATCGTATCCCTAAGATTTGTAAGTTAGAGAGATTTAATTTCAAGGTCGAGAATCTCCAGCATCTCCTCTAGCCCTCCAGATGCAACGATGCTCTGTTGTGATTGATAGGTGTTTTGTTCATAGGCGATTTTTGTAGGCAGGTAGAGATATCCCGGACCGTTGGTCATATCTAAGAAGACAATCATGCGATTTGCATTTCTGCGTCTTAAATCTCGGGCCAGCTCCAAATAAGCCTCACCACCGTGAGCGATCACGATCGCATCTCCTAGCTGCCAGATCCAGACTGGATGCTTCACCGTTCCGTCGTCGGTGACGTAATCGATTCGAATTTCGTGTTGTTTTCTTATTCGAAAATTTAAAAAAACTTCAGTAGCGGTAAGTGGAGCCCAGGCAACTCGCATCTGCCCATCAGTCAGTAACTCCTTATGAGGCATCTCTACAAAAATCTTCTTGCGATTAAAGAGTTCATTGGGCTCTACCTTTGTGGGTAGCCACGAAGCGAGGTTTGAACCGGAAGTGATAACTTGGTCAAAGCGGAGTTCGCGCGATGGAGCAAGCATGCTTGCCAGCGTTGCCAATGTGGCATAGCCCAACATCTCGCCATTGCGATCTGCAACTGAAACATCACCGGAATACTGTTCTTTCGGTGCAACATTTCCGCAGGCACCAAGTAAAAAGAGCATTGGTGCATCGGTAGCTTCTACAACTAATTCTCGTGCTCTTCCTACATAATCAGGGCTGATTAAATCACTCTCCCAGCCAACTGAAGTTGGATGGCATCCATAATTAACAATTGTAAGAATAATCTTGCCACTCTGATCTGTTACTCGACCGACCACCAAAGTGTCATCTGGCTCTAATTCGGGGTTATAGCCAACAACCACCTGAGTTGATTCACCATCAGTTACCAAAAGATCGCGCACAGAGCCAAGAGCACACTTTCCATATGCCCAAGTCAAATCGGCTTTTTGCCGCGATTGCATTGCGCGTCTGCCAGCCGCAATCAAATCTGCAATTGTCTTTTCAATATAGCCTGCAACCAACTCGCCGCCTTCGCGAGCCGGTTCGTGGATACAAAAGGGAGGACCTTTATGTGTCTGACTTAAGTTAACAAGAATTGAATCGATATCAAGGTTTAGCTCCAGGGCCATCCGTGATCGAAAATTAACGACATCACATTGATGACAACCAATCCACCCAAGATCTAATCCAAAAATTAGCGAGAGATCTTTATCCCCATCACTGCTAATTGCAGTGACAGTTGCCTCCATCGGTTTATGGACTCCACGCGAGATTGCGCTCTTACTCTTTCCCCAAGGATTTGCTGAGATCCCAATTGGGGGAGTGATGTCGGCAGTTGCTACTCCGATTTGCAGGCGTGAGAGATATGAACCCTCACGATCTATCGCAGGTCTTGCCTCATTCATCTAGTTTTTAAATTTCGGCATTCGCGCAATCGCTGTTGAAACTTCATCAGTAATTAATTCAAGAGCGCCGACCTCAAGGAGTGTTTGCCAAGATTGATAACGAAAGCGCGTGTAAGCATCTGGTGTTGGGATGTACACATAACCCGGTCCATTGGTGCAGTTAAGTACAAAGATAACGCGGTCAGGATGCCTGCGTCTTAACTCCATCTGAAAATATGAATAAGCCTCACCAGGTTGCCCAACGATGATGGCATCGCCCCAAGCCCAGATCCAGACTGGATGTTTGGCTCTCTGATTTTCTAGCACGTAACCAGTTCGCAATTTTCTCGCTCGCGCTAAACGAGTTTCGCGCGCACCAGCATCGATATCTTTCCAACGCTCTTCTAACTCTTCAAAGGTAGGAAGATCTTGCAGTGGTACATCAATATCTAACCTGATTGCATTTGTGAAAGTAGAGCTATCAAATTTGAAATCTTCCCATTCACCAAGGAGTGCGCCAGATTCCACTCGACGCTTAAAGCGCATCGCGTTACCTGATGGAATCATCTTCTCTAGGACTGCAAGAGATGCGAATCCAAGAATTCGTCCATTCTTATCGGCAATCTCATGATCTCCAACATATCCATCGCGTGGCGCTAGATCTCCGGATGCGCCTTGAAGAAAGAGCATTGGTGCGCCAGTCTTTTGCTCAACCAATTCACGAGTAGCGCCAATAAAATCTGGCGAGACATCTGTATTTTGCCAAGCAAGAGTTGTTGGATGACAGGCATAGTTAACGATCGTTGCGATAATTTTTCCAGAAGCATCACTTACTCGCCCAACCGTGAGTGTGTCATCTGCAGCTACATCAGGATTAAAGCCGACGATATCTACTTCACCGCAGGGAAGTTCACGATTAACAGCAAGATCGCACTTTCCATACGCCCAGGTAAGAGTTGCTACAATGGCACCATCTTTAGCTTCTTTACACGCGCTAATCATCGCTTCGACTGCAAATTGATGATACGGCTCAAGCAATTCGCCACCTTCTAGATGAGCAACATCGCAAGCAGTATTTGGACCAGCATGAGTATGCGTAAGATGTAACTGAAGTTGATCTTCTTTGATTCCAAGACCGGCAATAACCTTACCGCGGATATTTAAATCATCTTTAACTCCCTGCCACCAACCCCAATCAACTGTTACTAGATAAAGCGGAGTTGATCCATGCAGTATTGCCAGAGCCGTTGTGGTTATATCGCGATGAAGTCCAGTCGCAACGTGTGATGCTGCTGCGCCCCAGCTGGCTGCTCTAATTCCGATAGGTGGATCGATATTGCGTTGGGCAACGCCGGCTTTGAGAGATGCGCTAAATGGATAGTGGAATAGTTTCTCACTTGGAGGCAGATCTGTGCTGCTGGTCTTAGGTATGACTCTTTTACTCACAGTTCATTCCTCCTCTTGTTAGATTTTCTTTAGCTCTTTATCAACAAAATCTGTGACAGCCTCGATACAACCTGGGGCTAATAAAGTTTGCCAGGCTTGATAAGCAGGTGCGTTATATGCAGAACGAATTGGTAAGTAGAAGAGCCCCGGTGCATTGGTGAGATTTACAACGAAGATGATTCGGCCAGGGTTACGTTTACGCAATTCTGTTTGGATAAATGAGTAAGCCTCACCAGGTTGGGCGACAAAAATAGCCTCGCCCCATTGCCAGATCCAGACAGGATGGGTAACTTCAGCGCCAGATTCATAACCAATCCGAAGTCGCGTTGCACGATTAATGCGTTCTTCAAGTGCATCGGCATCAATTCCCGCCCACTCTTCACGTAGTTGCTCGATGTTCTTCCACTCTTTAACGCGCACCGGAACATCTACCCGATATTCTTTTGCATCACTTGAGCCAGAGACTTTCTCTTCGTTCCATTCACCCAGCAGAGCGCCAGATTCCACGATGCCATTCCATCTCAAACCGCATCCAGGAGATTGCATCGCCTTTAGCGTGGAGAGAATTGCATGTCCTAAAATTGCGCCATTGCGATCGGCGAGTGCTGTGTCACCACTGTATTGATTGCGTGGAGAAAGTTCACCGGATGCACCCTGCAAAAATAACATTGGAGCGCCAGTTTCTGCTTCGACAAGTTTTCGCGCCATACCAATGTAATCCGGGGATATTGCCATGTTGTCCCAGGCAAGAGTTGTTGGATGGCAGGCATAGTTTGCAATCGTTGCAATTATTTTTCCATCACGTGTTGAAACCCGACCGACGGTGAGTGTGTCATCAGCAATTATCTCTGGATTAAATGCAACTACTTCAGCTGAACCGCAAGGCAGATCTCTATTTACCGCCAAGTCACAGTGACCATATCCCCAAGTGATATCTACATCTGTAATCTTCGATCCCGCTTCGATACAGGCATCGATAGTCTTTTTAATTATCGACTCTCTAAATTCTGGAATTAACTCAGAGCCATCTTTCTTTGCTCGGTGGATGCAGGGCATCGGCACAGCATGTGTATGGCTAGATGAGAAGAGGATTTGATCGCGGCTTACACCAACGCCCTTTGCAATTCCATTGAGCATATCGTCGGCACATTCGGCACAACCTAGAACGCAGAGATCAATTCCTATGATATAGCTTCGGCGCGCATCGCTATCTTCACGAGCGATCGCGGTTAAGAAGAGACCGATATGAATACTCTCTGAGCGAGATTTCTTAGCTGCTCCCCAAACGCCTGATGCGATTCCGACTTTTGGAGTGAACTCTCGCTGGGCAACACCTGCGCGAAGTGAACTCATCGCCTCGCACCAATGGGTTATCGAAGGAGCAAGGCTTGCATTAGGTGAATCAGTTGATGCCATGTAATTCTCCTGTCCTAGATCAATACTAGGCGTTCACCTCACGTTGGCAATAGGTTCATGAGGTGAAATTTTCCCCTTTCCCGTTTGCATTTCCAGGAACTGGCAGAGAAGTTGCAGCCGAAACTGGAGTTGCATCAATTAAGTAATCACGCATATCCACTAGATGTAGTAAGTACATTTGCACCGCAAAGCTAAGGCTCAAGAAAATCACTTGATATCTGCTAATTCTTGAAAAGTCACCATTTAGTAAATGGAAGCGGCACAAAGTAAAACCTGGTTGGGTTAACTTCCGGCTTATAGGGCGATTCTTCTTTAATTTTATAGACGACGATCAAATTATGAGCGACCCACAATTGGTGGCACGAACCGGCGCTCCTCTTCTGTGCCGGCGCGTAGGAAATCGAAGTCGCAACCCTCATCTGGCTGAAGTACATGCGCTTGGTAAAGTGCGGGCCACCCTCGCAGATGGCTATTTCGCGTTGACGTCGCGACACTTTTACGTCGCACCAATTCGGTCTCTGAAATCTGCACATTCAAGATTCCATTCGCTACATCTAGTTCTATAAGATCCCCATCGCGCACCAAACCGATCACTCCGCCGATTGCACCTTCTGGCGAAACATGGAGAATGCAAGTGCCAAATGACGTGCCGCTCATTCGCGCATCAGTGACTCGGACCATATCCACGACACCTTGCGCCGCAAGTTTCTTAGGGATTGGGATCATTCCCCATTCGGGCATTCCAGGAACACCAACCGCTCCACAGCCAGTCAGAACAAGGACGCTATTTTTTGTTACGACTAATTCGGGATCGTCAATTCTTTCACGCATGTCAGAGTAGCTATTAAAAACAACTGCCGGACCAGCATGTTTCAATAAATCTTGTGAGGCCGCGGAAACCTTAATGACCGCGCCATTCACGGCGAGATTTCCAGAGACCACTTCAAATGCCCCGGTCTTTTGAAGAGGATCATCAACTGAACGTATCGCAGCAGCTGAAATCCTCTTGGGTGTGATGTGCTCGCCTAATGTCTTTCCAGTCAGAGTTACGGCATCTAATTCGAGAAGATTCCGCAGTTCGTAAGCTAGGGCGGGCAGCCCTCCAGCTTCATGAAAATCTTGGATTAATCCTTTGCCAGATGGCTCAACATCTGCCAGTAATGGAACGTTCTTACCCAACTTAGCAATGTCGCTCAGAGATAATTCCCCGCCGATACGTCCAGAAATAGCAATTAGATGAATGAGTGCATTTGTTGATCCACCGCAAGCGTGTAGCACTCGAACGGCATTGCGAAATGCTCGTGGTGTCATGATGTCAGAGGGCAAGATCTGTTCATTTACAAGTCTCACAATTTCAACTCCGGAATCGAACGCTGCGACTTTTCGAGCCGAGTTTCCCGCAGGGATTGTGGAAGTGCCAGACAGGGTCATTCCCAGCGCCTCCACCATAAGTGCCACTGACGACGCGGTACCCATGGTGTTACAAGAACCTAGTCCACAATTCAGGCAACTTTCAAATGTGCGCCATTCATCCTCAGAAATTCTTCCCGCACGAAAATCCGCCCACATTCGCCAAAGATCTGTTCCAGTTCCAATTCGTCTTCCTTGATATATCGATGCTGGTCTAGCACCTGCGGTGAACATAATTGTTGGAAGATTAGAACTCGCCGCACCCATCAGCGCGCCGGGTACGCTCTTATCGCAATTCGCAAGTAAAACAACGCCATCTAGAGGATACGACCGAAGGTATTCCTCTACCTCCATCGAAAGCAAATTACGATATAACATTGCGCTTGGTTTCATCAAATCTTCGCCAAGTGACATCACTGGGAATACCATCGGGATTCCACCGGCCTGCAGGATGCCAGCTTTGATATCACTAATATGCTCGCGCAAAGGATAGTTGCATGGATTGAGCTCACTCGAAGAATCGGCAATTCCTATAATTGGTCGGTCATTGTTTGGTTCGAGATTAAAACCCATAGAGGCCATCACAACACGATGAGATAGTGCAACCTCGTCGTTGCCATCAAACCATTCACTACTTCGCAAAATCCGTTTGGTGGGCCTGACTGGATTCATATTAATAGCTCATCTGCCCGCATAAATTTATCCGTTCAGTACTGCCAAACTTCTTTCGGTCGCATCAGTATTAGGGAAGTTAGAGGGGAAGTCAACGATTTGGCACCAATTCCGAGGAATCGGCGAATTCGAAGAATTTGGATATGGCTTCGCCTCAAAAATTCGCTTTGATATCCAATTATGGAGCTATTCTTGGTCACTCTTCGAGTAGGTTTCATCAAGCAGTATCATCCATTGGTGTTGCAGTTCTGGCTATTTTTATAAGAGGAGTCAAGAGTGAAAATCACTCAAATCACCACAACAATTGTTAATGCCAAAATGCGAAATTGGGTGATAGTTCGTGTCTTTACTGACGTACCAGGGTTGATAGGAATAGGTGAAGCCACAGTCGAGTTTCAAACAAATGGCGTCGTAGGCGCGATAGCAGACTTGGCTCCTCTCATACTTGGAAAAGATCCTCGCGATATTGAACGAAATTGGCAGATTCTTTACCGCCATCCATTTTTTAAAGGTGGGGTTGTAACAATGTCCGCCTTGAGTGGAATAGATCAAGCGCTATGGGATATAACGGCGAAAGATCAAAATGTTCCACTTTTTAGATTACTTGGTGGCTTAGCCAGAGATAGCGTCAGAATGTACGACCACCTTGGAGGTGGTGACGCTGATTCAGTCTATAACGCAGATACAGCAGATTCATTTCGGGAGAAGATGCAGAAAAGCATTGACGATGGTTTTACAGCGGTAAAAATCTTGGCAGTCCCGAAATCCGCTCCATTGGGAAATGCAGCAATGTTGCGTCATGCCGAGGCTTTAATGGAATCTGCCCGCGAGACGGCTGGACCAGATATTGACATTATGATTGATTTTCATGGCCGAACTACTGCCGCAGGTGCGATTGAGTACGCGCGAGTTTTTGAAAAATTTGATCCGTTCTTTTTAGAGGAAGTAGTTCAACCCGATCATTTCGAAGCGATGAAACGCGCCCGATTAGGTATTAATGTGCCTCTTGCTAGTGGTGAAAGGCTTTTAACCAGATTTGACTTTTTGCCACTTCTGCAAAATGGATTAATTGATGTAGCACAACCTGATGTCTGTCACGCTGGGGGAATTTCTGAGGTGCGTCGCATTGCATCACTCTGTGACACATTTGGAGTCACAATGGCTCCGCACAATCCTTTAGGACCGATTGCGACGATGGTCAATGTTCATTTGGGATTGACGATACCTAACTTCCTCATTCAAGAGGTTATGAGATCGGATGTTTCCTGGCGTGGCGATGTCTTCATTGGAGTACCTGAAATCAAGAATGGATTTATCTATCCACCCTCAGCGCCAGGCATAGGAGTTGATATCGATGAGGTCGAGGCGTTAAAGCACCCTTTTGAGAGTGTCAACCCTGTTCAATGGTTCAATGAGGATGGATCAACAGCAGACTGGTAGCCAGCCGAATCACATTTGGTAGACCCCAACGACTGCCTTGACATGCGCGCTGGGGTTCTTCACTAAGGCGATGCAAATGAAGAACTCCATTCTCAACCTAGATTAGGAAGGAAACTAATGCGCGCCTTTGTTTTAAAGGATTTTAATGAAATGGTCGTTGAAGAAATACCCAATCCTTCACCGAGTTCGGGTGAGATACTCCTTCAAATTCACTCCACGGGAATCTGCGGTTCTGATCTTCGCGGGTACACCGGTGCTAGTACGGGATCTATGTGATACTTATGGCAACGATGGCTTGGTAGTAATCGGGACTTGGCTGGTAGCCAAGTCCCTTTTGCTTTCCCGCACGATTCCTTGAAGTATGCAATAATTACGTTCTGTTTGTTTGGTAATAATTAGGACTTGGTGAAAACTGAGTCCTTTTTGCTTTCTGTAATCAATTTTCAATCACAGGTTCGTTAGAGCTCGCATTTCGATAGTCGATAAAGACTTAACTTCACCCTCGTGTTGGGGGCTCTTTCTATTTTTGACTCGGCTTATAGGGGAGTTTCATGAGAATTTTATATGATTTTTCGTATGCTGAGATTAGGCAGCTCGAATGGTTGACCTCATTTCGATCAACTGTCAGACTCGCAATCAAGAGTTCACGCTGAAATACGCAGGTTCATCAATATAGATTCTTACATCAGTCGTTCAATCAAATGAGACTGAGCACACTGTTCGAGAAGAGCGCTGCAAGTGCTCACTTAAGGACACAAGATGATCAGAAAGCCAACAGGAGAGGCCATGCGTATGAAAGCGCAAGAAGTATTTTGCTTAATAAGCCACGTAAGAAGCCCTCGATGAACCAGGTTATTAGAGGCGTTTCAGTACCAAAGATTGGGTTAGGCACGTGGGAACTCAGCGGCGACGAATGCGTCGAGACGATTCGCCAGGCCGCTGAGATCGGCTATCGCCACTTCGACACTG
>Ga0208951_1000363_pt1 | contig 20884 bp, 17 predicted proteins | sample GreLakmeMI27MSRF_FD_187702 | JGI IMG/M metagenome (GOLD analysis project Ga0208951, IMG submission 187702) | Freshwater lentic microbial communities from great Laurentian Lakes, MI, USA - Great Lakes metaG MI27MSRF (SPAdes) | ecosystem: Environmental > Aquatic > Freshwater > Lake | place: Great...
TCTTCGGCTACCCAATCATCGTCTTCTCTGGTGCCGTCATCGGCTTCCTCGGCTTCGCCGTCTGGAGCCACCACATGTTCACCACCGGCCTGGGCCCCGTGCCCACCGCCGCGTTCGCGCTCCTCACGATGGCCATCGCCGTCCCGACGGGCGTCAAGATCTTCAACTGGCTCGGCACGATCTGGGGAGGACGCGTCCGCTTCACCCCGCCCATGGTCCTCGCCCTCGGCTTTATCTGGATGTTCATGTGCGGGGGTTTCTCCGGCGTCATGCACTCGGCCGCACCCGCCGACTCCCAGCAGCAGGATAGCTACTTCGTCATCGCGCACTTCCACTACGTGCTCCTCGGCGGCGTGCTCCTTGGCCTGATGGCTGGCCTCTACTTCTGGTTCCCGAAGATCTTCGGCCGCATGCCCAACGCCCCGATCGCGTACATTGCCTCGGGCTTGGTCGTCCTCGGCTTCAACCTCGCCTTCGGACCGATGCACTACCTCGGCCTGGCTGGCCAGCCGCGCCGCACGCACACCTACCACGCCGGCAACGGCTGGGAGACCTGGAACTACGTGGCCACCATCGGCGCCTACATCCTCGGCATCGGCGTCTTTATTGCCTTCGTGAACCTCGTCTGGACTGCCTTCCGCGGCAAGAAGTGCTCCAACGATCCGTGGGATGGCCGCACGCTCGAGTGGTCGCTGCCTTCTCCGGTGCCGGAATACAACTTCGCCCAGGCTCCTATCGTCGCCACGCGCGACGCCTTCTTCGAGGACAAGCATGGCCGCAAGCGGATCGGCTTCGAGAACGACGGCGGCGAAGCTGGTGTCCACATGCCCAGTCAGTCCTGGATGCCGATCCTGGCTTCCGCGGGCTTCCTCTTCATCGGCTTCGGCATGCCGATGATGGCCATGGGCATCCCCCATGCCGGCTGGCTCGTCATCTCGGGCCTCGGCGTCCTCTTCCTCGGCATCTGGCTGTGGGCTCTCGAAGGTCCGGGGGGTTATATGTTGAAGACCCCCGCTGCCGCGGGGACGCCGGCGCCGTCGCCGGCCGAGACCGCCGCCCGCTGAACGCTCCGCCCCTTCTCCCTTACACTCCTTTCCATGTCTGACGCCGCCGCCGCGCACGAAGCGCCCACCTCCACCGGGATCGAACACAAGAAGCTCATCATGTGGCTCTTCCTCGCCTCCGACTGTATGTTCTTCGGGACGTTGATTTCGACGCACCTGCTTTACCGTAAGCTCTTCCCCGCCGGGTTCACCGATGCCGCCGGTCACCAGCGTTTCATCCAGGACCTGTTCTCCATCGAGCTGACGTCGTTCTCGACGTTCATCCTGTTGATGTCCTCGTTCCTGATGGCGCTCGCGGTCTCCGCGATGCACAAAGGCCAGCTGAAGTCCTTCCGCCGTAACGTCCTCGGCGTGATCTTCTTCGGCCTGATCTTCCTCGGCTGCCAGGTCTACGAGTTCACGCACTTTTACCACATGGGCCTGACCATCCAGAATAGCGTGCTCGGCTCGACGTTCTACGTGCTCACTGGGACGCACGGTACGCACGTCGCCATCGGCGTGCTCTGGCTCATCCTGATGTATTTCTACAGCTTCACCGGCAAGCTGGGCGGCCACGTGGGCGCTCTCGACGTCGAAGTCGCGGGCCTTTACTGGCACTTCGTCGACATCGTCTGGATCATCATCTTCACGGCGGTCTATCTCGTCGAATACCTCGGGCCCTACGGCATCTGGGGTTCGGGCCTGCCCACGGTCTCCCAATAACCGTTTCCCCGTCCATGTCTTCTGATGCCGCTCCCAGCCCGGAATCTCTCGCCGAGGAGACCCGCCGCTACCACCATTTCATCGTGCTGGCCCTCTGGCTGGCCGTCGTGACCGGGGCCGAGATCGTCCTGATCTACCTGCCGATCCCGACGGCGGCGATCCTCACGGTGCTCACCCTGATGTCCGCGGGGAAGTTCTTCGCGGTCATCCTGTGGTTCATGCACCTGATCTACGACAAGCGCCTGCTTTTCTGGTGCTTCTTCGCCGGCTTGGCGTTGGCGTTCGCGACTTACGCCGCGTTGCTGATGCTCTTCTCTGTGGACCGGATCGACACCCGCTGGTTCACCTGAAGCCACGGACGTCCGCCGGCCGAAAGCCTCCGCTGTGGCGGAGGCTTTTTCGTGCCCACGCTTGCGGGGCGGGCGACGGCGGCTTCATATGAGGGCGATGACGATTCCCCTCCACTGGCACACGGAGCCGTTGCTGCTGCTGCTGATCGTGGGGGTGTGCTGGGCGCATGCGTTGATGTGCGGCCCCTATCGGGCGCGCTTTCTGCCGGGGCGCGCGGACTATCCCGTCGGGCACGCGGTCCGCTTCCACCTCGGGGTGTTGGTCGCCTACCTCGCCGTCGGTTCCCCCTTGGACCAGATGGGCGAGGCGTTCCTGTTCTGGGCGCACATGCTGCAGCACATGCTGCTGATCTACGTCGCCGCGCCCCTCATCGTCACCGGCCTGCCGTCAGAATTCCTCGATGGCTACCTGCTGGCCGGACGCCCGCGGCTGACGCGCGCGTTGCGCGTGCTGACCCACCCCATCACCGGTGGGCTGATCTTCACGATGTGTTTCTCGATGTGGCATTTCCCGGAGCTCTACGAGGCCGCGCTGCGGAGCCGGCCGCTCCATGTGCTCGAGCATTGGTCCATGTTCCTGCCGGCGATCCTGATGGTCTGGCCGTTATTCTCCATGTCCGCCGCGCTCCCGCGCATCGGCTACGGGCAGGCGATGTTCTATTGTTTTGCGCTGATGGTCGCCGACCTGCCGCTCTGGGCGGTGCTGATCTTTGGCGACCACCCCATCTACGAGACCTATCGCCTCGCCCCGCGGATTGGCTTCATCTTCGACGCGATGGACGCCTCCGGCGATATGATCATGGGCGCTGTGCTGATGAAGGGGTTCAACGAGATCTTCGCGCTCAGCTGCATGGCGTATGCGTTCTTTGCCTGGTATCAGCGCGACCGCTGAACGGGCTCAATGTCGCGAAGCGCGGCGCAGGAGGATCCAGGCCAGGCCGCAGACCACCAGGTTCGGTGCCCAGATGAGCAGGTCGGGCCGGTAGGCCGGGTCTTTCACGTAGCCGGCCATTGAGGTCAGCAGGTAGTAGGTGAGCGCGACGCCCAAGGCGATGGTCGCGTTGACGAACGTCTCCGCCCGGCCCACGCGCACGGCCAAGGGCACGGCGAGGAAGGCCAGCGAGAAGACCGAGAAAGCGCCGGCGAGGTGCGCCATCAGCTGCGTCCAGGCGAGCATCTGGCCTTGCTCCTTGTCGGCGCGAGAGGCGTCCGGCGCGACCTGCCATCCTGTCTTGGCGGCGGCGAGCAGCTCGCTCGTCGTGAGCCAGCGGAGCTTGCGCTGAAAGTTGTCCCCATCCTTGAAGACGCCGGCGGCGGGGAACTCGAGGCTCGTGCTCGCGGCGGTGTTGAAGGATGACGGGCGGGTGAAATCTTCGTCGCCCTCCTGGCGTTGTTCCAGGCGCGCATCGGTCAAGGTCACCCGCAGGATGCCCTCGCCCCGCTCGTTGACGGCGGGCGCCAGGCGGGCCTCGCGGGCGTGGATGCTCTGCGTCAGGCGGCCGCGCTCGTCCATACTCCAGAGCCAGAAGTCGCGGAGGACCTCGCCGTCGCGGGCGGCCGCGCGGATGACCTTGCCAGGGAATTGTCGGTTGAGCTTGCCGGGCACGATCACCGAGGCCGGGTTATCCTTGGCGGAGCCCACCAGGAGCCGCCGGTATTCGGTGTTGGCGGCGGGCGCGATTTCGAGGTTGAGCCAAGCGGAGAGCAAGGCGAAGCCGCCGGCGAAGAGCAGGGCGGGGCGGGCGATGCGTCCGAGGCTCAGGCCGCTGGCCTTCATCGCGGTGAGCTCCTGCTGGGAGCCCATGCGGCCGAAGGCGATCAGCACGCCGGTCAGGAGGCCGAGTGGCAGGGCGAAGGGGAGCACGCTCGGGATAAGCAGGGCGATGAGTTCGAGCCCTTCCCAGCCGCTGACGCGACCGCTGGCGATTGCATCGGAGACTTGGCGGAGGACATTGCCCGCCACGAGCACGAAGACGAACGCGCCCGTGGCGATCCCGCTGGCGACAGCGGTTTCGGTCAGGACGTGGCGGTCGAGGAGGCGCACGCCAGCATCCAAGCGGACCAAGCCCCTCCCTCCAAGGCGAAAGGCTTAGGGCGACGCTTTCTGGTCCAGGTCGGCGGGTAACCCGTCGCCGCGGACGTATTCGATTTCGCTGGTGCGCAGCCAGCCGGTTTTGCCAGCGGCGGTGGTCACGCGGATGTGTCCGTTGAAAGGGCGACCGGTCCGGACGACGTCGCCCTCGGCGACGCCGTTGAGGGGTTCGCCTAACTGGGTCGGCGTCAGGCGGAGCGCGATTTCGGGCCTCCGGACGACCGCCCGTTCGGAAAGCGTATGGCTACCGAGGAGGCCGGGGACGCAGAGGGCCAGCACGGTCAGCGCGGCCATGCGGGCCCGGTGGTTATTTTCGGTCGCGGCGCGCCCCCGCAGGCGCGGGACGACGACGCCCAGGAATGCGACCCAGAAGGCGAGCGTCGCCAAGATGAGCCAGAGATCGGCCGTCAGGAGCATCGCGTAGTTTTCAAACCAGCTGAGGGTCGGGCGCTCGGTCCCTCCCGCATTGAGCGCATGACGGATGCCCGCGAGGGCGACGGGGTCGTGCGGGTCGAGGAGCAACGCGCGTTCCCAGCAGACCATCGCGCGGCCCTTGCGGCCAAGGCGCCATTCGGCGTTGCCGAGTGCGGCCAGCCGCCCCGCGCTGACGCCTTCGATCCGCGCTTCTTCGGACCACTTCTCCACGGCGGACGCGTAATCGCCCTTGGCATAGGCGGCTTCGGCGGCCGAAGGTGCGCCCTCGCCGGCGCCGAGCACCGCGCACCACCCGAGGAAGATGCTGGCGAGGAATCTCATAGCAGCGGGAGGAGCTGGCGCAGCAGCGCGCGGGCGGCGGTCTCGTCGCTTAGGACGCCGCTCTCAGCGGACACGGCGAAGCGGTCGCTGGTGGCGCGGACAAAGAGGTCGTCGAGCAGCGGGCGGGAGGCGCCGGGGAGGGCGCGCTCGACGTCGCTCTGCGTCATCGCCTCGTCCTCGGCGCCGAGGAGGGCGGCGCTGCCGACCTGCAGGGCGTGGACGATGCGGCGCGCGGACGCCCGCCCGTCGTCGTCCTGCGAACGGGTCTGGTGCAGGGCGGCCCGCACGATGGCGCGCGCGCGCCGGCGGATGCGGATTTCGGGATGGGCTGCAAGATAGCCGAAATAAATGACGGCGGCCGTCAGCACGAGGAGGGAGCCCAACAGTAGGCCGTTGCCGGACCAGAAGGTCGTCGATGCGGCCAGCGGGGCGGCGGGCGTCACGAGGAAGAAAGCCGAGGTCCGGTCCGGTTCGGGGCTGGCCAGCCCGGTCACCGGCGGCTTCAGCGCCGCGGCGGGCGCGGCGGGATCGGCGGTGATGAGCTCGACCTTCGCGGGTGCGGAGCCGGTGACGGTCACGGCGACGGGGGCGAACTCGATGCGACTGAATTTCTTGGTGAGCGGATCGAAGCTCGAGAAGCGTATCGCTGGGGTGAGTAGCTTGCCGGGCAGGCGCGGCACGAGCGTATACATGAAGACGCGCTGGGAGTCGGCGCTCCGGCGGCGTTCGGTGGCGGGCAAGACGTCCCATTGCTCGCCGCCGAGGAGTTCGGGCGTGATCAGCCGGTCGAGGTTGCCTGCGCCGGTGAGGACGGCGCGCAGGCGAATCGGCTCGCCGACCTCGGGCTGCTCCTTGGAAACCTGCGGGGTCTCGGCGGCGAAGGTGCCGATGGCGCCAGACCAGTCGGCGGGCCGTCCGCTTTCGGGCACGTGTTCGACGGTGAGCCGGCGGCGGAAGGCGAAGGGGCGGTCGCGGCCGCCGTTGCTGAACGGGCTGATGTCGGCGCCCTGGATGAGCATCGTGCCGTTGAGGATGAGTTCACTCTCGCCGGCGCGGATCGGCGTCAGTTCGAAGTTCGTCTGCGTGCCTTGGCCGAGCTCGTCGGGCAGGGGCAACCGGTCGCCCGTCACCGCGAACGTGAAGCCTTCGGCGGCGGATTCGAGGCCGTAGTTGGCCACAACCATTTCTTGTTCGCCCCCGCGCATGAGGATGGTGCCCCGGATGAGCTCGCCGACGTAGAAGGTCCGGTCGGCGATCTCGAGTTCGGCGCGGGCCTGCGCGGAGCGGCGGAAGGCGACACCCTTGCTGACGATGAGCTTGATCTCCGGCACGACAATCGCCTTGCGAGCGAAACGTAGGGTGAAGGACGGGATGAGGTATTCGCCTTCCTGTTCTGGCGCGACGCCGGAGTAATTCAGGGTGGCTTCATTGGAGTCGGAGCGGACGATCTGGCCGGAGAGGCGCAGCGCCATGCCGCGCGGCGGGCGGATATCCCGACCGGCCTGCTGCGCGCCGCCGAGGAGGACGTCGGACTCGACGTTGATCTGGAGACGGAACGGCTGGCCGGGTGCGGTGACGCGCGGGGTGATATCCCAGCTGACGCGGTCCGCCGCCGCGGCGGTGAGGCCGAGGAGCAGGGCGAGCCAGAGGAAGGTCAGCCGGCGCATCTCAGTAGTCCTTGCCCTTCTTGTCGCTGGGCTTGCCGCCCTTGCCGTTCTTGTCGCCCGCTCCGCCGGCGGGCATCTTGCGTCCGAATTCGTTCTTCAGGCCTTCAAGGGATCCGCGGGCCTCCTGTTCGGTCATTTTCTGCTCCTCGCCCGGCTTGGGTTCCTTGGGCTCGCCGCCGCCGGCCCGGGGCTTCCGGCGTTCTGGCGGCAGGAAGTTCTCCTCGTCTTCGTCGCCTTCGCCTTCGGCGTTCGGCGGGAGTTTGTCGTCGGGGATGCGCTTGATGAGTTCCTGGATTACGGCGCGGAGCTCCTCGAGCTTTTTGCGCTGCTCCTCGATGGCTTCCTCGAGCGCCCTCGTCTCGCGCCGGAGGGCGCGCAGCAGCTCTTCGATGGCTTCCGCGTTGGCCAAGGCGGGGCCATCGGCCGCGTCGAGCTCATGGGCGCCGCGGAAGTCGCCCACGGAACGCGTCCAGAGCGTGACGACCCCATTGCGTTTGGCGACCATGGCTTCCTCCTTGGGGATGAGCTTCTTGATGGTGCGGAAGGTGTTGATGCCCCCGCCGAGCGCGGCCGTGGCGGGGACGTAGTCGGGCTCGCGGCCTTCAGCCTTGGCCTTGTCGAGCAGCTCGATCTGGTCTTTCATGTCCGAGATGTCCGCGTCGGCCGCCTCAAGGTAGGAGCGCGCGATGGAAAGCTCGGTGACGTCGCCCGACGAACGATCGCCCAACGCGCTCTTACCTTTGCCGAAGCGGACGTGGCCCAGATTATGGAGCGCCGGTGGTCGCAACGGGTCGACGTCTCGGCCCAGGGAGGCGCGGAGCGCTTCCTCGGCGCCGGCGAGATCGCCCTCGGCGAGGCGTTGCGTGCCGCGGTTGTGGAGGGCGCGCGCGTCGAGTTTAGCCAGCTCGTCGACGGGTTGTTTTTCGGCCGCGGTGGCGACCGAGATCAGGCAGAGCAGGGTGAGCAGGGTTCTCATGTCAAAGTCGGGCGGCGGCGGGTGGTGAGGAGCGATTCGAGTATCAATAGAAACAGGGCGGCACCGATGAACCATTCTTCGCGCGGAACCCCGCGGCGGCCGGCGCCAACTTCATCGGTGCCAGCTTGGATCGCGAGCCGGAGGGCTTCCATCCCTTCGCCGCCTTGGCCGAGGCGGACGAAGCGGCCGTTGGCGGCCTCGGCGATCTCGCCTAGGGTCTTCTCATCAAGTCGGCTGAGGATCTCACCGCCGTCCGGGTCCTTCATCGTCTCGAGCGAGCCGGACTGACCGAGCACGCGGATCGGGCCGCCGGAAGGCGTGCCGACGCCCACGGTATGGACCACGAGGCCCTTGCGCTTGAGCTGCTTCGCCATCTCGACGCCGCCGGCCGCGAGGTCCTCGCCGTCGGTCAGAATGATGACCAGCTTACGGTTGCGGTTGGTGAAGAACGCCAGCTCGGCCTCCTCGATCGCGCGCCCGATATCGGTGCCCGGCACCTGGATGCTGGTGGTGTCGGTCTCTTCCAGCGTGCGGAAGAAGGCGTCGTAGTCGCGCGTCAGGGGGCACTGCAGGAACGCTTGGCCGGAGAAGGCGATCAGCCCCACGTTGCCGGTGCCCTTGCGGCGGATGAAGTTGGCGATGGCGACCTTGGCGCGCGCGAGGCGCGTCGGGCTCATATCGGCGACCAGCATCGACTTCGAGACGTCGAGCGCGAAGACCACGTCCTCGGAGGCCCCTTTCTCCGTGACTTCCTCGACCCCCCAGCGCGGGCCGGCGAAACAGGCGATGAGTAAGGTGAAGCCGGCCGCGAGGACGACGTCCTTCGTGCGGCGGCGGGCGGAGGAATAGCCGGCGGTGAGGCGCTCGAGGAGTCGGGCGGCGGCGAAACCGGCCAGCCCGCGGCGGCGGCGGCGTTCGGCCCAGCAGAGTGCGAGGAAGAGCGTCACGCCCGCGACGACGGCGACGGCGAGGATCCGGGGGGATTCGAAATGGAGATCGGTGATGTCCATGGCTCAGGGCGCGCGCGGGCGGAGGAGACCCCAGCCGATTTCGAGGAGGAGGAGCAGGCCGGCGAGGCCAGCCCAGATGAGCCGGTGGCTTTCGTAGACGACGGATTCGCGGATGCGCACTTCGGTCCGCTCAAGCCGGTCAATCTCCTCGTAGATGCGGACGAGCTGGTCCCGGTCGAGTGCGCGGTAGAAGCGGCCTTTGGCAATCGTGGCCATCTTCGCGAGCATCTCGTAGTTGGCTGGGTTGATGGTCTGCATGGGCATCGTGTTGCCGAGCACGTCGCGGTAGAGTTTGCCCGTGCGCGTATCGAAGCGCGGCAGGACGGTGGGTTCGGCTTTACCCAGGCCGATGCAATACATCCGGATCCCGAGGGCGGCGGCGAACTCGGCGGCGGGCACCGGCAGGATGGCCTTGCTCATATTGTCATCGCCGTCGGTGAGCAGGATGAGGACCTTGGAGTTCTTGCCCTTGATGTTCTTCATGCGGTCGACGCCCATGGCCACGGCTTCGCCGATGGCGGTACCAGTCTCCTGGACGATGCCGATATGCATGCGGTCGACGCCTTTCTCCACCCAAGTTTTGTTGATGGTGAGTGGGCTCAGCAGGTAGGGCTTGCCGGAGAAGACCACGGCGCCAATCCGGTCATCAGGGCGCTTCGTGAGGAAGTCATACATGACCTCTTGGCTGGCTTGCCAGCGCGTCACCTCCGCGTTCGGCGTGCTCATGTCCAAGGCCATCATCGACCAGGAGAGGTCGATGACCATCATGATGTCGAGCCCGTCGGTCTCACGTTCGATTTCCTTGTTCGCCGTGCGTGGGCCGGCGAAGGCGACGATGAGGAGCGCCGCGGTAAGCAGGCGCAGGAAGAGGCGGAGGCGGCCGCTCTGCTCGCGCACCGGCCGGCCGATGCCGTCGAGCAACGTCGTGTCCGGATACGTCAGCGCGGCGGCCTGCCCGACGCGGCCGCGCAGCCACGAGTAGAGCGGGAGCAAGGCCAGTAGCAGCAGCGCCCACGGGTATTGGAATTGGAAACCGAGATCCATCAGGCGGGCTCCTTTCGGGGGAGAGGCGGTGGACCGGGTAGCGGCGGCGGCACGACGGGTGCGACGGGCGCGCCCACGCGGGGCGGGAGCAGCGGGGCGACGACGGGTTGGGCAAAGGTGCGGTGCGCATCCTGGACGCGACGCGCGGCCTCGCGGAGGCCGGCGATAAGTAAAGACGCCTCGAGCGCGGCGCCCGCGAACTTGGCGGCGTCGGCACTACGGAGCGCGGCGAGGAGGGGCTGGCGGGCGGGCAGGAAGACGGGCAGGCCGGACAAGGCGGAGATCAGTTCTTCCGTCGAGAGCGAAGCGGGTGCCCGCGGTTCGATTGCGGCGAGGTAGGCGCGGAACGCCCCGGTGGCTTGCGTGATCGCGGCGGGCGGGGGCAGCGCTTCGGCGAGCCGCAGGTTCAGTTCGAGCTGGGGGAAGGGGGCGAGCGGCGTGGGGCCGGTGCGGCGGAGACGATAGTAAGCGAAGGCGGCCAAGCCGATCACCAGGAGCACCGCCGTCGCGAGCAACCAGCCCGTCTCCCACGTCGCTGGAGGGATGGGCGGGCGGGGTCCTTGCAGGACGAACGGGGTTTCTTCGAAGGCGAGGAGCATCAGCGGCGGCGCCGGCGGCGTTCGAAGAAACGGGAAAGGGTGGGGGCGACGGAATCCTCGGTGTCCAGGCGGGCGACGTCGGTGCCCGCGCGGGCCAGGCCGGCGGCGGTCTCGGCGAGGCGGGCTTCGGCGAGGGTGGCGAAGGCTTGGCGGATGCGCTCCGACCCCGTGTCGACTTCACGAATCTCGCCGGTCTCGGCGTCTTGGAGGGCGACCACGCCGACGTCGGGTAGCGCGCGTTCGCGGGCGTCGACTAACTGGACGCACGCGGTGTCGTGGCGCGCGTTGAGTTCGCCGAGTGCGGCGGCCATCGCGTCGAGGCCTTCGGGGCCGGCGAGGAAGTCGGAGACCACGAAGACCATCGAGCGGCGCTTGAGCGCGCGGCCGAGGCGGCGCATCGGTTGCGCGAAGGAAGTGCGCCGGGAGGCGGGCCGGAACTCGAGGACCTCACGGATGAGGCGCAGGACATGTCGCCGGCCCTTTTTCGGACTCACCCAGAGTTCTTCTCGGTCGGTAAAGAGCAGCAAGCCGACCTTGTCGCCCGCCTTGAGCGCGGAAACGGCGAGGCAGGCCGCGACGTCAGCTGCGCGTTCGCGGATGGTCGCTTCGCCGGAACCGAACGAGGAGGAGCCCGAGATATCGACGGCGACGACCATGGTGAGCTCGCGTTCCTCGCGGTACAGGCGGATGAAGGGCTTGCCCGTGCGCGCGGTCACGTTCCAGTCGATCGAGCGCACGTCGTCGCCTGGGACGTATTCGCGCAGTTCCTCGAAGTCGGTGCCCCGTCCCTTGAAGCGTGAGAGGTAGGCGCCGACCATCGCGTCGTTGACCGCGCGCGTGGCGACAATCTCGACGCGCTGGGCGCGGCGGAGGGTCTCCTGCGGGCGGTTCGGGACGGGCGTGACCACGGTCGCCGGGGTAGGTCAGGGGACGCTGACGGCGTCGAGCACCCGGCGCACGATGGCGTCGGCGTCGACCCCTTCGGCGTCGGCTTCGTAGGTGAGGATGAGGCGGTGGCGGAGGACGTCGGGAGCGATGTCCTTCACGTCCTGCGGGGTCACGTGGTCGCGGCCTTGCAGGAAAGCCCAGGCCTTAGCGGCGAGGGTGAGGTTGATGGTGGCGCGCGGCGAGGCGCCGAACTGGAGGAACTTCGCCAGGTCGGGTCCGCCGGGGTGTTGGCCGCGGGTGGCGAGTACGAGCGAGACGATGTAGTCGCGGATGGGGTCGGCGATATGGATGGCATCGACGGCTTGGCGGGCCTCGAGGATCTCCGCCTGTGTGATGACGGCCTCGACGTCGAGCTTCGGGGACGTCGTCGCCATTGAGTCGAGGATCTTGCGCTCCTCCTCGCGGGTCGGGTAGCCGATGTTGAGCTTCAGCATGAAGCGGTCGACTTGGGCTTCGGGCAGCGGATAGGTGCCCTCTTGGTCGATGGGGTTTTGCGTCGCGAGGACGAGGAACGGCGTCGGCAGCTTATGGGTCTCGCCACCGAGGGTGACTTGGCGTTCCTGCATCGCCTCGAGGAGCGCGGATTGGACCTTGGCGGGGGCGCGGTTGATTTCGTCGGCGAGGACGAAGTTAGCGAAGATCGGTCCGCGCTTGGCGTTATAGGCACCGGTCTTCGGATCGTAGATGAGCGTACCCACGATGTCGGCGGGAAGCAGGTCGGGCGTGAACTGGATGCGCGAGAAGGCGGCGTGGACAGTCTGGGCGAGCGTCCGGACAGAGAGCGTCTTCGCGAGGCCGGGGACGCCTTCGAGGAGGACGTGCCCGTTGGCGAGGAGGCCGATGAGCAATCGGTCGATGAGGTATTGCTGGCCGACGACGACTCGGGCGACTTGTTGGCGAAGGCGGGGCACCCAGGTACCCGCGGCGTTGATGGTGGAGGACATAGGGGTAGGGAAGGGGTCGAGGCGCTTCGTGCGCAGCGGTTCACCGCTCTTTCGATTGGTGCCTGGGGGGCTCGTTAAGCTGAAATTAGCAGGACAACCGGGACTTCTCAAAACCGCAGCCTTCACAAAAGCGGCGAAGAGGGGGTGGGCGCGGTCCGGGCGGGACTTGAATTCCGGGTGATACTGGACCCCGACCATCCAGGGGTGGTCCTTGACCTCGACGATCTCGACCAGCCCGCTCTGGGGGTTGGTGCCTCCGACGCGCAGGCCAGCGGCCTCGAGTTTAGCCCGGTAGGCGTCGTTGTATTCGTAGCGGTGGCGATGGCGTTCCTTGATATTGTCCTGACCGTAGGCGGCGCGCGCGCGGCTGCCCGGGACCAGGGTGCAATCGTAGGAACCCAGGCGCATCGTGCCGCCCTTGGTCACCACGCTCTTCTGGGAATCCATCAGGTGGATGACCGGATCTTTGGCTTCTGGCGCGAACTCGGTCGAATGGGCGTCCTTGAGGCCGAGCACATGGCGGGCGAATTCGATGACCGTAATCTGCATGCCGAGGCAGAGGCCGTAGAAGGGGACCTTGCGTTCGCGGGCGAACTTTGCGGCGAGGATCTTCCCTTCGATGCCCCGGCTACCGAAGCCGCCCGGGACGAGGATACCGTCGAGGCCCTCGAGAGCCGCGGTGCCTTTGGTCTCAAGGTCTTCGGCGTCGAGCCGCACGACCTCGACGGCGGTCTCGTTGGCGATGCCGCCGTGCGTGATGGATTCGTAGACGGACTTGTAGGCGTCCTGCAGTTCGATGTATTTGCCGACGACGCCGATGCGCACGCGGTGCTTCGGCTCAAGGAGGCGACGGACGATTTCGCGCCACGGCGTGATGTCGATCGGCCGGCACTGCAGGCCGAGGCGCTTGACGACGACCTCGTCCATGCGCTGCTCGGCGAGCTGCATTGGGAGCTCGTAGATGGAGTGCTCGACGTCGCGGCATTCGAACACGGCGTCGAGGCCGACGTTGCAATACAGCGAGAGCTTCTGGCGGTTCTCCTCGCCAATCGGGCGGTCGGTGCGGCAGACGAGCAGGTCGGGCATCAGGCCGATCTCGCGGAGCTTGGCGACGGACTGCTGCGAGGGCTTCGTCTTGAGTTCGCCCGCGGCCTTGATGAAGGGTACCAGCGTGCAATGCAGGAAAGCCACGTTCTCGCGGCCGGCGTCGTGCTGGAACTGGCGGAGCGCTTCGAGAAAGGGTAGGCCCTCGATGTCGCCGGTGGTGCCACCGATTTCGGTGATGAGCACGTCGACGCCCTCTCCGCCCTTGAGGATGCGGTCCTTGATTTCATTGGTGACGTGCGGGATCACCTGCACGGTCTTGCCGAGGTAGTCGCCGCGCCGCTCCTTTTGGATGACGGTCTCGTAGACTTGGCCGGAGCTGAGGCTATTGAGCCGCGAGAGTTCGCCGGAGGTGAAGCGTTCGTAGTGTCCGAGATCGAGGTCCGTCTCGGCCCCGTCGTTAAGGACGTAGACTTCGCCGTGTTGATAGGGGCTCATGGTCCCTGGATCGACGTTGAGATACGGATCGAATTTCTGGATCCGGACTTTGAGCCCGCGACATTCGAGCAACGCGCCAAGGGCGGCGGCGGTGAGCCCTTTGCCCAAGGAGGAGATGACGCCGCCGGTGACAAAAATATACTTCATGGAAAAGGGTCGGCGGGGCGGGCGGAGGATAAAAAAGATAAGACCGGCAGGTCCTGTGACGGAGAGCCGGTCTGGACTTTCGAATTGCATGCCCGAAAAAAACCATGGCAAGCGGTTTTTCCGGGCAGTTCGCCGGCGAGGGGGCCGCAATCCGGCCGCTGACCCCTCGCGGGGCTTATGAGGGTTTTTCACATCCCGGGGCTTTCCCGCTAATACCTCCCCTTTTACCTCTCTCGGAGGTGGGAAGGCGGCTCGCACCGTATTTGATGCTATTTGCACTAAGTCCCAGCCTCGCCATGTCCGTCAGCTCTCCCAGCCCCTCTTGTCAGCCCTCTTCCATTGGGAAGAAAGTCGTGATGGCCCTCTCCGGCCTCGTCCTCGTCGGCTTCGTGCTCGGCCACATGATGGGCAACCTGCTGATGTTCAAGGGTCCGGAGGCTATCAACGCCTATGCCGCCTGGCTGCACGCCAATCCTGGACTCCTCTGGGGGGCTCGGGTGGTGATGATCATCAGCACCATCGCCCATATCTGGGCTGGTATCCTCCTTTCCCTTGAAAATCGCGCGGCCCGCGCCGGGGGCCCGGCCGTTGACGCCACGCGTCGGGCGACCGTCGCCTCTCGTTCGATGCCCTATTCGGGCCTCATCATCTTGGGCTTCGCCATTTTCCATCTCCTGCACTTCACCTTCCGAGCGGTCGCCCTCGGCGATGTCTCCTTCGGCGATGATGTCTATAAGATGGTGGTCGCCGGTTTCACGCGTCCCCTGGTCGCCTATTTCTACATCATCAGCCTGTTGTTGCTCTGCCTGCACCTCAGCCACGGGGTGAGCAGCGTCTTCCAGACCCTCGGCCTGCGCAATGAGCGTTGGCGCGCCCGCCTCGACCGGCTCGCCCTGGCCTATGGTTGGATCATCGCGCTCGGCTTCATCTCCATCCCCCTCGCCGTGCTCACCGGTTTCTTGAAGTAAGCGTCCATGAAAGAAGCGCCCGCCCCCATGAAACTCGACCCGAAGACCCCCGCCGGCCCGCTGGCTGATAAGTGGAACCTCCACAAAGCGAAGCTCCGCCTGGTGAGCCCGGCCAATCGTCGCAAATACCACGTCATCGTCGTCGGCTCCGGTCTCGCCGGTTCCGCCGCCGCCGCCTCCTTCGCCGAGATGGGCTACGAGGTCTCCTGTTTCTGTTATCAGGACAGTCCACGTCGCGCCCACTCGATTGCCGCGCAGGGCGGGATCAACGCCGCCAAGAATTACCAGAACGACGGCGACAGCGTCCGCCGCCTCTTCCAGGACACCATCAAAGGCGGCGATTACCGCGCCCGCGAAGCCAACGTCTACCGACTCGCCCAGGTTTCGGTGAACATCATCGACCAATGCGTCGCGCAGGGCGTGCCCTTCGCCCGCGAATACGGCGGCCTCCTCGCTAACCGCTCCTTCGGCGGCGCCCAGGTCTCCCGCACCTTCTACGCCCGCGGCCAGACCGGTCAGCAGCTCCTCATCGGCGCCTACTCCGCGCTCTCCCGCCAGATCGGCCTCGGTGCGGTGAAGATGTACACGCGCCACGAGATGCTCGACCTCGTGCTCGTCGACGGCAAGGCCAAGGGTATCGTCACGCGCGACCTCGTCACGGGCGCCGTCGAATCCTGGTCTTCGGACGTCGTCGTGGTCTGCACCGGGGGCTACGGTAACGTGTTCTACCTCTCCACCAACGCCCAAGGCTGCAACGTCACCGCGACCTTCCGCGCCCACCGCCGCGGGGCCGGTTTCGCCAACCCCTGCTACACGCAAATCCACCCGACCTGCATCCCGGTGCACGGCGTGGATCAGGCCAAGCTGACCCTGATGTCCGAATCGCTCCGTAACGACGGGCGCGTCTGGGTGCCCCTGCACGCCGCCGACTGCGCCAAGCCGGCGGCCGAGATCCCGGAGGAGGCCCGCGACTATTTCCTCGAACGTAAGTACCCGAGCTACGGCAATCTCGCCCCGCGCGACATCGCCTCGCGCGCCGCCAAGGAAGTCTGCGACGAGGGTCGCGGCGTCGGCCAGGTCGTCGATGGCAAGCGCCTCGGCGTCTACCTCGATTTCTCCGCTGCGATTCAGCGTCTCGGCGAGTCCGAGGTCCGCGCCCGCTACGGCAACCTGTTCGACATGTATCAGAACATCACCGGTGAGAATGCGTACCATCAGCCGATGCGCATCTTCCCGGCGGTGCACTACACGATGGGTGGGCTGTGGGTGGATTATAACCTGCAGTCGAATATCCCCGGCCTGTTCGTCGGCGGCGAGGCCAACTTCTCCGACCACGGCGCCAACCGCCTCGGCGCCTCCGCCCTCATGCAGGGGCTCGCCGACGGTTATTTCGTGCTGCCCTATACGGTCACTGATTTCCTCGCGGGGGAGAAGTCGGGTAGCCGTCCGTCCAAGGATGCCCCCGAATTCCAAGCCGCGGTCAAGGACGTCAACGACCGCGTCGCCCGGCTCCTCTCAGTCAACGGCACGAAGTCTCCGCGCTATTACCACAAGGCCCTCGGCAAGATCACCTGGGAGCAGTGCGGCATGGCCCGCGACAAGGCTGGCCTCGAAGGAGCGATTCGCGACCTCCAGGCCCTCCGCGATGATTTCTGGCAGAACGTGAAGGTCGTCGGTACCGGCGACGCCCTCGCCCCCGAGCTCGAACGCGCCGGTCGCGTGGCCGACTTCCTCGACTTCGGCATCATGATGTGCCTCGACGCGCTCACCCGCGAAGAGTCCTGCGGCGGCCATTTCCGCACCGAACACCAGGACGGCGGCGAAGCCCTCCGCGATGACGCGCAGTATGCCCACTCAGCGGTCTGGCAGTGGCAGGGCGAGCGCCAGCTGCCTTCGCGCCACGTCGAGCCCTTCGTCTACGAGGAAACCTCGCTCTCCACCCGCTCTTACAAGTAACCACCATGGTCCAGGACAACGGAAAAGAAATCACCCTCGCGCTCAAGCTGCGCGTCTGGCGCCAGCGCCGCGGCCAGCCGGGCGCCTTCGAGGAGCATTCCCTCGCCGCCGTGCCGACCTCGGCCTCGTTCCTCGAGATGATGGACATGCTCAACGAGCAGCTCATCAAGGCGGGCAAGGATACCTTTGCGTTCGACCACGACTGCCGCGAAGGGATCTGCGGCATGTGCTCGATGACGATTAACGGCATGCCGCACGGCCCGATTCCCGGCGTGACAACCTGCCAGCTGCACATGCGCAACTTCCGCAATGGCGAGACGATCACCGTCGAGCCGTGGCGCGCCCGCGCCTTCCCGGTCCTCAAGGACCTCGCGGTTGATCGCTCCGGCTTCGACAAGGTCATCCAGTCTGGCGGCTTCATCACCGTCCGCACCGGCTCCGCCCCCGAGGCCAACAGCATCCCGGTGCCCAAGGTCATCGCCGACGAGGCCATGGACGCCGCGGAATGCATCGGGTGCGGCGCCTGCGTCGCCTCCTGCAAGAATGGCTCCGCGATGCTCTTCGTCGGCGCCAAGATCAACCACCTCAATATCCTACCGCAGGGCCAAGCCGAACGCGACCGTCGCACCCTCTCGATGGTGAAGACGATGGACGAGGCTGGCTTTGGTAACTGCACCAACTACGGCGAGTGCCAGGCGCATTGCCCGAAGAGCATCTCGCTCGACGTCATCGCCAAACTCAACCGCGACTATCTCCGCGCCCGCGTGAAGGAGTTCTTCTCCTCCACCGGTAAGCCTTCCAAGGGCGGAGACTGAGCGCGACGCCGTGCGCCGCGAGGGTGACGTGGGCAAGGGGACACGGTGACACGGGGAAAGTAAGAGGGCGCCGTTAGGCGCCCTTGTTGTTGGGGGCCGCCGCAGGGTGGCCCAAGGTAGGGGCAGGACTACGTCATGCACTCCTTCATCATAGGGCGCGGCGTAGCCACGCCCCTACCTTCCGTTCACCATTCGGCGAACGGCTGCATCGGGTAGGGCGGCGATTGCCATCGCCGCCGTTCGAAGCCGGAGACGTGGAGTCGTCCGGTCTCAGCCAGATGCGGGCATTTCCTGTGTTCGCTCGCGAACGGACGTGATGGCAATCACGTCCCTACCTTCTGCTTCGCAGCAGATCCCCCATGCCAGCAAACCCCCGAGGTCGCTACTCCGCTTCGACGACGCTCTGTTCACCGACGCAGGTCAGCAGGACACGGTTGTTGCCGTTGGCAGCCTGGAGGGCGCGCACGAATTCGCCGACGCCGGCTCCGTCCTTCAGCGTGACTTCGTAGCGCAGCTCGGTCATCAGGCCAGCCTGCACGGTCTCGACCGACTTGAGCGACTGCTGCGCAAGGTGCTGCGCAAACGGCCCGGCGAAGGCCTGGTCGTAGTCGACGTCGGTGCCGACGCGGATCCGCAGGAGGTGCGAGCCCTTGAACGAGGAGAAGAGGTTCGCCCGCGAGAGAGCGAAGATGATCACGCACACGAGCGGCACGGTGACCGCGGCGAGCTCATACTGGCGGGCGCCAACGGCGAGGCCCGTGCCCATGGCGAGGAAGATGAAACCGATGTCGCGCGACTGGCCAACGTTGCGGCGGAAGCGGATGATCGAGAACGCGGCAAACATACCGAACGCCGCCGCCAGGTTACCCACGACCACGAGGATCACGAGCGTGACGACCGTACCGAGGATGAGCAGGGTGTGGACGTAGTCCTGCGAGTAGCGCGTGCCGCGGTAGGTCTGCTTATACGTCCACGCAACGAGGAGGTTGAGCGCGAAGCTGAACAGGATGGCGAAGAGGATTTCCTGCACGCCGGGGCTGTCGGCATGGTCGGTGACCAGACGGGTCATCGCATCCGCGGCGGCGGGCACGTCGTTAGCGGCGAGAAAAGATTGGGGCAGGAGGTACATTAGGCGGAAAGGGCGGGGGTGGCGCCGTATTGGCGGACACTCTCAGAATATTTGCTGAAGGGGCGAGGAAAGATTCCGTGGGCCGAGAGGAAGCTCGCAAAATCGTACGGGGCTGCGGCGTTGCCTTTGACTTCCATTAGGCACTGGCCGGCATTTAGGACGGGCAGTACACAGCCGTCGTCTTCGGTCCGCGGCGTGAGGTCTTCGAAGCGGCAGCGGATGCCTTGGTCGAAGGTGAGCCGGAGCTGCTCACGGCCGGCTTCATCCACGAGCCGGTAGGCGTGGCGGTCGTAGCGGATGACGCAGGCGGGCCGGAAGCCTTCGACGGCGATGAGTCGCTGGGCCTCGGCGAGAATACGCGCGTCGGCCACGGAGACTGTCGGCGCGGCCTCGCTATTCGCCAACGCGACGGCTTGTTCGAGCGGTAGCTGCACGCGCCGCTTGGCGCCTGCGCCACCGTCGCGATGCTTAATCTCGAGGAACGTAGCCGCTGGAATCGCGCCATCTTTTGTTCCGTAGAGGCGGAGTCGCAGCTTGCGCCGGGAGGGTACGCCCCGCCAAGCATCCCAGTAACATCTGCGGTCGGCGGAGTCGCAATAGAGGCTTACAACCGGATAGTGTCCCGACGGTCCGCCGAGCATGTCGGGCAGGATGTGTCCGTGAAAGTGGGCGAGCAGGGCGTCCCGCTCCGCGAGCGAAAGGATATATTTCAGTTCGAAGCGGGCCGCGATCTCCATGGTCAGGGGATGCGCGTGAGCGTCAGTGAATTACGATCAAACCAAGCTTGGCCGGATTGGGCGCGCAGCTCGAGGACGAGTACCGGGTCCGCTTCGGCAACGGAGAATTCGACGGAGACCGTGCGCCAGCTGCTGGTGCCCGTGAGCGCGGGAACGCCGTTGAGGCCAGAGATGCGCAGGCGCAGGCCTTTGTCCGGCTCATCCTTACCCGCGATGATGCCGGCGGTCTTGACCATGCCGGTCAGGCGATAGCGACCGGGGCCGGTCGCGAGCGGCAAGCGGAAGTCGCCGCCTTTCTTCAGGCCGGCCTTCACGTAGAAGCAATTGCGCCCCTCGAAGTCGCGTTCGTCCGCCTCCTGCTCGTCGGCGTGACGCTCCCAGGCGTATTTCCCGAGCGTCGCTTTTCCGCCGATGGAACGGAGCTGAGCGGAGTCCTCGAGCTGGATCCGGATGGCGTCGATACGGGTTTTTACCCTACTGGCGGCCTCTTTGCCTCGCTCGTCGAAGCGCTTCGCCTCTTCGGGATCGAACCGGGTGAGCTTGGCCTTGGAGTTGGCGGCCAGTTCTAAAATCCGCTTCGGCCAGTCGTACGTCCGGAAGTTCTTCTCGTAGATGGCGAAGAACTGCGTCCGGTAGCGTTCCCGCATCGTCCGATCCCCGAGTAAGGCGTTGGGCACGAGCGCGCCGGGCTGGCGAAAGACATACCAGCGGTTATCGCCGAAGACCTGGTCCATACCGTGGAGCATGAAGTGGAACTTGCCGGACGAGGGGTCCTCGTAGAACCGATAGTTATTACGGTTGAAGGAATAGCCGTCCCAGTGGCAGAGGATCTGCTCGAGGGCGAGGTGTCGGAAGTAGGCGTCGACGTCCAAGATGCGCTCCATCCGCGCCAGGCGTAAGGCCGGGCTCGCCTCTTTCGTGGCGCCGATCAGCTCCGTTAGGCGGACCTTGTCGTCCGGATCACCTTGGTCGACCTCGATTGGACCATCGATTTCGTTGCAGAAAGCGCCGTCGTAAAGGTGCCCCTTGGTGTCCTTGAAGAAATAGGAGAGGAACTCGGTGTTGAAGCCTTCCTTGAGCACGTAGGTGCCGAGCCGCTTCCCGTTGAGGACGATATAGGCGTGCGTGCAGCGCGAGGCTGGGACGCCGGCGCGGCGGGCCATCTCGCCCGCGGCCATCTCGAGCAGCATCGTGCCGTCCTGCGCGCAGTTATTCAGCTGAAACTTGGTCAGGCCGCGGAATTCTTGGCCCTTCTTCGTCTTCGCGGTGCGGAGGGAGAAGCCGGGCCGATCCTCGGTGATCTGGCGGAAACTGCCGGCGGAACCTTTGAGCTTCACCGAACATTTCTCGAGGTTGACGCCGCCGGGTTCGTTGATGGTCAGGGTGACGTAGTCCCGCGGGTTCTTTGCGAGCTTATCGATATTCTCCTGAGAGATGG
>Ga0208951_1000365_pt1 | contig 20846 bp, 21 predicted proteins | sample GreLakmeMI27MSRF_FD_187702 | JGI IMG/M metagenome (GOLD analysis project Ga0208951, IMG submission 187702) | Freshwater lentic microbial communities from great Laurentian Lakes, MI, USA - Great Lakes metaG MI27MSRF (SPAdes) | ecosystem: Environmental > Aquatic > Freshwater > Lake | place: Great...
ATACAATATTAATAATTTAAATTGAATGAAATAGGTTTAAAAATAAACTATTTAATAATAGTGAGAATTATATGTTAGAATCGTCCCAAATTAATTATGAAAACTTTATAAGCAAAGGTCAAAAGATTAACAAGCAAGAAACAAGAAAAAATAAATTAAAAGAAAACAATAATAAAAAAATATGGAATATTTTTGATGAAGAATGTAAAACTGATTTGAATATAGAATGTATATATATAAAAGAAGAAGAAGACGCACTTCTAAATGATAATTTATGTGCTAATTGTAATGTTTCTTTACGAATAGGAGAAGACGGATTTTTAACATGTTCTAATAATAAATGTGCTCTTATTTATAAAGACAATTTGGATCAAACTGCTGAATGGAGATTTTATGGTGCCGATGATAATAGTCATAGTGATCCAACCCGGTGTGGTATGCCTATTAATCCGTTATTAAAAGAGTCATCTTATAGTTGTAAAGTGTTATGTCCGGGAAAATCAAGTTATGAGATGCATAAAATTCGCAGGTATACAGATTGGCAAGCAATGCCATATAAAGAGAAGTCTCGGTATGATGAATTTCAATTAATATCTAATATTTCACAAAATTCTGGAATTCCTAAAATCATTATTGATGAAGCAATGAGACTACATAAAAAAATATCAGAAACGAAAACATATAGAGGATTGAATCGCGATGGGATTATTGCTGCTTCAATATATATTGCTTGTAGAATTAATAATTATCCTCGCACTGCCAAGGAAATAGCAAATATATTTAATTTAGATAACGCAAGTGCTACAAAAGGTTGTAAAAATGCTTTATCTATTATAAATGAAATTGAACATAGTAATAATATTAATGAAGATATTACATCATTAAGTAAAACAACTCCGTCGTCATTTATTGAACGTTTTTGTAGTAAATTAAATATTAATAATGAATTAACAAATGTATGTAAATTTGTAGCATTTAAAATAGAACAATTGGGACTAATACCAGAGAATACACCTCATTCTATTGCTGGTGGCATTATATATTTTGTTTCACAAGTATGTAATCTAAACATTACAAAAACATCAATTAATCATGTTAGTAAAATCAGCGAAGTAACAATAAATAAATGTTATAAAAAGTTAGAAGCATATAAAACTACTTTAATACCAGAAACGATTTTATGTAAATATAATTAATATTTTAAGCATTTAGTAAAAATTATATATAAAAATATAATATATATAATATTTAATATATTATGGATACTAATATACCTAAAATAATTTTTATTGTTCCATATCGTGATCGAAGACAAGAAAAATGTATTTTTTCTGTTTACATGAAATATATTATGGAAGATTATGATAAAAATGATTATGAAATATATTATAGTCATCAAATTGATAATAGACCATTTAATAGAGGAGCAACTAAAAATATAGGTTTTTTAGTTATGAAAAAAAAATATCCAAATGATTATCAAAATATAACTTTTGTATTTAATGACGTAGATACAGTTCCTGTTAAAAAAAATACATTTGATTACACAACTACTAAAGGGGTTGTTAAACATTTTTATGGATTTACTTTTACTTTAGGTGGAATTTTTTCGATAGTTGGTAGCGATTTTGAAAAGTGTAATGGGTTTCCTAATAATTGGGGTTGGGGATTGGAGGATAATGCGATGAACGATAGAGTGTTATTGAATGAAATTATTATAAATAGACAACAATTTTATCCACGCGAAACAAGAGATGTTCTTCATTTATATGATACTCCAAATAGAATAATTAATAACAAAGAACCCGGAAATTATAATAATAAAAATTTAAATGATAATTTGAATAATATACACGAAGTAGAGTATGTTATTGAACCAAATACAAATATAGATGAAACAAGCAATGAAACAAATGATGGCACCATTAAAAATATTATTAAAGTAAGCACTATTGAGCAAAAAGAATATATGATAAATATTTCTAACTTCAGAACATTAGTTAATCCAGCAAATGAAATTTTTTACACACAAAATACCTTCTATAATTCATTACTGACACCAAAATTATATGAAACTACTATACATAAAAAAACATGGTCATTGACTAGTCGTTTTTTATAATGCTTTTTTGATCATATAACACTTTTTTATTATTTATTATTTATTATTTATTATTTATTATTTATTATTTATTATTTAAATTAAATAAATTATTTAAATTAAATAAATTTAAAGTTAAAAATAACATATTATCTAGAATGCCTTATATTTTTGAAGTGCAAAAAATGGAATGGAACTCTAAGAGTCGTCATATAGGATATATGAACATTGTTTTTGAAACAAAGCAAGATGCTGCTATTTATTATAATAGGTTCAATCCATATATGAAACCATTAAATAATGAAAACAAGTGGTGTAGCGAATGGGATCCAAACACTTTTTTAATGTATATTATAAGAGAGCATTTTTATGAACATTTACATATAGCACCTTTTGAAAATATAAATGAAAATAACACTAAGTTTCTATAGGAATTTTACCTGTATTGGGACAATTATAATTGTGAACAAATAAACTGGTATCTTCTGGATTATTCGGTGCTAATGTTCCTGTTTGTCCTTTACAAATAGGACATTCATATATTTTCTTTTTAGTTTTGTTATATAAAACATTAACTTCAAAAGTTTCTCTTGGTTTTGAATAAGCACGTTGAACAAAACTTGATTTGGAACTTGTAGATACTGGAGCGGTCAGCCTTATGGGAATAAGAGATGTGCTATATTGTGTGGGTGAAATGATTGCTTTACCACAAGAAAACTCTGAAATATTACATGAATATTCAACCATATTTGGTTCTAATGAAAACAACATTTTTGAAAAAGTATTCATTAAATTAATTATATCTTCTGTTGTAAGACCGTCTGCATAAGTACTTTTGGATGGTTCATTTATACGAAATATTACAACACTGGTTATTGTTGCGCCGTTACTATCTAATGTTTTTTTTATGTTAGTTAATTTATTTTGTAGTTCTATATAGTCTGTAGGACTTTCATGTGTTAAAAATGTTCCCTGACTTTCAGATATTTTAAAAATGCCCCCAATTGCTATACAGTTAACCAAATTAAAAGTTGAAATTGGAGCAGACCCATAATTTATAATTGCCTCTTTTTGTTCAAATTGCGTTTCCATTTGATTTGCTGTTATTTCTCTTATAACTCCTCCGGCCACCCTTTTTAGTTTATTTTTTCTTGTATTATTTCTTGTATTATTTCTTCTTATATTTCTTCTTATATTTCTTCTTGTTTTGTTTTTGCTTGTTTTCTTTTTTTGTTCTGTTTTTTGTTGTTTTTTTTTGTTCTGTTTTCTTATATTCTTTGTGCGATATTTCTTACTTCTTAAATATTTAGTCATATATAATTATTATATATTTAAATGTTTTTTTGAAGATCAAAAACTCAAAAAACATTCAAATAAAATTACTCAACAGTTACAACTTTTGCTAAATTTCGCGGTTTATCAGGATTTATATCTTTAGCAATAGAAATTTCATATGCCAATTTTTGTAATAGTACAGTTGTTATTATTTCATTATAATAATCCAATTTAGGTAATATTATATATTTATTGTCTGCTATTTGTAGTTCGTCTATAACATTTTGCGAATTTGTTATAACAAATAAATTTGTTTCTCGTCCAAGTATTTCATAATATGTGGATTTTATAGTTCTATAATTAGGTAAATCATTATAGTCAATTAATAAAAGAGTTATATTAGTATTATCCAATAAAGCAAAAGGTCCGTGTTTCAATGAACCAGCTGAAAATCCTTCACAATGAATATAAGTAACTTCTTTTATTTTTAAGGCACCTTCACAAGCTATAGGATATAGTTTGTGTTTTCCTAATATAAATATACTATTAATATTGTTATTAATAATGAAGTCTTTTAAAATCGTAATTTTACTTGTAATTTTACTATCATTCAACAATTGTGTTATATTACTTGGGAGAACTCTTAAACAATTCAAATTTTTAATATTGTTTAATTCGTTATTTACAAACCACATACTAATTAAACTCAAAACAATTAACATGCTAGTAAAAGATTTGGTTGATGCTACACCGATCTCTGAACCAGCATTTAAATATACACCACAATCTACCTCGCGCGCTATTAACGAATCAACCTTGTTTATAATTCCCATTGTTAAACATTTTTTTTGCTTACAAATTTTTAAACAATTATATACATCTATTGTTTCTCCTGATTGCGATAAGAAAATACACAAAGTATTTGAGTTATTTCTATGATTTGGTAAGTTATTTTCATTAAATTCGCAAGCATTAACAATTTTAACATTTACAAAATAGCTTATTTCATTAAAATAAATCTCTCCTAATATACAAGCATTAAAACTAGTACCACAACCAATCAAATAAATAAACTCAATAGAACTAATACTATTTATTATGCGGTCAAGTCCCCCCAATTTAATTATATTATTATTGATTCGACCACCATAATTATATGCTTTTTGTATTGTTTCTGGTTGCTCAATTATTTCTTTTAACATCCAATGATTATAATGTGTTTTAGCGTTATAAAAATCTTCATATATTGCTTTTTTTATACAATAATTAGAATTACTTGATAAATCTAGTTCTGTGTTTTCATCCAAAAATTTATAATTATTATTATTAATTTTTACAATACTGTTATCACTTAATGGAATATAATCATAAACTAATCCTACAAAACCATTTGTTTCCGACGCACAAATTATATAATTAGTATTATATCCTAAAAGTAATGGAGAACCTTTACGTGTTATGTAATATGTGTCTGGTAATTTTGTATAAATTATAACGAGCGCCCAAGTTCCTTCTAGTTCCTGTAAAGTTTTTTTAAGTGCTTCCTCAAACTTGAAACCACTTAATGTATAATATTCAATTAAATTGGCAATAACTTCACTGTCTGTATCGCTGTAAAATTTATAATTTTTTGTTAGCAAAAATTCCTTAATAACTAAGAAATTATTAATTATACCATTATGAACTAATATAATATCTCCATTTTGTGAATAATGCGGATGTGCGTTGTAATCGGTTTTACCACCATGTGTTGCCCATCTTGTATGTCCTAGCGCAAATTTAGAGTAAATACTACTTTCAATTGTTTTTTTTTGATATATAGTTTTTAATAGCTCAAAGCAATCTTTTTTTGAAGTAGATGCCTTTTTTAATATATCATGTTTGTTTGTATTTGAATTTATATAACAAATTCCCATTGAATCATATCCTCTATTTTGTATTAATTCTAGACTATTAAAAATATGCTCCAAAGCATTCGTATTTTTTTTAGAATATATAAATGTTATTCCACACATTTTTTAATTAATATATTAGTTAGTGTCCAAGTTTTAATTATTAATATTTAATATTTTATTAATAATTAAATATTTTATTAATATTAAATATTTTAATTATATTAAATTATTACGAGTTTCTATTGTCTTAAAAATCTTCTCCGAATTCAAAAGTATTTACTTTAGAATCTTTAGTAGCGAGAGAATATTCACTTACACGATCTTCAAAAAAATTTGTCTTTGTTTCAATGCTTATATTTTCCATCCATTCAAAAGGGTTTTTGCTCTCGTAAATTTTATCACCGCCCAATTGAAGACTTAGGCGATCAGCAACAAATTCAATATAGTCTTTCATTAGAACTTGATTCATACCAATCAATCTACATGGAAGTGCTTCAGTAATAAATTCAAGTTCAATTGTTACTGCATCGCTAATTATTTCTTGGATTCTTTGTTTTTTAAGCGGTTTTAATAATTTACTATGTAATAATACAGCAAACTCGGTATGTAATGCTTCATCGCGCGATATTAATTCATTGGAAAAAGTTAATCCCGGCATTAATCCGCGTTTTTTTAACCAATAAATAGCACAAAATGCTCCTGAGAAAAATATTCCTTCAATACAAGCAAAAGCAACTAGTCGTGTAGCAAAATTGGATTTTTTATCATTTATCCATTTAATAGCCCACGCACCCTTTTTCTTTATACATTCATATTCGTCCAAAGCATTGAATAATCTTGACTTTTGCGTTTTATCTTTTATATATGTATCAATTAAAGTAGAATATGTTATAGAATGAATATTTTCCATAGCAATTTGTAATCCGTAAAATGCTCGTGCTTCACTAAGTTGAACTTCACCCATAAAACGAACTCCTAAATTTTCTAATACAATACCATCGCTCGCAGCAAAAAATGCTAAAATCATAGATATAAAATGTCTCTCGTCATCGTTTAAATTTTCCCAATCTTTGTTGTCTTTTGATAAATCAATTTCTTCAGCTCTCCAAAATAAATCTTCCGCTTTTTTATACATTTTCCACACGTCTTGGTCCTTAATTGGAAACATTACATATCGACTAACGTCTTCTTGTAATAATGGTTCTACACTGTTTTTATTCATCCTAAATAATATAAGTATAGATTTTTATATTTTTTCAATATATATTATAAAAAATTATAAAAATTATAAAAATTATACTTTCATATTTTATATACTATGAAATTCAAATTACCAAAAAATATTCTTTCTAATAATGTTTTTAAAAATGTTTTATATTTAGTAAGTTTAGCATTGGCAGTAAGTTATATTATTAATGAACAGAGTTTAGCACTTATAAGTTTAATAGCAATTGCGTGTGGAATATATGTAATGAATAAAAGTATAGTAATTGCTTTATTTATATCAATTATTATTACTAATTTATTACTATCAATGAATTATTTAAAAGAGTTTGACGTGAAAGAAGGTCTAAATGAAGAACCAGATAGAAAAGGTAAGTTGAGACCACCTATAACACAAGAGTAAAAAAATTTACCAAGTTAGACACAAAAAACTATTAATTATAAACATTACTTTTGAACTAGAATGTTAAATAATGTTATTAAATTTATGTATAAATTTATATTTATATTTATATAAATATAAGTATAAATATGAATGTAAATTTCAAATTACCAAGAAATATTATTTCTAACAATGTTGTTAAAAATGTGTTATATTTAATAACTTTAGCATTAGCAGTAAGTTATATTATTAATGAGCAAAGTGTAGCACTTTTAAGTTTAATTCTTATTGCTTGTGGAATTTATTTAATGAATAAGAGTCTTGTTATTGCTTTATTTATATCAATTATTATTACTAATTTATTACTAGCAACGAATTATTTTAAAAACATTTATTCCGTAGAAAATCTAGTAAGTGGGGATAAATGTTGCTCAGGAGAAACATTTTACACTAATAATATATTAACATATAACACTATAAGTAACAATATAAATAATAAAGCTACTTGTGAAAAGATTGAAAGAGATATTATTGCAAATGTTCCAACTAATGAATCGCAAAAGGCAAGATTTTTTTCACAATTGTATTCAAATAATGATTACGCAAAAGCAACAAGCATATGTAATACGATGGATCCAACTAGCACTATTTCAAATATGAAAGGAACGTTATTTAAAAAATTCGATACCAGTTCCAACGTATTAGATGATCCTAATATACTACCCAAAGATATATTAGACATAATAGCATCTAGTAATATAATAAATATTTTAAATGAAAGTGATAAAATTGAAATACTTTCAAAATTAGAAGAATTAAACAATCAATTGTTTGATTATGTAAGAAAAAATAACTTACAAAGACCAATACAAGTATCTGATTTAAAACTCTTAACAAATTCAAAAGGTGAAATAGTTGATAGAACAAATGATTTTAATTCAATAAAAACTAGATTTAAAAGATTATATACTTCATCTAATACAACATTATTAACGAAAACAACAACAACTTATACATTAGTAAGTAAAGATAATTATGAGCCAGTGCTTAAGAATGGAGTTCAATATTTATTAAATTCAGACCAATTTTTTGATTGTTCTGGTATTACTCATACTATTACTAGTGGAAGATTATCAGCATCTGATATAATAGATTTAAGCAATAATGATTATTTTGGAACATCTGGTATTCCTGTTAGACGAGGAGGATTGGGAGATGCCAGTTATAATCCTTATGGAACACTCACACAGGCAGATTTATACCCAAGTAATAAAGATTTAGAAATGGAATTACGTAGATTAGAAACTATACCTGCCTCGGGAAATGTTCCGGTCAATATTATAAGTAGTTATTTAAACACAATAAATAGTTTTTACGAAAAACAAATACAAAATTTAACCAATACTAGAAGTAGCACTTTTAGTCAAACACCAATAAATGATATATATAGTATTAGAACAATGAAACCAACCTTTTTTACATATGATCATACAACTAACAATGATTATCAATGTCAAGATAGTATAACAGGAAATTCAGCATTTAAATATTGTGGTCCATCCGCATATTATGAAATTCCCAAGTTTTAGGTAAAAAAAAACATTTATACTTACTAACTTTTATAAATATTTGTATATTTATATAGACAATATAAATGTATGGGTACGATCCTATATTTTTAGAAAAAAGAAAATTAAATGAATGGTTAGACGAATCTGTGGACAATATTTTAGTAATTTTTGATAAAAATAGTTTGAAATTTTCTGCGTCACCAAATGATAGCACGAAAAATAAACCACAAGACAAATTTTTTTGTTTGAAAAAACAATTTTTATTTAATCCAGAAATAAAAGACATATATTTAAAATGTGCTTTAGAAAATGGTCAAATTATGGTTAAAAAAACGTATTCTACTAAAACTACTTATAATAACATAGGATATTATATTAATAAAAATGTGCTAATTGATATTAAAACTATTAAACCTTCATTACATAATAAACGCATTTTTAAAGTTTCAATAAATACAGAAAGTATAGATACAGGTCAGTGGCATGCGGCAGGAGAGAATATGTATATTTCAAAAGAAACTTTAGCATTATCTAAAATTGGACTATTTAAATTTAAAAATAAAGAAATAAATGCTCTGGATAAAAAAATTACTAATAAAAATATACCATATAAAGACGACGTTTACTTTGAAAAGTTATTATCAAAAGCATTGTATGATTATTCTTTTAAATGGGATGGTCCAATAAATGCTTATTTACGATATGGTGACGTATATTTTTATACTAGTATTTTTAATCAAACATTTACAGTTTATGGAGACACAAAAGATAGTGCCCGTGAAGCAATTATAGATAAAGTAGCAGATCTTGATAGAGCATTTTTAGAAGCAGCACCAAGACATGAAGCCTCTGTAAAAGTGTATTATAGAGGAATGAAACAACCTTTTGAAAATTTAGTAAAAGAAGGCGACTCAATAACAGTGCAAAATTTTATGTCTATTACTACAAACTATAAGGTAGCACTCGGATTTTCAGGAATAGGAAAAGTTGGACACGCCAAATGTTGCGTATATAAAATTTTACTATCAAATGGCATACCATATATAAATATGGTAAATACAACTAAATACAAACATGAAAATGAAACATTATTACCAAGAAATTTAAAACTAACTCTTATAAAAAAAGAAATATTACCACATCATTTTTATGGTGAAATTCCAGTAATAATTGTAAGAGTTTCATTACAAAATAATGATCAATTTAAAATTCCTAGTGGTTGTAAGAAATTTTATTTAGGAAAATTAATTAGTGTTAAGTCGTCATATTTAGACTTAATTAGTAAATCAAAGACTGATAAAATTATATTAGAAAAAATAGTGCCAGAAAGAATGATGCCAAAAAAAAAGAACATAACAAAGAAACAAGCAACAAAATCAAAACGAGAACGATGTCCCAATGGAACTCGTAAAAATAAAGAAACTGACAATTGTGAACCATTTATAACCAATTCTGTTAAAAAAGAAAATAAACCATCAAAACAAAAAACGAAATCTACACGATGCCCCAATGGAACACGTAAAAATAAAATATCTGGGCTATGTGAAAAATTAATTTCATAAACTAATTCATAAACTAATTCCTAAATTAATTCCTAAATTAATTCTTTAATATTATTATTTATTAATAATAATATGAGAGATTGTTGTGTTAACACAAAAAGAGCCAAAAAATGTAGAAGAAAAGACGGGAAACTATTTAGTCTTCCACGAAAATTTACTAAAAAACGATGTGAGCGTATTAAAGGTTTCACTATGCGTTCCTCGTGCGCCCCATATAAATATTGCTAAAATTTATTTACTGTAACTATAAAATAGATATGCTCCAGTAGCCCCTAATAATTGAGCAATTATATACACGACAAATTTGGAAGCATCTATTTTTTTAGATAATAACATCATATAACTTACTGCTGGATTGAAGTTGCCACCTGAAACTTTTCCGCCAAAATAAATAACTGACGCTAAAGTAATACCTATTGCTAAAGGATCGCCCGACATTAAAATTACCGCCAAGAAAATAAAAGTTCCAATAAATTCTGTGAAAAATTCTAATAACATTTTATATATAATATAAAATATAAAATATATAATATATAATATAAAATATAAAATATATAATATATAATATAAAATATAAATTATAAATTATAAAGAAAAACATTTAACTTATATAAAGTTATGGATAAAGTTATGAATAAGGTTGAAGCAAAATCTACTATTTATGACCCGGATACAGATTCTGTAAAGCAAGTATATGATACATATAATGGCAAATCATTTTTTAGAAAAAATAGTGGTAAGCCACATATCTTCTTAGCATATTCAATAAAGATGGAATTTACTATAGTTAAAATATTAATGGAACATTCACATCCAAATATTGTTTATTATTATGACATTAATAGTAAATACGTTGACATGGAACAAGTAGATACAGAAAAATCAAATCCCTTATATAACCCCGCTTTAACACGCGAAGACTTAAATGAAATAATAGAAACAATGAGTAAAGTAAAAGACTTTTTACAAGCACTAGGAATTATGTATATAGATTGGAAATTTGATAATATGGGAAAATCTGTGGAGGGAAAATATAAATTATTTGATTTTGATGCGTCTGGACTAATCGATTTAAAAACGCAACAATGGAAACTTGAAGCAAATCCTATAACTTGGAGTTATAGACACGCAATTAAAAATGGAGCACAAACACCAAAAGAAATGGATGATTGGTCTTTTAACCATAATATTATTGAAGAAGGGGAAAAACTAATGAACACATAAATGAAAAAATTTTACCATAAATAAACATGGCTCAATATTTTAGCATTATAATAACCGTTTGATTTTCTTTTTTCTAATGCTATTGCTGAACCTCTTTTTTTTGTTCCAGAGTGCCGATTAAAATAATTTTGCATACGCTTGCGATCATTGTGATTCTTATAAGCATATAATTTTAAAGGTGTTCTGTCTTTAAATTGTTGATAATCTGATGCACCAAAATGTATTTTGCGTATTTTTTGTGTTGCTTTATTTTTAATGTATGCTGTGTATTTTTTGCCCGTTATTTTACTTCTCTCAAACTTAATAATTTTTTCGTGCATTATTCTTATAAAATATATTTTATTTTATATTAACTATAATTTATAATTTATAATTTATATTTTATAATTTATATTTTATAATTTTATATTTTATAATTTTATACTATTATAGTATAAAATTATGAATGTTCCTATTAAATATTTGCCTAAACACATAAATAAAAAAGATAAAAAAATAATTTCAAATGAATTAAAAAAATCACGCAAGGCTTATAAAAAACACTCTTATATTACGCGAAAACATATTGCGTCGTATAAATCTAAACCTTCAAAACATTTATATAATGTTAAAAAATTATATAATATTACTAAACTAGTGGTCAATTCTAATCTCTCAAAAAAAACTGGATGTTCTATAAATTCATTACGAAAAATTGTAAATAAAGGACAAGGTGCTTATTATTCATCTGGTTCAAGACCAAACCAAAGTAGTCATAGTTGGGGACTAGCGCGTTTAGCTAGTTCTATTAGTGGAGGAAAAGCATCGGCAATAGATTATAAAATATTAGAAAATGGATGTAGTAAATCATCCAAAGCACTAAAATTGGCAAAAAAAGCACAAATAAAATATAAATATGGAACGCACAGAGTAAGAAAAACAAAATTATTATAAATTAGCAAAAAAACCAAATTGTTATTTAGAATACACTAATCCCGCAAAACCATTTTGAAACAATAATATATTATATTTTTCTTCTATAACATGTAAATTGTAATAATACTTATAAATACTAGTTGGGTCTTTTGATACTCCAATAATAGCACCTGTTTCCTCATCACATATAGTAGTAAAGTTTGAACTTATTGGATCTATAGGAGGATTATTATAATTATTATACTCAAATTCAATTGTTTTAAATAAATTAGTATTAAATGCTCCGCATGGTTGTAGTTTAAATGGATCAGTTGTTAGTGTGAAATTATAACAATATAATCCAGTTTTTGAACAGGATCCATTAGATTTATTATACTTTTCCACTTTACTAAAAACATTACTATCAAAATCTTGTTCTCTATATTTACCATCACAAATTATAGCAAAATTTTTCATTATTTCACACTGATTTGTTTGTGAGTATATATCTGGACTATATCCTGTTATATAAATGTTTTTTGAAGCATCACCATTATAACTAAATTGCGTACTATAATATTTATACGCACTACTGATATTAAGTTTTTCTAAATCATTTGGAATCTTGTCTTCATATAACCAGTTGGTATAATTAGACCATTCATTTCTGGAAGCAATATCGCTTCTTTGAAAATACCACATCCAACTAGATATTAAACCTTTAGACTCTATTTTTATTTTACTAGACTTTATTGCTTTTTCAAAGTTATATTCGTTAATTTCTCGTATTAAATAGGTCTGACTATTTTTAGCAAAATGTTGTCGCTCCGATTCCTCTAAAAAACATTGCGTACATATTAAATGAACATTACTATTTAGTATGGTATTATAATTTATATAACTGTCATCATCAATATTTAAATCTCTATATGGCGGAGGATTTATAAATCTTTTAAATTGATAAGCCAATTCGTTTTGATTTGCTTGAATTTGTGGAAAATTGTTATAGGGTATAGGATTTGTAGAATTAGTATATAACACATCTTTTATTGTATATAATTCTATAATGGGTCTTAATGTAAAATCAATAACCAACTCACTATATTGTAAGCATATTAATGGAAACGCCATTAAAGACGACATAGAAAACCAACTATTTATTGGTATATATAAATTATATTCTCGTATTGACGGTTCGATGTTGCTTATATCAGGACTAATATTATAAATATTAAACGCACTCGGATAATTACTATTTCTATTATTGTAATTAGCGGGATCATTTAATTCGTTAATATTTCCTGTCATTTTATCAAATATTGCTTTTTTATGTGCGTCATAATCCCGTTCTACAATATTTTGTAAGTAATGACCACTAAATTTCTGTATTGTTGCTCCGTCAATTGTTATATTAACTTCTTTAATCATTTGACAACCAATATTTTTAATCCATTTAAACTCGTATGGTCTATAATCGTTGTTGTGTTTTAAAATAGGACTCCATATTTTGGGTAGTTTTACTACTAAATAAGTATCCATTAGTAAATCTCCATAGCGCAAAATTTTAAAACTATACTTAGTAGTTTTAGTTATATCTAATTCGGTTTGCCCTACTTGATCAATTCTAAATTTTTGTAATCCAAAATTAGTATATTTAGCATATGTTGACTTAAAAAAACTTTTAGTTGGATTACCTGTCAAAATAATATTTTGATTTCCTAGCGCTATTAAGTTTAACAATCCACCTGCCATAATAGTAATTAATATAACATTATACTTTTTATTTATGTTATAATATATTTTAATTTTTATATAGTAATTAAAATATATAGTAATTATAATTATTATGGGAGACAATGCTTTAAGCGCAACAAAAGCAAAAGCTTTAATAACTAACCTTTCTAAGTCAATGACAGGATTTAATTTAAGCGAATCACGAATTGACATAATAGTGTTAATAGTTTTTGCTTTTGTATTAATTGGATTGATTATTTGGAATTCTGGTAGATTAGGAATGATCGAAAATTCACGTAAAAAATTGGAAAAACTTTATCCCAATCCAACAAACGAGTCTTATTTTAATGGTCCAAATAACATTAAACCAAGTGCCATACCATTATTTGATAATTCAAATAGTACATTAATTAATTATTATGTTAAAAGCGCATATAATTGTTGCTGCGGAGATGGATATAGAAATAATTTTGTTGACTTATATGCTTTAGAAAAAGTAATTGGCAATGGTTGTAGATTCTTGGATTTTGAAGTTTATTCGTATAATAACGATCCTATTGTTGCTTCTTCCACGGCAGATAATAATAATATTAAAGAAACATACAATGCTTTATTATTAAAAGATGTATTGACTAAAACAACCGAGACTGCTTTTGATGAAACTAAAACAATATGTGCTAATGACCCCTTAATATTGAATTTTAGAATAATGAGCACAAACTTAACTATGTTAGAAAAAATAGGTGATTTATTTGAAGAATATTTAGATAGAAGTATTAATTCAAATTTTTCACTATTGAAAGCTTATAAAGATAGTGCTATTAAAAATGTTAAAATGATAGATTTATACAGAAAAATTATTATTATTTGCGTTTTTAATCCTAATCCTAACATTATTATAAATACAAAATTAGAAAAATTAGCAAAATATATTAATTTGAAAGGTAATGGATTGGATTGTAAAACTTATAGACATGAAAACATCGTCGCCAAAGGACTAAATAATAGTAATTTTATACAAGAAACACAAAGATATTTTACAATAGTGTTGCCCAATGTTTTAGATAATTCAATAGACAACTTTGATTATAGTATTTCTTATTTAAGCGGATGCCACGCAATTTGTATGAAGCATCAAAACTTAGATAATAATTTAACAAGTTATAATGGCATTTTTTCAGATGGAAGTAAATTTTCTTGGAAACAGAAAGCGGGGTCATTGTTAAATATTGCTCCTGATCCAATTATTAATTCTCAAGGTATCAATATAAATACTCCTCCATTAAATCAAACAAGCTCCACAGTAAATAATACATTGACTCGAGGATAATAAGTGTAAATTATAGAATAACATAAAATAATATATTATTATATTATATATTATTATATATTATTATATTATTATGAAGGAATCTTATGAAGAAAAAGAAGTAAAAATATTAAGAAGTGCTATAGATAATGCTACATATCTTATTGGGAAAAAATTGGTTCAATCAGATACAATTAAAAATATTATTGAAATTTTAGAAACTTTCATGCGAACACACAAAATTTTATGCTATGGTGGTACTGCTATCAATAATATACTGCCAGAACAATATAGATTCTATAATAAAAATATTGAAATACCAGATTACGACTTTTTTTCACCTTATGCTATTGAATATGCGAGAGATTTAGCAAACATATATTATAAAGCAGGATATGAAGAAGTAGAAGCAAAATCAGGCGTTCATGGTGGAACATTTAAAGTATTTGTCAATTTTGTTCCTATAGCCGATATTACCTTTTTAGACTATAAATTATTTCAAAATATTTCTAAAAAAGCAATAAAAATTAATGGCATCAATTATTGTCCCCCTAACTTTCTTCGTATGGCAATGTATGTCGAATTATCCCGCCCAATGGGAGATGTTTCTAGATGGGAAAAAGTATTAAAACGTATTATATTATTAAATAAAAATTATCCATTAAAAGGTATATTCTGCGACAAGCAAGATTTTCAAAGAAAATATGAAGGATTACAAGACGATCAAAATAAAATATATGAAATTGCCAGAACCTCATTTATTAATCAAGGAGTAGTTTTTTTTGGAGGCTACGCATCAACTCTATATAGTAAATATATGCCATATAAAGAAAGAAAGCAAGTTTCTAATTTTCCGGATTTTGATGTATTAAGTGAAAATCCAGAATCATGTGCGACTATTTTAAAAGAACAATTACAATATGAAGGTTATAAAGATGTAAAGATTTTTAAAAAAAAACCAATAGGCGAATATGTTGATATTCACTATGAAATTATTGTAAATAATGATGTCATAGCATTTATTTATAAACCAACCGCATGTCATAGTTATAATTTAATAAATATAAATGGACAAAAAATAAAAGTAGCATCAATAGATACCATATTAAGTTTTTATTTAATATTTATATATGCTAATAGACAATATTATGATGAAAATAGATTGCTATGTATAGCAGAGTATTTATTTAAGGTTCAACTAAAAAATCGCCTTCAGCAAAAAGGTTTATTACGAAGATTTAGTGTCTTATGTTATGGTAAGCAAAAGACACTTGAAGATATGAGAGAAGAAAAGGCCAAATTATATTCCAAAGTTAAAACAAAAGAACTATCGCGCGATTCGAAATTATATAATATGAATTTTTTTAGATATATACCCAAAGACGAGTATGAAGAGCGTAATAAATCGCGGAAAAATACAAAAAAATCTATTAGGCATACAAAGAAATATAAAAAGTGGTAAAAATATGTCTTTGCTATAAAGAAGCTAAATTTTATAAAGCAAACATTTGCCATGTTTTATTGTTTTTGCCAAGTTATATTTTTTACATGAAACTTTTTTGGATTTTAATTTTATTAGATTCAAATTATAATATTTTTTCTTTGTTACTAATTTATGGTTTAATTTTTTTTTATTAAAAGCGGTTTTAACATAACTAATAAAAGGAGAAAATAATTTAGTATTGTTTATTTCTGGATGCCCTTGATATCCAAAAAATGGATATTTTTTGTGTTTAACTATATCTATAAACTCTTTATTATTTTTATCTAAACTTGTAGCAATAATTTCATAATTTTGTATTCTGTGTTTTGGATCAATTGCTAAAGCATGGTTATGAACTAATTTTTTGGTTTTATTAAAATTACTTTTCAATAACTTTCCTAATTTATTGTTTTTAAATTTAGGTATTGATTTATAATCATCAAAAGAGTTAACATTAATAAAAGCGTTATTAATATTATTTTTTGTTAAATTATAATTTTTTTCAATTAAAATCATATTTTCATAACCATGGCATATTGCTAATATTGGTATTATATTATTATTAGTAGCATTGTTATTAGTAGCAAGTTTTTTGATTTTCTTTACTATGTATTTTTGTGTTAGAAAATGCTGCTTTATATATTTATTATTATATAAATTACCTATTTGACTTCCGGAAAATAATAAACCATCTAAATTATATAATATTTTATTTAAATCGGATTTTTTTATATTATATGGAATTATAATATAATCTATTGAATTTTGCTTTAAAAAAGTTAATACGTTTTCTTTTAAAAAAACTTCATTGGAAGTATTGTTTTTTATATAAGGTGTTGCTAAAATACCTACTAAAGGTTTCGTATTATTCATATATTTACTAATATTAGTGAATATATTTACTAATATTAGTGAATATATTTACTAATATTAATTATAATACTACATGATATAAATTACATGATATAAATTACATTCTTGGGAAACCAACCAAGTTAGCACCAATACCAAAACCAGCACCAGTTCTAGCACTTACGCCCATTGTGGGAATAAAAGTATCTAATATAGAGAATGTAGCAGCAGCCATTAAAGCAATAATAGCAATTTCTTCAATCTTCAATGGTTTTTGTGGAATGACAAAAGCAACTATTGCTACCATCAAACCCTCAATTAAATATTTAACAGCTCTTTTTACTAATTCACCCATACTGAAATTCATTTTGTTTTATAATAATACTTAAGAAAAAAATTATATTTATACACAATTTAACTATTTAATTTAAATATTTTATAAAATATTTAAATTTACCTAAATAATAATATAATGTTTAAATAATAATATAATGTTTAAATAATAATATAATGTTTAAATAATAATATAATGTTTAAATAATAATATAATGTTTAAATAATAATATAATGTTTAAATAATAATATAATGTTTAAATAAAATACTTAAAATCATATTAAAATACTATGTTATAAAATGTTTAATAAAAAATCTTCTAAATCCAAAGACAAAGACAAAGACAAAGACAAACAAGTACCTAACTTAGAGAAAGCAAAATATGTGGACTTGTTAGACGAAGACAAACCATTAGGTGGTCAAAAATATGTATGTTTAAGTTTTATCTCTCCAGAAGACCATATTAAAAATAAAGAATTATTTTATTTCGAAAAATTCTTAAAAAACTTCGAGTTTAAAAAAACTTTTGAAAAATATACACAATTTTTGAATTTTTTGGCATACAAGTATAATTTAGATTTTAATAAATTAAGCAATGATATGGGGGAGTTTGTAGAAGAGGAAAAAGAGAATCTATTTTTAACTACTTTAGATGATGAATATAAAACATTTATTGATGCTAAAGAAGAACAATTACAAAAAGAATATAATGAACTACATGAATTTCAAACAAATACACGAGGTATTAAAGTGCGAGGGGTATTTGGTTCGCAAGAAGAAGCAGAAATGAGATGTAAGATGTTAAGAGAACAAGACCCAAACCACGATGTTTATGTGGGTGCTGTTGGTATGTGGATGCCTTTTCATCCAGAAGCGTATAAAACAGGGCGTGTAGAATATTTAGAAAAAGATTTAAATGAACTTATGAGTCATAAGAAGAAAAATGATGAAATCTCTAAAGAACAGTTTAAAGAACGCGTAAAAGAAAGCAAAAAGAAGGCAATCCAAGAAAATATTGCTAAAGCCCAAAAAGAAGGCAATAAATTAATGCAAACAATTGACGAAGAAGGAAATTTAATAAATGCGGATAGAATGGATGTTCCGGGTAAAAATTTACTTTTTGGCGACAAAGAAGACGATGATGTATCTACTGCTGATTTGCGTAAAGAATTATTTGAGGCAGAAGATGTTATTGTAGGAAGAAAAAAAGATAACGATCATGGTTTAGGTGAACTATTAGAAAGACAAAAAGAACGTGCTGAAAAAGCAACAACACAAGAAGAGATAAGCAATTTAGAACTATTGGTCGATTGTGCTACAAAAGAAATTAAAGATTAAAGATTTAGTTATTTATATGCTTTCTAAATTTATAATATTTATTGAAAAATATTATATTATATTATATTATATTATATTATATTATAATAATATGTATGGTAAATACAAGAACAAATCTAGTAAAAAAAAAATACGTTCAAGAAAGTCAAGAAATAATAGAGGAGGTCTTGTATTTGGTGGTGGTGGAATAGGAGATGAGTTTAGTAGTATTATAGATCATGCAATTAAATCACATATAACACGTTCACCTGACTGGCGTGACGCAAAATTAGTAGAAACTATTGTTACTACTCTTAATACGTTAGAACCTGCCGCTAAATTAAAATTTTTAACTAATCGAGTACTTTCTAGCATATTAGAAAAAGAAGCAGAATTTAAAACTTCTCCTATATTATATTCAATATATAATTTTGTAGTATTACGTATTGACAATAGTGGTGTCGAAGAAGCTGTGCTAATTATTAAAACACATCTATATGATTTAATAACAGCACATATTAAAGAACTTACATTAGGCACAATTAGAGCACCGCTCTTTTTGGTATATTATGATATGTTAAGTAAAGTTCGTAATAGTCTTGAAGATAATTTAATTGATATTGTAAGAGTAAAACTCTACGGTTCCGAAATTGACTATACGTAGAACAACAACATTAATAAAAACATTAATAATTTATAATATTTATTGAAAAAATATTATAAATAAATCTCTTACCATTTTGTTTTGCGAACATTTATTTTAGGTCCTTTTTTCTTATCTCTTATATTTGGGTCATACATTTCTTCTTCATTATCAGAGTCTAAATTTTTGCTAATTTCCCAAAATTCTTTTGAACCCAATTTGAATGTTTTATGATGGTCTGCTTTATACCAAAAAATTTGGTCTTGTAATTTATTGGATTTAGAATTATTATTTATTACTAAACATTCAAAATTTTCTGTACATTGATCCATTACTTGACAAAAACTTTCAAAAGTTGGAAACATACCAGCATAATTTTCATAAATTCGTCGTCTATTTGCTATATATGGTTCTCTTAAAATGAAAACATAATCAATATTTGTGCGAAGATTTGGAGGAATGCCTAAAGGATATTGCATAGTTATTACTAACATTATTTTCCAATGCCGCCCATTCATAAAAAGGAGACGCATCATTTTATCTTTAGTCCAACTACCATCATATAAGCAATCGTCTAAAATAACAAACGCACGTGGATCTATATTTGATTTCTTATAAACTTCTATTTCTTTCTTAACTTGCTTCAATACTGTTTTTTGCCTTTTCAAAATATTTTCTATAATAGCAGTATTATATTCATCATGAATAAATAGTTTAGGAACATGTTCAGCATAAAAACCATTACCTGCTTCAGTTCCACTAATAACAGTTCCTATTGGTATATCTTGATGGTAATAAAGAAGATCTCTAACTAAATAGGATTTACCAGTATCACGACGACCTATTAAAACTATGACTGGACCTTTATTTTCATCTGGTCTAAAACTAATTGTTTTAATATCAAATTTTTTTAATTCTAATGTCATTATTGTTTAATAATAATATTATATAATCTAAGATTTAAACTAAATTATACAAAATTATACAAAATTATACAAATTAAATGTTATTATTTAGTTATTTAGTTATTTAGTTATTTAGTTATT
>Ga0208951_1000367_pt1 | contig 20825 bp, 13 predicted proteins | sample GreLakmeMI27MSRF_FD_187702 | JGI IMG/M metagenome (GOLD analysis project Ga0208951, IMG submission 187702) | Freshwater lentic microbial communities from great Laurentian Lakes, MI, USA - Great Lakes metaG MI27MSRF (SPAdes) | ecosystem: Environmental > Aquatic > Freshwater > Lake | place: Great...
GGCAGGCACGGCATGCTCACCAGCATCTGGTTGGACTCGGCTTTGCGAGAGCCGTGGTCCACCAGCACCACACCAACGCTGCAGCCCGCAGAGCAGCTGCACGCGCCTCGCCTGCGCCTCGCGCCAGCCACGGGCGGTGCCGCTCTGCAGGGTGGCACGCCACGCAGCCTGTTTTTTGCTCTGCTGCTCTGGCTCTGCCCAGCGCTCAGCCCAGATGGACACCGAGACTCCATCTGCCTGTTGCAACACAGCAGAGCACTGGACTCGGACGGCAGGCCGCAAGACGCGAGCACAGCAGGCGACAGAAGGACGGTGCGCAGAACGTCAAGCCCAGGATTTTGGGTTCTAAGTACCAGCAGTCTACCAGCTGCCGTCGTGTCGGTCGTCGTTCGACCTCGCCAGGCAGGGACTGCAAGAAGACAAACCAGTCTCCCCCCTAAGCGCGGGTGTGCAAGTGCAGCAGTGCTGCACAGGATGTGCCTGAGGGTGCCGTGGTGAGCGCTCCGTCTCGCGCAGTTGGCCTGTCGGTGCTGGGAGCCTGCGTGTCGCGCCTATGGGCGACGACGCGTTCGACGACAGCTGGTTGGACGAGCCCGTTGCAGCAGTATCGTCCAGCGCTGTGAACGCGCCCGCACACCCCAACTCAGCCTCGGGTGCCGCGTCCCGAGGGCCTGTGGCCGCTGCGCCCGCCGCGGGCTCGCCCGCTGCGGTTGACGAGGACGTGGCGTTCTTCAGCGGCCTGGCCACTGCCCCGCGGTGGACGCAGCGCAGCGCTCCGTCGCCCACTGCCTTCAGGGTGGCCCCTGCTCTGCCGCTCTTCGGCGCGGGCGGCGGGGCGCAGGACGACGGCGCCTCCTTTTTCGAGGAGGCTGGCGGGTCGCCCTCGGGAGTCACCGCGGCGCCACCGGGCGCGGGCGCCGCACCCCCTGCAGCCCTGCCCTTCCACACCCCGCGCCGCGCGGCGGCGGAGGACGTGGACTACTTCGCGGCGCTGCAGCACGAAGTGGGCGGCGCAGACGGGCAGCGCGCGCACCAGCAGCCCGGCGCTTCGCCGGCGCAGCCTGCACAGCCTGTCGCGCTCAGTGCCTCTCCCTGGAACTCGCCCGCGCAGCCTGCCGCCGCGGAGGTGCCCCTGGTGCGACAGCTGTCCTGGTCCAGCGCGCAGGAGGCGTCGGAGGCTGACTTCTTCGACCGTCTGGACCAGACGAGCAACGCGCCCCCTGCTGCCCAGCCTCCAGATAGCTGGGCGCCCGCCGCTACGGTCGCAAGGCCGCAGGCGACGTCTGCTCCGTCTGTTGCTGCTCCTGCTGTGGCGGTGCCTCAGCCCGCCTCGGCCAGCGACGCGGACTTCTTTGAGAGTCTGGGCTCCCCGCGTGCGCAGCATGCGGAGGCTGCTGCCGCGGCGACTCTCTCGCTCGCGCGCGACTCGCTGCAGCCGGAGCCAGCCGACCTCCCGCTCGCGCAGCACGCGCACGCTGAAGAGCCTGAGCAGCCCGTGGGTGAGTCGTACGGCGCGCTGATGACGGAGGCCTCCGCGCAGTGGTACGCGCCCGTGCCCGAGCAGGCGTCGGGCGCGGAGGCCGCGGCTGTGGCGGCGCCGCTGCCTGAAGGCTGGGAGTGCGGCTGCTCGCCGGAAGGGTACACCTACTACTTCAACACACTCACGGGCGAGTCCACCTGGGAGCCCCCTTTCGCCCCAGCCCCAGCGCAGGCGCCCAGCCCACCCCCCTGGGGTGATGCTGCCGCGTACACCGCTCACGAGGCTGCGCAGGCGCAGGCGCAATGGCATGCACAGGCGCAGTGGCAGGCGCAGGCGCAGTACGAGCAGCAGGCGCAGTACGAGCAGCAGCCTGTGGTTGAGCCGGCTGCGGCAGGCTGGGCGGCATCCCCAGTCTACACGGCCCCATCGCCTCTGGCCCAGCCCGCCTTCCAGGCCTACCCGGCCGCGGCTCAGCAGCATCCTGCGGTGTCCGCGCAGCCGAGCGGCTTGCAGAGCGACGCCTCCCGCTCCCCCCACGGCCGCCCAGCCTGCCCCACGCTCTGCTTCGGCGTCGACGGCACGCTGGTGACCCACTTTCCCCTCTCGGCCACCCGGCTCGCCTTCGCCGCGCCCTATGACGCTGCCCAGCCCGATGCCGTCCTGCTGCGCCCCACCGCCTCGCTGCTGCGCGCCGCCGGACCCGACAGCGTCGGCGGTGCCTACCTGCGCGATCTGGAGCGCTTCGCTGCGCCCCTGGGCGCGGGCGCGGGTGGCGTGATGGCGGGCATTGGGCTTGCGCGCCACACTTCGTTGGGCGACCTGGCGCGCCTGGCGGAGGAGCAGGGCGCGCAGGCGTGCGGCTCCGCCAGCAGCGAGCTGCTGTGGGGCGTGCTGCGGCTCATGTGCCTGCATCGGGGCTCCCTGAGCGAGGAGGCTGGTGCTACGGCGCTGCTGGCGCTGCTGCGCGAGGCGGGCGGCCGGGGCGGCGCATCGCCCGCGCAGCCCGACGTGCCGGGCGGCGCCGCTGCTGCGGCTGCGGCGAGCGAGGTGGAGAGGCTGCTGCTGCAGGGGCAGCGCTCCGAGGCTGTGGCCACCGCCCTCTCCGCGCGCCTCTGGGGACCCGCGCTCCTCCTCGCGCGCAGCCTCGGCGAGCGCGCAGCCGCGGAGGCGTGCGCCGCGTGCGTGCGCGGCTGCGCGGTGCCCGGCACGCCCCTGCACACCGCGCTCTGCATGGCCGCCGGCCTGCCCCCGGACCCAGCGCAGCACCCGGGCCTGCCGGACGCCCCCGGAGCGCACGCACTGTACACGCAGCAGTGGCGGCACAACCTGGCGGCGCTGCTGTGCTCGCGCGCGGCTGGCGACGGCGCCGCCATGGTGGCCCTGGGCGACGCGCTGTGGGCTCAGGGCGGCGACTGCTGCGCCGCGCACGTGTGTTACATCCTGGCGGGCGTGCCGCCGCTGCCGTACGGCCCCGGCGCGCGGCTGTGCCTGGTGGGCGGCGACCACTGGCAGCAGCCGCGCAGCTTTGCGCGCCCGGCTGCGCTGCACGCCACGGAGCTGCTGGAGGCGTGTCTGCGGGGCGCCAACCCGCAGGCGGCGGTGCCGGCGCTGCAGGCGTACCGAATGGGCCACGCGGGCGCGCTGGCGGAGGTTGGGCGGGGCCGGGATGCGCTGCTGCAGGTGGAGACTGCCGCGCGCGCGCTGCGTGCGGCCGGCCCCGCCGCGGCGGCGGAGCTCAACGTCCCCGTCTTCACGCAGGTGGCGCAGGCGCTGGAGGAGCGTCTGCGGGGCAGCGCTGGGGGCGCCAGGGGTGGCAAGGGCGGCGCCGCTGCCGCCAAGCTTCTGGGCGGCCTCTCGTCGCTGCTGGACAAGGGCATCTCCTCCATCTTTGGGGACGAGGGGGGACACGCGGACGCTGGGGCGCCGGCGGCGGCGGCGCAGCAGCCTCTGCAGCAGCAGGCGGGGCCGCCTCTGCAGCCTCAGGCGCACCACTCTCCCGCGCCCTCCCACGGCCGCAGCGGCTCTGACGCCTCCGAGGTTGACGGCAGCACCCGCGCGCCCAGCCGCGCCGTGTCGCCCTCCGTGGAGGACGGGAGCGGTGGTGGGGCGGGGATGGTGCGCTCGCTGTCCAGCTTCTTCGGCGCGCCTTTTCGGCGCAAGAACGAGGCGAAGCTGGGCGACAGAAACAAGTTCTACTTCGACGAGCAGCTCAAGATGTGGGTGGAGGAGGGCAAGGCACCGCCGGCTGCGCCCGAGGCGCCGCCTCCGCCGCCCACGCACCTGGCTGCGCCCGTGGCGGGGCCACCCGTGGGGGGTGGTGGCTTTTCCGCGCGCGCGCTGGGCAGCGGGGTGCGGGCACGCTATGTGGACACGTTCAACAGCGCGGCCGGGCAGGCTGGGGGCGCCGAAGTGGCTGCGGCTGCGCCACCTGACCTCATGCTACTGGGCCTGCCGCCGCGACCGAAGGCTGGGCCCGCCAGGCCGGCATTCTTTGTGCCCGGGCCGGTGGCGGAGGCGCAGCAGCAGGCCTACGAACCTCCTCCAGCAGCGGAGGTGCAGGGGCAGCAGCAGCAGCAGCAGTACGCCGTGCTGAACGCGACGGTGGACGCACCGCCGCCGCCCAACGTGGGCTATGGCGAGCTGCTGCCGTCGGCTGGGGGCGAGCACCCGCCCGCGTACGCGCAGGCGCAGGGGGGCTGGGCCGGAGGCGGCGGCCATCACGCGCATACGTCTGGCGAGTGGGGACACGTGGACCTGTGATGAACTAGATGAAAAGATTGAGCTCGAAGAGACTGAGAAGTGCGGTGTCTACCACGTTGGATTTCTCACTGCTTCGGCTTGCCGCCGAAGAATGATGCGAGCGAGCGCGATCCCTCTGCAGCCTTGGCGTTTTTGACCTGGTTGTTCGCTGTTCTGGAGGCGCTCGCCTTTGCCGCCGCACTGAGCTTCGCCTTCTTCTCCGGCGGCGCGCCCCCGCGCTCGTCAGCCTCCACAAAGTGCGGCAACGGCGCCTCCACAGGCGCGTGGGCAATGGCAGCGACACCCAGGTGAGCTCGCAGGCGCTCCAACACCGCCTGCGCCAGATACTCGCCCAGCAGCTCGCAGGCGTAGGCCGTGCGCGACGCCCCGTCCAGCGCCTCGAACGCGGCGCCGGCGGTGGCGCCCGTGGCGAGCGAGGCAGCCAGCGCCTGCACCTTGAGTCGCAGCCAGGCCAGCAGCCGCTCGTCCTCTAGCCGGTAGTACCACTCCTCCCCGACCACCTGGGTGGCGCACACGGAGGGCAGCGCGGCGGCGGCGGCGGGGCGCAGCAGGGCGAAAGCGGGGCAGGCCTCGTCCTCCAGCAGCTGCTCTACAGACACGTAGCGCCCCGGGCCCCGCGCGCGCTCCAGAAGCGGCAGCAACAGGAACAGCACGTCCACAGGCGTGGCTGCGTAGACGCCGCCATCTTTGTTGACGTGGCACGGCAGGAAGGCGTGAGAAGGCGATGGCGGGAGACTGACAAGCGCGGCGGACGCACCCTCAACCACCGAGTCGCCCACGAACCAGGAGGTGTACTCGCTCTTCAAGTGGTTCACCTCAAGCACCTGCTCGCCTCCGGGCGACAGCAGGAAGGCTGCCGGCTTACCGGTGGCCGGGTGCGGCAGCTGCAGTGCCCGCGCCTCGCCGCAGCAGTGCAGTCCGGCGCCCACTACCACGCGCCGCGACTGCTGCGACGCCAGCTGTGCCATGCGGGCGCGTGGTGACGGCAAGCTGAACGAAGTGCGACGTTGAAGGTGATGCGCTCAGCGGGGGCAAGGCGATGAACTGAGGAGAGCGTGACTGCGTGATAATTATTGACGACGACAGCGTGTATCGCGTCGCGCATAATTTGCAAGGCTACAGCTCCGCGTCCAGGGAGCGCAATGCCGCCGTCTCGCCCGGTCCCAGCGGCCTTGGCAGCTCCCTGCGTGCAGTCAGCGCCAGCGCCCCACGCAGCTGAGAAGTGCTCTGCACCAGGCTGCGCTTCAGCAGCGTGTATTGGTTGAAGGTGTCCACTAGCCAGGGGATGCGCGTGGCGAGGACGTCGTTGCGGTCCGGGCGGCGGTGGTGCTGCTCTGCAAACGCGTCGCTCCACCCCTGCAGCGACTCGCGCAGCGTGCGGTACTCACGCAGGCTCCGCTGGTACACCTGCACGTCCTCCCTCGTCAAATGGTTCGCGTTCGCGGCGGAGGATGGTGAGCCTGCTGCAGATGCTCGGCCGCGCACGGGGGGCCTCAACCGAGCAGCTTTGCCCACCGGCGGCGCGCAGGCGGCGGCCTGCTCGCGCTTCACAGCCTGCCGCTGCCGATGCGCCTCCGCCATCTTGGCCCGCGTGCTTGCGTCCATGGGCTTGCCCAGTCTTGAGGCGGCCATCTTCTGACGCGCCTCCAGGCTGTGTTTGCCCCCCGGCGGCGCACCCCGCCGCGGCTGCGCATCCAGGGGCGCCTCACCTGCGTGCATGGTGTCAGCTAGAGCAGGACGCCAGCCGTGTTCACTTCGGTGGCACGCGAGGGACGCACCACCCGGGCTGTCCCTCCCCGCGTCCAGCTCTATAGGGCGGTGGCTCGGCAAGGCTGGCAGCGCGACAAGGCGGCGAGGAGCAGGCGCAGTGCAGCGTCTCTGCACTCCGCACAGAAACACACCAGCCTGCAAGCTACCAGCCATCACGCCAGCGCGGGCGAGCTGCAGCAAGCAGGTTCTGGAAGGGCGCTAGCAAACGCGGAGGCGGACAAAGTGCTGGAGTGTGGAGTCGTCGACGACGAGAGGTCAAGTCGTCGACCGACAGCGCCTTGCACACCACAGCTGTCGAACAGCATTTGAACACGGTCCTTCGCACTTTCGTCCACCCTCTGTGGTTTTTGCGAGGCCGCAGCAGCATCCAGCGCAATGGGGGACTACAGTCGAGGCGGCGGCGGCGGTGGGTCCTACGGCGGCGGCGGCGGCGGCGGTGGCGGTGGCGGGGGCAACGTGCGCCCTGGCGACTGGGAGTGCCCCGGGTGCAGGAACAATGTGCGTGTGCTTGCGCCTACCAACCACAGCTGCTGTGCACACAGCTGCTGACTGTTGTCACAGTGCTACGCCAGCAAAAGCGTTTGCAACAGGTGCGGCACCGCCAAGCCTGGTGGCGGCGGTGGTGCCGCCTACGGCGGTGGTGGTGACCGGGGGGGTGGAGGCTACGGCGGGTGCGTGTCGCAGCTCTGTGCTGTCGAGGAGAGCGTGACAACCCTAACATGGTCTCCATGCTCCTCTCCTCCTAGCGGCGGCGGCGGTGGCGGCGGTGGCGGTGGCGGCAACGTGCGCCCTGGCGACTGGGAGTGCCCGGGGTGCAGAAACAACGTGCGTGGCCAGTAGCTTTGCAATGCTTGCGTGCGCTGACACACCCACCCTCCTGCCACCCAGTGTTACGCGTCCAAGTCGGCGTGCAACAGATGCGGCGCGCCCAAGCCCCAGGGCGGCGGCGGCGGCGGCGGCGGCGGATACGGGTGCGTACGCAGTTCAGCTTCATTTGGTTCACGAGGCTTACCCACGCTACAGCGGCGACCGCGGCGGCGGCGGTGGTGGCTACGGCCAGCCCAGCGGCGGCGGTGGCGGTGGCGGCTACGGGCAGCCCAGCGCCCCCCCTGCTGCGCCCAGCGCCCCGGTGCCGCAGTGCGACGACAAGTGCGCCGAGAACGGCTGCGAGAACTGCCGCATCTACATCACTGGCCTGTCTCCCTCCGTCACCGTAGACGACCTGCACGGGCTGTTCAGCGGCATCGGTATCATCGCGCGCATCAAGCAGAAGCGCGGCTTCAAGGACCAGTGGCCCTACAACATCAAGATCTACGCTGAGCACGGCAAGCCTAAGGGGGATGCCACGGTGACGTACGAGGACCCCATGGCCGCGCACTCCGCCAGCTCCTTCTTCACGGGACACGACTTCCAGGGCAAGAAGATCACCGTCGAGATGGCGGGCAAGGGCGCCGCGCGCACCGCGCCGGCAGCGGGCGGCGGTGGCGGCGGCGGCTATGGTGGCGGCGGCGGCGGCTATGGGGGTGGCGGTGGCGGTGGCTATGGCGGGCCGCCCGGAGGTGGCGGCGGCTATGGCGGCGGGCGCGGAGGAGGACCGCCGGGCGGCGACCGTTACAGGCCATATTGAGAGTTGAAACGCCGCTGCTGAATTGTCTCTGCTACGCGGAGATCAGCCTGACTGGCTGCTGCTTGGGGTAGCTGCTGTTGAAGGGGCCGCTATTTTGCTCGTAGTAGCGCATGGGGTACGCCCCCTCCCCCTCCTCCCACCACCCAGGCACCCCGCCAAGCGCAACCTCCGCCTCGTAGGGGGTGAGCACCGGCACCGAGAAGGCATCGCCCCAGTCAATGGAGAGGCGCGGGCAGGCAATCTGCACCCAGGCGTCGGGGCCTTTCAGCTGCTGCAGCTTGGCGGGCGTGATTTCGGAGAGGAGCACCACCGTGTGTGGTAATCCGCGCGCAGCCAGGCGGGCGGTGACGTGCTTCAGGATGGCAGGGTTCCCTTGACGTCCCAGCGTGCCCAGCACTACCCCGAAAGAGCGCGCTGAGCGGGCAGTCTCGATGGCGGCGCGCCTCACAGCCCTCATGCCGCCGTGGTCGTACGCCTCGCGCGTGAGCAGGCGGCCGTAGGGGTCATAGCGGAAGGCTGGCACGGAGGGATTTGCGATCATGATCGCCTCCAGGTGGAACCGCCCGTCAGCCACGAACACGATGGCGTCGCTCCCGCCAGGCAGACAGGGCGCGGTGCAGCCCAGCACCTCGCCCGGGGACAGCGGCTTGGACTGCGAGGCACAAGAGGCTGTGTGAGAGGCTCTAGGGTGGGCGCATCGTCGAGAGGCGCGCACCTGAGGCACGCAGAGCGTGGGGTAGTCCGCAGCCAGCGCCGTGCGAGCCGCGTACACGGCTGACGCAAACTGGATGGTGCCCGCCATCGCCAGGCGCGTGCCCTTCGGGAAGTTGTCGCGCACGCACGCCAGCAGGTGCGCCGCGTCGAAGCGGATGTCCACAAAGACGTAGAGGCAGGGCATGCGGGTCACGTCCACCGGCACCAGGCATGAGTGCCCGTAGTGCACCAGAAACTCTGCGCCCAGCGCAGACGCGGACAGGTCGTCGATGCAGCAGGCGCCGTAGGTGACGTCGCCCAGCACGATGCAATGCGCCACTCCGGCGAAGCTGAGCAATGGCGAGTGAGCGTGACGGCGTGTGCTGGCACTCGCTGCTTACGCGCCTCTGGAAAATGTCAGCCAGCGTGCAGGCGTACATCAGCAGGCCCTCGGGGAACTGGAGCGCCACCACCTGTGCCTTGGCGGTGCGTAGCCGCCACACCGTCTTGTGAACCTGAGTAGCCGGGGGGCGTGAGCAGCCCAGGCTCTGACCAGGCGAACGGACAGCGCGCCTCGAAGTTGTAGTTGCTGGGCAGCGCAGCCATGGCCGCGTTGAGGCGCTCATCCTCCAGGATGTCGAGAGGCACCTGGTGACTGCGTCACACTCGGCAGTGACCATCCTCTGCTGCCACCGCACCTGCTGGTGCACCACGCGGCGCGGCTGCGTTGCCGGCTGGATAGCGCCTGGCTCTGCGCCCTCCGTAGGCGCAGCCGCCCGCCGTCCCACGAACCTGCGAGGTGGGGCACCACCCGCACAGCCGCTTTCAGCCTCCATGCGCGTCACGACGGCGCGTACACGAGTCACACAGGGCGCAAAGCTTTGAGAAATCTAACACTGTCTCCTGGGACCTCCAGGGTGGTGGTGGGACGGAGTAGAACAGCGCGTCAGAACTTCGCTTCCTCCGCCTTCTGCGCGTCACGCCACCCTCAGCGCGTAGCTCAGTCCTCGACACGCGAAGCAGCATCGCCTGACTCGCCTCCTCGCGCCTGCACTTTTCCGTCCCACTCCTATGGCTTCAGAGGACACGAAGCAGTTCCTGGAGCTGCAGAAGCAGTTCGTGGACGCAAGTGGCAAGCTGAAGCAGGCGTGCCGGCTGGCAGACACGCGCGGGGATGGCACTGACGACGCGCGGCATTGCAGGTTGCCATCCAAGGCCGGGCGCGCGAGCAGCAGCGCACGCGCGCCGTGCTGACGCTGTCAGAGCTGGAGCCGCTACCCGACAGCACCAACACGTTCAAGGGGCTGGGCAGAGCGTGCGTGCTCGTTCACCCAGCGTCGCGGCCGCGCACCCACTCACCCTCCCACGCCACGCAGCTACGTCCAGGACTCCAAACCCGCTGTGATGGAGGAGCTGCACAGGCTGGTGACAGACTGCGACGAGGAGCTGACGAAGCTGAAGGCACGCAGCCTGCGGCACGGTGTTGCGCGCACCCTCTCATGCGTGTGCCCCCGCAGAGCTCCAAGGAGTACCTGGAGAAGCAGGTGAAGGAGGTGGAGTCCAGCATCACGGAGCTGTTGCGCACAAACGAGAGCTTGGCGCAGCAGATCCTCGCCCGGTGACGGAATGGTCAACCCTGCTCCCAAAACGTGCAACAGACGCACTCTCTCCGTGCTACGCAAGTCGCTGAGTTATCACGCTTCAGCGTCCCCTCTTCCCGGGAAGGCGACACAGAAGCTTTCTCCCGTCACGCTCTGCAGCGCAAAGGCGCCGCCGCTGCTCCAACTGATTGCGCCAGCCTTGAACTCACCCAGCGGCACCGAGATGATACTTGCGCCGCTGTGAGACCACATGTAGACGTTGCGCCCGCCTGCGATCCGATGCGCGAGCGTGAGCGCAAGCCGGGGCGCTCCTGTAAAAGCAGGCACGGCAGCGCTCACCAGTGCTGATGGCGAGCCTGGGCGCGCCGGCGCCTGGCTGCCACTCCATGGCTCTCACTTGCTGCGTGTGGTTGAGGACGACCATGAGCGCCAGGCGCTCAGCGTCCCAGAGGTAGACAGTTGTAGGCACAACTGTGCTCCTGGCGGCCAGCAGGCTGCCATCCGGGCTCCACGCCAGCATGGCGCCGCGGCTGGCGCCGCCGGGCTTGTCGACTGGGTGGCGCGCGAGCGTGACGGGCAGCGGCGAGACCGCGTAGTGCACGGGTGGTGCCCCCTGGGCGCCCTCGGTACCGCCGCAGCTCTCCTCCCGGTACACCACGCAGCTGGGCGGGCCGCGTATGTGCAGCGGCTGCTGCAGCAGCGCCGCCGGCGCCAGGGCGTGGGGCTCCAGCAGTGCCAGGGCGGTGTCCCAGGAGGTCACCGCCGCCAGGCTCGCCTCCTGCGCGCCCCAGCAGCAGCTATGCACGCCCGTGGCGCTGCCGTCCGCGTAGCGCCCCAGCAGCGCGCCGTCCAGGGCGTGGAGGGCGACGGAGGCTCCATCCCAGACGCACAGCGCGTCGCCCTGGGCGCAGAAGCACACGTCCGCCGCGTCCTCCGTGGCCGTGGCGAACCGCACTTCGGTCTGCCACGTGGAGGTGCTCACCAGCGACAAGTGGTCCCGGTGCTCCGCCCGTTCCAGCAGCGCAAGCAGGCGGCCGTCCGGGCTGGCGCACAGACCGCGCCCCTGCAGCCCGTGCTTCAGCCGCGGCAGGCTCACCGAGCTGCCGTCCGCCAGCGACCAGGCCGTGGTGCGCAAAGAAAAGTCGGAGACGGTGAAGAGGTGCCTGCTGCCCGGAGCCCAGCGCACGTAGCTCACGCCCGCAGCGCCCTCGTCCAGGCGGCAGTGCCAGTCGCTCTGTGGGTCCAGGTCGAACACCTCCAGCGCCGCGCTGCGCCTGAACTGCACCAACAGGAAGCCGCAGTCGGGCGACAGCCGCACAGAGGCCACCGCGCACTCGCATTCGAACTCCGCCAGCACGTCAAGCGTATCGCTGTCTCTCACCAGCACTCGCGAGTCGCAGCCGTAGGCGAGCAGCCGGCCGACGACGCAGGGGACTGTCGAGCACGGAACCTCGTCGGAGAAGTCCATAGTGTCGCGCGTCCGTGCCAGCACACCCACACACGCACACCTACCAGCGACCACCCTACCACAGAAGTGCGAAGGCCGGGAAATCGTAGAGATCGAATATACGATCCTGGAGCGCCTCGCCAGTCAAAGAGTGCCTGTTCGCGCCTCCCTCGCCTCCCTGTCGCCCCCTATCCGGCTGCCATGGCGGTGGTCAAGCTCACCGCCGCGGCCATCCTGCGCGAGGACGCGGTGCAGCGTCGACGGCGTGAGCTGGAGGCTGTGCTGGAGAGCGATGGCACAGGTGAGGCAAGTCGCCTACAGCTCCAGTCCAGCCAGGCGGCCTTGCAGGCAAGCCTAGTGGCCAAGAAGCGCGAGGAGGCGCGGCAGGCTGAGGCTGCGCTGGCGCGGCTGCGTGCGGAAAGCGTGGAGCGCAACTCGCAGCTCGTGGCGGCCGTGCGCGCCGAGAAGAGCGCGTCGCTGCAGCGCCTGGCCGACCAGCGGCTCGCGGCGGAGGAGGAGTGCCGGCGCGTGCGCGAGCAGGCGCGCGTCGCTGGGCTGCGCGCAGTCTGCGCCCTGCTGACCAGGCTGACTCGCTCACGTGCCGTCACATGGCGCAGGTGGAGTCCGAGCGCGACGGCGTCAAGCTCGCTATGCAGCGCGTGGCGGACGAGCGGCGGGCACGCTACGAAGCGCTATCTGCGGAGGAGGCTGAGCTAGAGCGGCGTCTGAAAGAGGAGCGCAGCGCACAAGCGGCGCACAAGGCTGACGCAGTGCGCGCCTTCCTGGCCCGCAGGGCGCTGGAGGCCGAGGAGCGCGCCCGCGCACGCGCGGTCAGCCCTGGGCGTCAGGCCGGGTGCTCCTCACGTGCCTGCGAAAGCTCCAGCGGCGACGACGCTCCCTCCACTCGCGACCGCCTCGCCAGGCAGGCGGGGGAGGCTGCTGCCCTGGAGGCGCAGCGCCGCGCAGCCTTCGCGGCGGAGCGGTGCGCGCGTGAGTCATCGCTGCTGGCCAAGGCGAGCTCGCTGCACCGTGAGCGCGACGAGGCGGCCCATCGCAGCGCAGAGCGCCGCAGCGCAGCCCGAGCAGCCGCATGCGCAGCCGCGGCGGCGCAGCGCTCCCGGCGCGAGGCGAGCGCGGCGGAGTTGCACGCGCGGCTAGTGGCCAAGCGCGAGTGCCAGCGCCAGGAGCAGGACCGCCTGCAGGCCGAGCTGGGCGCCGCCGCCGCGGAGCGCACGCGCCTGATGGCGATGGGCAGCGAGTCGGAGGCGCGGCGCTTGGTGGACCTGGCTGCGGCGGAGGGCAACCGTGCGGCGTCCCAGCAGGCCAGGGAGCGCCTGCGCGCGGCGGCGCACGAGCGCGCACAGACGCGCATCGCGGACGCGCAGCTGGCGCGCGCGGCGGCGGCGTTCGAGCAGCGGCGGCAGCAGGATGCTCGCGAGGCTGCGCAGTTGCAGGAGAGCCTGCGCCTGCGCGAGGCCGCCAAGCTGCAGGAGCTGCAGTGCAAGCGGGAGGCGGTGCTGCTCGCGCGCGCGCGGGAGGCCAGACTGCGTGAAGTGCCAGGGCGCGGCTAGAGACGAGCACACGGTAACGGTAGCTAGCTAGAGCCGATACGAACGGCAGAGCTCTACTACTATACTGGTGCTGACGCGTCAGATCAGAGGAACGTCCGTCGCTGGCTGCTGCCGCCTGCGAAGCGCCCCGACAGCGCCTCCTGCTGCACGTCCTTCAGCGTCACGGGCGCCCCCCGGGGCGCCGCAAAGTCGCGGTCGCGGTCGAAGGCTGGCGTCGGCCCCGCCTGCTTGCCCGGCCTGGCGCCCGCGCGCAGCTTCTCCGTGTGTAACTCCATGAGAGTCTTCGGCCGCGCCGCGCTGTTGTAGGCGTCCACCAGGCCAGCCGTGTCGCCCGCCGTCTGCGCCGCAGCCGCGGCCTCCAGCGCCCCCCTTTCCGCGGCGGCCAGCATCAGCGGGCCGCCCCGTGCGCGCTCTGCCCGCTCCTGCGGCGTCTCCGTCCACTCGCGCGCGTCACCGCGGCCCGTGCGCTCCGTGCGGCTGAAGGCCGTGACGGAGCGCACCACGGTGGGCGCATCCGCGGCTGAGCGCACCTGGCGCTCTGGCGGCAGCTGCGTCATCCACGCCTCGCGGCCGCCCTCCGCGCCCTCCTGACCCGCGCCTAGCGCCAGCAGCTCCTGGTCGCCCGGCAGCTGCGCCAGGCCGCGTGCGCTGCGCCACTGCGCGGCCTGCAGGCGCCCCGCCAGCTCCGCCTGGAACTGGGCGCGCAGCTGGGCGTCCTCGCGACGCTCGTCCAGCGCGGCTCGCTGCGTCGCGTCGCCCAAGAGGTCCTTGGCCTTGACCAGCGCCGCGAAGGCGTCGCCCGCGCGCGGGTGGGCGCACTTGTCGGGGTGGACCAGCAGCGAGGCTCTCCAGAAGGCCTTGCGCACCTCGCCCGCGCTGGCGGACGCGGCGCAGCCCAGCAGCGCGTACGCGTCCCCGCCCCCCCCCAGCACCCCCAGCAGGCGCGCCACCGCCTGCTCGCGGCTCTCCGCGCTCGCGGCGTCAGCCTCCGCCACCAGCTCCGGCGGAGCGGGGCCAACAGCCTCAGCCTCGGCCTGAGCGCACGCAGACGCCAGCAGCTCGCGGGGGGGCGCGGCGGGGCCCAGCACGCGGCGGGGAGGGGCTGCCGCGGGCGCCTCGCTCGGGTAGGCGGCAGGCGGGCACGCCTGAGGCCCGATGTCGCGCACGGGGCTGCGCGCCTCTGCCGGCGGCGCAGGCACGGGGCGGCGCGCGCGCTCGTCGTCGCTGTCGAACTCGTCCAGCCCTTCCGGCGCCGGCCCGCTGTAGACCTGCTCGCGGGCGGGGCGGGCGGGCCCCAGCGGGACGTGGCGCGTGGGCTTGGCGGGCGCGTCTGCGGGCGGCGGTACCGCCTCCAGCCTCTCGTCGAACACGGCGCCGAAGCTGCGCAGCAAGGGCGTGGCCCCCGGCGGCGCGACGAAGCCCGCGGGCGTGCGGCGCAGGCGGCAGGCTGTGAAGAGCGACTCCAACCCGCTACGCAGCGCCGCGTCTGCAACCTTGCCCACGTCCACGCCCTGCCCCGCATCCACGCTCCACAGCAGCGCGCGCAGGTCCTTGCGCACGGCGGGGAAGGCGCGCAGGAGGTCGCGCAGCAAGGACGCGCACGCCCGCAGGCGGACCAGCTCCTGGGCGCCCGTCTCCGGACCGCCGCCAGAGTCAGAGGCGCTCGAGGCGCTGCTGCTGCGCCGCCGCCGCTTGTGGTGCTTTTTCTCCTTCTTGTGGTGCTTCTCCTTCTTCTCCTTGCTGTGCTTGCGCTTCTGCCCCTCCGCGGCCTCGCCTCCCATCCCCTGGGCACGCCACACGACAGCCGAGCGCTGCAATATGACGCCGAAAGCTACTAATTTCACATCATACTGCACGTCACCACCGCTTGCTTACCCGTCGAGAGCTCGAGCGCAGTCGGCCAGCGCCGAACGGGTGGTCCCGCCATTCCTGTGTCTTCTCTTCGCTCGGTCCGCCTGTTGCGCGCCCGTGGGGAGGAGTTTGCATAGGCCCGACCGTCGCGGCGCCCGGCGCGGGCTGTTTGGCGGGCTGAAGAGGCGAAGTGGTTTCGCGCGGCACACTGAGCGCGGGCTCAAGATGAGCGGGGGAGGCTCTAGCGGACGTCTGGCCTTCCGCGTCGGGCCATTCAAGCATCCCGTTGAGCTAGAACCACAGGCGCGGCGGCGCGGCGGCGCGCTGGTGCACTTCGCTGACGAATCTGTGTCACAGTATGCGGACAAAACGTGGCAGGCGCGCGGGCGCCCTGACGCGCGGAGCGTGCATCTCGCTTGCCTGTGAGGCTGGCAAGGATGGGCGCTGATGCGGGCGCACGCAGGTGCTGGAGGCGGCCATTCGAGAGATCAACAACCGCAACGCAGGCGGCCTCAGCTTCGAGGAGCTGTACAGGTGCGCTGCGCCACGTGCCCCAGACGCACTCCTGCGCGCTGCGCTGCGGCTGGAGCGTGCGCCGAGAGGTGCCCAGGCGCACAGTTCCCGGGTCTCGTACGCCCTTGCCCTCCTCCCTCGCCGCACCGCTCCGCCTGCGCCCCTCTTAGCAACCCTGCTCGGCTTGCACCACACAGAAACGCGTACAACATGGTGCTGCACAAGTTTGGCGACCGCCTGTACAGTGGCCTCACCGCCACGCTCACCACGCACCTTCGCGGCGTGGCTCTGCAGATTGAGCAGTCGCACGGAGTTACCTTCCTGCCTGAGCTGCGCGCGCGGTGGCAGGAGCACAACAAGTCGATGCAGATGATTCGGTGCGCCCCCCCTGGCCACACCTGGAGGCACTCTGTTCTCATGGTGCCTGCGCAGTGACATTCTGATGTACATGGACCGCACGTACGTGGTTCAGAACGCGCCCGACTGCCTGCCCGTGCACGAGCTTGGCCTGCAGCTATGGAAGGAGCAGGTTGTGCGTGCGCCGCGCATCCACGATCGCCTCAACAGCGTGCTGCTGGACATGATCTCCCGGGAGCGCGGTGGCGAGAGCGTGGACCGCGGGCTGCTGCGGTCGGCGACACAGATGCTGAGCGACCTGGGCTCCAGCGTCTACTGTGACGACTTTGAGCGCGCCTTCCTGGGCGCCAGCGGCGAGTTCTTCGCGGCAGAGGCGCAGCAGCTGCTCGCCTGCTGCGACTGCCCCGAGTACCTGCGCCGTGCAGAGGCGCGGCTGGGCGAGGAGGTTGAGCGTTGTCGCGCCTACCTGCACCCCAGCAGCGAGGCCAGGATCACGCAGGTGGTGGAAACGGAGCTGCTGGGGCGACACGTGGGCGTGCTGCTGGAGATGGCCGACTCGGGGCTGGTGCCCATGCTGCAGCACGACCGCTTCGACGACCTGGGCCGCCTCTACGCGCTGCTCAAGCGCCCTGGCGTGGCCAACGGGCTGGCGCAGCTGCGTGCGGGCATGGGGGCGCTGCTGCGCGAGACTGGTCGCGCGCTGGTGAGCGACCCCGAGTGTGCTCGCGACCCCACCGACTACGTTCAGCGCCTGCTGCAGGAGAAGGACAAGTACGACTCGCTCATCGCGCGCTCCTTTGTCATGGACAAGACGTTCCAGAACGCCCTCACCGCAGCCTATGAGTACTTCCTCAACCTCAACCCCCGCTCCCCGGAGTTCATCTCCCTCTTCGTCGACGACTTCCTGCGCAAGGGCCTCAAGGGCGCCAGCGAAGAGGACCAGGAGCGGCTGCTGGACAAGGTGATGATGCTCTTCCGCTTCCTCCAGGAAAAAGATGTCTTCGAAAAGTACTTCAAGCAGCACCTGGCAAAGCGCCTGTTGGGCGGACGCACCGTGAGCGATGACGCGGAGCGCAGCTTTATCGTGAAGCTCAAGACGGAGTGCGGCTACCAGTTCACAAGCAAAATCGAGGGCATGTTCACCGACGTGCGCACCAGCAGGGACACCATGGCCGCCTTCAAGGCGCACCTGGAGGCGGCCCGCGCCAGCGCGCCGCGCGGCGACGGGGCGGGGCCCAGCGCTGGCGGCGGGGGCGAGGGGGTGGATATGGGCGGCGTGGAGCTGGGGGTGCAGGTGCTCACCACGGGCAGCTGGCCCACCCCCTCCGGCGCGCACTGCAATTTGCCCGCTGAACTGGAGCGCTGCTGCGAGGCCTTCCGGGCGTTCTACCTGAGCAAGCAGACGGGGCGGCGGCTGCTGTGGCAGACAAACATGGGCAGCGCAGACCTGCGTGCCCACTTCCCAGCCGCCAAGCACGAGCTTAACGTGAGCACCTACAGCATGTGCATCCTGCTGCTCTTCAACGGCGCGGACGCGCTGTCCTACGCCGACATCGCCTTCCAGACGGCCATCCCGAGGCCTGACCTCAAGCGCGCTCTCCAGTCCCTCGCCTGCGTCAAGGGCAAGAACGTGCTGCGCAAGGAGCCGCCCGGCAAGGATGTGGACGAGCTGCTGGATGTGTTCCACTTCAACGAAAGCTTCAGCTCCAAGCTCCACAAGGTGAAGATTGGAACCGTGGCGGCACAGAAGGAGAGCGAGCCTGAGAAGGCTGAGACGCGGCAGCGCATCGAAGACGACCGCAAGCCGCAGATCGAGGCGGCCATTGTGCGCATCATGAAGGCGCGGCGGGTGCTGGACCACAACGCCATCGTCTCCGAGGTGACCAAGCAGCTCTCAGGCCGCTTCATGCCCAACCCGGCGGTGGTGAAGAAGCGCATCGAGTCGCTCATCGAGCGCGAGTTCCTGGAGCGCGACCGCACCGACAGGAAGTTGTACCGCTATTTGGCCTAGCCTGCACAAAGACAAGCTCGCGAGCAGCGGCGCTCCTACAGACGAACGACGCACCCCCAACAAGCGAATGTGAGATGCCAGCGCGTCTCACACTAAATGCTTGTTCGTTCAAGCTGCCGCTACTGCTTCGGCGGCAGCAATCTTCTCGGCTGCTGCGGCAGCTGCAGCCTTCTCTGCCTTACTGGCTCCGTCGCCCTTCAAGGGTAGGATCACCCGCTTGGTGACCAGGTCGAAGGCCTCGATTTTGTCCCCCTCCTTCCAGCCCGTGAACTCGGAGCCAACGCCGCACTCGTAGCCCAGGCCAACCTCCTTGACCACATCCTTCATGCGCCGCAGGCTCTCCATGCGCCCCTCAAACACAACCTCTTTGCCGCGCTTGACGCAGATCTGGCACTTGGTGACCAGCTTGCCGCTGGTGACCATGCAGCCAGCCACCTTGCCCGTAGTGCCGGAGCCAAACACGCCGCGCACCTCCGCCTCGCCCAGCGGCACGCGCTCCGTGACCGGCTTGAGCATGCTCTCCATCTCCAGCTTCACGTCGTCTACGAGCGCGTAGATGACATCATAGGCGCGCGCGTCCACCCCCTTTTGCTTGGCACGCACTGCCACCTCCTCGGGGATGGCCAGATTGAAGGCTAGCACCAGCGCATCGCTGGCGGAGGCGAGATCGATGTCGGAGGCTGACACCTCGCCGGCGGCGGCGGTGAGGAAGCGGAGCTGCACCCGCTCCTGCACAATGGTGCTAGTCGCATTCTTGATCGCCTCCACGCTGCCTGAGACGTCCGTCTTAAGCACGATGTTCAGGCGCTTCAGGCTCTCGTCTCCAGCCTGCTCGGAGGCTGAGCCCACCAGCTGCGTCTGGCCGGAGGACTGCTCCTGCAGGCGCTCAGCCAGCAGCCGCTCGCGCGCGTCGATAGCCAGCTCGCGCGCCTCGTCCTCGTCGGCGCATACCTGGAACTCGTCGCCAGCGGCGGGCACGCAGTCCAGGCCCAGCAGCTGCACGGGCGTGCTGGGCAGCGCCTCTGTCACTCGCTCCCCCGCGTCCGAAACCAGCGCGCGCACGCGCCCGAAGGCTGGCCCGCACACAACCACGTCGCCCACGCGCAGCGTGCCAGCCTGCACCAGCAGCGTGGCAGTCGCCCCCCGTGTCTTGTCCATGTAGGCCTCAACAACAGTGCCGCACGCGCTGCGCTGCGGGTTGGCAAGCAGCTCCGACATTTCCGCCACAAGCTGGATGGTCTCCAGCAGCGCGTCAATGCCGGTGCCCTTCTTAGCGGAGATGGGCACCACTGGGGTAGTACCGCCCCACTCCTCCGGCAGCAGCCCCGCCGCCGACAGCTCTTGTTTCACCCGCTCCGGGTTGGCGCCCTCCTTGTCGATCTTGTTGAGCGCAACCACCATGGGCACGCCCGCAGCCTGCGCGTGCGAGATGGCCTCCAGCGTCTGCGGCCGCACGCCGTCGTCCGCCGCAACCATGATGACCGCGATGTCCGTCACGCGCGCGCCGCGAGCGCGCATGGCGCTGAAGGCCTCGTGGCCCGGGGTGTCCAGGAAGGTGATTGGCGTTGAGACACCGCCGATGAGGGGTGACACCTGGTAGGCGCCAATGGCCTGCGTGATGCCTCCAGCCTCGCCAGCAGCAACGCGCGTCTTGCGGATAAAGTCCAGCAGCGATGTCTTGCCGTGGTCGACGTGTCCCATGATGGTCACCACCGGGGCGCGGGGTTGCAAGAAGTCCAGGTCATCCTCGTCCAAATTGTAGGAGGTGGTCTTACGCGCCAGGTCCTGGAGGGAGGGCTGGGTGAGACGCGCGCACGGCTGTACGCACTGCGAGAGCGCACCCCGACTGCAATCTCGTCCTCCTCCAGCACCTCAACCTCGAACTCCTTGGCCAGCAGCAGCACCTTCTCTTTGTCCAAAATCTGCGCAAGGGCGGGGCTGGGGGTGAGCGATAGCGGCGTTCGTGGCTAAGGGTGTACGTGCCATGTTGACAGTCGTCATGATGCCCTTCAGGAACAGAGCCTTGATGATGTCCGCGCTGTTGAGCGCCAACTTGTCGGCCAGCTCCTCGACGGAGAGGCCCTGCGGGGGGAGCTCCAGGAACTCGACGCGCTCCTTCTTGGTCGTCTTGTTGCTGCGCTCCTCTTTCCTAGTCGCACGCGCGTTGCGCCGCGCTTCCGTGGCCGCTCGCCCAAAGGTGGCTGGCCCGTCGTCCGCGCGGCCCTTGCGGCCGAGCTTGTCACGCTCGGCGGTGCGGACGCCGCCGCCACGTCCCGGAGCGGCTGCTGCTCCCCCCGGCGCGCCGCGCTGCCCGAAGGCTGGCCCGCCGAAGCGCCCGCCGCCGCCCTCGCGCGGGCCGCCCGCGCCGGAGGTGAATGCGCGGGGCGGCGGGCGGTCGTCCTCCGGCGCGGGAGGAGCACCCCCTGGGCGAGCAAAGTTTCCGGAAGCGTCTCGGGCGAAGCGCCCGAACTGCCGCTCGGCCGCAGGCGTCGCGGGGCTGGCTGCCCGCGGCTGCTCGTCCACGCCTCGAGGCTCAAGGCGTGGACGATCAAGGCGGGGGGGCTCGGGCGCGTCCTTCCTGGCGCGGCTCGCAAACACTCTGGGCTGCTTCGGCGCCTCATCCACAGCTGCAGGCTGCGCCTCCGAGTCCGTCTCCGAGGCGCGAGCCGCCACGCAGCGCTCCGAGGCTGTGGCTAGCGAGGCTCGCAGCGCTCGTGGCCACCCAGGCGGCTCCGCGGCAAGTGGCAAGGCGCGCCGCGCAGCAGCGGCGGGCGCGGAAGCTACGCAGAACAGCGGCGAAGCTGGAAGCGCGCGCATTGTCTCGCCGAGGTAGCGACGAGCTATGAAAAAAGTAGAACGTACGTGTATGTCGTGCGCAGTCGAGCGACGAAGAAACGACGGACGACGTGGACGGATGTCGACCGTCCTACTCGCGCGCATGCACGTGATGAACAACATGTCACGTAGTGCATCGTCAGCAATTCGCAGCATTGGGGCGTCGCCTTTGCGTAAATTTGCTGGGATGGCAAATATGGGATCCGTGACAATTATAAGCTTATTATAAGCGTTTTTGCGGCTTGGCGGCTATAAGTTGCCTTATATTTAGAGGTCTACTAACGCGGTAGAACGCGGGGCGAACAGCTC
>Ga0208951_1000368_pt1 | contig 20822 bp, 26 predicted proteins | sample GreLakmeMI27MSRF_FD_187702 | JGI IMG/M metagenome (GOLD analysis project Ga0208951, IMG submission 187702) | Freshwater lentic microbial communities from great Laurentian Lakes, MI, USA - Great Lakes metaG MI27MSRF (SPAdes) | ecosystem: Environmental > Aquatic > Freshwater > Lake | place: Great...
CATTCTTGGTACGCCCGTTTTAGAATGCCCAGTTCGTAAACGTAAAAGGTATCTTCAGGTTTATGTTGCCGGATGAGATCTGGGAGATCTCTTCCGCCGACCATCAGAAGTAAGACTTCTAGTTGTCCTGGAGATTTTATTTTTTAAAGCGCCCAGACCCGTTTATGGGGAAAGTTGAACCATTCATCCCGTCTATCACATTGCCAAAATTCACCAAAAATTATATGCCACGTTGCCTCGAAACAGTACGGCCAGTTCTTGTCTCTCTCTTCAATGACAATTTTATACCAAAATTCATAAAGTGATTTAGGGTGACGCCTTATTCTCCGACTAGAAACTATAAACTGGGCCCCCATGGGTATGATCATGTCTGCGAAATAGGGGGGTTTTCTTGCGGGTACATTAAATTTGTCCCAAAACGTCTCAATCTCGAGGAATCCCGTAGACAGACGCATGTCATCATCCACAAATGGTTTTTTAGTGAAAAAATTGTTCAATGGGATGAAATCGAATTCGGCGACGTTGGCACCCTCGATGACCTCGAGGAGTGGCCTGTCGTGTTTATGATGGTGGGCCTCTTCGTGCCCATGGATGAAAGCCACGTGATCCGGGAGGTTATCGTAATTTTCAATAATGTACTTGAGGTAGGCGGAGGTTTCACGACCTGAATTGGGTATCACGTGCTGTGGTACAATCCAACTTGGATCGGCGCCTTCCTTGTCCACGAGGACAACTGGCCACTTTGACTTTTTGAGCCAATCAAGATCCTCCTTCCAGTGGCTCGTGACTATATGGAGCACCATCTGATTTTAATTCTTAATTAAAATTAAATGATGAAACGCATAAACCTTCTCATGAAGCAGACGGGTCCCGTGACCCGTCGCCATGCGGTTTTAAATCAGAGTGCGATCACGGTGCCCACGCGCCGCCAACTCCTTCTGAAAAAGTTGGGAGTCGCCAAGAGGATCCCAGTTCCTTTTTACAACAAAAAGGGTAGGCAGTTTTTCCTGACGATAAAGGGGAAATACGTGGTGCGTCATAACGGCAAGTCGCTGTATGGCCGCAAGGCGACCAATCCACGCGCACCATCGGCCATACGCCCAAAAAAAAGTGTAAAGAGGGCGCCAGCCTCACGCAAGTGAATACATTTTCAAACTAAAAATAAAATGGATCGGGTCTTCATCCTCGATCGTTCTGGCTCAATGGAGTCGTGCCTCGAAGATACCATCGGGGGGTTCAATGCCTTTCTGCGAGATCAGCAAACGATGGGAGGAACCTTGAGTCTTATCCAGTTTGACCACGAGTACCTCGTTTCATATACTCTCACTCCAATTGCCGACGTACCGCCTCTGACCACCGAGACGTTCCAGCCTCGCGGGTCAACGGCTCTTCTTGATGCGATTGGTCGTACAATCAAAGAGACCAAGTCGCAAAATCCAAGCGTTGTGATCCTGACAGACGGTCAGGAGAATGCTAGTCATACTTACACCAAGGCGCACATCAAGGACCTCATCGAGCAAAAGATCAAGGAGGGCTGGACGTTCGCATATCTCGGCGCCAATCAGGACGCCTTCGCCGAGGCTAATTCCATGGGAATCGCGGCTGACTGCACTATGAATTACGACGCCCGGAACACGCCGGTCGCCTTCCGAGCGCTCAGTTCCGCAATGTCGGCACAGGCTTCAGGTCAGTCTCAGACTGTCGACCTGTCTACGCAGGTCATCTAGTGTAATTTAATTCGTTTTATTTTTCAACTGTCCAAGCGTAGCACCGAGAGCGTTCGCAAGTTTGGCACCCTCAGAAGCCTTGGCGGCGCGAGATGCGGCATTGGCGGACATGTTCTCCAGCTTGTCGGCCAGAGTCATTTGCTGGTTGGAAATGTTCGTCTGGGAACCCGCCATCTCAGATGCTGAGGTGTTTCCTGCCGCGTTCACGGCGTTCACGGCGTTCATGGATGCGCCCCCCTTGAACGCCTTGTAAGCCATGAACCCACTGCCCAGCAGACCGAGAATCGACGCCGTCAGAATAACTGCCGAGAAGTTGAAGTTGTTATCCTTCTCCTTCCCAGTCTCCAGATACGTCTTCACGGTGATGGAAGACTGAGCGATTCCGAAAATGCAGATGATGAAAAAGATGAGCGGTACGAATGCGTCCTTGATTCCCATTATTACTTCTGTACTATTTTTTTTCTGAGAACTTTTTCAGTCTTGGCGATGGCGCCTGAAAGACTCGGGCTGGACCACAATATCCATCGGGACCAAAAACCCGCCGTCTTCACACCTGTGCGCGTCCAGTTTTCTCTCGTCCTGTGTCGCACCAGATAGCGTTTCATACGTTCACTGTCCTTGTGCTTCGTGTAGTCCGAGTACCCCTGACGGCCAAAGTGGACCTTGGTCCCATCTGGGAAGACTGCTGTGAATTTATGAACTCCATTTGATGCTCTGACCAAATGAACAACTTCTCTCATTTCAAGCTAATTTTAATTGAGATATAAATTAATAAAATGAGGATCGCTATGTTAAAAACCAAATATCCAGTTAAGTAAGGGAACACCGCGTTGTTCTCAAGAACCATATTAAGAACTTGGCGCGTGAGAGACTCATCATCAGAATCCTCTATCGCCATGGATCGCTATCTTTCTAAAGACTCCCAAAAAAACGAACACGAGTTTACGAAGCTGGGCCCTGTTGTGTGCGTCCTGGGGAAATCAGGCATCGGTAAAACCTGGACGGTCCGAAAAGAACTCATGCCCTGTATAGAACTCACGTCGGATGTGCTAAAGAGCAAACAGGACACGGTTGATTTTTTGAACAAAATTCACGGAACCAATACACCCGTCGTCCTGGACGAGTATGAGTGCGTCCATGACCTGGTGGGCCTCCGTGAAATTACAGGACCCCCTACCAACGGTCTCTTTGTAATAATTTCTCAAATTCCAGTCAAATTTAATTTCGAAATTAATACGTATAATTTTCCAGTACCTGATCGCGATACAATCATTGCCCTGTTTCCAGGAGCCAGTGAAGACGCCATCTCCACGTGTGGAGGCGACCTGAGACGTGTCCGGCAAAGTCTGACGTTCACATCCGACATTCGCGATGATTTCATGGGCCCCCGGGAATTCATCGCGTCTCTCGTGAGTAGGTCTTCAACCTCCAATCCCGTGGACTACATTGGACATCCTATTCAGGAACCTGGTAATATTGCTTCAATTTTACATGAAAATTACCCAGATTCACGAGGAAGAATGGAAGTGATATCAAATTACCTGAGTGTAGCGGATATTATAGAGTCACGGGTGTATGCGGGAGATTGGGAACTGCTTTCGTATTTCAATCTATGGGGGTGTATATTACCGTCGAACGAAATCAATCATACTCTGACCAAGCTCCGTCCCGGATCAACCTGGACAAAGTATCAAAACATGTGTATGCGTCACAAAAAGATTCAATCAATATCAACTAAAGTGCCGAGACGCCACCTCGACATTGACGCATTGTTGCTCATTAGATCCCAGATTGAAAATGGAGACTTTGCGGCTTTTGTTGAATACGATCTGGTTCCATCTGATCTGGACATCCTAAACCATTTGAGTCCCTTGACCAAGTTAAAAGCAAAGACCATTTCTACACTCAAGAAGCAATGTGCGGAAGCAATTGCGAACCATGCGTTGCAGAGGAAGAGTCATTTGTGAAGATTCAGGGGTCTGATGTGTACTTTCACTGTGAAGTCTGCGAGGTGACTGTTCTTGAATTAAATATGAAATTGAAAAAACTCGCGCTCGAGCTCCGGCACAAGTATCTGGATCTCGAAATTGAGGGCCGGCCGGAAATTCGCATATGGATTCGCAGTGACGGCGGGGATCTCCACGCGGGCCTCAGCGCCATGGACTGTATCAAGTCCCTGCGAAAGAGCGTCAAGATTCGGACGATTGCGGATGGCGTGTGCGCGTCGGCAGCCACGTTCATTTTGTTGGGAGGACGGACTCGGTACATGACTGAGAACTCGTACATATTGATACATCAACTCAATATGGACGGAACCTGGGGGAAGTTTGAAGACTTCAAGGACCAGATGGAAAATCTGTCGCAATTTATGGAACGATTTAAGGATATTTATACGTGCGAAACAAAGATCCCAGAGCGGGATCTGAAAAAGCTACTGAAGCGAGACGTTTACATGGACGCGGCACGGTGTATCGAGTGGCACGTTGTGGATTCTATTTGGTCTTGAAGATCATTACACCCAATACTAAAAATGCCATCACAGTTACAACTGGTGAGAGTTGGTTTAAAATATTATACCGATTATTTTCACCTAAAAATCCGAGCTGACGACCAGGTGTGACGGCGGCCCAGATGCCCACTGCACCGATGACGGTCCATAATATTTGATCAAAATTTTTCATTTGTATTTAACAACAAAATTACTCCTCCTTCACACCAGGCTCTGGGATCACCTCTGGGGAGGTCTCCACAACAATAGGGGCAGCCTCTGAAGCACTCGCGGCTGGAACAATGGACGGGAACTTGATAGCTCCCTTCTGGAACTTGGTGGTGAACTTTTTGTAAAGGAAATAGCCAATCACGAGAATTGCGACAATAGCCACAATGTTGAAGACGTTGAACGGCGACTTGGACGTAATCTCCTGAACGGCCGCACGTTTGGCATGATCGACGACTGGAGCGCTCATTAAAGAAAAAACAGGTTTTTTCCGGCCCAGGGGAACGCAGTGTATTATTAAGGCAACTCGAAATGTGTGAGCTCGATCGCATTTGGTCAGACTTTGATGCTTGTCGCACACTTCCCCAAACAGAAGTGAAAACCCGTAATCACGCCGACTATGTATGCGAACACTGTGGAGGTTTGAGACGGTATGACGTGTTTGACGATTTACCGGTTTGTACTGGATGTGGTCGCGTTGACTATGCATTCATCTGCGACGAGCCCGAGTGGAGGTCGGGAGGCGACGAGTGTAAGGCTGATCCTTCGCGCGTCGGTGCTCCTGTCAACACCGACCACTTTTCAGCCGCCTGGGGTGCATCGACAATCATGAGCGTCGCCAAGCAGTCTTCATATCAACAGAAGCGTCTGGCTATGATCAACTTACACACGTCGATGAATCACAAGGACCGGGCGCTCTTCCATGCGTATCAGGATCTCGACAAGGTGGGTAAACAGATCCTGAACCTCCCAGACTCTGTCATGTATCAGGTCAAGATCAAGTACAAGGCGTTCAACGAGGCGGTCTTGACTCGGGGAGCGGTCCGAAATGGCATCAAGGCGAACTGTATCTTTCAGGCGTGTCGCGAGTCGGGAGTGTCTCGTACGACAAAGGAGATTGCGGATGCTTTTGGAATACCCCCTCGCGATCTGTCTCGGACTTTCGAAATGTATCAAGAGCAGGTTCCCGAGACGGAGGTACACGTCACTAACGCCGCCGACCTGATTGCGCGTTTCTTCAACGATATCACGTGTGTACCGAGTGATCAGAGGGGGCGAACCAAGATGAAGATTATCAAAGTTTGCAAGGAGCTTGGGGAGTGCGTGGAGCTCCAGGGGCGCACACCAAAGGCGGTGGCGGCCGCCGTTATGTTTGTGGTGCTGAAAGAATCGGGATGCGCACCGGACAAGAGTGAATTGTGCAGAATCTGCGGCGTATCCGTCCCAACGTTGGCTAAGATTGACGTAATTGTACGCAACTTAAGGAGCAGTTGCGTTTAGCCCATAATGTCTGGACAGATCATTCTTTTCGTAAGCACTCCGTGCTATGGAGGCGTGTGTCTCCAGGCTTACGCCGAGTCCATGATGCGTCTTCAGCGCACGTGTGCGGCGAATGGCATTCAGATGATGCTGGACACGACCGAGAACGAGTCGCTTGTACACCGCGCCCGAAATCTCGCGGTTGCGCGTTTTTACCAGAAGACCGAGGCGACGCACTTTCTGTTTATCGACGCGGACATCCACTTCGACCCTGAATCTGTGATGCGGCTCATCAAGTCTGGTCATGAAGTGGCCGTTGCGTGTTACCCTAAAAAGTGCGTTATGTGGGACGCCGTCGACGAGCACCTCAAGGGTGGTGGCACCGGCAAGGACCTTTCCCGTGTTGCCGCGTCCCTCGTGATGAATTTCAAGTTTCAGAATACACAGATTTTGAATGGATTCGCAGAGGTTCTTGACGGCCCGACCGGCTTCATGCTCATCAAGCGCGATGTGTTCACCAAGATGCACGAGAAGTATCCAGAGCTCGAGTGCGTGAACGACCACCAGAATCGTGACCTCGAGAAATATATAGCCGTCTTCGACTGCATGATCGATCCCGAGTCGCGCCGTTACCTTTCAGAGGATTACGCCTTTTGCCGCAGGTGGCAGCAGATGGGCGGCAAGATTTACGCAGATTGTATGACCGTCCTAGGCCACGTAGGCAACATTCGATTCATCGGAAGTCTAGAGGAGCGGCTTAAGGCGACGGCTTAAGGATTTAAATCTATTGAAATTTAATGACCGTTCTTCATGTCGTCGCGGTCACGCGAAACAAGTCAATCAGCGCCACAACCTTACACACTATGATGAATATTCACATGTTGTGTATGATGCGCGGGACCCATCTGGAGATTCACTTCGTGGATACAAAGGCCACCCTTCCGAAGCTCATCAAAACGGGCGAGCGCATCTTTTGGATGGATTATGGAACTAATTTGAATCAGGAAATCCTTCACAAGGTTTTGGATCCGTTCGAAAAGGGCATTCAGGTTCTGGTATTTCCATCGGTCGTTGAGGGAATCAACTGGGAGCAGTTTGAAAAAAAGACAAAGGCGGGAACAATTGAATCCGCGTCACAGAGGGGGTTGAAATTTGACACCGAGGTGGGCAAGAAACTGACACCGGGGCTGTACGAGTGTGTCAAAACTTCTGCGCGTGTATGGGTCATGGACTGTAAGCCGGTGGACAAGAAGATTCGTGGCGGTAAAGATCCAATCAAGCTTCCATTGGAAAATAATGAAGACATGTTTACGACCCTCTCCAAGATTGGTGTAAAAATTGGTGTCGCGTCCGAGGCACTGGTTGTCTGCCACTATGTCCATGAGTGTTTCGGAAATATCCTCGAGGCTGCGGGAGTTAAACTCGAACCCTAGCGACTCGTGATTGAATTTACGACGCGCGGCGACTAAATCGCTAGGCGATTCGTAATATAGAGAATAACAGCAAATTTAGATTATGAATGAATATATAAGGTGTGCGTGGAAGACGACTGATGCCAGTCGGTTTCCAGGTCCGCAACCCGTTTCCATCGAGCGAAGACACTTTGCTCTGCTGAGGCGTCAGCCGTATTTCGTATGCGAAAAGACTGACGGTGTCCGGCAATTTTTGATCGGCAATTCTGATGGCACGTTTATAGTCAACCGTGCGTTTCAGGTGGAGGCCGTGAAGATTCGGATTCCAAAGGATACTTTACTCGATGGTGAACTTGTTAAATTGAAAAATGAAAAGATGGCTTTTGTGATTCACGACGCGGTGATCGTCAAGGGTGAGGATCTCATGAACCTTCCACTCGATCAGCGTCTTGAAAAGGCGCGTGGGGTCATCAAAGCAATCATCAAGACTGCCGCAGCCCCATTTGAAATCAGGGTCAAGAAGATGTATAAACTTTTCGAAGAACAAATTCCAGACTTGAATTCATTTGACTATGAAACGGACGGTATCGTTATGACGCCTATACGGGAGCCAATCCGCATGGGGACTCACGAGACCATGTTCAAGTGGAAACCTCGTGAGCGCATCACAATTGATTTTCAGTTGAAGAATGGATTGGATCTTTTTGTACAAGATCGGGGAGAGTTGTACAAAGAGGCTGAGCTTCACAATGGCAACAAGCGCCAAGACCTTCCTGACGGCGCCATCGTGGAGTGTGGGTATGGAGACCTTGGGTGGTTTGTGGAAAAGGTGCGTACCGACAAGAGCCACTCTAACAATCGCCGGACCTACTTTCGTACCATTGTGAATATTCGTGAGAATATTCAACTGTCGGAGATTATGGGCGGTACCATACCTGGTACCACTCACCTTTGAATGTTTTAATATCAGGCATCTCTCGTACAGAATCGTCGTCTTTGATAAACCACTTGTCGAATCGTCTCACAAGCAGCGCGTAATGCCCTCCCGACTGAGCCCCTTGATGAAGCACACACGCAAACAACTTCCGACCCTCAAATTCAAATGGTATTTCTACTGGAAATTTGTAATCATACATGGAGAATGAAAAGCTCACGATTCGGGGCCACTTGGTGACGCGATTGCGAACTGCGGCAACTTCGTATGTTTTCCCACGCGCGTCAGTATACCCCTCTATCGGGCGATCTTCAAGACGATCATCGAGGAGATCCTGGAGGCTACAAGGTTCGCTGACGTCTAAAATGAGAGTCGTAAATGGAGTTTTCAGAGTCGACATGCCATCCGCCCATAATGTCTCCTGTGAATCCTCCCCGTTGAATATTTCCTGAATAAGCTCCTTACCAAGTGACGTCTCAAAAACGTCAACCATGTGAAGAATAACCTCTTGGGCGTCGTGTTGACGATGATCCGCAAACTGAGGAAACCGAACCCTAAATGCGCCAAGGAGGTCACTCGGGCTCACGGGCCCTGTTTTGTCCTTTGTGAAAATTTCCCGAACAACCTTTTGATATTCGCGAGTAATATCACATGGCCCCTCATATGGCGGCAGTGAGAAAAGGTGTTTTGTAAGAGGTGGTACGTGAGCGAGGCATTGAATTGCCGTATTGAAATAGCAAGTATTGCCGAGGTTCCATAAACCTCGCATCTCGTCTTAAAAGGTTCACGCGTTATTTCTCTAAACAAACATGGCAATTGCTCACCCTATGGCCCGTCCTCTTTTCGCCAAATGGGAGCCGCTTATTCAGAAACACGCCACCAACTCAAACACGGAGATTGAGATTCGTTTCGGTCGGCGGTCAGGGAAAGGCTTTGACACGAACGTTGGCCCCGCCGTGTTCTCCAAGGTTATGAATTCTCTTGAAAAGTACGACGGGTGGGAGTCGACGAAGCACACGAGTGCGACCGTGTATTACTTCGAGGGGTCAAAGCGTCTCACGGTCGACGAGGAGACTGATGAGCAGGTGGGCCACATCAAGAAGCGCGTTCTCGTAGACGATTTTAGCCTCGATTCCGTACCATTCGACGTGCGGCTAGGTGTGAGCACCGAGGAGCCATTCGAGTACGACGGGGAGGAGACGAGTACCAGGCAAACGACCAAGGAGCGTTGGTCGTTTGTTCGGAAGAATTTGTCAATCGACATGACGATCGTCAAGGGAACCCCGGACGACAAGGACTCTGATGAGGATACTACACATCAGATTGAGTTGGAGATTATAGACCCCAAGAAAATTTCAGACAAGGATGAGCTGTTCAAGTTGCTCCACAAGGTGTTTGACCTTCTCAAGTGCGTCGGGGGACCTTGCGCTTGATCGGTCCTACGGCGCCCTTGGGGGCTTTGGCGACCACGTTGGATTTCCACATCGCCTTGAGGGACGCAGGCGCCTTGCCGTTGAGAGCAGCGCGAATCTCGTTCCAGGTCCAGTTCCTGCTCGAGTTCAACCCAAGACTTTCTAATTTGTTGGAGAAATTTACGGAGTTTCTGGGAATGTTATACACGTAATTGAGTGATTGATTCTTCGGGGCGCGCTCCTTCTTTGGCTTCTCTTGTCCCCTGAAAGTATACGCGTTCTTGACGAATTGTTTATAGGCCCGCTCGATGTTCGCCTTGAGCGGCTTGCCGCGCGCACCCACAGGAATCTTATTATAAATCTTCATAAACTTGTTCACATTGTTCTTTTCGTAGACGGGCCCGAGATTTTGAGACGCGCGCATATTCCACTCCATTCGCATGGCCATCGCGTTAAGTTCGGCATTCTCCTTCGCCTCGTTCTCTCGGGCCTTGGCGTTCGCGTTCGCCTTGGCGTTTGCCATGGCCTTTGCAAGCGCCTTGGCCGCTGCGTTTGCGTTCGCCTTGGCCTTGGCGTCGGTCGCCTTGCGATTCTTGTTCATTCCAACCATGCCGCGCAGCGCGTTGAATTTGTTGTTCACGGGCATGGCGTTGTATTCGGCGTACAAATTGGACGGCAACAACTTTTTGGCAATCTTGTTTCGCTCAGCAATCGGCATTGTCGCCCACGCGCGCTGAGTCTGGATGCCCTCTGACGTCACGCGAGCAACGCGGCCGTTGTTCAGGAACGAATAGTACATGCCGTTGACTAGGACGTCGTAGGTTCTGTTTGGTTTGTTCGACACCCCCGCCTTTTTCTGTATGAGGTCAATCAGGGTAGAGGGCACCATCTTAGAATTCGCCTCTGGAATCTCCATGTTCCGTGCAACACCCAGAAGCTCCGCCTTTGTCAACCGCGTCGCCTGGCGGTCGTTGATTCGCAGGACACGGTTCAGACCCATTGTCACGACGTGCTTCAGTCCTGGCTTGAATTCGTTCGCGCCTACTGCCACCACGTTCGTCTTGACGTTGGCTCCAATTTTGAAAATATCACGAACCGCTGCGGGGATATTGCGACCGGCGTCAGTGTACGTCTTTATCACAGTCTTGCGGCCCGATGCCAACCCCGATGGAATTGCGAACCAATATGGCTGTTTACCAGGTCCCGGGCGCACGTAAAATCCGGGCTTTGTGGAGTTCCAGCTGGGTGCCCGGCGGTTTTTGGGACCGGCAGGGGTTGCCGCCGCCTCTCGCTCTGTATTCACGATTGGAATTCCCATATTTCTGAAAATTTTGAGTGTATGAGCAGGAACATTGACGCCTACAGCGGCGTACGCCTTGGCGACCACGACCGCGTTCTTCTTTCCGAGCCCCATCGCACCACGGTTCAGCATCTCACGCGTCGTGATATTTCGCTCCATCTTGCGCCACTTGTAGAGGCGGGGCTTACCGTTCGTGCCGGGCCGCACGTAAAACCCATACGGAGGCTTGGAAGTCCAGGAACTCGCGAGTGGATATCGCCCGGCCAACTTGGCCTTCTTGGCTTCACTGTTTCCCCCTTTGTTTGGTCTCTTTATCGCGGGAGACGCAGTCATATTGAACGCGAGGAGCGGGTACAGGTCATATTTAGTGAAGAATTCCTTGAAAAGTTTTTTAGGAGCCTCGCGCTCGGATGGATCTTTGATGCCTGTGAAAAGAACAGTGCCGTTCTTGAAGAACTGATACGTCCACTTGGGCTCGGCGAGTTTGAGAACAACCGCCGGTACGCCCATCTTGAGCTCGGGATTGTACGTCACGCTCGTGACCATCGAGCTGGGCAGTTTCTTGAGCTCATCCTTGAGATCCGCCAGGACAATGGGCATATTTACGTAGAAAATTCCGTCAATCTTTTTATAGGTTGGCTGAGCTTTGAGCAAAAACTTGGGCGCCCAGTCGTTCTTGACTATGGCCAAGAGCGCCTCCTCGTAATTGCCAAGACCCATGACGTCAAAATACTTGTCGGTCATGACGATCGTCTGCTGACCGCGCTTGGCGATAAGCTTCTTCACACCATCTGCGTCGCCTATCCACCCCTGACCCGAAACCCAACGAATTACAGGCTTTTTGAAACTCGCGGTGTACCCTGTGATCTCTGAGAACCCCTTGGGAGCCGTTTCGAATACTGATCGAAAATTAGTAGGCAATTTAAAGGTGGCTATTTTGGCAGTGAGGGATGAGGCGGAAAACTTCAATCCTCCCTGGCTGTTTTTAAAAACGCGCTTGGATCGCCACAGTTTTTGAAACGCGGTGACCCCGAGCGGATCCATTAGTATTTTCCTATATTTTAATCCTGTGACAAAAAGTCAAGACCGAATATGAACGGCTGGGTAGAGTATGCGCTCTCGTTGTAAATCTTGGAGTCAACGCGAACCTCCAGTTCTTTGGCACTGAACGGACCCGCGTAGAAATCCTGATTGAATCGGTGCGTCCCGAGGTTGTTCTGTTTACAGTGCTCATTGAACCGAGCAATGAACAGCGTCTGGGGCATGAAGAGGCTCGGTCCAAACTTGAACTTCTCGGAGCAAAGGAAGTGCTGAAGAGCGTTCGTGACCTGTGCAATCTGGCTCTGAATCGTCTTGAAGTACTTTGGTAACACGTTCCATATGTCCTTGTCAGAGTACTTGTGCGCGTAATCGAGGTAGGCGCGTAGACACTTGCATAGAATTGCTGGAATCTCCTGTTCGAGCTTCTGGTCCAGGTGAGGGTCTGCGTCCGCAACTTGGCGCCCGAAATTCCACGTGGCCAGGCGGCGTAGAATAGACCCAGAATTGTCCTTCCAGTTGGGAACCTCATTTCCTCCCAAAATTCCGGGGGTCTTCCACTGCATACTCAGCGCCGTCTCATTCTTTCGCGCCACAGACACATCCTCGCCTGACACCAGCGACTGAAACTCAGCCTGCTCCAACTGAAGATCACCCTTAATCTCTGGGCTGATGAACATGAATCCACGGTAGATGCTCTGAAGACCGAATTTCTTTTCAATATTGTTCGAGAGAGTCGCGACGTCCTCGCATTCGTAGAACAATTTACAAACCTTGGTGATGAGGGTGGACTTTCCTGACCGGGCAATACCCTTCAGAAAGGGGATGACCTGCCACCCATCCAGCTCATTCACCTCAAAGCACAGCCGGCCACAGAAAACGTACATCCACTTACAAACCTCCGGCTCGAACCGCTGGTAGTCAAGAACGCACTGCATGTGTGGCGTGGGAATATCATACCATGCGTCGATATTCTCATACGAATCAAACGGAAGATCAAAATACTTACAGCTTACGAGAGTCGGATCGAGGTCGCGGAAATCACGGGAATTGTACGGGTAAAATTTGATCTGATACTTCTGGTCCTCGACGTTCCAGTCCTTACCGACGAGCAGACCGTTCTGGAATGACCACGTGTGGCGGTCCTTCTTGATCTCTGGAAACTGAAAATCCTTACAATTGGACAGGTGGCGCACCACATCACCCACGAGACCACCGCGGCTCGTCAGGTTCTTCCACATGTCAGGATTGTCCTCCTTCTGGGTCGTGTCGTACACAAAATCCTTAATCTCCTTGACGGGCTTCCAGGCCCGTGTGTTCCGAATCTCAATACAACACTGGTCACGGTACCTCCGGTATCCCTCATCATAAGCCTGATGAAGCAAAAATAGGAGAAGCTTCTGGTAAGGCGTGTTGGACTCGTCATCCTTCAGGGAAGAGTCGTTGTTGTCAATCGCAAGTGTCGGATTATTGATACGGTTAAATCGGCGTTCCCAAATGCGGTACTGTTCAAACATCTCTTGCCGGTCCACAATCAGACGACGAACCCTAAATTCAACCGTAAATTCCTCGCCATTCACATCCTTGCTTGAACGCTTGTTGGCGTCCAAATTATCCACCCTGGTCAGCAAAGTCCGGCAACTATTTATAAATCGTTCCTTTCGGGTCTTGACGTGTTCTGGGGTATAATTACGGGGATACCCATCCCCGTCGCGCTCCTGGTCATTCAGAAACAAGACGTATGCCCACGACTTGTCAGCCGCGAGCGTATTTGCTCGAATGTGAAAACCAGCATCGGTCTCTGCTTGAGTTATTTTTGACTCAAGTTCCTCGATCGTCCACGAATTGATTTCGGAGCTCTGATGAGCCAACCGAATTTCCTCAGCATGTTCAGGAGTAATTTCCTTTTCGATTGTGTGGACTTTCTTGGAGCTTGACATTACTAAGAATGAGCTAGACTTTTTTAAGCGGGGGCGGCGATGTATTTGGGCTCCGAAATGCATGAGCACGAGGAAGCCTTGGAGACAGCGCTCAGGATCTTGACCAGGATTTTGTTCTGCATCTCGAGGCTCATGGCGATCTTCTCGGTCGCATCCTTCAGGCCCACAAGCGCGGTGGCAATCGTGTCTCCCTCCTCGGTTGACAGAAAGGCACCAAGAGCCTCCATGGGGTCACCAAAGTCCATCTCCTCATCCTCGTCACACATCTCGTCCTCGTCGCACATCTCGTCGTCGTCCTCATGGGGTGGGCTGGGTGGGGGTGGGCGGGGCACTCGAGACATTTACCATTTATCTAGAAAATTGGCGCGCCAGCTGGGCGCAACTAAAGAAATCTCCGCTTATTTCAGTAGTGCATGCCCTTTGTATACTCTATAAAGTGTAAGATCGAGCCGTACAAGGAATATATAGGGCAGACGGTCCAGGATGATTTTCAAATCCGCCTGAATGGCCACATCTCCGACGTGAACAACGGCCGGAAAAGGCATCTGTATAACGCCATTAGGCTGCATGGATGGGATCAATTTCAGATTGAAATTCTTCACAGTTTCCCCAAGGAAGGGAACTGGGAAGAGCGCCTGGACAAACTCGAGATTCAGGAGATTGCTCAGCGTGGGACCTTGACCCCAGGCGGCTACAACAACGAGACGGGTGGGAACAGGAACAAGCTTCTTCACGAAGACACCAAGGCGCTTATGAGCTCAGTGCGCTCAGGCGAACTTCACGCCATGTTTGGGAAGCATCACGATGACGAGGCCAAGGAACTCTTGAAAGAGGCGAACCGCAAGGCGGTCCAGCAATGGTCCAAGGACGGGACCCAAATCCTCCGGACGTTCGAGTCGGTTGAGGAGGCGGCCAAGGAGTCAGGAGCGTGTAGTGAACATATAGGTAAAGTGTGCAAGGGGACGCGCAAGACGGCAGGAGGGTTCCAGTGGAAGTTCGTCCAGTCGAATGATATTCAGTCGAACTCGCCTCTAAAATTTACGAAGATCCAGCAATGGTCGTTCGACTTGAAGACCCTTATCGCCGAGTATGATACTATACGGGAAGCATCCAAAAAGTCTGGAGCCGGAAATGGTCGTATAAGCAAGTGTTGTAAGGGTACGTCTCGATCAGCAGGCGGGTTTAAATGGAAATCCGTCTAAATTTTTTTCTTGGGTACTAGTACAAATGGCGGGCGGATTGATGCAATTGGTTGCTTATGGCGCTCAGGACGTTTATCTGACCGGTCAGCCCAAGGTGACCTTCTTCCAGGCGGTGTACAAGCGCCACACCAACTTTGCGATGGAGAACATCCAGCAGACGGTGAACGGTACCCCCTCCAACAGCGGCCGTGTGTCCGTGACCATTGCCCGCAACGGCGATCTGGTCGGCAACATGTACGTGGCTCTGCAGCCCACTGCCACCGCCGCCGCCAACCTGACGTCCACCAACGTGCTGGCCGATCTGTGCTGGGTGGCTGAGCGCGCCATCGCCTCCGTTGAGCTGACCATCGGTGGCCAGCGCATCGACAAGCACTACCAGACCTGGTTCCGCCTGTACGCTGAGGTGTTCCTCAACGAGGCGGACAAGATCAACTACGGCAAGATGACCAGCTCCACGTTCAACGACACCACCAACAAGAACTACGTGTACCTGCCTCTGCTGTTCTTCTTCAACCGCAACCCCGGCCTGTACCTGCCTCTGATTGCCCTGCAGTACCACGAGGTGCGCCTGGACTTTGACCTGACGAGCACGTTCACCAATTACTTCGGCACCTCTTCCCAGGTGTTCGAGGTGTGGGCCAACTACGTGTACCTGGACACTGAGGAGCGTCGCCGCTTCGCCCAGAAGGGCCACGAGTACCTGATCGAGCAGGTGCAGCACACCGGCGGTGACTCCATCACGGCCGCCTCCCAGACGGTGCGCCTGTCCTTCAACCACCCCGTGAAGGAGCTCGTGTGGTGCTACCAGAACACCACCTCCACTGCCACCAACAGCATGTGGAACTTCTCCACCTCGTGCGCCAACGTGCAGGTGACCTCCAACATCTCCCCCTCTGTGATCGGCGGTGGCAACCTGCCCCACACCATCGGTGCTCCCCGTCTGTTCGGCGCCAACACCGCCTCGGCCTCCAACATCTTCTGGATTGAGGAGGGCTCTTCCACGGCGGGCGCTACCGGCCAGGAGGTTGGCCCCATGAAGGACTTCAAGCTGGTGCTGAACGGCCAGGATCGCTTCAAGGAGCAGCTGGGCAAGTACTTCAACCAGTACCAGCCATACGTGTACCACTCGGGCACCCCCTACCCCGGCATCTACGTTTACTCCTTCGCCCTGCAGCCCGAGGAGCACCAGCCCACCGGCACCTGCAACTTCTCTCGCATTGACAACGCTCAGGTGTCCCTCAACATGAAGGCCCTGACCACGCCTCTGCAGAAGATGTTCGCGGTGAACTACAACATCCTGCGCATTCAATCCGGGATGGGGGGCCTCGCGTTTAGCAATTAAATGGGAGGACTTGCGTACGTTATATTTCATATGGGTGGTTGACCACACTCGCCAAAAATACCGGGCTTCGGCCCCAAGAACGTTCAAGGTTCTTGAGGTTGAAACTAAAATCAAAATCTATTCATAATGAACACGTCGCCAAGTCCGTCTCCTACAGATTCGTCAACGATAACAATACTCGACAAGTGTTATGCCGGAAGCTCCGGTGACACATGGACGGCTTTTGGTGAAAGTGCTAAAATGGGAATGTCAATCCCTGGTATAATAATTACATGTATATGTTGTAGTTTGTTCGTCTACTTGTCAACAACTTCGGAGAGTGCCATTCCGAAAATCCTGGCTGTATGCTGTATATGCTGTTTCTTGTCATCAATTGGGCAGTATTTTAGTTCTATGATGACCATCAATTCGTTGAAAGATTCTGGAAAACTCCGAAGCTGCTAACGCCCCACAACATGCCACGACCCCCTCGGAGCCGCAAACTCTTCCTCTATAATTTCACAAGTCAATTTAGGATCGAAATTAGGGGAGCAACAGAATACATCAATGTAAATTTTGTTCAATTCTGGGTAGGTGTGAGCACTAAAGTGGCTCTCCGAAAGCACGAGAACTCCAGTGGCTCCGTGCGGCTCAAATTGGTGAAAGGATCGGCCCACTACTGTGAACCCGCACCTCTCAGCGATTTGATTCATAATTCCCTCAAGATGAGAAGCTTTGGAGACCCATACGCCTTCTACATGGCCGATGAGGTGCTTCATCTTGTTACTCTAGGGGTTGCTAATTTTATATGTAATTAATCCGAGCGCCATCATGATAAACACGAGGGCAAAAAACGGACGACCCACCATCTGGTCCTGCTCGTTCTGCGTCTCTACAAAGTTGGAGACGCCCAGGCCCATGAACAGAATCACAAAGAGACCCAGGAAAATAGTATAAAGATCAATGGCCATTTATTATTATAAAAGATTAAAATAAATGGAAGAGCTTGTGAAAAACACAGCGATTGTTAACGCTGAACTTGTCAAGGCCGTGACCCTCCTGATGCCAGGCGAGTCGATTGAGGCTATACTTGACGAGACCAGGAACGTGACGCTGAAGCGCGTCTTCAACTCCATCAAGGCGCAGAATTTCACGACGGTTATTCATTTGGTCGAAGAGCTCAAGTCTGGAGGACTGACAGAAGACGACGCCAGAATAGTCCTGTCCTGGATGGCGCAGGAGGATGAGAGGGCCAAAGCATTGTTGGATTCTGACCTCGTCATTTCTATTTTCAAATTCATTTCAGATTTCAAACCTACGGGTAGTAACCGCCGGGTCTGGTGTTGTACCCGCCCGAAGGCGCACTAGCACCGGAAATTGTGCTCCAGAAGTACATGAGGAATAGACCCATCACCATCAGAGTAGTAGCCTTGATCATCTCATTGGCAAACTTGCGACGATACGCCGTCAGGAAGGATTGGAGACCGAACAGTATGAGCGCCATACCAACCACAAATATCAGGCCTGGTGCTAACATTTAATAGTTAAGGACATTTTTATTTAGTACACCATGAACTTTGCCTACCTGGATACCCGGAGTCTCTTGGAGTCTGTCCTCGCGGTCCCACAGCACGACCCCATTCCCACGATTCCATGCGAACTGGGGCCTACATGGGAAAGCTTTTCTGAGGAACTAGGCAAATTTAAGATGGAATTCGTCAAGGCCAAAGCCGAGCTGACCCGCAACATGGCGGAACTCAATCAGAAGCGTGAAGAAATCAATGTTCTCAAGATGATGATTGATAACATCAACTCCGAGGGCTTAAAAGAAAAGGTTGTAGAGATATTAGACAATTACGAGTCCGAAGAGGGAATCAATGCCCTGACTCAACAATGCGGGGAAATTACAGGGAGGCTGGATGCGATGAAGAAGGTGCTGCTGAACACTGGCGCTGAAAGGTACGCCCGTTTTACATGTTTTGTTTGCATGGACAAGCTCGTTGACCTTTTCATCGACCCATGTGGGCACGTCATCTGTGACTCGTGTTGGGTGATGACGAAGAACAAGGACCAGTGCCCAGGGTGCCGCGGTAGGATACATGGAGCCAGGAAGATTTATACTATGAACTAGCCGGGGTGCGCTATATAATGAATATTAGTTTCGTGTGTAATAACAGACGGTTCCATAGTATAACGGTCAGTACATGAGACTCTGAGAGTTGCGAATCTTCGTTCGCAATTCGGGGGCATCTCGAAATGGGAGTTCGATCCTCCCTGGAACCTCTGAGCCGAGCACCTCCCTAAACTGCTCAACAAACCTGACTTTGGCGTAGTGGTAATTTCACTCAAACGCGATGGATTGTAGCTCCACAGATCGTGTGTTCGAATCACACAAGTCAGATCCGAGAGGGGGCTGCGAATATGATTGGCCTCATATGAGCATCCCAAAAGGCTAGCCACCTTCCTTTCACTTTTGTTCTCGTGGCCTAATTGGTTAAGGCGTCAGACTGTTAATCTGTAGATTGTGAGTTCAAGTCTCACCGGGAACGTTTTTTGAAGCGGCCTTCGGTCTCCGCTTAAAAAAACGCAACGTGAAATGAATATGCCGAGATATACCTATTGTATATGGAGTGATGAAGATGACCCACAATCAAACACTAAATGTAAAAATTTTGATATATGGTGTAAGGGGTGGGTAGATGAACATCCATGCGGTACTAGGGCATCGGTCAAAGGATTGTGCATCAACTGTGATATGAAATTTGGAAAAGCTCTGGTATCTGTGGAAAATATAGAGTGTCCCGTATGTCTAGAGACGGCACCAGGAATTAAGCAAACAAATTGTGAACATGTAGCATGTAATGATTGTTTCTTAAAAATGCACGTTGGAATGTGGGATCTCACCACACGGCCAATTGAACCTCCATATGAGACTACATTGGATGAAGATGGCGAAGAAATTGTAAAACTCCCAAACCCTGAATGGGAAAAATGGAACGATGATGAACAAAAGTGGATAGATGAAGGATACGCAAAAACCAACACGCGTAAATGTCCTTTGTGTCGCGCTTAAAAAAACGCAACGTAGAAACTATAAAATGGCTGTCCGACTCGTAGACTCTATGGGTAATGATGCAGCCATCGTCCAGGCTGCACGCGTGTCGTACGGTCCAGGAACCAAGTCTGTGAGTGATGACCGCGCGCTCATCCGCTATCTCATGCGCCACAAGCACACGACGCCGTTTGAGATGGTTGAATTCAAGTTTCATATTCGTGCTCCAATCTTCGTGGCGCGTCAGTGGCTCCGTCATCGCACAGCCTCCGTGAACGAGCTGTCGGCTCGGTACTCTGTCGTACCTGAAGAGTACTTTTTGCCCGACGAGCTCCGTCGGCAGTCTACGAACCGCGGGCAGGGTGGCGATGAGCCGTACGAGGGCGGAGATCTTCTCCTCCTCAAGCAAAAGGCTTCGTGCGACCTGGCGTTCCATACATATGACGAGATGATCAAGAAGGGAGTCTCCCGCGAACTGGCTCGTACACACCTGCCCCAATCCACATTTACTGAATTTTATTGGAAAATTAACCTCCACAACCTCTTACACTTTCTCCAACTCCGCATGGAGGATCACGCCCAAAAGGAGATTCGGGACCTGGCGAAGCAGGTCTATGAGCTCATCAAGTCCATCTGCCCCATGACGTGCGAGGCGTTTGAGGACTTTCGTCTCGGTTCGGTGACTCTATCGCGTATTGAGGTCCAGGCAATTAGTGATGTGAAATGTGAAATCCCTGGTCGTGGTGAGAATCAGGAATTCCAAGAGAAGCTGGCCACCCTGAACCTAGGAGCCCCTCCAAAGACTCTTGTACAGCGACTCGTTATGTGTTTTTCAAAGTCTTAAAGGTTTGGAAATTATTCAAACAATGAAGACTAAAATTCCAGGTGCGTTACGGGAGCAAGTATGGATTCTTTATTGCGGGGACCGTATGTTCAAGCACAAGTGCCTCGTGACCTGGTGTGAAAACGTAATGAATCCCTTTAATTTTCACGTAGGTCACAACGTACCAGAAAGTAAAGGGGGGGCTACCGACATTAACAACTTGCGCCCCATATGCGCAAAGTGTAACACTTCTATGGGCGACGAATATACGATTGACGAGTTTTCTGCTTTATCGGGCCCCAAGCACACGAGGCACTTATGGGAGTGCTTCAGACACTCAGGAACTTCATCTTCTCCTGAGTCCTAGTCTGGAAAAACATGAAAATAAAAACTAGCAAGGGGAGACTACGGAGCTCACCGAGCTGGCGATGATCGTACCCACCTACCCCCTGAAAAGGAAATGGGACATTCTTGATTAAAATTCGTGCACCATACACAATCATGCCCACAATTCCAAACTGGGCACAGACCTCCAAGAACGTCATCCATTTTGGCTTGGTCTTGTCCAATTTTGGTGTAAAATTGTCAACAAGTCTGGAAACGAAGAACGCAAAGATGAAGCAAAGGATACCAACCCACGCGACGCCCAATGTCCGAAGTACGGCATAATTCATATTACTACTAT
>Ga0208951_1000369_pt1 | contig 20812 bp, 17 predicted proteins | sample GreLakmeMI27MSRF_FD_187702 | JGI IMG/M metagenome (GOLD analysis project Ga0208951, IMG submission 187702) | Freshwater lentic microbial communities from great Laurentian Lakes, MI, USA - Great Lakes metaG MI27MSRF (SPAdes) | ecosystem: Environmental > Aquatic > Freshwater > Lake | place: Great...
CTGCTGCGGCGGCGGCTGCTGCTGCGGCGGCGGCGGTGGAGGGCGCGGTGGGGAGGGAGCTCGCCAGCCAACTGCCAGACGGTTGCCGTCCAGCTGGCCCCCGTCCATGTGCAGCACAGCCTTTTCCGCCTCGCAGCGCTGCGAGAACTCGACGCGCGCGAAGCCCTTGGGCAGCTTCACCTGAAGTTGGGCCGCGCCGAGTGAGTTAGCAACCCTAGCGAGACTCAGGACGACCAGCGAGAGCCTAGGGCACGCACGCGCGGGTCCAACGGCAACTCCACGCTCGACACGGTGCCGTAGAAGCCTGCGCCAGGGGACGCGTCAGCTGTCGCCGGGACGACTTGCATCCACAGCATCAGCATCGCACCAAAGATCTCCTTCAGGTGCTCCGCTGTCACGTTGCGCGTCAGGTTGCTCACGTGCACCGTCTTTGGCGGTGAGCGGCTGCGCCTGCGAAGAGTGTCAGCGTCCGCGCGTAGGGCGGGCCTGGAGTGCGCACCTCCTCGGCCGCGGCGAGGCAGAGCGGCTGCGCGAAGAGGAGCGCGAGGAGGAGGTGGAGCGACGGCTGCGGCTGCGGCCACGCGGGGATCTGCTGCGACTGGCCGCCATGGACAAAGATAAGCACAACCGAGGGCGCACGTTTGCATCCGGTGTGTCGAGGTGGCGTACAACCGAACGTTCGCTCGTCGCGGTCGTACCTCGTACGACAGGAGCGACTTTTCCCACGCCGCGCGCTCCTGTTCGCGCTATTCGCATACTGTATCGATTGCTCCTTCATCTGCTTGCGCTCTCCGACCAACGCAGCCTTTCGCACATGGGGGCACAGTCGCAGACACAAGAGCGCGTCTTTGGAGCGCCCTTCACCTTTGGAGTGCCGCTTGCGTTTCCGCGGCGCAACTTGAAGCCTGGTGCGTGCATTGGTAAGCGCCGTCTGTTTGAGCTCACGGCACTTTTCAGACGTGCCGAGACCAACCGGCGCAGCTGCAGCGCCTCTACTGGCGCTTTCTCAAGCTCGTGGAGCGACTGCACCGCCACAGCAACCTGCCTGGGCACCTCCGGGCTGCGCACCGCCCAGAGCTCGGCGCAACACTTGGCAACTACCTTCCTCTGCTGCCAAGGCTGCAGCGCCGCCTAGACCCGCAGCTGCTTCTGCTGCTGCGCGGCCCGCCGAGCCCCGGAAACCTGCCGGGCACGCCGTCACGACACGGACGCAGACTCAGACGCGTGTTTCGTCCCCAAACGTGCCCGTCAAGCGCTTTGTGCGCTGCGGCGGCGGCGGCGCGCTGCGGCTGGTTGTGGAGGAGTGAGGAGACGCGGATGCGGACTCAACAACGAGCAGCCAAAGTGCTCGCTCGAGCGTTGAGACTGAAGTCACACGACATTGTTGAGCTCGTCCCATGCTGCGCTCAGGTTGACCAGCGACCGCTCCAGCCGCTGCCTGCGCGCCACGGTGGTGGGGTCGTCCTGCAGCAGCGGCGCCAGCTGCGCCCCCTGCGCCTTGCGCTGCACCGCCACCGCCAGGCCCTCCCCAACCGCAATCACCAGGTGTTCCAGCACCGCCAGCGGCACGTCGTCGCCCACGCGGCGCATGACAACTTTGGAGTACACCTTGAGCGAGAGCTGCATCTCGCGGATGCCAATCTCCTCGCCCGACGTTGCGCGCGCAGCCTTGCTAAGGAAGGCCTCGTCCGCGATGTCCAGCAGGTCCTTGGGCACCCGCCCCAGCCAGCTGGTCTCTTGCTTGGGCGGCTGCGGCTGCATGGCGCCAAAGGCGGCGCCCAGGCCCAGCGGGTCCGGCATGCGCATACCCCCCTGCTGCTGCTGCTGCTGCGGCGGCGCGCTGGCCGCGTCTCGGATGTCCGCCACTGTGCGCTTAAACTTGGCCACGGTGTCCATGTAGAACGGGTTCAACGTGAAGATGTGGCGCTGCTGCTCGCACAGGCCCCGCACCAGGTGCGTCGCCGCAGCCTGGCCGTCGTCCAGCAGCTCGTTGACGTGCTGCTTGACCAGCGCCGCGGCTCTGGGCCAGGCGCCGAACTCGCGCTCCACCAGCGACTCAAACACAGCCGTCACCAGCGCGCGCACAGCCTCCACCAGCGCCTCCGCCGGCGCAGCCAGCTTGCCGTGCACGCTGTCCGTGTAGCAGCGCGAGAAGACGGGGGAGGAGAGGAAGTTGGCCAGCGACGCGCCGCGGGTCTCGCGCGACAGTGCCTCCATGTGCGCGTAGTGCTTCTCCGACAGAAAGTCGGGCATCGCGGCCGCAAAGTCCTGCTGGAACTTGGTGAAGCTCTCGTAGACCCTGGGGGCCACGTGCAGGCGGTTGAGCGCCTCTGAGGGCCAGTCTCGGAAGGCGTGGTTGACTGCGCGAAAGTCCCCCTCCGCGGCGCCGCTGAACATGCGCTGCACCTGGTTGAGGCGCTCAGAGAAGAGCAGCACGCTCTCCTGCTCCGTGGTGACGGCGCTGCGCATGCCCTTCAGCTCGGCGAGCACCTTGGCCTTTTGCTCGGCAACCTTGCGCTTGATCTTGGGCAGGCAAGCTTTGAGCGCCTCCGCCTGGATGGCCACCAGGCGGCGCTCCAGCGCGCCCATGCCAAGCAGGTCGCTGCCCACCAGCTGAGAGAGCTCTGGGTGGCCCTGGAAGAAGGCAGCCTCGCGGGCGCGCACCCGCGACAGCGGCTCCCGCGCGGACACCTCCTCCTGCGTGCGGTTGCGCACCGCGATGAAGCCCAGCTGCAGCTTCAGGTCGCTCTCCTCCTCGGCCAGGAGACGCGCGCGGATGCCCCCCTCCGCGCGGTCAACCTTGGTCACCACGCCCAGCGTGCGCCGCTGCTGCGGGTCCACGCTGCGCGCCAGCAGCACGCCCTCAGCCGTGCTGAAGTCGGGCCCGTTTGCGGGGATGATGCACAGGATCACCTTCTCCTCGCCGCGGATGTACTTCATTATCATGGTCTTCACGCGCAAGTAGATGTCCTCGGGCTGGTCGCCTACGGGCACGCGCGTGATACCTGCAGCGTGGGCGGCGCGTGAGACCCCCGCGAGCCTGGGACACCAGCACGACGCACCCGGCAGGTCGATGAGCGTCAGGTCCGGCGCGTCCGGGCGGTGCACGCGCAGCGAGATTGGGCGGTCCGAGACGCCCTTGTTGGCGCCACAGATTTCGGCAGTGAAGCGCTCAATGGCGGGCCCAATGTCCTCCAGCCGCGCCAGCCGCTCGGAGACAACCTTGCTGGGGTCCCCGCCGAACAGCCCCACCGCCGCGGGGCGAGAGATGACGGCGTACGTTTCGCTGTCGTGGCGCAGCTGCAGCTCCAGCGGGCAGCGTGTCACGATGTTGGTGCCCCGCGGGAGCGCAATGCCACTGATGCTCTCCAGAACGCTGCTCTTGCCGCTGCTCTGGTCGCCCACCACCACGATGGCGGGCAGCTCGATCCTCTCGCCCGCCAGGTATGGCCGGATGCGGTCCACTACATCCAGCAGCGGCCGGATTTGCTGGTTGAACAGGGCCGCAAATGGCGCAGGCTCCTCCGCCGCAGCGGACTGCGGCGCGGCGGCGCGAACTGCCGACGCGGCGGGGGCGGGGGGTGGCGCGAAGGCGGGCGCGGCACCGGAGCTGAACCCGGCTGCCGCTGCGCGCACCGCCATGAGCCCGCGGACGCTGCGCAAAGCTCTCCGGCTCCCGCGGCGACGCAGAACGCGAGGGCCAGCGTCTCCTCACGCGCTGCAGCTTTCAGAAATGTCCTCGAATCGTCCGACAACCTGCCGTGGAGCTGTGCGTTCAGCCGAGGCGCGCCCGTCGCGTATCGCGTGCGTGCAAGTGGGCTTGGTGTGGCTGGAGACGCAGAGCAGCCAGAAGTTCAGCGTGAGGAAAACAAGCTGGGCTTCTGCTCGGCGCACGGAGCCTCTTTTGGCTGAACCTTCTGCTACGTTGCTGCTGCTGCTGACTGTGCTAGCGTGCGGTGGGCAGTCCAGTGTCCTGGCTGCACCCCCTGAGATTCCGTCTACGTCCGCCCGCCCGCTCTATGGCGGCACCCTGGCGTTGCGCAGAGCTGTCCGTGGCGCTGAACGGCTGCGCAGCGCTGACGGCGCAGCTGCGGTCGCAACAGCCGCCCGATGCTACTCTGAGCCAGCAGCTGCAGCATTGCACAGACCGCCTGTCCAGCGCGCTGAAGGATGCTACAGTGGGGCCGCCTCCGCAGACGCTGGCGCTGCAGTTGGGCCACTGCCAGCCACCGCTGCTGGCGACGCTGTCAGCTTTTGCGCACGCGGCGCTGTTCGGCCACTCCACCGGAGGCGTGAGCCAGCAGGCTGTCCGGGCGCTGCTGACCCAGTCGCTGCCTGCGCTGGCGGCGCGCCTGGCGACGGAGGCGCCCCAGCTCGCCACTGGCTGCCTGCGCGTGCTGCAGTCCGTCGCAGATGCTGCGGCGGAGGTGCGCACCTTCAGCGCGCCCCTGGTGGCCGCCTGCTGGGGCGCCTCTCTGGGGCTGCTCACCGGGGCGGAAGGCCACTCGCTGGGCCCCTACGCGGGCGAGGCCGCCCGCGCGCTGGCGCAGCTGGCCCAGGCGTGCGCGCTGCGGCTGCGCGACTGCCGCGCGGACGACGCCTTTGCGCGCGACCGCGACGAGACGCTCGCCTCCTTCGCGGCTCAGAGCTGCCTCAAGCTCGCCGTGCGCGCGCCCGGCGCCGGAGTGGCCGCCTGGGAAGCGGTGCTGGAGGCTGCGGCGGCGGCGCGGCTCACGCTGTGGCGCCCAGGCGGCCAGGCGTGCGCCGCGTTGGCCCGGGAGGCGTTGCCCCGCCTAGACGGCTGCGTGTACAAGACGCTCGAGGGCGCGCCGGGCGTGGAGGTGCAGGTCCAGCTGCTGCGCACGCTGTGCAGCGACGACGGCTGCCTGCAGGCTGGCTGCCTGTCGGCTGCCTGTCCGCTGTGCGCTCTTCTGCGACGCGGTGCTGCCAGCCTGCCTGCAGGCTGGCTGCCTGTCCGCTGTGCGCTCTTCTGCGACGCGGTGCTGTCGCGGGCGCGTCAGCAGCCACCCGGTCTGCGCCTGGCGGCGATGGCGCACCTCGGGTGGGCGCTGGACGCGGCGGCGCGCAACGGAACCGCGTTCGCGCTGGCGCAGCCGCAGCCGCACGCCGCGCTGCTGGCGGCCCTGCGCCGCGGCGCCGGCGCCGCGCTGGGATGCGCTGCGGCGGAGGGCGGAGGCGCGTGGGACAGCGCGCAGAGGCTGCTGCTGGGAAGCTGCCTGGCCGCGCACCCGCTGGAGCGATGGCTGGCGCTGGACCTGTGGGGCGCACTGGCAGCCGCCTCGCCGCCCGAAATGGCGCGGCAGCAGGCTGGCGCGCTGACCACGCTGCTGCACGCGGCGTGCGAGGGCAGCAGCGACGATGCCACCAGGGCGAAGGACGGCGTCGCGCGCCTGGCGGCTGCAGCCTGCCGCCTCATGGAGGCCTGCCCCGACTGCAGCGCGGCGGAGGGCGCGTACCAGCGGCTGTTCGTGGGCACGCAAACGCAGACGCTCAGCCGCGCCGCCGTCGCGCTGCTCGCAAACGGCTTCCCGCTGCATCGCCTCCAAGGCGCACATGGCGAGCACGCGCGGCGTGCGCTGCCCCTGGCCGCGGCGGAGGCGCTGACGCAGAGCGCGGCGCCGGGCGACGCGCGGCTGCGCTGCGCCGCAGACTGCCTCGCCGCGCTGTCGCCTTGGCTCACCGACCCCGATGCAAAGCACGCAGCCGCGTCCGCCGCGCTGCAGGTGGTGCAGCGCTTCGATGCGCACGGGGGCGGGGGCGAAAGTGCAGAGACTGCAGCCGTGTGCATGCAGCTGGCGGCCTCGCACGCCGCTGCTCTGGACGCTGCGCAGGCTGCTGCGCTCACCGACCTGCTGCTCGCCGCCTGCGAGTGCGATTCGCTGTCTCCGGCGCGCCACGCGCTGCCGCTGCTGCTGTCCGCGCGGCCGCAGCAGCCTCCGTCCTGCGCGCCCCTCCTCGCGGCAGCCTTCCGCCAGCCAGCCTGGCCGCACATCCACGCCGCGGGGGTGCACTACCTTGCCATGTGTGGCAAGACCGGGGGCGGTGCGCGAGCGTTCAACGCTCTGATCCCTGAAGACGCAGCCGGTGGGGGCCGCGAGGCGGCCAAACAGCGCGCTAGAGCGCCCTTGGTGCCTGCCTTTGTTGCCGATGCGCTGGCGGCGCTTTCGGGCGACGCAGAGGCTGAGATGATGGAAGAGGACGCTGCAGTGCTTGCGCAGCACTCGCGGCCAGGGGACTGAAACAAAAAGGTGTGCATCGTGCATCAACTATGCTCCTTCACTACCAGCCCTCCTTATTGCCCTTGCCCGAGTAGAGGTCACGGAGGCCCAGCACCAGCTCCACGGAGGCTGCGAACGCCAGGCCAGCCGGCAGCGCGCGCGACCACAGCAGGTCCGCGGACCCCACCGTGTGCACCAGCTGGCCGGCCGACTGGCGCTGCTGGAAGAGGCGCTGAAAGCTCTGACGCAGCACGAGGGTGAGGAGTGTCAGCCAACGCGCGGGTGAGAGGCGCCGTATCGCGACGCTGATGATGGCTCGCGATGCGTCGGGCGTGCCTTGATGCGCGCCATCGCGGCTGCGGGCTGGCCAAGGAAGGACATCGATGATGAGCTGCTGCGCGTATCTCGCGTATGACACAGCGAACGAGAGAGAGAGTGAGTGAGAGTGCAACAGTGCATCGCGCTCGTTCGTTGCCCAGCGCGTCGTCCCGCGCTGTCGTTCGACCACTCGCTCCTCAGTAGTCCTGCTGCTGTTCTACTTTTTTGAGCCACTCTTGCACCCTCGCTGTTCTCTTATGGCGGCCACTATGAAGAACGTGGTGCGTACCCGCGCTGCGTGAACCTGCTCTTGTTGTGCGAATGCCTTACTCGTCGACGTCCTCACGTAGGAGCTGTCGTCGCGCGTGCGCCTGAGCCTGGCGAAGCCGTCTCGCGTCGCCGCCAAGGTGTGCGGCGCGCGATGCGTGCGGCGCAGCCGGGGCGGCGCGGCGCGGAGCCGGAGTCTCCAGAGCCTAACTGCATTCTGCCGCTGCCGCGCGCAGGCCAAGTGCCTGCCGGTGTCCGCGTCCGCTGAGAGCGTGCGCGAGGCGGTGGGCAAGCTGGGTGCCACGCTGGCGCTGGCGGCGGTGGCCACCTTCGGCGTGGCGGACCTGGCTGAGGCCAAGACTGTGAAGCCGTACGCGGGTCTGGTGCCCTGCAGCACCTCCGCGGCCTTCGCGAAGCGCGAGAAGAACGAGGTCAAGGGGCTGACCAAGCGCTTGGCCAAGGCGCGTGCCCGGGCGAGGCCGAGGCTCCTCCGGCTCAAACCTAGCCAGATAACGACCCGGGCGCTGCGCGCGCCGCCCGCCCCGGCCGCTCGCGCGCGCGCCGCAGCGCAAGCAGAGCGGCGGCACGCGGCGGGAGGGCGTGCGCCTGCGCTGCTGGGTGGCCTGGCTGCCCCGGCGCAGCGCGCTCCCTTTACTCGCTCGCGCCGACTCGCACTGCCCTGCGCGCCTCGCCTCTGCTCCCCAGCCTGGCCTGCGCCTCCGCCTGCGCCTTTTACCCGGCGTTGTGCGCTGACCCTCCCCGCTTGTGCCCCACAGTACGAGGCTGGCAGCGCGCCCGCTTTGGCGCTCAACGCGACGATCGAGAAGACCCACACCCGCTTCAAGAACTACGGCGAGCAGGGCCTGCTGTGCGGCGCCGACGGGCTGCCCCACCTGATCGTGGACGGCAACCTGGAGCACCTGGGCGAGTTCACCATCCCCGGCCTCGGCTTCCTGTACACGGCGGGCTGGATCGGCTACGCCGGACGCTCCTATGTCATGAAGAACAAGCTCAAGGACAAGCCCCTGGACGGTGAGATCATCATTGACGTGCCCGGCGCGCTCAACATCATGTTCGCCTCCGCCGGCTGGCCCCTGCTCGCCGTGCGCGAGCTGCAGAAGGGCACGCTGCTGGAGGACGATGCTAACATCACCGGTGCGTTGCGGCGGCGAGGCTGTGCGCTGGCGCTGCGCTGACTCGTGCCGCTCCCACAGTCTCTCCCCGGTAAAATCGCAGCCCCGCACAGCCTCGCAGCAAGCCACCGCCATGCGGCGATGGCGCATGGGGACGGCGCGCGCCGGACCCGCTGCCTAGCCCACCACAGTTGAATGAGACAGCGAGTCTACTCCATCCCAAGCCTTGCATAGCACTAGGATGCCTCTCGTCGAAAGCGCATCGTATTTCACAGCAGCTCTCGCACCAGCACGGGGCGGCGCACCGCGTTGGTGACGCCCTCGTGGAACCTGTAGAAAACCGGGCACTCCTTGGCGGCAGCGCTGCGGGCGCGCTTCTTGACCGCTTGCTTGCCGCTGGCGTACTTGGCCAGCAGCTGCGCGCCAGCCTGGAGGGCCACGGATGCGCGTCAGCCCGGGCGCACGAGGAGGAGCGCACACAGCCTCCCACCCACGCAGGGCGCACCGTCTTGCTGGGGTCTGCGGGCGCCTGGTCCTGAGCCTCTCCGTGTCGCGCCGTGCGCGTGGCGTCCGCGCGGCGGATGTGCTCCACGACGCACTCGTGCGCCACCACCTGGCGCATGGCGGGCACCAGGCTTCGTCGGGTGGGCGCCTCCTCCAGCCCCTCCACGCGCGACAGCGTGTCGATGGGCGGGTCCAGAGCCAACTCGGTGGTGAACGCGCCAGTCACGGCGTCAGTGCCGCTGCGGGCAGTGTAGCTCAAGCCTGTGCGCACGACCGGCGAGGGTCAGCAGGGTCACCCTTCCAAAACCACACGCCAGCCGGCTCCGGCGCGCACCGTAGGAGACCATGGTTGTGACCAGCGTGTCCAGCTCCGCGCGCTCAGAGGGGGACATGGCGTGCACGGTCATGGTGCGCATGGAGGGCCCCTTTACGCCACGTCAGCTGACGCAAGCACAGCGTCGCGGGCGCACGCGCACCAGTATGGTGAGCAGGAACGGCAGCAGCTGCGAGGCTGCGTCCCCGGAGACGGTGGCGCGCACGGCGGGCGCGACGGAGCGGCGCCAGGCGTCTGTGAGCGCGCAACGCGACGCCTGCTCTCGGCGAGCGTTGGACGCGCCGGTGGGCCATGCCACGGGAACTCGCTCCCCGTCGGAGCCCACCAGCTGACGCACGGCCAGCGCGCTGAGCGGCAGGTAGGCGAGCAGGCCGTAGGTGCTTGTGGCCTGCGCGCGCCCACACAGCACATCTGCATCGCTCATGTGCTCCAGCGCGGCCGCGCTGCGGGTCAGCAGCGTGTCGGTGTAGCGCGCATGCGCCAGGTTCTCGTGGATGCCTGGGCGCGCGCGGAGAGACGGCGGGCGAGGAGAGTCAGTCAGAGCGGAGCCAACCAGCCAGCCATCCCGTGGCGAGCCCACGCGCCTGCCAGCACCAGCTGGTGGTCCCCGATGGTGCTCAGCAGCGACAGCGTGGACTTGAACTCGGCGGCGGCGGCGCTGCTCCGGCCAGGCGCGCTGGCGCCACGAGCGTTGCGCGTCCCCCGACGCTCGTACACGCCGCGCCAGGCGTCCATCGGGCCCACGGTCAGGTCCTTGGCGCCAACCACAGCTGCAGGGGGCAAGGATGCGCGATGTGAGTGCATGCGCGAGCAGAGGAGAGGCGCAAGCAGGCGTGCGACGCACCAACCACATCCGCAACCGTCACCCGCTTGCCCGTGCGCTGCAGCAGCTGCAGTGCGTGCAGCGCCGCGCGCACGTCGCACTGAGTGCGCTCCGCCAGCAGCGTCAGGGCGCGCGCGTCCACCGACATGTGTTCCCGGGCGGCAATGTCGCGCAGCCGCGCCGCCAGCCGCGCGGGCGTGGGCGGCCCGAAGCGGAAGACGCGCGCAACCTCGCGCAGCGAGCGCAGGGCGGGCGCCATGAGGTCGTTGCAGATGCAGAGGACGGGTCGCTGCAGCGCGCCCGCAGCCCCTCCTCCTGCGCCGCGCTTGCCCTTACGCTTCGCGGGCGCATCCACGCCCGCCTCGCCCGCCTCGTCACCGTGCTTGTGGCTGTCGATGCGCGCCAGCTGCACCACCGCATCCAGCGCGCCGCGCCCGTCAGTGCCCGCGAGCGCCCCGTCGATCTCGTCCAGCACCACGCAGTTGGGCCGCCCGCCCGCCGTCAGCGGCTGCATCTGCACCGCGTCCAGCAGCCGGCCCCGCAGCGCCGCCGCGCCGCGCTCGTCGCTGGCGTTGACGTCCACCACCCGGTATCCGCAGTGCCTGGCAGCGACGTGCGCCAGCGTCGTCTTGCCCAGCCCGGGCGGGCCCGCCAGCAGCAGGAGCCGCTCCAGGGGCCGCCCGTCCGCGCCCAGCAGCGGGCGGGACGCAGCCTCTCGCTCCAGCGCAAACGAGCGGGCGCGCGCAGCAGCCTCCTCGCCGCCGCCGCCGCCGCGGCGCCCGCGGCCGCGCCCACCGCCGCGCCCGCCGCCTGCGGTGGGCCCCGCCGCCGCCGCCGCCGCCGCCGCCGCGCGCGAGGCGAGCGCGGCGCTGGGCACTGCTGCGGCCACGCCAAACACGCATCCGTCCCACGCTTTGAGCCACTGCAGCACCTGCCGGTTGGTGGTCTCGTCGCTCAGCAGCTCCGTGAAGATGCGCGGCGCGTACTTGTCAACCCACAGCTCGCTCTCCTCTGGCGATGCGCCGCCGCCGTCGCCCATCGCCATTGCCACATCGCTCTCGCCCTCCAGCAACGCTGCGCTCAGACGCGCGCTCTCGGCCATCACAGCGGCCGTGTGCGCCTGCTCAACCTCGGCCAGGAGCTCGCCGATGGGGCGACCCAATAGGCTGCCCGGGGGCCGCGCGGCAGCAGCAGCACCCGACGCGCTGGGCTCCAGACCTGTCGGGTCAATCGCCAGGTAGACGCGCTCTCCGTTGAAAGTAACTGAGAGGGTGTGCGTGAGCGCAGGAGGGGAGGAGTGGTGCAAGGGCCGCACCGGGCACGCTGTCGCCTTCAATGTCGCAGGCGTAGCGCCGCGGCAGCTGGTGCAGCGTGGCGTGTTGCTGGGCGGGGTGCTGCGCGAACGGTGCTTCGTCGTTTGGCACAAAGGCGGGAGCTCGCATCCACTCCGGCTCCTCCTCCAGCTCCGCCGCGCGGGTGTCCGCGTGGGCGTCTGAGGCGCGGGGGCGCTTGGCAGGCGGGGCTGGGCGGGCGAGGGCGGGACGTGATCAGTGCAGTCTTGGCGGGAGAACGTGTTCAGACAACCGCACCACCCTCGCCGGCCTCAACCTTCTCTTGCGTATCCGCCACGGGCACCAGCTGGCTATAGTCTGGTTGCGTCTCCACAACCTGAACCAGCTGGCTGTAGTGCAGATCCTCCACACCATCCTGCGGCTCGTTGGCCCTCAACGTGCTCGCAGGCTCGCACAGCATCGCCAGCAGCTCCTCGTCCTCGTCCTCATCCATCTGACACTGCACGCGCCCACCGGAGGCGCCTCTATGCACGCAGTTTTGACCGACGACGAGCGAGTCTTGCTTGACGACGACGTACGACGACGTCGTTCGACCAAATTTCCAAATAACGCGCGCCGCTCCTACCTTCCACCAGCGCGTGTGTCGTCGGCCTAAAGCAGTGCAGCCGCGTGCGTGCCATGGTCCGGTCGCTCATCGGCTCGGTGCGCAGCCGCGGGGCACGCCGCTCGCTGTCGCTCACGCCTTGCGCAGGTGGTGTCCAACAAGATGATGAAGAGCGTGACCGTGGCGGTCACGCGCGTCTTCCGGCATCCGCGCCTGGAGAAGACCGTACGCGAGACGAAGAAGTACATGGCGCGTGTGCAAGGGCGTGCGGCTCCGCGCGACGCACAGGGCTGACGCATGGCGCAGGCGCACGACGAGCTAAACGCGTGCAGCCCCGGGGACGTTGTGCGGCTGGAGGAGTCGCGGCCGCTGAGCAGACGCAAGCGGTGCGCGTCGTGCGCGGCTGCTCGGCCCCCCTCGCCTGTGACGCACGCGCTCGACACGCGCGCAGCTGGACGGTGGCGGAGGTGTTGAGGCGCGAGCGCACCTTCGAGCCCGCAGCAGCAGCAGCAGCCAGCGCCGTGCCTGTGGCGGCCCATCATGCCAAAGCCGCCGCCGCTGCGCCCTCTGCCGCGCCCTCCGCCGCCTCATGACCCGGCTGCTTTGCAATAACTAACCTTTCGAGAACCTTTCGAAGCAGCTCGTGGCTTACACGCTGCCATATGCGCGGTCTCCGGCGTCGCCCAGGCCCGGCACGATTCGCCCCTGAGCGTCCAACTCCTCGTCGATCATGCTCACGTAGACGCGCAGGCCTGTGCTTTGGTAGAGGCTTTCTGAGAAGGTGTGCGGTGCTGAGACGGGTGACCCTCGCGCCTGGGTACTCCTCCGACAGCCGCTTGAGCGCGGGTGGGGCCGCCACGGCGCCCACCACGCGGATGTTGCCCAGCGTGGCGCCGCGCTGAAGCACTGCGTCGAGGCACAGGCACAGTGAGCCGCCTGTGGCACAGCTGTCAGCGTCTGGGCTGGCCGGCCTGCGCACTCGCGGCGCACCCGTGGCGATCATGGGGTCCGTGATCAGCACGCGCGCGTCGGGGCTGATGGTTGGAGGCAGCTTGTCCAGGTAGACGGAGGGCGTGAGCGTGCGCTCGTCGCGCGACACACCGAAGTGAAACGTCACGTGCGCCGGCAGCAGCGTGGCCGCCTGCTCTAGCAGCACCAGTCCTGCGCGCAAGATGGGCACCACCAACACGGGCTGGGAGGGGTCCACAAACTCAACGGCCGCACGACCCAGTGGCGTCTCCACCTCGCCCTCCAGCACGGGCAGCCAGTCTCGGCCAGCCTGGCGCGGCGTCAGCGCGTGCGGCAAAGCCGCGCAGAGAGACGGGGCGCGCCTCGTAGATGAGCAGGCGGCCCAGCTCGGCCAGCGCGCTGCGGAAGAGCTGCGGCGGCGTCGCGCTGCTGCGCGCAACAGCCAGCCAGTGCTTCAGCAGCGGGTGCGGCGGCACGAAGACCAGCATCTGGGCGGTGTTGGGCGCGCCCTGGGCGTCGCGCATCGGCGGCGGGCGGGCACTGCAGCGCACGGCGACGCCGGCTCTTCTAGCGCGGCAGCCGCTGCAGAGCCGCGCGCTGGTGAGCGACGCCATGAGGCCGGCAGGGCGGGACTACGGAATCGAAAACAGTTAATTAAGAGGGACTCCCTATCGAACAGTCGCCACGCCAGTCGAACAACCTCGAACGCGTCACGCTGTCACCTCCGTGCGCCTCGCCTCTCAATAGTCTCTAACCCATTTCAGCAGCATGGATAGCGATTCTACAGCTCAGCGCCCGCGCCTGAATTTGGCCAAGCGCACTGAGGGCGCTGGCAGCCCCGCCTCTGCGCCCAGCAGCGGCAGCAAGCCCAGCCCCTTCGGCGCCGCGCGTCCTCGCGAGGCTGTGATCGCGGAGCGCACAGGCGTGAAGGAAAGCGACGTGATCAAGCAGGACGCGGCTACGTATGTGCCCAAGCTGCGCCTGTCGCGCGAGCAGTCGGACGACCAGGCTGCGCTGGAGGGTGAGGTGGCGCACGCCAAGAAGGAGCTGGAGGAGGCCGGGGACGACGCGGGCAAGGCTGGCAGCGCCAAGGCAGCGCTGTCGGCTAAGGAGGGCGAGCTCAAGGCGCTGCTCGACTCCTTCGAGGTGCGCGAGGCTGCCGGGGCTCAGGCAGCCGCGCCGCGCCGCGCCGCGCTCGGCACGCGCGTGCACCCGCCGCGCGCGCACACAGACCTAGCGGCGGCCGCCTGCCCCCCCCCCCTCGGTGCCTCGCTCACTTGCGCCCCTCCCGCCCAGGCCATGGCTGTGGAGCAGGCCAAGGCTGGCGGCGGCAAGCGTCCTTCCGAGCGGCGCGCGGAGATGGATGCGGCTGGAATGGGCGCACAGGGCGGGCACCACGCGGGCGAGCGGGGAGCCGACCCCGCGTTCGGCAACTTCGGCGGGCGCGCGCGTGGCGGGGCGTCCGGCGGCGGCGAGGACTACGGGGGCGCGTTCGGCGGGCGGCGCGATGATCGCCAGGGCGACGACCGCTACTAGAGCCCTGCTGCGCCTCAAGGCTCTCTGTGCTCTCTGCTGTTTCGCTGTTACCGACACGTGCAGTTGCTCTCAGTCTCTGTGCCCAGCATGTATCCCGAGTGCCAGAGCGACAAAACGCTTGCCCATGCTCTGTGGTGTGCTCAGCAGTCCAGCAGCAGGCGCCGCGGGTCCTCCACCACATCCTTGACCCGCTTGAGGAAGGTGACCGCCTCGCGGCCGTCAATCAGGCGGTGGTCGTACGTCAGCGCCAGGTTCATCATGGGCCGCGCCACGATGGCGCCCCCGACAACCACCGGCCGCTGCACGATGGCGTGCATGCCCAGGATGGCGCTCTGCGGCGGGTTGATGATGGGCGTGCTGAGCAGGCTGCCGTAGACGCCCCCGTTTGAGATAGTGAACGTGCCGCCCGCCATCTCGTCCATGCTCAGCGTGCCGTCGCGCGCCTTCTTGCCCAGCAGCGCGATGGTCTTCTCCACGTCCGCGAAGGAGAGGCGATCGCAGCCCCTGAGGACGGGCACCACGAGGCCCTTTGGCGTGCCCACAGCGACGCTGATGTCGTAGTAGTCGCGGTAGACGACGTCCTCGCCGTCGATCACGCCATTCACGGCTGGCACCTCCTGCAGCGCAGCCACGGAGGCCCGGATGAAGGCTGACATGAAGCCCAGCTTGACGCCGTGTCGCTCCAGGAAAGCATCCTTGTAGTCGCTGCGCAGCGCCATCAGGTTGCTCATGTCAACCTCGTTGAACGTGCTCAGCATGGCGTACGTGTTCTGCGCCCCCTTCAGACGCTCGGCCACGCGCTTTCGCAGACGAGTCATTGGCACACGACGCTCACCCTTGGACCCGGGCGCAGCGGGCGCCGACAGCGCCACGGCAGCCTTGGGCGCAGGCGGCGCGGCTGCGGCGGCAGCCTTGGGCGGCGGCGGCGCGGCGGCGGCGGGCGCCTTGGCGGCTGCGGCTGGCCCTGCGCCTGGCACAACAACCGCCAGAGGCTGGCCAACCTTCACCGTGTCGCCCTTTGCCACGTGGAAGGCCTGCAGCAGGCCGGCCACGGGAGCGCGCACGTCGATGGTGACCTTGTCCGTCTCAATCTGCGCAATCACCTGGTCGGCAGCCACCGCGCTGCCCGGGGCGACCAGCAGCGCTGCGATGGCGCCCTCGCTGATGGAGTCACCCATGGAGGGCACCACCACTGATTGGGGGGGGCCCGAGGAGGCTGGCGCCTGCAGGGCGGCTGTGGCGGCTTTGGCGGGCTTGCCTGCGCTGGCGGCGCCCTCCGTGAATGTGGCCACCAGCTGCCCGACCTTCACGGTCTCGCCCGCGGACACCTGAGCGAGATGTCAGAGGCAGAGGGGCACTCCTGCCCACAGCCCAAGCGTGCCTTGATCTCGTTGATCACTCCCGCGGCGGGCGCGCGCACGTCCATCGTCACCTTGTCCGTCTCGATCTGGGCGATGACCTCGTCGGCAGCCACCGAGTCGCCTGGTGGGCAGCGCTGAGAGCCAGCTGTGGAGTTGGGAGGCACGCAGACGTGCCTGGCTTCTTCAGAATCACGGCGATGGTGCCCTCAGACATGGACTCACCCATGGAGGGGACGGCTATGTCGCTGCGGGTGCCACAGGAGGTGAGTCTGGCGCGTAGAAGCAAATTGACCGGGTCACGTACCTGTAGCTGCGCCCGCGAAGCTGCCATGCTGACGCCGCCCGGGGCCGCGAGCCGGCTGCGAAGGGTTGCGTGGCCAAGGTTTGCAACAGCCTGCGTACGCAGCGTGAGCGGAGGTGGACGCAACGATTTTCGTTAGGGCGGCGCGCACGACTGCGCAACGGTATTCCAGCAAAAGCGCGGCGGGCCTCCGCAGCGCGGCTGCGGCGCCGGCAAGTCGCACCTGGACGGGGAGGCTGCCAGCTGTCGCGCTGTGGGTCGGGGCGAGCCAGGGAGGCGTGGTCTACTCAGTCGGCAGTTGTGGCCGCCTCAGGCCGCCGCCGGACGCACCAGACACGAGCGCTGACCCCGCGCCCACGCGCAGCGTGCACACACGCTCCTGCGACGCCAGAAGCGGCGTCAGGCGCGGCGGGACGGCTGGAGACGGTGCACGACGGCACACACCGCGCTGCCGGCAGCCTCGCGTGGCAGGCGGCGTAGGACCGTGCGCAGGGAGCGCATGGCTGACGCAGCAGCAAGCAGCAGCAGCAGGAGGAGATAGGTAGCACCACCAGCAGCAGACAGCTCCAGCGGAGGCTGCACTTTTTGCGCCCTCGCCTGCCCCGTGGTGCGTGGTGGTGCCTCCTCCCGGAGCGAACCACCCTGCCCTGCGGCCCTGTGGTGACGGGCTGCGTGTGCTTCAATGGCGGGGCTCTTCCTGGGGCTCGGCAGCTGGGCCACGAGCGCTGCGATGGGCTGCGCTGCGGTGCGCCCTGTTTTGCCTCGCAGCCGCTTGCGCGCTCGCTGACACCACAGGCCTCGCAGAGCCTGGGCTTCCAGACCTGCCGCTGCGCGGGCGGTGCCGCGACGGCTGTGAGCACGCGCCTGGGCTACGTGCTGCTGTTCCTGTGCGGCCAGGTTGCGTCCTGGGTGCTGCGCGACTTCGCCAAGCCGCTGCTGCAGAAGCTGCCGTGGGTGGTGCGCTACTACGCGGGCGAGCCCCCGGACAGCTGGTTCGGCGAGCAGGCTGTGCTGCGCGTGAGCCTGGGCAACTTCTTGTTCTTCTCCACTCTCGCAGCCGCGCTCGCGGGCGTGGAGACCAACGCGGATGCACGACACAAGTGCGTGCCCGATGCACGCGCTGCCTTGGGGGCAGCCAACCTCACCTGGGCTGATGCGTGTCGTAGGCACGTGCACAAGGGCAGCTGGGCTCTTAAGACGCTCGCCTGGGCGCTCCTCAACGCCCTCCCCTTCCTGCTGCCCAACGGCGTCATCGCAGCTTACGGTGCGCCACACGGCGGCGCAGCGCAGCCTGGGTGCGCTCAGCTGACCAGACCTCGCCCTAGCTTGGGTGGCCCGCCTGTGCTCGGGGGTCTTCCTGGTGGTTCAGATGGTGATCCTGCTGGACTTTGCGTACGCGTGGAACGAGTCGTGGGTGGCCCGCGAGAGCCGCAGGTGGCTTGCCGCGCTGCTGGGCGCCACGGCTGGGTGCTACGGGGGCGCGCTGGCGCTGACGGGGCTGTCCTACCGCTGGTTCAAGCCTGTGGGCGCGGGCGACTGCAGCCTCAACGTCTTCCTGGTGACGCTGAGCCTGCTGCTGGGCGTGTGCTACAGCGCGGCTGCGCTGCACCCGTCCGTCACGCACGGCTCGCTCCTCTGCAGCGCCTGCATCTTCCTGTACAACGCGTACCTGACGCTGAGCGCGCTGAGCTCGGAGCCCCCGGGCTATGCCTGCAACGGCCACCGAGCGCCGGTGGGCACGGGCGCAGGCACCGCGGGCGCCGCGTCGGGCATGGTCTTCGCGCTGCTCTCGGTGGCGTACAGCGCCGCGCGGGCGGGCTCCTCGGGTGCGTTCACGCTGCGCCAGGAGGGCGACAGCGACAGCGAAGGCGACGACGGCGAGGCGCAGGGCGCCGCCGCCGCGCGCGGCCACGAGTACCAGGCGCCCCTGCTGGACGCGGCTGCGGGCGACGAGTGCGGCGCGAGCGATGAGGAGGATCGGCCGCGCACAGCCGCGCTGAAGAGGCGGAGGGCGGTTCGCCCAGTCGCCTACAACTACTCCTTCTTCCACGCAATCTTTGCTCTCGCCAGCTGCTACACCGCCATGCTGCTCACCGACTGGGGGTCGGGGCAGGGGAGCACCAAGGACCAGATCGGCGTGGGCTGGGCCTCTGTTTGGGTCAAGGTGGTCAGCTCCTGGCTCACCGCCGCGCTCTACGCCTGGAGCCTCGCAGCGCCGCTCATCTTCCCGGAGCGGGCATTCGAGTGACGCACGCACGCACGCACGCACGCACTGTGGATATCTGCTGTCTCTGCTGCACAAAAAATGTAAGCATGGAAAAACGCTACGTCGCAACACGGCACTACTCACCGCTCTCCGCCGAGCCTGTGTCGCCGAGCCTGTCCTCCGAATCCTCCACTCACGCCTGGCCAAATCAGCAGACTGCGAGACTCCTCGCTTGCGGCGGCGTCAGGCTGGGCGCTGGATGTCCTTCTGCCTGCTGGAGCTGGACGCCGACGAGGTTGGCGAGTGCGCTCTGGAGGCGCCGCTGCACGTGAGGGTGCGTTGAGGCGTGGCCTTGCTAGCTGGACTGGCTCACGCCCTCCGCAGTGGCTCTTCCGCGTGCCCGAGGCTGTTGCTGGCGGCGTGTGGACGGTGAGCTACATGGTGGACGTCGCTCACCACGCACACGAGGTGGTGCTGGGCCAGACGGACGCCGCCGAGTGCGCCGCAGGAGAGCAATGCCGCGCAGCCTTCTCCTGCGCCAGGCTGGAGCTGGCTCACCTGGCGCCCAGCTGGCTGAACAACGTGGGGATGCTGATGTTGCGGCTGCGCGACGCAGAGGGCGGCGAGCGCGCGTGCGTCTCCCTCGTCGCACAGGTGGCCAGCACCCCTGCGGGCTTCACCCGGCGCCTCGTGCGCCCGCCGCTGGACACGACCTAGACTAGACGCAAGCCTCGCTCGTGGTGTTGATTTAGTTGAGTGGGAGTGAGGTTGCGTCCTTTGCTCCTTCGAGTTCTCTCTCTCACAAGCTCACAGCTCCTGCTGGCGCGGCGCCTCCTGCGCGCCCGCAGCAAAGTCCGGCGTGGACGCCAGGTCCGCCACCAGGCGCGTATAGACGGCGATGCCCTCCTGGAACGCCTCCGTGGACAGAAACTCGTCGTGCTCGTGCAACAGCTTGGGCGTGCGCCGCATGGGGCTGAAGCCCAGGCTGGGGATGCCCTTGACCCGAAGGTAGCTGGCGTCCGTGGCGGCGGGGAAGATCTGCGGCTGCGTGCGCAAGCCCTGGGCGTGGAGGGAGCGCGTAAACACGCCCCACCAGGGGTTCACGCGCTCGTCCGTGCTCGTCACGGCGGGCCGCCCGTCGCTCTGCAGGCGCTTGGACTGCTGCACCCAGTGCACGCTCAGGTTGGATGCTGGCGGCGCCCAATAGCCCAGCATGGCGCTCTCCAGCTGCGCCATCTCGGCGGCTGACATTGGCGGCACGCGCATGTCAAAGCCAGCTTCAGCGCTGGCGGGCTGCATGTTCATCACAAACTGCGCGTCGGCGAAGGGGGCCGAGGGCACGGTGGGCACACCGGCACGTAGGTACACCACGTTCAGCGAGGGGACTGATCCCAGCGCAGCCTCGCCACGCTTCACCTTGTCGTACTGCTGCTTGCGGAAGGCGTACATGCGCGTAATGGCCGCCTGCAGGTTCTCCGTCGCGCCGCCGTCGTACAGCTTGCTCCCGTGCCCCGGCTCGCCGCTCGCCTTGACCACGAACCACCAAGGGCAACGCTCCGCGTAGAAGACGGGGAACACGTCCTCAGGGGTGGCCCACCCCTCGTCCAGCTCCAGGCCCACGTTCAGTTGCTTGAAGCGGTCGCTCTCCACAAACGCACCCATGCCGTGCTCACCGCCAACCTCCTCGTCGGGCACGAACGTCACCGCGATGGTGCGCAGCGGCGTGAAGCCCTGCACGCCGCGTCAGAGAGGCACACAGGAAGGAGCGATAAGCGTGCACACGCCTGGGCCTTGAGCGCCCGCAACGCCTCCAGGTACTGCATCCCCACGCACTTCATGTCCTGGCTGCCGCGCGCGTAGATGCGGCCGGACTTGTCCAGGTCGGCGGCGAAGGGCTCGTGGCTATGCGGAGGGGCTTAGGACGCGGGACAGAGTGAAGGGGAACAACTGCGAGCGCCTCTCGCCTCGCGCTCTCAGCCGCTCCGCAGGCGCGCCGCACCTCCAGAAGGAAGCTTCGGCCGGCACCACGTCGGTGTGTGAGTTGAGCATAATGCTGGGCAGCTCCGGCGCACTTCCTTGCCAAGTGAGCAGCACCAGCGGCTTGTGCTGCGCATAGCGGATTGTTTCAACCTCCAGCCCAATCTCCCGTCCCTGCGCCTCCAAGAACAAGGCCGCGGCCGTGTAATCCGGACTGGGCTGCTCGGTGCGGATGCGCAGGTACTCGCGGAAACGTGCCACTGCCGCAGCGTCTGGCTTACACGCAGCGCTGGCGACGCTCAGCGCCACGACCGCCAGCCGCGCGAGGCGGGCCATGGCGGGTGAACAGAGAGGCGACGGTGACGAGAGAGTGAGAAGAAACGAAGAATCAGAAGAAGCCGACGATCGCCGAGCGCCGATCATCCGTCGCCAAAGATGGTAGTAACATAACAAGACACTCGTGAGTAGCTCAGGCTGAATAAGGGCCAAACGCAGCAAGACGGGGGCGGATAGTCAAGGCAGTGCCCACAAGCAACAAAGGAACATGAATGTAACACCGACGCTGTGGGACTACAGTGACGAGTGTGCGGGCCTACCGGCCCCTGGCGAGCTGCAGATTTGGACACTCGTGCGTAGCTCACGGTGCCATCCAGGAGACTCTCGTCCAGAGTGAGAACTTCAGAAGTTCGTCGTGTCTCCACGCGTCACGGGTTCACGCTCGCGCAGCACCGCCAGCATGCTCTCCGCGTACCGGTGGCGCAGCACCAGCTCCTCCTGCTCCTGGGGCCCGTCTAGCGCCACGCCGTGGATCTGCAAGAGCCCCGTGAATGCCCTTGCGCCGCCAGCACGGGTGGTCCCCAAAAGTATGTCACGTACGGTTGCCCCTTCGAAGCACGCGTCCAGCGTCTCTCCGCGGCGCTCATCCGCGAGCATTGACGCTGCCAGGGC
>Ga0208951_1000370_pt1 | contig 20795 bp, 6 predicted proteins | sample GreLakmeMI27MSRF_FD_187702 | JGI IMG/M metagenome (GOLD analysis project Ga0208951, IMG submission 187702) | Freshwater lentic microbial communities from great Laurentian Lakes, MI, USA - Great Lakes metaG MI27MSRF (SPAdes) | ecosystem: Environmental > Aquatic > Freshwater > Lake | place: Great...
TGAGCGCAGCGCGCCGCCGCCCGCCATGTCGTCGCCGTGCCAAATGTCTCGGCGGTTGCTGCTCAGCTCAAAGTAGGCGTTCACGTGCACGGGCAGCCCCGTGTGCACGGGAAGGGGCAGAAAGCAGAAGGCGCGGCCGGCTGAATGAGGGAGCGGCGGGCCGCCTACGCGCGCCGCTACCGATGCCCAGGGGACCAGTCGCATGCCGAGCTTCCGTCCAGCCTCTGCGACAGCCCAGGATCGCCCGCCGCCCAGCGCCTGACTGAAGAGGTAGGTGGCGGTGGTGCTAGGCAGGTCAGGCAGCGAGGAGGCGAGGGAGAGCGTGGCGCTGTAGCAGCTGCGGCCCTCCCTCGCGCCGCCACTGGCGGCCGCGGCCGCGAGGCGCGAGAAGGCTGCGCGCTCACTGCGCTGCGCCTGCACGGTGGCGCAGAAGAGCAGCTGCGGTTCGGGTGCCCCCGTGGGCCACTCCAGCACCTCCACGCGCTCCACGCTCTTCAGGAAGAGCAGGCACTCCACCGCCTCGCCCGCAAAGGCGTGCAGCAGGGCGCGCATGCTGGCCGCGCTGTGCGCCTGCGAGGAGAGGCGGGACGTGGCCGCCTGCGCCTCTGTTCGCAGCGGCAACCGGAACAAGGTCCCTCCAAACGCCGCGCGAGACGCCACGTCACACCCAAAAGCGGCGTACGGCGCGTACTGGTCCGGGTGGCCCGCAGCCACGGCGTGCGCGACAAAGTCCAGGCGCAGGCCGGGACTGGCGGCGGTGATGCCTGGCAAATAGGCGCAGTGAGGGTCAAACAGCGTCACCTTGCTGCCGCTCACGAAGCTGGGCAGGTCGGTCAGGTGATACACCGCGTTGAACCCGATGCTGCGAGGAGCGGGAGGAGCGCGTGAGTGCGTCAACAGTGCGTGAACAAAGGCTGCTCGCACCCGAAGCGCCCAGTCTTGCCCACTTGCTCACGCTTGACGCTGTCCCCGATGCGGCTGATGCTGGTGAAGTCAGCTTCCGTGAAGGTTGCGTCGTTGAAGGCGAGCAGCGAAGTTCCCTGAGCGCCGCGCCACGCGTCAGCACGCTGCGAACGCGGCCCGACTGTTCTGTCTACCCTCGGTGCGCGAGTGTTGGTCCCACCTGGAAGCCGGCGGCCTCGGCAAAGGCGAGGCTGCTGCGAGGATGAGTCCGCGTGTCCAGACACAACTTCACGCAGCGCGCTCCGGCGTCGTCCGCGTTCTGGATGAGCTCGCGAAGCACGCTCGTGCCCTCCGGGTAGTTGCGCAGGATCTCCTGGAGGCGCACGCAGAGGTCAACCCGCTGCCCAAACGACTCGGCGTGCTGCTCCATGCTGCTGCTCAAGCGGCGCAGACTCTTTGCAACATCTCTGCGCGGGCCCTGTGCACCCACAGTGCGGAGGCGGAGAGATAGGAAACCAAAGAAGTAAGAAGAGCGCTGTGGCGCCGCACCACCAAACTGTCACACACAGCACACCTTCGACTCCTCGTGCTCGCCACCCGTCCGTACCCGCAACGCCTGGCGACGCGTATCTTGTCTCCGCAAGGCCGCCATGGGCGCCTGGCTGCTGCGCTTGTGGCTATGCATGGCTCTGGCGGTCAGCGCGTCGCCCTCACCAAGCTTTCAGACCGTGTCCGTCTCTGTACGCGATACAGCGCCAGTGCAGACTCTAGACGCGCTATACCAAGGCTACAACATCGACAGCGGCAGCCTGTACCACAACATCGACCTGGGCGACGCAGTCTTACAGCAATTGGTCCGTAACCTGGCTCCCGCGCAGCTGCGCATCGGTGGCAGCGCCAGCGACAGCGTTTGGTATGTGCCGGACGGCGCTGCTGGCGCGGGGCCGACACCGGACCCCCTCTCGCCCAACTATGCTCCTCTGTCTACCAGCAGCGCCAGCGGGTTTGTGCCAGAAGTGACGGTGGTGAGTGCCGAGTCGTGGCGCGAAATCTGCGGCTTCGCTGCCTCCACGGGCACCTCTCTGCTCTGGGACGTCAACGCGGTGGACTTCAGAACGGCCGGCGGGGCCTGGAGCCCGAGTAACGTCTCCGCGCTGCTCGCGCTGACCGCCGCCGAGAAGCTGAGCGTCGCGGGCTGGGAGCTGGGCAACGAGCCAGACCTGTGGCAAAAGCACTTCGGTCTCACTGTGAGCGGGTCGCAACTGGCTGCTGATCTTCGCCAACTGCTGTCTTCGCTGTCAAGCGCTGGGCTCTCAACTGCCGTGTATGGGCCTTCTCTGGCTACCTTCAATGAAGCCACGGTGCAAGCGTACCTGCAAGCCTGGATGGCGTCCGGCGGCGGTCAGCTGGGGTTCACAGCGCACGCCTACCCGCTTGGGCCTCCCACGTATCCGCTGAACAGCAGTCTGACGCCAACGAGCGCAAATGCAAGCTGCTCGAGTAGCAATTACTTCAACCGCACGCGCGTGAACAACCTGTCCTGGTACCTGGGAAATTTCAGCGCCGCCGTGGCGCAGTTTGGCGACCCTGCATCAACCCGTTTCATTCTGGAGGAAACTGCCAGCAACAGCCTGGGTGGCTGCGTGGGCTTCAGCGACAGATTCATCAGCGGCTTCTACTTCCAAAACATCCTGGGAATCGTCGCGGAGGCTGGCTGGCAGCAGATCAACCGCCAAGACCTGGCCGGAATGTCATTCACCAGCTCTGGCTCGCAGTACACGTTGTTCGGTCCGCCTGGGTGGACCAACGGCACCGGTTTGACGCCTCCGCATGCGGACTATTTCACCGCCCTTTTGTGGCGCAGACTGATGGGCAAGGTTGTGCTCTCCAGCACTTTGTCAGGCGACTCGTCCTCTCTCTTTACCGCCCACGTGTGGTGCTCCGCCGCCGGCGCGCCGGGCGCGGTAACTCTGGCGTACACCAACGCGTATGAAGTGCCCGTGAGTATCACCCTGGGTGGAGAGAGCGGCGCCTATGCGCTGACGCCACGCAGCGAGTTCTTCCTGAGTGGAGATGAGCTGACAGACTACCCGATTTACCTCAATGCTGAACAGGGGGCGAGCAAGGCGGAGAGGGACGCTGCGCGGCTGCGCGTCAACAGGGACGGCTCGCTGCCGCGCGGCCTCGTGACGCCTGAGGGGCGCCTGGTGAGCGACGCAACTGGTCTGGTCGTGCCTGCGCTGTCGTACGGCTACGTGGTGCTGCATGCGGCGGGCGTGGCTGTCTGCCCTGCCGCCGCCGCCGCGCCCGACACAACGAAGGCGTTTGCAATGGGCAGCCGGCTGAGCGGCACCGTTGTTGCGGTTGGGATAGTCGCCGCCGTTACGCTCGCCCTAGTAGCGCGCCACCTGGGAGTCGGCATGCGAGACGATGCCGGTGCGGCGCGCGGCTCCCTCTCTCGCAACAACAACAACAAGCAATCGTACGGCACCCTCCTGTGACCCGCCCGCTTTACACCACCCGACACCTGAACGCGGTTCTCTACGCCTCATCATCCTCCACATCCCAGAGATCCTTCAGTGTGCGGTACGGACCCGCAGGGCTCAGGAACACGCCCCCGTGCACCATGCGCTCCTGGGGCTTGAGCTCGCTCAGCGCCGCCTGGTCTTCGGCGGACAGCTGCCAGCCCTCCATGGCAGCATTCCCCAAAATGCGGCCTGCGCTGACGCTCTTGGGCAGCACGCTGCTGTTTGGGCGCGTCTGCAGGGCCCACTTGATGAGCACTTGGCCGGTGTTTTTGCCGCTGCGCGCGGTGACGTCGCGCACGACGGGGTCCTCCATCAGCGGCGGCCCAGAGCGCGTGAAGATGCTCGCGCTGTCCGGAGACCCCAGCGGACTGAACGCCGTGTAGTGGATGCCGCTGCTCTCGCAGAACTGCACCAGCTTGGTGTTGCAAAACCGGGGGCTGCACTCCGCCTGGCAGACTGCGATGGGGATGCGCGCGTAGCTCTGGATCTCCCGCATTTTGGCCACGCTGAAGTTCGAGAGGCCCAGGTGGCGGACGAGGCCCTGATCGACCAGCGCCTCCATCGCCTGCCACGTCTCTTTGGTGGACGGCGACAGCACGTCGCCCCGGCTGCCCGTGATTGGCCAGTGGATCATCCACAGGTCCAGGTACTCCAGCTGCAGCAGCTTGAGGCACTTGCGCACGGCGGGCTCCACCCGGGCGGCAGCGTGGTCGCTGTTCCAGAGCTTGCTGGTGATGAACACGTCCTCGCGGCGCACATCCCACTCCGTGAACACCTCCGCGAGGGCGGAGCCAACCTCGCCCTCGTTCTCGTAGATAGCGGCGCAGTCGATGTGGCGGTAGCCCGCCTGGGTGAGGGCGTACAACACCGCGTCGTGCACTTCTCCAGGCTTGCTCTTCCAGGTGCCCAGCCCTAGCTGCGGGATGGTGGCCCCGGAGCACAGCTTGGCCACCAGCGGCACGGGCGGCGCGGCGCTGCGCTTGAGCGGCGCAGCCTTGAGGGGCCCCGCCGCAGCACGGTGCTCCTCGCTTTCAGCCTGCTTCTTGGCGGCGCGCACCAGCGGCCCCCCGGTGAAGTCCAGCGACACGATGCGCCCCTGCGCGCCCTCGGGGGCGGTCCACACCGGGCGCGGCTTCCACGCCTCCCAATCCTGTGACCAGCCTTTCGCCGCCTGCTCTGGGCTGGGCGGATAGCCGCCGCTCGCCAGCAGCGCCTCGTGCTCGCGCCAGTGCACGGACCAATCCTGGGTCCACCCCTTGGCCGCCTGCTGCTCTGTGGGAGGGTTGGGGGGAAGCCCCCTGCGATAGGGTCAGGCAGTCTGACAGGCTGACAAAGGTGCGGCGTCTGACAGGCAGTCTGACAAGGGTGCGGAGGGGCACGCCGCAGCTGCGCTTCGCGCGCGCACCTGAGCACCTCGGGCAGCTCGGTGCTCATGGCTGCGGCTGCGGTGGATTGAGCAGCGGGCGCGGTCGAGGTGTGGGGTTGCAGCAGTCGCGTCGCAGTCGCCGTCGCAGTCGCGCCTCGGTCCGTCTCGAGGCAGCCAGCCGTCGCATCAGCCGGCCATTTGGCTCGCGCTCTGCATCCCCATGATGGCGCCGACGGTGGTCGTCTCCGCCGCCTACGGCACGCTCGGCGACGTGGCCCCGTTGCTGGGCCTGACACAGAAGCTTCTGGCCCGGGGTGTGCCCACGACGCTGGTCATCGACGCCTACTTCCTCGCCCGCGCGCAGCCGCTGCGCGAGGCCGGCGCGCGCGTGCTGACCCTGGGCAGTGCGGCCGAGTACGAACAGCTGCTGGGTGACGCGAAGAAGCGCTGGTCCAAACCGCAGAGCACCGTGCACTTCTGGCTGGCGCGCCTGGAGGAGCACTACCGGCTGCTGGAAAGCCTGGCCGCGGAGGCGCCCGGGCGGGTGGCGTTCGTGGGCCACGCTCTGGATCTCCCTGTGCGTCTGATTGAGGAGAAGCTGCGCCTCCCCTGCGCCACCGTGCTCCTCCAGCCCTGGATGCTGCGCTCCAAGGAGCAGCCGTGCCAGTTCGCGGGCATGCGCGTGCGGGCGTGGTATCCGAAAGGACTGAAGGCGTTCTGCTACAAGGTGCAGGACTTCCTCATCGACTATGCCTACACGCCCCAGCTCAACGCCTTCCGCGCCCAGCTGCACCTTCCGCCCGTCATTCGCGTCTATCATAAGTGGTTCCTGGCTGAGGGGATGGTGTTGGGTCTGTGGCCGGATTGGTTTGCAAAGGCATCCGACTTCCCCCAGCGCGTGCGCATCTGCGACTTCCCATTTACCGACGGCGCGGCGGGAGGATTCGTGTCCGAGGGCGCAGAGGCGCTGAAGCAGCTCGCTCCGGAGCTGCGGCGCTTCCTGGTTGAGGCTGACGGCACTCCCGTCTATGCCTTCACGCTCGGCTCCGCGCCGCCGCCATACGCGCCCGCCTTCTTCGCCGCTGCCGTGGCGGCCTGCGAGCGCCTGGGCGCGCGCTGCGTGCTGCTCACCGCCTCCGCGGCACTGCTGCCGCAGCCGCTGCCAGCCAGCGCGCACCACGCCGCCTACGCCCCCTTTTCCAGCCTCATGCAGCACGTGGCCGCCTTCGTCTACAACGGCGGCTTCGGAGGGCTGTCTCAGGCGCTGCGGGCGGGCGTGCCGCAGCTGGTGGTTCCCGGGCGGTTCGACCAGCCCCACAACGCCTCAGAGGTGGAGAAACTGGGCGTCGGCCTGCGCCTGGACATGCAGGCGCTGACGGCGCGCAGCATGGCGGCGGCGCTACGGAAGCTCCGTGAGGCGGCGGTGAAGGCGCGCTGCGCGGAGGTGGCTGCTCGCTGCGCCCAGGGCAGCGACGGGCTCGACTATGCGGCGCTCAACGTGGTTGAGTTCGCCACGCGACGCTGCGCCGCCGCTGAGGCGCCCGCGGAGGAGGCCACTACGGCGTAGAGGCCGTAAGAGAGCGGCGGCACCCACCGGTCGTACAGTTGCGGAGGTGTCGGGCTTTCATCTTCGACAACGCTGCTGGCCTGGCGCCTGCGCCCCGGCTGACGGCCAAGGAGAAGGGCAAGGCTCCAGTTTGTCATCGCGCCCACGCCAGCAGCGTTGTTGAGTTATGTAAGAGTTATCGTGGCTAAGCACCGCCGCAGGTCGTACAATTCGAACATTCTTCTTCGTTTCGTCCCCACACACTCAACAGCCCTGTGGGGCTCCCTGTGTAGGCCCATTGTGCGCACGCACGCGAGCGTCGGGAGGCGCCAGGAGGCTGGGCGTGAGGTCGTGCTGACCGCACCGCCCGTGCGCCGTCGCCATGGCGGGCTTAGATGGCCGTCACTTCTGGGTGATCAGCCAGCTGGCCGACGCGTTCGAGATGAAGGAGCAGTCAGTCAGCAACGCCCTCACGTGCGTGCAGCAGCAGCACGCGCGCCCGAGGGTTTGTTGACCAGCGCGGATGGGCTCCACGCGCCGCCGGGGGCCGCTCGCACGCCAGTTCCGGGTGCAAGCCGCCGAGTGAGCGCGTATGCCTCGCCCGGCGCCGCCTGGCAGTCGCCCGCGTGCTTGCTGGCACGAGTGTCTCGACAGCCTGACGTGTGCTGCACCCACCTGCGTCGCAGCCTGAACTACAAGGAGGTCCTGGAGGAGTTCTGGGCGCCCACGGGTCCGCACAAGCTGGTGTTTTTCCACCAGGTGCGCAGGGGGCCGCACAGCCAGGCCTGTGGCTGAGCAGTAGACTGATAGGGTTGACGCGCTGCTTGACAACCGGCCCCCGCCTCGCCGCGCGGCAGCAACGCGACAGGGTGCTGCCCAGCGGCGAGACTGTGCTGGACGGACCGCCCGAGTTGTTCCTGACCACGGGCGAGGCGCGTGGCGCTGCGCTGCGCTCTTGCACGACAACCGGCGAGGTTGCCCAGGGCTGACCAAGTCTACCGTGCGCCCCGCAGGAGGTGCCGCTGCGCGGCAAGGCTGTTTACTTCATCCGCATCTCCTCCAAGACTGTGACCGACAAAACAGTCGAACAGGCACGTGTGCGCGCCGACGCCCCCGACTTGCACTCACATCCGCCCTCTGCGCAGGACGTGGCCGTAGGCGAGCTGCAGGGCAGCGCCCTGGACTCGTTCCGCACGCTGGTGAGCGACCTGTATCTGCCGCTGCTGCGAGAGCAGGAGGGCGGCTGGGGCAAAGCTTCAGAGGAGCTGTCCGGTGAGTTCATGAGCGGCGCGGTGCGCCTGGTGACGGTGCTGGGCGAGGCTGCGCAGAGCTTGCAGGGCGGCGTGGAGCTGCGCAAGCCGGACCGACGCTACGCCGCCGACGGCGTCGAGCCCAGCCCTGAGGCGCTAGCCAAGCTGGCCGCCAACGCGGATGCTGTGCAGCACTTTGACGCCGTGCTGCAGGACTGGGCCGCGCAGAGCGGGCGGCTGATGGAGGACAGCGACGGCGCGCGGCGCGAGGCTGACGAAGCCGGCCCCGGCAGCGAGCTGTCCTTCTGGCGCGACCGCATGGCCAAGCTCAACAGCGTGCTGGAGCAGCTCAAGGCGCGCGAGGCGCGACTGGTGCTGGAGACGTGCGCAGCCGCGCACACGCCCGGGCTCGCAACCTGGCGCGCAGTGGAGGGACACCTCACTGAGGCTGTTTCCGAAGCCAAGGACAACGTGAAGTACCTCACCACCCTGGAGAAGTCCTTCGAGCCCCTCTACACGGGCACCCCGGCCAGCATCCTGGAGAACCTGCCCGCGATGCTGAACAACATCAAGATGCTGCACGCCATCGCGCGCTACTACAGCACGCCGGCGCGCATGACGGTGCTGTTCAGCAAGATCACGTCGCAGATGATCACCAATTGCCGCGCATTCATCCTCGCCCCTGGCAAGCTGTACGACCAGGACAAGCTGCTGCTGCTAACCAACCTGGCGCTGCCGCTGCAGCTCAACGAGGCGTACCAGGAGCAGTACCGCGCCATCCGGGAGCGACTGGGGGAGACGCCCGATGCCAAGCCCTGGGCCTTCAACGAGCACAAGATCTTTGTGCGCTTCGACCTCTTCGCCAAGCGCTGCAGCAAGCTGAGCGACCTGTTCAGCACCATCCACCAGTTTGCGGTGCTGGCGCAGCAGACGCACATTGACGGGCTGGAGGAGATTATAAAGTCCTTCTTCCTCATCGTGGACGACTTCAAGCGCCGCCCCTACGACCTGCTGGACTACCAGAAGAGCAGCTTCGACCGCGACCTGCTCGAGTTCAACGTCAGCGTCAACGAGATGGAGGGGGCGCTGCAGGCCTTCATCAACGCCAGCTTCGACAACATGCAGAGCACGGAGCACGCGCTGGGCCTGCTGCGCCAGCTGCGCGCGGTGCTGCAGCGTGACGCGCTGCGCGCGGACCTGGACGAGAAGTACGTGGTGATCTTCCAGAACTACGGCCTGGACCTCGATGCGGTGCAGAAGACGTACGAGAAGAACAAGCACGCCCCCCCGCTGGCGCGCAACGCGCCACCGGTGGCTGGCAACATCGCCTGGTCGCGCCAGCTGCTGCGGCGCATTGAGGAGCCGATGCGCAAGTTTGCAGCCAACAGCGCAATCACAGCCACCAAGGAGTTCAAGCGCTGCGTCAAGACGTACAACCGCGTCGCCGCGGCGCTGGTGGAGTTCGAGGCGCTGTGGCACCGCGCGTGGGTCAAGTCTGTGGATGGGGCGCGACAGGGCCTCTCCGCCACGCTGCTGGTGCGCCACCCCGAAACCGGCGCGCTGCTGGTCAACTTCGACCGCGACGTGGCGCAGCTGCTGCGCGAGACGCGCTGCCTGCTGGCCATGGGCATCGAGGTGCCCGAGGCTGCGCGCATGGTGCTGCTGCAGGAGGACAAGTTCAAGCGCGTGCACGGCCAGCTGGCGCACATCATCAAGGAGTACAACCGCATCATGGACGGCGTGCTGCCCGTGGCGCGGCCGCTGCTGCGGCCACAGCTGGAGGACCTGGACCGGCGCCTGTCTGCGGGGCTGACCACCCTAACGTGGACCTCCCTCAACATCGACGCGTACATGACGCGCATCTACGCGGGCCTGGCGCAGCTGGAGGAGCTGGTGCGCAAGATCAACGACGTGATTGACAACCGCATCGAGTTCAACCTGCGTGCCATCTCAGCCGCCCGCCTGGTGGACCTGCCCCACGACAAGTCCTTCACCTTCGACGACTTCGTGGCGCACCAGAGCAGCTTCATCAAGGCGCGCACCGCGGAGCTGGTGGTGCGCAACCAGGAGGTGCAGCGCGCAGTGCACGACCTGCTGGAGATAGTGCTCAAGTTTCCGCGCGACAACCTGGACGTCGTGCTGAGCGACGCAGACTCGGGCGCATTCACGCGCCACTACAGCCGGCTGACGTACATGGCCATCCGCGCAGCCATCCGAGCCTCCCTGGCCACCATGAAGAGCCGCCTCACGCGCCGCTCCGCCGGCGCCGCGGCGCTGCACGTGCGCCCTCTGTTCGACGTGGAGCTGGAGCTGGCGGTGCCTAGCGTGTCTCAGAAGCCGAGCCTGGAGGAGATCCAGGGGGCTGTGAACGCCACAGCCAAGCGCGTGCTGCGCGCCTCACTGGAGTTGCCGCTGTGGGCCAACGACTCTGGCGGGGCGAGCGACGCGGCCCCGGCGGCGCCGGAGGAGCACGGGGAGCACCATGGGGAGCACCACCCAGAGCACCTGAAGTCGCCGCAGTGGAAGCTGGTGCGGGCGCACTTCGCTGGCGGCGGCACCTTCTACGACTTCATCGCGCGCGACCACGAGATCGTCAAGGCGGTCTTCATGCTCGCCGGGTGCGTGGAGGGCACCAAGCTGGCCGTGCTGGACTTTGTGGCCACCTTCTCGCGCTTCGACTTTCTCTGGAAGATGGACCTGGCGGCCGAGTACGCAGCTTTTGTGCGCACCCAGCCCACCGTGGACGCCTTCGAGGCTGAGCTGCGCAAGTACATGGTGCTGGAGGTTGAGGTTGGCGCCCTGACAGCCACCCACACCGTGGGCGCGCTGCGCCTGCACACCGGCCCGCTGCGCGCCTCCCTCAAAGCTGAGGCGGCGGCCTGGAAGACAGCCTTCGCCAAGAACCTGCACTCCCAGGCGCTAGAGGACCTGCGCGCCATGCACGACTACATGCGCGAGAACACGCTTAAGCTGGGGCGCCGCATCGAGGACCTGGAGGATGTGCGCGGCGTGATGGACGTCCAGCGCGAGCTTCGCGACCGAGAGGCTGAGATTGACACCCTGATGACGCCCATTGAGGAGATCTACGCGCTGCTCACCCGCTACGAGGTGCGCGTGCCCCGCGAGGAGACGGACCAGCTTGCAGACCTGCGGCCACACTGGCGCAAGCTGCACAAGCTCTCGGACGGCGTCTCCGACAAGCTCGCCAGCCTGCAGGAGGGCTTCAAGTGCGACCTGGTGCGCGAGGTGAAGACGTTCGTTGCGGACGCCGCAGCCTTTCGCGACGACTGGGAGACCACCGGCCCCATGGTGCACGGGCTGGACCCCATTGACGCCGCCGACCGCCTCAAGAAGTTCCAGCAGCTCTTCGAGCTGCGCAAGCGCAAGTGGGACAACTTCAGCACGGGGGAAAGCCTGTTCGGCATGCCCGTCACCAGCTACCCGGAGCTAGAGAAGACTGAGCGCGAGATTGTGCTGCTGGACCGACTCTACGCCCTCCACCTGTCGGTGCTGTCTGCCTGTCAGGGCTTCGCGGAGGTGCACTGGAACGAACTAGGCGGCGCTCTGGACGGCATGACGGAGCAGATGAACGCCTTCTCGGCGCAGGTGAAGAAGATGCCAAAGTCGCTGCGTGAGTGGCCAGCCTTCATCGACTGCAAGAAGCGCATCGACGACTTCCTCGCCCTCGTGCCCCTCCTCCAGGCGCTGCTGGCTAAGGCGATGCGCCCCCGCCACTGGGAGCAGCTGCAGACCATCACCGGCAAGACGCTGGACCTGCGCGAGGACGTCTTCCTGCTGGGCCACATGTTCGAGGCTGACCTGCTGAGCCACATGGAAGACGTGGAGGACCTCACCATCAGCGCCGTCAAGGAAGAGCAGATCGAGACCAAGCTGGCAATCATATCCTCCGACTGGTCATCCCAGGTCTTCACCCTGACCAACTACAAGGCGCGCGGCACTGTGCTGCTGGAGGCGGGGCCCACCATGGACCTGGTTGAGAAGCTGGAGGACAGCCAGATGACGCTGGCCAGCATCAACACCAACCGCTACAGCGCCTTCTGCAAGGAGGAGGTTGGCAAGTGGATCACCAAGCTCTCCGTCGTCTCCGAGGTGATTGAGTCCTGGCTGGTGGTCCAGAACATGTGGGTCTTCATGGAGGCGGTGTTTAGCGGCGGCGACATCGTCAAGCAGCTGCCCACGGAGGCAAAGCGCTTCGCCAACATCGACAAGAACTTCATGAAGGTTGTCACCACGGCTGGCGAGATCCAGAACGTGGTAGGCACCTGCCACGGCAACGACGTGATCAAGGGCCTGCTGCCCCACCTCACGGAGCAGCTGGAGCTGTGCCAGAAGAGCCTCACAGCCTTCCTGGACACCAAGCGCGCCGAGTTCCCCCGCTTCTACTTCGTCTCCGACCCCACGCTGCTGGAGATCCTCTCCCTAGGCTCCGACCCCGCGGCCGTGCAGGTCCACTTCCAGTCAGGCCTTTTCGACAGCATGACCTCCGTCACCTTCGACAAGGCTGACAAGACCAAGATGCTGGCCATGCACAGCGGCAGCGGCGAGACGGTCAAGTTTGTGAAGCTGGGTGCCGACAAGGCAACCATGGTGGACAACCCCGTGATGGCGCAGGGCAACATCGAGGCCTGGCTGCAGGCGCTGGTGAACGGCATGCAGCTGGCGGTGAAGACGAACATCAAGCGCGCGCCCGCCAACTTTCTGGAGCAGGAGCTGGAGGCGTTCATCTTCAGCAACCCCGCGCAGGTGTCCCTCCTGGGCATCCAGTTCGCCTGGACGGCGGATGTGCAGGGCGGGCTAACGGCTGCGCGCACGGACAAGAACGTGATGACCAAGGCTCTGAAGAGCGCCGACACGATGCTGCGTGACCTCATCACAATCACCACCAAGGCGACCCTCAACAAGAACGAGCGCACCAACGTGGAGACGTGCATCACTGTGCACGTGCACCAGCGCGACACGACGGACGACCTGGTGAAGAAGCGCGTCAAGGACCCCACTGACTTTGAGTGGCTCAAGCAGGCGCGCTTCTACTGGCGCGCGGAGCAGGACACGGTGATCATCTCCATTTGCGACATCGACTTTGAGTACAGCTATGAGTACCTGGGCGTCAAGGAGCGGCTGGTCATCACCCCACTCACTGACATCTGCTACGTCACCCTCAGTCAGGCACTGGGTATGTACCTGGGCGGCGCGCCCGCCGGCCCCGCCGGCACCGGCAAGACGGAGACGACCAAGGACCTGGGGAGCACTCTGGGCAAGTATGTGGTTGTGTTCAACTGCAGTGACCAGATGGACTACAAGGGCATGGGCAAGGTGTTCCGTGGCCTGGCACAGTCGGGCCTCTGGGGCTGCTTCGACGAGTTCAACCGCATCAACCTGGACGTGTTGTCCGTGTGCGCCCAACAGGTGTTCTGCGTGCTGAGCGCCATTCGGGAGCGCAAGAGCAGCTTCGTCTACACCGACGGCTCCCTGGTCACCCTGGACCCCCGCGTCGGCTTTTTCATCACCATGAATCCCGGCTACGCGGGGCGGCAGGAGCTGCCGGAGAACCTCAAGTCGCTGTTTCGGGGTGTCACCATGATGGTGCCTAACCGACAGATCATCATGAAGGTCAAGCTCGCAGCCTGCGGCTTCCAGGAGAACGACCTGCTCAGCAAGAAGTTCGCGGTGCTGTACGCGCTGTGCGAGCAGCAGCTGAGCAAGCAGGCGCACTACGACTTTGGTCTGCGCAACATTTTGTCAGTGCTGCGCACCATGGGCTCCTCCAAGCGCGCCAACCCGGAGAAGAGCGAGATCTACCTGGTGATGCGCACGCTGCGCGACATGAACATGTCCAAGTTTGTGGCTGAGGTGCGCGCGAGGCAGCGCAGCCGCACTCCCGTAGCTGCTCACTCACGCGCCTTGCGCCCCCGCAGGATGTACCGCTCTTCCTCTCCCTCATCGACGACCTGTTCCCCGGCATCAAGGCGGACAAGGCGAGCTTCGCGGAGGTTGAAGCGGCCGTGCAGCGCCAGGTGAAGGAGCGCGGCCTGCAGCTACACCCCTCCTGGCTGGCCAAGTGCGTGCAGCTGTACGAGACCTACCAGGTGCGCCACGGCATCATGCTGGTGGGGCCAACCGGCTCGGGCAAGAGCACCATCATGGAGGTGCTAGCGGCTGCGCTCACCGAGCTCGGCCAGAAGCACGTCATCTGGCGCATGAACCCAAAGGCTATCACCGCGCCCCAGATGTTCGGCCGCCTGGACGCGGCCACGGGCGACTGGACGGACGGCGTCTTCGCCGTGCTGTGGCGCCGGGCAGCCAAGGCGCGCAACCAGTACACCTGGATCGTGCTGGACGGCCCCGTGGACGCCATCTGGATCGAGAACCTGAACACAGTGCTGGACGACAACAAGGTGCTGACGCTGGCCAACGGCGACCGAGTGCAGATGAGTAGCACGATGAAGGCGATGTTTGAGCCGGAGAACCTGAACAACGCCTCTCCAGCCACCGTGTCGCGCGCGGGCATCATCTACGTCTCCGACAGCGAGCTGGGGTGGCGCCCGCTGGTCGCCTCCTGGCTGGCTGCGCGTCGGCCGGCGGACTCGGCGGCACTGCGGCCTAGCTTCGACAAGTTGGTGGCGCCGCTGCTGGACTGCGTGCGGCTGGAGTGCCGCAACGCCATGCCGGGCAGTCCCTGGCCGCACGTGAGCCGCGACATGTGCAGCGTCACGACGCTGCTCACGCTGCTCTCGGCGGCGCTGCAAGTGAGCGCCTTCGAGCCGCCGCAGCTCAGCGAGCGCCACCTGGAGCGCCTCTTCCTCTACTGCGCCACCTGGGCGCTGGGCGGCCTGCTGGCGGCGGAGGACCGCGCCAAGTTTGACGCCCGCCTGCGCGCCCTCGCCGGCCCCGGCGACCTGCTGCCCAAGAAGGGCGACTCCGCCACCCTCTACGACTTCTTTGTGGACGACAGCGCGGAGTGGCAGCTGTGGGAGACGCGCGTGCCCGCCTGGCTCTACCCCTCCGGCGTGGAGCGCCCAAAGTACGCCAGCCTCGTCATCCCCACCGTCGACAGCGTGCGCTACGAGCACCTCCTCACCATGGTCGCTTCCGTGGGCGGCGCCACGCTGCTTGTGGGCGGCCCGGGCACCGCCAAGACCACCATCGTGAGCCAGTACATTGCAAAGCTCAACCCGGACACGCACACCAGCAAGAGCATCACCTTCAGCTCCCTCACAACGCCCAACATCTTCCAGCTGGCCATCGAGGGCAGCGTGGAGAAGCGACAGGGCAAGACTTACGGGCCGAGCGGCGGCAAGAAGATGGCCGTCTTCATTGACGACATCAGCATGCCCGACTACAACGACTGGGGTGACCAGGTGACCAACGAGGCTGTGCGCCAGCTGCTGGAGACAGGCGCGCTGTACCAGCTCGAGAAGCCCATCGGCGACCAGAAGAGCTTCGTGGACTGCCAGTACATCGCGGCGATGAACACGCCGGGTGGCGGCAAGAACGACATTCCCAACCGCCTGAAGCGCCACTTCGCCTGCTTCAACGTGCCGCTGCCCAGCGCCGCCAGCATCGGCAGCGTGTTCGGCACGCTGGTGGCTGGGCGCTTCGATGCGGCCGCCTTCAGCGAGGAGGTAGTGAGCACGGCGTCCAAGCTGGTGCCCGCCACCGTGGAGCTGTGGAACCGGGTGCAGGTCAAGATGCTGCCCACGCCCGCCAAGTTCCACTACATGTTCAACATGCGCGAGCTGAGCAAGGTGTTCCAGGGCGTCATCCTGGCCAGCCGCGACCGCTTCCGAAAGGACGTGGAGCTGCCCCCTTTTGGCGGCGACATCATCTCCTCCGAGGGCTACCTGGTGGCGCTGTGGCGCCACGAGTGCGAGCGCGTCTTCTGCGACAAGCTGACCAACATGCAGGACAAGGCGTGGACGGAGGCGCTCATCATGGAGCTCATCTCGCAAAAGTTCGGCCCCCAGCTCACCGCCCAGGTGCAGCGCCGCGTGCAGTTCGTGGACTTCCTGCGCGACCCCACGCTCGACCCGGATACTGGCGAGGTGATTGCGCCTGCCGAGAAGTGCTACGAAGCGATAGACCTGGAGACGCTGCGCAATTTCGTGGAGAACAAGCAGCGCCAACACAACGAGAGCAGTCGCGGCCAGAAGTTCGAGCTGGTGCTGTTCGACGCGGCGCTGGAGCACCTGTGCCGCATCGCGCGCCTGCTCGCCTCTGACCGCGGGAGCGCGCTCCTCGTGGGCGTCGGTGGCAGCGGCAAGCAGAGCCTCACGCGCCTGGCCGCCTACCTGGCTGGCGCCACCACCTTCCAGATCACAATCACGAAGCAGTACAACACGGTCGCGCTGTTCGAGGACATCAAGGCGATGTACAAGCTCGCCGGCTTCAAGGGCCAAAAGGTGGCCTTCATCTTCACGGATGCGGAGGTGAAGGAGGAGGCGTTCCTGGAGTACCTCAACCAGATCCTGATGACCGGCGCCGTGGCGGGCCTGTTCCCGAGAGACGAGCTGGACCAGATCATCTCCGACATCCGGCCAATCATGAAGCGCGAGTCGCCTGAGCTGGTGGACACGTACGACAACCTCTACAACTTCTTCATGGTGCGCGCGCCCGTCTTTGCGGACGTGTCTGTCTTTGCGCGTGGCGCGCGCGTACGCTGACCCTCTCTCTCGCCCGCCTCGCAGGGGCGTGTGCGCGACAACCTGCACGTCTGTCTCTGCTTCTCGCCCGTGGGCAGCAAGTTCAGCCGTCGCGCGGGCCAGTTCCCGGGGCTCATCAACGGCTGCACCGTCGACTGGTTCCTGCCCTGGCCGGTGGATGCACTTACTGCAGTCGCGGGCAAGTTTGTCTCCGACTTCCAGATGTCCTGCCCCGACTCCGTCAAGGCTAACTTAGTGCCCCACATGGGCCAGGTGCACCAGTTCGTCACAGCCGCGTGCGGTGAGTACTTCGAGAAGTACCGCCGCCGCGTCTACGTCACCCCAAAGTCCTACCTCTCCTTCATCGCCGGCTACAAGCAGCTCTACACCAAGAAGCTGGGCGAAGTGACGGCCCTGAGCGACAAGATCATGAACGGCCTCTCCAAGCTGCTGCAGGCCAAGACGGACGTCAACAACATGAAGGTTGAGCTCGCGCAAAAGAACGTGGACCTGGCTGAGGCGCAGCGTGTCTCCGCCAACCTGCTCAAAGAGATCTCGGCATCCACGGCAGTCGCAGAGAAGGAGAAGGCCAAGGTGGCCGTCATCGTGGCCGAGGTGACCGTCAAGGCTGAGGAGATTGCCGGCGTCAAGCAGAGCGCGGAGACGGACCTCGCCGCCGCCAAGCCCGCCCTGGACGCGGCTGTGGATGCGCTCAACAGCGTCACCGCCAAGGACATCGGCGCGCTCAAGGCTTTGAAGAACCCGCCAGACGTGATCAAGCGCATCTTCGACACCGTGCTGGTGCTGCGCCAGGGCGCCTTGGACAAGGTGAGCTTCCAGGACGTCAAGGGCGCCATGGTGGTCAAGGGGAGCTGGGAGAACAGCGTGCGCATGATGGGCGACAGCAACTTCCTGCAGTCGCTGATGGACTTCCCCAAGGAGCTCATCACCGACGAGACCTGCGAGCTGCTGGAGCCCTACCTCAGCGCGCCCGACTACAACTTCGCCAGCGCGCAGAAGGCGTCCGGCAACGTGGCGGGCCTCTGCAACTGGTGCAAGGCGATGTACACCTACCACTACATTGCTGTGACTGTGGGGCCCAAGATCGCCATGCTGCACGAGGCAGAATCTGAGCTAAAGCTGGCAACGCGTGAGAAGGAGGCTGCGGAGAGCAAGATGGCGGAGGTGCAGGGTGAGTTGGACCGCATGCAGGCCGAGTTTGACTTTGCCATGGCGGAGAAAGCGCGGCTGGAGGAGGACGCGACCAACACGCGCAAGCGCATGGACGCGGCCAACGCGCTCATCGCCGCGCTGGCCGGGGAGGAGGCGCGGTGGACGGCGCAGAGCGCAGAGTTTGCTGGCCAGGTCCAGCGCCTCACCGGCGACTGCGCGCTAGCCGCCTCGTTCGTCTCCTACCTGGGGCCCTTCAACAAGGAGTTCCGGGAGCTGCTGCTGACTCGCGACTTCACCGGGGACCTGGTGCGCCACGGCATCCCGGTGACTCAGAACCTGCAGGTGTCCCAGTTCCTGGTGGAGGAGAGCGAGCGCGGCGAGTGGACGCTGCAGGGGCTGCCCACGGACGAGCTGTCGGTGCAGAACGGCATCCTGGTGACGCGCGCCACGCGCTACCCGGTGCTGGTGGACCCTCAGGGCCAGGGCCTCAGCTGGCTCAAGCGCCGCGAGGAGGCCAACAGCCTGCGCGTCACCGGCCTCGCAGACAAGCACTTCCGCAACGTGCTGGAGGACTGCATGAGCATGGGCAAGAGCATGGTGATGGAGAACATCGAGGAGGACCTAGACCCCCTGCTGGACCCTGTGCTGGAGAAGCGCTACATCCGCAAGGGGCGCAGCGTGACCATCGCCCTGGCGGACAAGGAGATTGACTTTGACGACAAGTTCGCGCTCTTCTTCACCACGCGGCTGCCCAACCCGCACTACAGCCCCGAGCTGAGCGCCAAAATGACCGTCATCGACTTCACCGTCACCACCGCCGGGCTGGAGGATCAGCTGCTGAACCGGCTCATCCTGAAGGAGAAGTACGAGCTGGAGGAGCAGCGCAAGGCGCTAGTGGAAGAGGTGACGGCCTACAAGCGCAAGATCAAGCAGCTGGAGGACGACCTGCTCTTCCGCCTCTCTAACAGCACAGGCAACCTGCTGGACGACACGGAGCTGATCGACGTGCTGGCCGTCACCAAGCGCACGGCGCAGGAGGTGAACGAGCGGCTGGCTACTGCCAGCGACACCAACAAGAAGATCACCGAGGCGTGCGAGGAGTACCGCCCCGTCGCGCGCCGTGCCACGCTCATCTATTTCCTCATCGCCGAGTTCAGCACCGTCAACTGCATGTACCAGACCAGCCTGGCGCAGTTCATGGAGCTCTACGAGGCTGCCATTGACCGTGCAGAGCAGAACGTCATGCCCAGCAAGCGAATCCACAACATCGTGGAGTACCTCACCTACTCCGTCTACCTCTACGTGCAGCGGGGCCTGTTTGAGCGCCACAAGGTCATCTTCGCGCTGATGTTGGCCAACAAGGTTGGAATCAGCGCAGGCACGCTGGACCCGGCCGCCCTCTCCGCATTTCTGCGCGGCGCCGGCAGCCTGGACATTGCCACTGCGCGCAAGAAGCCCAAGGACTGGATCCCGGACGCGGCGTGGCTGAACCTGCTGGCCCTGTCCAGCCTGCCCGTCTTTGCCTCGATGCCCGACAGCGTGGCCAAGAGCGATGCAGCCTGGCGACAGTGGTACGACCTGGAGGCGCCGGAGAAGGGCAAGCTCCCGGCGCTTGAGGGGTCGCTGAGCAAGTTCGAGCGCACCATGGTGCTCAAGGCGCTGCGCCCCGACCGAACCCTGGTGGCTGCCGCCGACTACATCAGCGAGGCGCTGGGTCCGCGTTTCGTGGAGAGCGTGCCCGTGAACCTGGAGGCTACGTGGGCGGAGAGCCGCAACCGGGTGCCCCTCATCTGCCTGTTGTCGCCAGGTGCTGACCCGACACGCATGATCGAGGACCTGGCCAAGCGCAAGAAGATCAAGTTGCTGGGCGTTTCCATGGGCCAGGGCCAGGAGATCATCGCACGCAAGCTCATGGCGAGCGCCACGGTTGACGGACACTGGGTGCTGTTGCAGAACACGCACCTGGGGCTGGGCTACCTCTCCGAGGTTGAGAACTTCATTCTGAAGGCTGAGGACATCCACGACGACTTCAGGCTGTGGATCACCGCAGAGCCGCACCCAGCCTTCCCCATCGGCCTGCTGCAGATGGGCATCAAGATCACAAACGAGGCGCCCGTGGGCATGCGCGCCGGCCTGCGCGCCAGCTACGCTTGGGTGACGCAGGACATGCTGGAGGCTGTGCCGCGCACAGAGTGGCGCCAGCTGTTGTTCATCATGTGCTTCCTGCACTCCATAGTGCAGGAGCGGCGCAAGTTTGGGCCAATCGGCTGGAACGTGCCCTACGAGTTCAGCCAGGGCGACCTCTCCGCCTGCACCCAGTTCCTGCAGAACCACATCACGGACATGGACACCAAGAAGGCCTCGGAGCCCACCTGGGCGACTGTGCAATACATGGTGAGCGCCATCCAGTACGGCGGCCGCATCACGGACGACATGGACCAGCTGCTCATGGACACCTTCGCCGCCAAGTACTTCAACCCAACGGTGCTGCTGGCCAAGGGCAGCGAGCTCTACCCCGGCTACAAGGTGGTGGACAGCCCCGACCTGGCGGTGGTGCGCGCCGAGATTGAGAAGCTGCCCGGCACCGACAGCCCCGAGATCTTCGGCATGCACCCCAACGCGGACCTCACCTACCGCACGCTGACTGTGCAGGGGGCGGTGGACACCATCGTGGAGACGATGCCCAAGACGGGCTCCTCTACCGCGGGACTGAGCCGTGAGGACCTGGTGGACCGGCTGTGCGAGGACCTGCTGGGCAAGGTGCCGCCACCCTTCGAGGCTGAGGCTGTGAAAGAGAAGCTGAAGAAGCTTCCGGGGGGGGCAATGCAGCCGCTCACCATCCACCTCCGCCAGGAGATTGACCGCCTGAACACCATCCTGGCGCTGACCAAGCGCACGTTGAGCAACCTGCGGCTGGCCATCGCGGGCACGGTGGTGTTGAGCAGCGACCTGATCCAGGCGCTGGACAGCTTGTACGACGCGCGCATCCCCACCGTGTGGCTCAAAAAGTCCTGGGACGCAGCCTCGCTGGGCAGCTGGTTCACGGGGCTGCTGGCGCGCCACGCGCAGCTGGACAAGTGGCTGAACGTTGGGCGGCCGCGCGCCTTCTGGATGACCGGCTTCTTCAACCCTCAGGGCTTCCTCACCGCCGTGCTGCAAGAGGTGAACCGCAAGCACTCGGCGGACAAGTGGAGCCTAGACGACATGGTGATGAGCAGCGAGGTGCTGCACCCGCCGCGCGAGGTTGAGAGCCTGAAGGAGGACCCCAAGGAGGGCGTGTACATCTACGGCCTCTTCCTGGATGGCTGCGCCTGGAGCAGCAAGGAGGGGCGCCTGGTGGACAGCGAGCCCAAAAAGCTCTATTGCCCG
>Ga0208951_1000371_pt1 | contig 20791 bp, 17 predicted proteins | sample GreLakmeMI27MSRF_FD_187702 | JGI IMG/M metagenome (GOLD analysis project Ga0208951, IMG submission 187702) | Freshwater lentic microbial communities from great Laurentian Lakes, MI, USA - Great Lakes metaG MI27MSRF (SPAdes) | ecosystem: Environmental > Aquatic > Freshwater > Lake | place: Great...
GCGCGCAGACGGTGCGTGCTGCTCGCCTGCTGCGCGAGGCGTGCCCGTGGCGTGCCAGTCCGGGTCTGGCACAACTCCACTCCGCTTACGCCCGCCGCCCGCTCGCGCCGCCTGCAGGTCAGCGTCTCCGCCATCTCCGCGCCGCCGAGGCCAGGCGCCGGGAAGGATGAGATTCAGGACCTGACGGGCAAGGGCGGAATGTACACGAGCACGACGCAGGAGCTGCGACGCATCGTGCCTGACGCCAAGGGCCGCCCGCTGGTGCGTGCCGTGTCGCCGTCCGGGTTCGCCCGCGCCGCGGCTGCCCGCGGGGCTGTGTATGCCGTCTGTTCCGTTGCGAGTGGAGCTGGCACTGGACAATATCTCCGGTCGTCCCGGCGCGCCCCGCCCGCCTCGCGGTCCGCCCGCCCGCGGCTCGACGCGAGGCGCCTGCAGGCGCAGGCCGGGCTCGGCGCTGACGCGTGCTTGTGCCTGGTTCGCAGGTGCGCGTTGTCTATGTGGTGCTGGAGGCGCAGTACCAGTCCTCCCTCTCCGCCGCCGTGCGCATCCTCAACGAGAAGCGCACCGACGTCTGCTTCGAGGCGCGCCCTGGGACATGCAGTCGCTGCCCCTGCGCCCCTGCTCACTGCGCCTCGTGTGACATCAGGTTGTCGGCTACCTGCTGGAGGAGCTGCGCGACGCCAAGAACTACGCAGAGTTCAAGAAGGACGTGGCGCGCACCAACCTGTTCATCGGCTCCCTGATTTTCATCGAGGAGCTGGCGGACAAGGTGGTTGAGGCTGTGACGCCCCACCGCGACAACATGGATGCCTGCCTCATCTTCCCCTCCATGCCCGCCGTCATGCGCCTCAACAAGCTGGGCACCTTCTCGATGGCGCAGCTGGGGCAGAGCAAGAGCGCCATCGCGCAGTTCATGAAGAAGAAGCGCGAGGCTGGCGGCGGCGGCTTTGAGGACAGCATGCTCAAGCTGGTGCGCACCCTGCCCAAGGTGCTCAAGTACCTGCCCAGCGACAAGGCGCAGGATGCGCGCAACTTTATGCTGTCGCTGCAGTACTGGCTGGGCGGCAACGCGGAGAACCTGGAGAACTTCCTCCTCCGCCTGGCCAAGGAGTACGTGCCCGCCCTCAAGAACACGGACATGGGCAAGGTTGAGGAGCCGGTGACGTACCCCGACCTGGGCATCTGGCACCCTATGGCGCCCGCCATGTTTGAGGACATCAAGGAGTACCTCAACTGGTACGACACCCGCAAGGACGTCGCGCTGCCCCGCAACGCGCCCGTCGTCGGCCTCGTGCTGCAGCGCAGCCACCTGGTGACCGGGGACGAGGGCCACTACTCGGCGATGGTGATGGAGCTGGAGGCGCGCGGCGCCAAGGTGGTGCCTATCTTCGCCGGCGGCCTCGACTTCTCCGTGCCCGTGGAGAAGTTCTTCTTCAACCCGCTCACCAAGCTGGCGCTGGTGGACTCGGTGGTCTCCCTGACCGGCTTCGCGCTGGTGGGCGGCCCCGCGCGGCAGGACCACCCCCGTGCAATCGAGTCCCTGAAGAAGCTCAACGTCCCCTACATGGTCTCCCTCCCCCTCGTCTTCCAGACCACGGAGGAGTGGACCGACTCGTCGCTGGGCCTGCACCCGGTGCAGGTTGCGCTGCAGGTAGCGCTGCCCGAGCTGGACGGCGGCATCGAGCCCATCGTCTTCTCCGGCCGCGACTCCAAGACGGGCAAGTCCCACTCCATCTACGACCGCGTGGAGGCTGTGGCTGAGCGGGCCATCAAGTGGTCCGCGCTGCGCAAGAAGAACAAGGCTGAGAAGCGCCTGGCCATCACCGTCTTCTCCTTTCCCCCTGACAAGGGCAACGTGGGCACCGCCGCCTACCTCAACGTCTTCGGCTCCATCTACCGGGTGCTCAAGTCGCTCAAGCTGGACGGCTACAACGTGGGCGACCTGCCGCGCACTGAGGGGGAGCTCATCGAGTCGGTGCTCCACGACAAGGAGGCCAAGTTCGCGTCGCCGGACCTGAACATCGCCTACAAGATGCCGGTGGCGGAGTACGAGCGCCTGTGCGACTACTCGGAGGCTCTGCACGAGAACTGGGGCAAGCCGCCGGGCAACCTGAACAGCGACGGCCAGAACCTGCTGGTGTACGGCAAGCAGTTTGGCAACATCTTCATCGGCGTGCAGCCCACGTTTGGCTACGAGGGCGACCCCATGCGCCTGCTCTTCTCCAAGAGCGCCTCCCCCCACCACGGCTTTGCAGCCTACTACACCTTCGTGGAGAAGATCTTCAAGGCTGACGCCGTGCTCCACTTCGGAACCCACGGCTCCCTGGAGTTTATGCCCGGCAAGCAGGTGGGCATGTCCGAGGCGTGCTACCCGGACTCGCTTATCGGCAGCACACCAAACATCTACTACTACGCCGCCAACAACCCCAGCGAGGCCACCATCGCCAAGCGGCGGTCGTACGCCAACACCATCAGCTACCTCACCCCCCCCGCCGAGAACGCGGGCCTGTACAAGGGGCTCAAGGAGCTGAAGGAGCTCATCAGCAGCTACCAGTCCCTCAAGGACACCGGCCGCGGCCCCTCCATCGTCAACAGCATCGTCGCCACCGCGCGGCAGTGCAACCTGGACCGCGACGTGGAGCTGCCCAGCGAGGACACGGACACGGCTGACATGGAGGCTGAGGCGCGTGACACGGTGGTGGGCCGCGTCTACGGCAAGCTCATGGAAATCGAGTCCCGCCTTCTGCCCTGCGGCCTGCACATCGTGGGCGAGCCCCCCAGCGCCGAGGAGGCAGTGGCGACGCTGGTCAACATCGGCGGCATTGACCGCCCCGAGAGCGACCTCACCGGCATGCCCGGCCTGCTGGCCCGCTCCATCGGCCGCGACATCGAGAGCGTGTACCGCAACAGCGACCGGGGGGTACTAGACGACGTGCAGCTGCTGCAGGACATCACAGAGACGTCTCGCAAGATGGTCGGCGAGTTCGTCACCCGCGCCACCGACCGCAACGGCCGGGTTGCCGCCAACGCGCTGGGCGCGCTCGGAGGCGTGCTGGGAGGCGCGGCGGCGCCCTGGGGCGACGTGCTCAAGGGGACGCGTTTTGAGGCAGTGGACGCCGACGCAATGGGCAAGCAGTTCGCCTACCTGCGCTTTTGCCTGGAGCAGATCGTGAAGGACAACGAGATTGGCGCGCTCAAGGAGGCGCTGGAGGGCAAGTACGTGCTGCCTGGGCCTGGCGGTGACCCAATCCGCAACCCCAAGGTGTTGCCCACGGGCAAGAACATCCACGCCCTGGACCCGCAGGCCATCCCCACCAGCGCCGCCATCACGGCGGCTGCGGTGGTTGTGGAGCGCCTGATTGAGCGCCAGCGCTCGGACAACGGGGGCGTGTACCCGGAGACGATTGCCCTGGTGCTGTGGGGCACAGACAACATCAAGACGTACGGTGAATCGCTGGCGCAGGTGATGCTGATGGTGGGCGTGCGCCCGGTGCCAGACGCGCTGGGGCGGGTGAACAAGCTGGAGCTGATCCCTCTGGCCGAGCTGGGCCGCCCGCGCATCGACGTGGTGGTCAACTGCTCCGGCGTCTTCCGTGACCTGTTCATCAACCAGATGAACCTGCTGGACCGGGCCATCAAACTGGCTGCGGAGCAGGACGAGCCGCTGGAGCAGAACTTTGTGCGCAAGCACGCGCTCATCCAGGCTGAGGAGATGGGCGTGCAGCTGCGCGAGGCGGCCACGCGCATCTTCAGCAACGCCTCCGGCTCCTACTCCTCCAACGTCAACCTGGCGGTGGAGAACAGCAGCTGGAGCGACGAGAGCCAGCTGCAGGAGATGTACCTTGCGCGCAAGAGCTTCGCCTTCAACAGCGACGCACCGGGGGCTGGCATGATGGAGAGCCGCGACATCTTTGAGCGCGCGCTCAAGACTGTGGACGTCACCTTCCAGAACCTGGACAGCTCCGAGATCAGCCTCACAGACGTGAGCCACTACTTCGACAGCGACCCCACCAAGCTGGTGCAGGGCCTGCGTGAGGATGGCAAGATGCCCACCGCCTTTATCGCCGACACAACCACCGCCAACGCGCAGGTGCGCACCCTCTCCGAGACGGTGCGCCTGGACACGCGCACCAAGCTGTTGAACCCCAAGTGGTACGAGGGCATGCTGGCCAGCGGCTACGAGGGCGCCCGCGAGATCCAGAAGCGCCTCAACAACACCATGGGCTGGAGCGCAACCGCTGGCGCAGTAGACAACTGGGTGTACGAGGAGGCCAACGACACATACATCAACGACCCCGAGATGGCCAAGCGGCTCATGGATGTCAACCCCAGCAGCTTCCGCAAGATGGTCAGCAACTTCCTGGAGGCCTCGGGCCGCGGATACTGGGAGACGAGCGAGGAGAACCTGGAGCGCCTGCGCGAGCTCTACCTGCAGTGCGAGGACAAGTTGGAGGGCGTGGAATGAGGAGCCGCCGCCGCGAGGTTGGTGCCGCTCTCTTTTGGGGCGGCGTTGTCTGAGCTTCCCACGCTTGCTCTGTCGTGGGGGCACGCTTGCAGGCCTCTGCCGGCTTGCAATCAGTGTAAGAGCCATTCTTTCATAGAAATCGCACGATAGCAGCAGCGCTCATCCGCGAAGCACCGCCGCCGCGGCGACCGCAACAGCCAGCGAAGCCGATGCTTGCTGTGCAGTGCTGGGCTCCACAAGCGCAGGCAGCTGCAGGCCCGCCACGCCCCAGGCCTGCAGCGCCCAGGCGAGCGCGAGCAGCAGGCACAGGAGGCGCAGCAGCAGCGAGAGCAGGCTGATGGCCGGCGGAGTAGCACAGGCTGCGGAGTGCACCTGGATCGCCTTGTCCAGCTGCGCCAGCGCCTTCTTCATCGCCTTCGCGTTCGGGTCCGCCGCCCGCACCTTCGCATCCAGCTTCTGCGCGTGCAGGCGGAAGTAGCGTAGCACATCCGCCATGGAGGAGGTGGTCACCATGATGCGAGCGCTGTGGCACCGCGTCAGAGCGAGCACAGCCCCGCGGACACGGCAACTCACCTCATGGAACGGGGGATCTTGACGACGCGCTTAAAGACCTGGGGGTTGTCGTAGCAGGCTGAGAGCGTGGCGATGGCCATAACCTGCGGGATGGCGCAGAACCGGAACACCTGCGGGTCCCGCAGCCGGGACATGTACTCCAGGCTCTCCGTGGCGTGCACCATGGCGTTGCTCACCAGGTGGTTCAGGCAGCGAACCGCAGACTCGGAGTTCTCCGGCTCCTGTCATGCCCGGCTCAGCGCGTGCAAGGCACGTGGAGGCGAGAGGGTGGGACGGACCTTGAAGTCCGCCAGTGTCTTGCCATATCTGTGAGCGGAGAAGGCTCAGCTCGGTACCCGGGCGCTCGGAGCACTGACACACGCACTTGCTCCACACGACCTTGGGCCAGAACATGCGCGGCGCCGGCTCCTCCATGATGTCCTCAAGGTAGTCGCGAATGATGTTCGTCTTCTGCAGGAACAGGCCCATGCCGTTGGAGAGGCCCTTCTCGCCCAGATCCGCGTCCACAACGAAGAAGTCCGACTCCAGCTCTGCAGTGCGATTAACAGAGGCTTTAGCGGCTACTCACTCGCTGCAGCGCCACTCTTGCTGCAGTGCGCACCGCCCGCGGCGAAGAGGCGCGACAGGCCCACGCCAACAAGGCCGGCAACGTAGTAGCAGTACTTGTTGTAGTCGTCCAGAGTGACCACCTGCGGGAAGGCGTGTGAGCTCGCAACCCTGCACTCCGCTGCTCCAGGCGCGTGCCTCTTTCTCAATAAACTCCGCCATCCCCGCGCCCATCTTCTTGGTCACGTCCGCAATCGCCGCCTGGTACCGCTTGTCCAGCTTGAGAAACGCCTCCACGACCTGGCAAAGGGCACCCTCAGCCAAACCGCGCCAAAGAGCGGCGCGCGACGCACCAGCGGGAACTTGGTCATGAGCTCTTTGTAGTGGCCCTTGGTGGCTGGGCCACACTCCTGGGGTAAAGCTTCAGCAATGTAAAAGGGCACAACCCTCGGCCTGCGCGCCGTGCTGAAATTCTTCTTGTATATGTTCTTGTGGAAGGCAAGCAGGGCGGGCAGTTTAACGTTCTGGCAGCAGAGGGGCGGTCAGGAGCAAGAACAGGCGTGGGTGAGATGAGCGCACGTCGGGGATACTCATGTCGTCCTCCACCGTGTCCAGCCCGCGGAGCACGAGGTAGAAGACGCACACCTGCGCAGGGGCGGGCGCTGGGTGAGCCCGGCGAGCCCGGCAGAAGCGTGTCAGCGTCCTGCACGTGCCGCATCGCGCAGCTCCGGGCCCAGCTGCTGGATGACGATCGCGAAGCTGCGCGAGACTCTGTTCAACACGTCTGCTCGGCAGGGGTGCAGGTGAGCAGGGTCGAGTGGTGCAGCGCAGGAGCGAGCTCTTACGCAAGCGCACCGTAGCAGAAGCTCAGTGCCGGGTCCTTGGGCAGCTTCTTGGCGTCCAGGTCCCACTTCTGCGCGCGCGCTCAATGGCGACTCGGCTACAGCAGCGCACGCCACGCGCCTTTACTTGCACCAAGTACGGAAACGCGCCGGGGTCCGCCAGCAACATACCGAGCAACCCCATGGCGCAGACACACACGCAGGTGGCGGAGACGCCGAAACTGAGTTTTTGGGCACTGGCGCCGGCCGCGGCTGGGGCGGCGGCCCTCCTGGTCGAACACTCGCATTACGCTCGTCGAACACGGCGTCACGGCCGGGCTGGTCACCTTGTCTCCCTCCGTTCGCGCTTGCGAGGACTGGTCTGGACAGCAGACGCAGAGCAGAGGCTATGCGCAGCGGCTCATAGTGCGGTTGGGGCTGTGATGGCGGTGAGCCTGTCCATTGAAGATGAGATTGTTGTCAAGAAGCGGCTGCTCACGCAGACCACGGTTGCGCGCCTGAACGCGGACCCGCCGCTCAAGAAGGTGGCCAAGAGGTGCGCCTGGCTGCCACTGAGAGCGCCCTTGAGAGTTGTGGGCTGATTCTCCACTCCAGGTTCGTCGCCCTCTGCGCCGCGGCGCAAAGCGGGTTCGAGGGCGACGCGGGCAAGAAAGCGCACGCGCAGCTGCTGCGTGAGCTGGCGCTGTTCGAGTTCCAGGTGCGCAAGCTGAGCACATGCTCTCGGCGGCTCTCACGCCACCCTGCAGCTGTCGCGGGCCACCACCGTGTGCGGTGCCAACGAGCGAGAGCAGGACAACTATGCGCGGCAGCAGGCGCAGCTCGAGCAGGCGATGGAGGAGGTGTGTGTCCCGCATTCACCGCCAGTGCCTCTGACTTTGAGACCAGGCGCTGCGCGACATCGAGGCGCTGAAGGTGGAGCTGGAGGGCGCGCGCGTCGAGCGGAAACAGAAGGAGGAGTATGAGGCGCGTGGGCACAATACGCAGCCTGGACGCGTCTCGGCTAATCTTTCTTCACCCACAGGTCCTTCGGAAGAAGTGCATGCAGCATCCGAGCCGGGCGGACACGCTGGCCGCCATCGCATCCGTGAAGAGCGAAATCGCGGCGCTAGAGAGTGAGAGCAACGAGTCCGCAGCGACCGTAGAGGCACGCATGCTCTCATAGGCGTGCCATTCCGCAACTCACGCATCCCACACACCTGCAGCTGCGGAAGCAGCAGTTTGCAGAGCTGCTGCGCGCCGTGGACGACCTGGGCAGCGCTCTCGAAGGCGGGACGGTGGCAGTGGCAGGACAGTCAGCGCCAATGCAGACTGACTAGGAACCACTGGGCTCAAGCATGTGCTGAGATACGCTCGCTTTTGGTCGTCCCTCAGTCGTTGATTGATATAGCGAGCTGCTGCCTCAACGCTCTTCGCGTCGTCGACACGAAGAAGATCCTAGTTAAAAAAGTTTCGATGTTGGATGTTCGAACGGAATCCTCCGATCCCCTATCGCCTGCTGTTTGGTGACCCGTGCTGCGGCGAGACAATATGGCCGCGTGTGAGACACAGCGGCACTGAGCACCGTGCATGGCGTCAGACGCAGTGGCCTTCGAGGTTGTGCCCAGCGGCGGGTCTGACGTGTCTACCTCCGAGGAGAGAGCATGCGCTGCGCGACTACGGCGCACGGTGTCGTGGGCGGACGCGCAGCCGAACAACGCAACGCTTGTTGCCGTACGTGAGTACGAGGCCAGGTGCGTCGCTGTGCCCTGCGCCTGCCAGCCCCTCTCACGCCGCGGCGAGCCACAGTGAGTTTGGCGACTCGGACGACGGCTCGCGCAGAAAATCGTGCTGCTGCGTTCAGTGATGCTTAGGGACCCCGCCGTTCTTTTCCTCCTCCTGGCTTCCGCACTGTGGCCGCACGCATTGCGCCTGGTGCAGACGACCCGGACACCTGTGGTGTTCGTGGCCGCAAGCCAGCCCAAGCGGGTTGCCCCTGCAACCTGCCCTGGGCAGCCCCAGGGCAATTGTTACAATCCTGCTGGCTGGCTCAAGCGGACACGTGGCGTTGTGCACCTGCGGCCCGCTCGGCGCGTGGTCGTCGCTCGTCCGCGTCAATTGGCCGGCGCGGTCCTCCGTGCGCACGAGCTTTGTGCGACGCAGGGGGCGCCCTCCAGGCAGGTGGCCCCGCCACGGCACAGCTAGTGCGCCCTCGGTGGCTCTGTGGGCTCTGCGTGCGTTTGTGCCAGTGGTAGTCGTCTCTGTGCGAGCGTGAGCCGATCCTGCTGTCCTGCTCCGCCATCAGCTCTGCTTCGCGATGCTGGCTGAGGAGGGAGGCTCGCCCGGAGACCTGCGCAAGAGCAGCCGCAGCACGCGCCCGAGCGCGCGCCTGCTGGATGTGTTGGACAGCGGCGCAGCGGCAGCCGAGGCTCCGGGACAGGTAGGCGCGACTGCCAGTGATGACCCAGCACCCGCTGACACGCCGCCACCCTGCGCCTACCTCGCGCCTGCCCAGGCTGCGGTGGGGCGCCGCGTGCGAGTCTACTGGCCCGACGAGGACGCCTGGTTCTGCGGCCAGGTCACGCGCTTCGACGCACGCACAGGCTGGCACTCCGTGCTCTACGATGACGGAGACCGGGAGCAGCTGGTGCTGGCGGAGGAGCGGATCGAGTGGGTCTCAACGCCTGCTGGCGCTTATCCCTTCGATCGGGCTGGCTGCGCTGGCACCACGCGACGCCTGGTGCGCAAGGAGGAGACGCCCATCGGCAGCGACCCTGACTGGCCGCAAGAGGGAGACATGCTGTGGGGCCGCGTGAGGGTACGCAGAGCGGTGTGCGCATGTGCATGTGTGTGCGCCTGACTGCTCCCGCAGGGTCACGGCTGGTGGCCTGCGCGCGCCGTGGCGTTTGACGAGAAGGCGTCTACCGGCGGTCTCGTCTCCGTCGCCTTCTTCGACAACACCAGCGGCTGGGTGCCGCGCAGCGACTGCCTGCCCTTTGCCGAGAACTTCGAGGTGCTGAACAGCCGCAAGCAGGGCGTGCCTTCCTTCGTAGCCGCCGCCAAGGTGAGCCTGCCGCGCGCCGCGCCTGTTGCGCGCTCACGCCACACTCCCACCAGATGGCGCGCCTCACCTGGCGAGAGCTGCAGAGCGAGCTGCCCGAAGAGCTGCGGCGCACGGATGCGACCGCGCTGCTGGAAGAGCCCGCGCCGAAGCGGGCGCGCCGGGCGGGCGAGGAGGATGCGCTGTTCGCCCCCCTGCCAGCCTTTGGGCGTGCCGGTGGCGGGCGACGCCTCAAGTCCAAGTCGCGGCGGCGAGCCAAGCCAACCTCGCGCGGCTCGGGGCGTGCGGGACCCTTGCGGCGCTACAACAGCTCCGCCGCAGCCAGCCTGGCAAGCGCGTCGCTGGACGTGTCCGGCCTAGCCCGCCGCCTGGTGGACCTCCACTCCCGCCTCACACCCGTGGCGGCGGGGGCGCAGGAAAGCGTGGCTAGCCGCCTGCGCACCCTGCGCCCCGCTCCCGTGGAGGTGCAGGAGCGCAAGCGCCTGCTCACACAACTGGAGACGCTCGCCTTCCTGCCGCGAATGCGCACCGCCCTGGCCGTCCTGGAGGCTGCGCACGCCGGCTGCGAGGCCCAGCTGGACCTGCCCAGCGAGGAGTACCCGGCGGTTGACGAAGCGCCGCTAGAGGTGGCTGGGGACGGCGTAGACACAGACCTCGAGGATGACGACTAGTGTACTTATGAAAACGAATGCATCGCCTGAGCTCGCTAAGCATCGCAGGAAGCCGCGGGCACCCGTCCTGCGCTGCATTGGGCCTTCTTTTTGCGTTTTTGGGGCCGGCGGCACCCACTCACCTTCGCCCCTCGCCTGCCCTGTTCACCCTGTCTGCGTTTCTGCCGCAGCAGGCGCAATGTCGTGGCTGTTTGGTCCGCGCAAGACGCCGGCTGACCTGCTGCGCGAGAACAAGCGCATGCTGGACAAGGCCATCCGCGAGCTGGACCGCGAGCGCACGTCGCTGCAGGCGCAGGAGAAGAAGCTGATAGCGGAGATTAAGCAGATGGCGAAGCAGAACCAGCTCAGCGCAGTGCGCGTGATGGCCAAGGACCTCATCCGCACGAGGCACAGCGTCACCAAGTTCTACTCCCTCAAGTCACAGCTGCAGGGCGTGTCGCTGCGCATGCAGACGCTCAAGTCGACGCAGGCCATGGCGGATGCTATGCGGTGCGCCACGCTTGGTGCCCACTTTGCGGGGTTCTCTCACACCCAGGACACCTGCCTGCGCAGGGGAGTCACGCGCGCAATGGCGGGCATGAACAAACAGCTGAACCTGCCGGTCCTGCAGAACATCATGCGCGAGTTCGAGCGCCAGAACGAGCGCATGGACACCACCACTGAGGTTATGGGCGACGCCATCGACGGCGCCTTCGAGGAGGACGGCGAGCAGGAGGAGACGGACGACCTGGTGAACCAGGTGCTGGATGAAATCGGGTGCACGCTGGGCTCGCAGCTGGTGGACGCGCCCTCCGCCCGGGCCGCGCCCGTTCAGGCCTCCGCCACGCGCACCGCCGAGGCTGCGCTGGCGGGCGGCGACGGGCTAGACGGGGACCTACAGTCGCGGCTGGACGCGCTGCGCAAGTCGTGACAGAGGGAGGCTGCTAATTCATGTCCCGTCACGCCGTCAAGTCGAGACAACGCTATGCTGCTGTCCTGTACAGTCCTGTCTATTTCATGCACATGCTCGTATTTGTTGCGTTCGCGCTGGAACGGGGCGGCTCAAATCACAGCCTTGCGTGCTTAGAAGAGCCAGCCGGGGGCTATGTCCATGGCCCACTGTTGACGAGAGGCATGTGCATGCGTCAGCGACTTGCGGGCGCAGCGCTGCACGGGCCACGCACCCCGAACTTCTCCAAGAGCACTTTTGTGTACATCTTCTCGATGGGCACCTCGTGCGTCTTGCACCATGCAACCGTGATGCTGCAGGAGGACGGCAAGCGGTCAGCAGCGGCTCATGAGCAGGACAGGCGGCGCACGCACCGCGGGTCCATGTAGTTGATCTTGCTGGTGCCCAGCGAGACGGTCTTCAGCGACTCCCTGCTCGCTATCGTGCGTTCCAACGTCGCCAACCGCTCGCTGCGTGCGCGGCGCCTCCGCGTCAGCCCTGCGCTTTTCCATGCCCCCGGCGCCTGGCGCACCGTAGCTTAGACGCAGCGCCGCTGGATGCCTTCTTCAGCTCATCCATCAGCTCCTTCTTCTTATCCGCCAGCTTTGCCATGGCGGTATCGTGGTTCTTGTTCACACCCTTTTGGTGGTTGCAGAGGATAGCCACCTCCTTGTTGGCCTCGTCGTACTGGACGGGAGGCGAGGCGTGAGGCGCGAGATGCGGGCAGGGCGCAGCCGAGGAGCACGCACCTGCGCCTTCTTGCCCGCAACATCCAGCAGCGGGTCCGTATCATTCAGCAGCCGGCTCAGCGTGATGGAGGCGTTATAGGTGCGGAAAACCTTGATGGTGAGGCCGGGCATCAGCGCCTGCAGGTGCTTGTTCACCTTGCTGGGATCGATCGAGTCAAACAGGTTCTCATCTCCTTTCTTGTCTGTGCGCAGCCGGAGGCGGTCAGCGCAGAGGCGCACTGCGTGGAGAGCAGGAAGGGGCGCACCTTTGGCAAAAGTGCCAATCGCCTCGTACACCTCTGGCATCACCTGGTGCTCCTGCAGGTAGCGAATGGAGTCCTTGCCCTGGGGGCGGGAAGAAGGCGGGGTGAGAGGCAGCGGCACATGCACGCTGCGGGCTGGGCGCACCAGGAAGTCGAACTTGAGGGTGCTTGGCGGCAGGCGCGTGACGTGGCCCACGCGCAGCGTGCAGACTCCCACCGTGTCCGCCAGGTCGTCATCCTTCTCGCCACCCGCGCGCAGCGCGAGCTTGTCCACCAGGTAGGTTGTCACCGCCAGCTGAGCCTGCAGGCGGGGTGTGTCTCGCGTCAGCAGGTTAGGCGGAGAGAGACGGCGCTGTTGCTGTGCTACGCCGCGTGGAGGGACGCGCCTCTCCCAGGTCCTTGGACAACATCTTCTTCTTGTAGTCCTCGCGGATGGCCTTCACGTGCTTCTTCAGCTCCCGCGCCTGGCAGACCGTGCTCCCGGGTCAGCGCCCGCCCCACGCTCTCCGCCGCAGCACGCGCCTTCTCAAACTTCTTCAGGTCGCTCTCCCCCTTGATGAGGCTCGTGGCGCCCAGCTGCACATACCTGGGGACAGCGTGCATCAGCCAACCTGCCTGCACGCCAGGGGCACCCGGCGCGGCACGCAGACGCACTTCCAGTCCTTCGTATTGATGCTATCCTTCCAGCCCGCCAGCCAGGAGACGTAGGGGTTGTGGATCACGGCCTTCCACTGGTGCCCTGCCGGCGGCGCTGGCACCGGCGCATCCTTACCCACGTTGATGATCACGTCCTCCGGCTGAATGCGTTTCTGGGGCGGATGGCGCGGCAGTGAGCGTGGCGTGCGCGAAACTGCGAGAGAGGGAGCATGCCTTCAGAAGCCCCATCTTGGGGTGCTCGCCGCGGCCCCGGAAGAGGCCCGGGGGTTCCACGCGGAAATTTCCAACCTGCGACGGGGCGTGCACTGAGATGCGCAGCTGTGGTGCGCAGCAGGCGCGCGTGCCTTCTCCACGCGGCCGTCCATGGTGGCCGTCAAGAACGAAACGTCCGCCGCGTCGCGGTCAGCCTTAATCTTCTTCTTCTCCTGCAGCGCCGCGCGGGCTTAGCACGCGGCGCGGCTCAGCACTCGCGGACGCGCCTCTGCCGTGAGCGCCTTCTTCTTGTCACGCTCCTCGATGGTCCACTCGTAGATGCTGGTGAAGTCACACTTTGAGAACTCGGTGATGAGCTCCTTGTTGCGCCCGGTGAGGAGGCGCTTGAAGCACTTCCAGAAGTTCTCCACAAACACAGACTTGCTGGCGTAGTCACTATCCTTCATCACCGCGAACAGCGTAGCGGCCTAAGGATGGATCGACGCACGCGAGTCAGCACCCGCAGGCGGGCAGGTGGCCGCGTGAGCCAGCCGCGCGCCTCCTCCTCCACTGGCGTCAAGTCCACGGGGCTGCCGTCGTAGAGCAGCTTGCGGCCGTGGGGCACGTAGGGGGGCGGGAAGACGACGCCCCGGTGCTCCAGGGTCGTCCACACCCTCTTGGCCTGCAGTGGGGCACGGCCGCTCAGCCGATTGGCACACGATGCGCATGCGACGGCCTTCGCTGCGCACCCCCTTCTTGGGCGCGGTCAGCCGCTCCAGCTGCTTGCGCTCCTTCTCCCGCCGCTTCTCAGTCGAGCGTCCGCCCTCCTCGTCCTCCTCGTCGTCGCTGCTGCTCTCCTCTGCGCGGGCCTTTCCCTTTTCCGCGGGCTTCGCCTTCTTGGCCGCAGGCGCACCGCTCGACTCGGACTTGCGCTTCAGCACCGGTTTCGGAGCGGGGCGCGCCACGGGCCTGGACGCGGCTGCGGCTGCGGTTGCGGCAGCGACGGGCACAGCCACCTGCACACGCTTCGCCAGCGGCACGTCGTCCTCGCTATCCGACATTGCGCGCCCCTCTCAGCTCCAAGACGCGGCTGACTGGCACAAAACTGCTGACGCCACAGGCTGGCGGAGGGGCAGACAATGCCTTGATCACTGCCAGCTGGCAGTTTGCATCTTCATCAGTGCATGATGCACTTACATCTCCACTTGCTCTGCTAGAATACACATATATATATATGTATCATCCGTTTGAACATCGTGCGACTCCCAAGCAGTCACGCCCCCATCGCCAGGTGTTTCTCAAGGAGTCGGAGGTCGATTCGTGTGAGCCCAGTCCTGCGCGACCGAGACGTCCGTGATAAGCGCGTGAGCGGAGGTTGCCATGTCTGCGCCGCCGGAGAACTGCCCGGGGACGGAGTCAGAGGCTGCGGGGCGCGCAGCCGCGTGCGCCGGCTGCCCAAACCAGGTTTGGTGCCCTAACACGCTGCTGCACTCAAACACGCTGACTTTCCTGGCAGGCGGCGTGCGCACAGGCGCCCAAGGGCCCCGACCCCGACGTGGTGGCCATAGCGGAGCGGATGCAGCACATACGGCACAAGGCGTGGCGGCGGCAACGTCGCACTGCCACTCGCATACTCACACCGCACTCGGGGGCAGGTGCTGGTTCTCTCTGGCAAGGGCGGCGTCGGCAAGAGCACTTTCTCGGCGCAGCTCGCGTTTGCGCTGGCGGCAAGGGGCAAGCAGGCGCGCCGGCCCGCGTCAGACGTTCTGTGCGTGTCAAGGCTCTCCTCACTCACTCTCCCTCACCTCCACTCAGGTGGGACTGCTGGACATCGACATCTGCGGGCCCAGCCTGCCGCGCATGCTGGGCCTGGAAGGCGAGGAGGTGCACCAGAGCAGCACGGGCTGGTCGCCGGTCTACGTTTCAGACAACCTTGGTGTGATGTCGATCGGCTTTATGCTCGCCGACCCCAACGAGGCGGTCGTCTGGCGCGGACCCCGCAAGAATGGGCTCATCAAGCAGTTCCTAAAGGACGTGGAGTGGGGTACACTCGACTTCCTGGTGTGCCACCTGAAGTTGCTTGTTGCAGTGTGCTCTCGCATGGGCTCACTCGTCCTCGCCCGCAGATTGTAGACGCTCCGCCGGGCACCTCTGACGAGCACATCTCAATCACACAGTACCTGAAGGAGTGCGGCGTGGACGGTGCAGTCGTCGTGACGACTCCACAAGAGGTCTCGCTGGCGGACGTGCGCAAGGAGCTATCATTCTGCAAAAAGGTTAGTGCGCGCGTGCTATTCCCGCGCCGCTGCACACATCTGAAGCGCCCGCAGGTTGACCTGCGCGTCCTTGGGGTAGTCGAAAACATGAGCGGTGCGTGCAAATGTGCGCGCAGCGATGCCCCCAGCTCAGCGTCAGCGTGCGCAGGCCTGCAGGTGCCGCTGTCCCACGTGCGCTTCCAGCATGGCTCTGGCGATGTGACGGACGAGGTCATGCATGCGCTGCAGGCTGTGGTGCGCGATGCAGCCACGCCAAGGCGCTCCGCCCCGCCATTTCTCACCTCGCGCCGCAGATGCCAGATGCATCGAGCCTGCTGGCGTGCATCGAGGTGCGCACGCTTTTCTCTGTCGCCATCCCTGGGCAATTTTTACGGTTGCACACTGCAGGTGTTTTGTAGCGGAGGAGGGGGAGCGCAGCAAATGGCTGCGGACTGTGGCGTCTCATTCCTGGGCAGAGTGCCGCTGGACCCCTCGCTCACCAGGGCGGCTGAGGCGGGCCTGGCGCTGTCGCATGACGCCCTGGCCGCGCCCGCTATTGCCGCCATCGTGCAGCAAGTCCTGGCGCAATGCACGAGCTGAGACCGGACGACATTGCGGACATTGTGCGCAGCGCAGATGTTTGCCACGCGCGTCATTGCGAAGCCCTGATGGCCACGTGAAGGTCCTCGATGAATGCCGCGCTGTTGAGCATTCTCGTGGCGCCCAGGACGATGCGCTGCGCCTTGTTCGCCTCGTTCAGCTGCGCCACCGCCCGCGCCTCCTCGTATGTCGCGCCGCCAACCACGAAGATAATGATGGCCTGCCGCCCGCGTCAGGCAATGGATGCGGCAACAGGGAGAATCCCGACCCACCTGCGGACGCTCCTTCGCCGAGAGTGCCGGGCCTGCGTAAGGGTACTCCGCATCCGTGATTTTCCTGCGCGCGGAACGCGTCAGGCACAATGCGGCGTGTGCAGCTCAGAGGCATTGGGGGCTCGCCCTTTGTTAATGTTGTCCACCGTGTTGAATAGCAGCGGCTGGTGCTGCGTGTAGACGTTGTCGACGCCCTGTAATCGCACCCGGGGTCAGCGCAGCGGAGTAGCCGTGCAGCTGGTGACATGCCTTGAGTCCGCCGACCAGCCTTGATGCGCGAGCGAAAATGTTTTTGTTGCTGAACAGGTCGCCCGTGCGCTTGCTCTCGCACGCCAGCGATAGCAGCCCATTCACGATTTCCTGTGGAGCATTTTGCTCAGATGCCGAGGCGTTTCCGGCTAGCACTCCGCAATGCACACCGAGTTGCGTTGGGATTCGCCCCCGAGCATCTGCAGAAGCTGGCTGACCTGCGCGCGGCCCTCGCGTTCGTGGCGCAGGGCGAAGAGCATGACGAGTCGCAGCTTCTCAGCCTCGGGGATCTGCGGAGGCTCAAAATGTCACTTGTGAAAGGCACCGAGGGCTGAAACGCCATTCAGTCCACGCACCGCAATGTTCTCCACCAGCTCTTGCACCGCGGTGAACGCGATGCTGCGGTCCGCGGTGCCGCATGCAAGATCCTGCAGGCCGGGCGGCGTTAAGACTCACGAGGTCGTCGCGTAACAGCCCGCAAGAAACGCGTGCCTGCTCAACCTGCGAGACCTGCATCAAATGACGTTCGTCCACGAGGCGGCCCATTTCGCCCATCAGCGTGACGTGCTTAGACACGTTCCCCGACTTTGCGCGGAACTCCGGGTAGTTCTCGATGAAGCGCTGCATGTCTGCGATGCTCTGGATGTTCTGGTTGCTCTTTGAAGCCGCCTGGAACTCATCCACCATGCTCTTGATGGACACGCCCAGGTCGCCTGCGCCGCGCGTCCCGTCAGCGCCGCGCTGCAGCCGCCGAGGTGCTCCGCACCGTAGTTGCTGAACATCTGCGCGCGGAAAAAGGCATCCTGCTCTGCCGACAGCACGAGTTCCTGGTTCTCCTTCGCAATCTGCGGGGTGCGCATGAGCGGGCTCGCCCCCGGGAACGCTGGCGCACAGCGCGACACATCGCGCCTTGGAGCCGAGCGCGCGCAGGTCTACTCTGTTGTTCTCGATTGTGAGCAGATCATGCACCATGGCCTGCGGGGAGCTAGCTGGCTCAGCGGACATCCAGTAGAGGGCAGCAGGCCACGCGCCTGGTAGGTCCACTGGGACAGCAGGGGCGTGACGGGGTCGTCCAGGCGGTCCACAATGAGCAGCAGCGTGGCCCCATCGCCGCGAAAGTCAAACAATGCCGATTCCTGCTCGTATGCCAGGCGCTTTACATCCTGCGCAATCCGCTGCGCCGTGTCCGAGCTGCGCCGGGCGGCAGTGTTAGCGCGCGAGTGTGATGCAGGTGTTGTGAGACGCACGTCTTCGAGAAGCGGATGACAGGTCGCTTCTTTAGCGTCAGGAGCAGTGTGGCGATGCCATCCACGATGCGGTCGTATGCGCGCTGAGTTGCCTGCGCACGCGCTGTCAGTCGCTGCGCGGCGAGAGCGCCTTACCTGGCGTGTGCTTGGCCTGCGCGCCTGCGACTCCCAGGACTGCGGTAGGAAGCAGCAGGCGTTGTGCTCCAGCTCCAGAGAAACGAGCGTCTTGTCCAGCGCCCAATAGTCCACATAGTACTCCTGCGCGCACCCGCCAGGCGCGTCAGCATGCAGCAGCAGCACCCAGCAGCCCCAGCCGCAGCTTTGGGGAACGCCTGAGTTACGTACCTGCACTTGCTTGATGATTTCGCCGTCGTCCGCGTCGGCGAGCTCGTGCAAGAAGCTGTCCTTGAGGATGTTTGTGAAAACTGGGGCATACAGCCGAGCTCAGAAGGCTGCCTCTGAAAGCGCTGGAGCAGCTGAAAGTGCTGCAATAGAGCTTTGCGCTCGCACTCACAGACGTGATACTCTCCAAACTTGGGCTTGCGTAGGTGGCGGCGCAGCGCCGCGATGTTCTCCCCGACGGGGCGCAGAAAGCAGACGGCCTGTTGGAAGAGGGGAGAGCAAGTCTCAGCATTCCCCTTGACACTTCGAAGCGCGAGCGCCAGGTTCTGCCTAGGCTTTGGCACGCGCCTTGATGTGCAGCATCGCCTCGCCACCGGTAACGTCGAGGCGCTCCACTAAGAATACCTGAGAATGCGTCCCGGGTCAGGGCGAGGAGGCAGTCGGCAGCGAGCGTGTTTCGTGCAAGGCGTGGCTGCAGCCTGGCTCACACGCCTCTTTTTGAAGTATCTCAGTCTGCGAGTACACCGCGCTCACGATGCCCATCTACGAGAGCGAGAGTGCACACGAGTGATGAGCAGGGCAGAGAGACAAGCGTGCATTCCGCACCGTAACCGCGTCCAGGAGCAGCGCTTTCATGCCAGCGCCGCACTCTGCCAGCATGCGCCGAATGTAGGCCTTGACGGCGCCGTTCATGCCGTCCATTCGTCGTGCGGCGTGCGAAAGTGCGGCGTGTTGTTCCCGGAGATGCGCTCAGTAGGGAGGACAACCCGCGTTTTGGCCGGCCCAGCAATCCTCGCTGGCTAGCACCGGTCGTGAACAGGTGTGATATGCGGACGGAGGCAGCTACTACTGCCACCAGTCGAACACCAAGCCCGGCTTTGACTGTTCGAATTCCGCACGGCCCTCCCTCGCTCCTCCTATGGATGTCGGTGAGGTCCTCGCTGTGCTGTACGGGCCGCCGCTGCTACTGCTGCTGTCTGCGGTGAGCGTTTTGCAGCTCAACTTCCTAGTCCAGGCCTTGAGCGCGTTTGCAAAGTCGAGAGGCACAACTGCGCTGTGGAAGGCTGTGCAACCAGCGCTGCTGCAGCTGACCAAGACGCTCGACGGTGCCTTTCGAGGCTCGGGCAAACTCTTCGAGCCAAACGCTAACCACCTGCTTCTGTTTGCGCTCTTGCTGGCGGTTCTCGTCACCGGCGAGCGCTTGCACGCAGCGCTGAAGCGGATACAGCCGCCACCGAACGTAACAAGCGCAGGCCGTGTCAACAAGGGGTGAGTCTCCTGTCCTTGCGCTTCTTGCTCGTTGCTCGTCGTCGCACGACCGCGCAGTTCTCTTGTGCGCCCTCCGCCTGGGCCATCACTGCCATGCCGCTCCTGCAGTATGCGCCGATGGAGAGCAGCGTGGACGCGTCCTTCTGGACGGAGCTGGCGCGGCTGAAGCTAGAAGAGCTCGGGCTCAGCACCGCACCGCGCTCCATCACCGGGTTTCTCTCGCTCGCGCGCAGCAACGTGGCGTCGCCACTTCAGCTGACCAGCGCCAGCCTGGCCAAGTCGGAGGTGCGTCGAGCTCGTCGCTGCGCGAGAGACCCCACGACGAGTCAAGACTCACCTCGTCGCACTGCTCTCTCAGGACGGCGCCGCGCCGGCCTGCCGCTCCGGCGTCTTCGCCGTGCCGGGTACGCTTGTGCTGGTGAACACCATCGAGGCGTTTCAGACAGCAGATAGGGGTGCACTGTTGGGTGATGCGGCGACGCTGCTGTGGCACGACGTTTGCGACGGCGCTGCACTGCGCGCGCCCTCGCTGCTCAGCCGCTTTGTGCTGCACGTGTTCCCGGACCTCAAGGCGTTCACCTTCAGATACTGGTTCAGCTTTCCAGCACTGCAGCCCACCACTCCTGTCACCGCTGGTCCTGTCATCGCGCTGGACTCGCTGGGGGAGTGCGAGGGACTCCTGGCCGCCTGCAGCGCCTGGCTGGAAAGTCCGCAACGCCAGTCGGCGTGGCTGCTGCAGGCGCCCTCGGGCTCTGACACAGCAGTCGCCCACCCACTGTCCTCTTGGCCCGCCCTGTGCCAGTCTGATAGTCTGCTGCTTGCCTTCGCCGACCCCTGCCCCCTGCTCACCAACCTCGGCTGGCCGCTGCGCAATCTGTTGGTGCAGGCCTGCGCGCTGGGGGTCAAAGGGCCCGTCCGCATTCTCGCACTCCGCGCCTCCGGGAGCAAGCTGGACGCGCGGCAATGCGTGGTAATCGACGCGGTGCTGCCCGCCGCCGGGGAGGAGGCACGCTGGCTGAAGACGGATGCAGGCGGCCAACCGCTGGGTGTGGGCTGGGAGAGAGACGCTCACGGCCAGCTCGCGCCCCGCCTGGCGGACATGCGCCTGGCGCTGGACCCGCAGGAGCGGGCAGCGCAGGCGGTGGACTTGAACCTGAAGCTGATGCGGTGGCGCCTCTTCCCGGAACTGGACGCGGAGAAGCTGGCGCGCACTCGCTGCCTCCTCATAGGCGCGGGCACCCTTGGGTGCGCAGTTGCACGCACGCTGCTGGGCTGGGGCGTTAGGGACATCGCGCTGGTGGACAACGGCACTGTCTCCTTCTCAAATCCTGTGCGGCAGAGCCTCTTCGAGTTTGAGGACTGCCTGGATGGTCGCCCCAAAGCCCAGGCTGCGGCGCAGCGGCTGCAGCGCATCTTTCCGGGGGCTCGCACCGAGGGCGTGTCCCTGACCGTGCCCATGCCCGGCCACCCCGTGCTGCCTGAAGAGGAGGCTGCTGTTCTGCGCGACGTGGAGCAGCTGGAGGGGCTGGTGGCGGCCGCGGACTGCGTCTTCCTCCTCACGGACACGCGAGAGAGCCGCTGGCTGCCCACTCTGCTGTGCGCGCACCTCGATAAGCTGGCCATCAACGCGGCGCTGGGCTTCGACTCCTTCCTAG
>Ga0208951_1000372_pt1 | contig 20731 bp, 19 predicted proteins | sample GreLakmeMI27MSRF_FD_187702 | JGI IMG/M metagenome (GOLD analysis project Ga0208951, IMG submission 187702) | Freshwater lentic microbial communities from great Laurentian Lakes, MI, USA - Great Lakes metaG MI27MSRF (SPAdes) | ecosystem: Environmental > Aquatic > Freshwater > Lake | place: Great...
ATGAAATTTTATAATTATTGAATGATTTTAACATAACTTTAACAAGATAATTTATTCGTCTTCTTTGTTTAGCCATCCTCGTTTTATGAAATAAATCAGTAAGCTTGTCCCTAGAATAAGCATAAAAGCCATTATAAAATAATAACCATTTTGGTATTTTAATTCGGGGATATTTTCAAAATTCATTCCATATACCCCAACAATAAAAGTTAGAGGAATAAAAATAGCACTTACAATTGTTAATACTTTCATGATTTCATTCATTCTTTGCCCTTGAACAGCATAGTATAAATTTGTAAGACCCTCAAGAATCTGCTTTCGACCGTCAATTTCTTCCAATGCGCTTGCACAAGATGATTTTAAATTTGAGAAATAACGAAAGTTGGCTTTGTCTAGAAAAATACTTTCGCTACTTTCTAGCTGAATGGTAATATCTCGAATTGGCAGAACTATTTTTCTCAGCTCAATTAATTTTCTTTTCTCAATTTCTATTTCTTTAAAAATTAATTTATTGTTCTTGCTATGAATCCGCTCATCAATCCGCTCAATTTTTTCTGTTATGCTTTCTAAAACTTCAAAATAGTTATCGATAATTGCTTCCAACATTCTAAACAATAAAAAGTCAGCACCTTTTGTTCGAATTTTACCCCTTGCTTTTATGATACGATCTCTAACATCTGAAAAGTGGTCAGCTGCTTTTTCTTGAAATGAAATTAAATAATTTTCACCTAAAATAAATGAAATTTGTTCTTGGTTTAATAAAGTAGAATCGTTTTCAGTAGGAAGTGCAGATTTTACATGAAAAAACATGTATTTAGAATATTCTTCCACTTTTGGCCTACCTGTTGCAGCATGAATATTTTCAATTGTAAGTTTATCAATTTCTAATCTATGGCACAATTCTTCGATACTTTTTAGATCATCTAATCCGTGAAAATTAAGCCAAGCAACATGGTCATTATCTAATTCATTCTCAGAAAAAGTAGAAGCAAATACGTCAGCTTCATCGTTCTCAACAGCGTAAAATGAAGTATTGTATTTATATAATTGACATTTACTCATTTTTTGTTTTTATGGTTGAATTTTTGTTTCTCCTCCTTTTGCAATTCCACAGCCCTCACACGAACTTTTTTTTTGAAATAACATTTTCCAAAAATGCCGCAATAGATATCCAATTGCAATAATGATGCTAAGAATTACGATGATTGTTTGTGCCATTTGAGAATAAATTTAGCTTTTTTATTTAGGAAATTAATTTTTAAAAGAAAAAAAATATACTCTCATAAATTTTTAGATGTTTAGTGTAGAAGTTGGAATGCTAAATAGGCGGATAAATAAGCTATTATACCCATAACTAGTAATTGTATTAAAGGCCATTTCCAGCTATTTGTTTCTCTTTTTACTACTGCGAGAGTTGACATACATTGCATTGCAAAAACATAAAAAATCATGAGTGATACTCCGGATGCAATAGTATAAGTTTTTTCGCCTTTTGAGTTTCTATCTCGTTTAAGTCGGTCGATTAATCTCGTTTTCGTAGCACCATCGTCTTGCACTGCATAAATTGTTGCTAATGACCCTACAAAAACTTCTCTAGCTGCAAATGAAGTTATTAAGGATATTCCAATTTTCCAATCGTATCCCAATGGACTGATTACTGGCTCAATAAATTTCCCCATTCTTCCGATGTAAGATGCTTCTAATTTTACCGATGCAAGTTCCCGTTCTTTTTCTACCTCATTTAGATCTGAAAAACTTTTTAATTCTTTTGTTTTAACAAGTGTTTCCTCAATAGAATTTCCAGGGCCATACGATGCTAAAGCCCAGAGAATAATTGAAATAGCAAGGATAACTTTTCCAGCATCGAAAATAAATAATTTGATTTTCTCAATAATACTTATTCCGATATTTGTCCACCTTGGATTTTTATAACTTGGCAGTTCAAGCAAAAGAAAGCCTTTTTCTTCGCTACGAATGATAAATTTCATGATAAATGAAACTAGTAATACTGCAACCAAACCTAAACTATAGAGTGAAAAAAGAACAAATCCTTGTAGGTTGATAAAACCAAAATAATATATTTTAGGTATTACCAATGAAATTAGCAGTGTATAAACTGGAATTCGTGCGCTGCAGCTCATAAAAGGTGCTACAAAAATGGTAATCATGCGTTCTTTCCAATTTGAAATTGTTCTTGTAGCCATCACTGCTGGAATTGCGCATGCGACACTTGACATAAGTGGAACAACACTTTTTCCATTTAATCCAAAAGGTCGCATCAAACGATCCATAATAAACACGACTCTTGCTAAGTATCCTGTTTCTTCTAAAATAGCAATGAAAAAAAAGAGTAGTGCAATTTGAGGAATAAAGACCACAACCCCACCAATTCCAGGAATTATTCCATGACAGATTAAATTATTAAAAACACCTGTGGGAAGTATTTGTGAGGTGTGAGCGGCAAAATTTGTAAAAATACCATCAATTAATTCCATAGGAATACTTGCAAATGAAAATATAAATTGAAAAATAATTAATAATACAACTATAAAAATTGCATAACCCCAAATTGGATGCACGACTATTTTATCGATTTTCCTCGAAAAAACATCTGTTTTTGTTTCATTAATTTTTTCAACTTCGAAAATTAATTTTTTAATTTTTTGATAGCGTAAAGTAGTTTCTGTAATTTGTTTTTCTTGATCATTGATTTCTGCTATAAGATATTCTTTGATGAAAAATGATCGCTGAGCTTCAAGATTAATGTTTTGTATAGCTTGAATAATTCTTGTTTTTCCAAATCCTAGTCGCGCATTAGAGGTAACTATTTGCACTCCTGGAAATGCTTCTTGCAACTTTTCAATGTCAATTTCTATTTTCCTTTTAGCAGTAAGGTCCCACATATTCAAGACCAAAATCAGTGGTATATTTAAATCGTATACTTGTGTAAAAAATAAAAGATTGCGTTCTAAATTAGCAGCATCAACAACAAATAGTGCAGCATCAGGATATATTTCTTGATTTTTATTTGTGAGTAAGTCGTATACAATTTTCTCATCTTTTGAACGAGGATATACACTGTAAGCGCCTGGAAAATCTGTTATTGAATGCTTTGCCTTTCCAATAGCAAGTAAACCCTCTCTTTTGTCAACAGTACTACCAGCAAAATTGCCAACTTGCTGCCTTAATCCTGTTAATAAGTTAAAAACAGAGCTTTTTCCGGTATTAGGATTTCCGAATAGGGCTATTTTCATTTCCTTGAAACTTAGGGATTAATGTATATCATTTTGTTTCGCGAACTTTAATAAAAGCAGCTTCATCCTTTCGCAAGGAAATTACTATACCATTTAGTTCTATTGCAATAGGATCTCCAAATGGTGCTTTAAAAACAACTTCTAAAGTGCTACCAACTAAAAAACCCATTTCAACGAGTTTTGAATAAATAGAAGAATGTTCAATGGAGATAATTTCGGTCTTAGTTCCTATTTTCAAAGATGAAAGTTCAATCATATACAAATTTAGTATTTATTGTACTTTTTAAGATACCTTAAAAGTGGTATTTACAATTTGTTTTTAACAACAAATCTTGCCGTTTCTCGCGTTTTTTGTTCTACTAAAATTACTTTTCCTTTGGTCATTTTTGAAATTGTTTCCTCATCGTAGTGACGAATTGTAATAAGCTCTAAACCTTCGTTATATTTGATTTTGTAATCACTTTGAAAGCGATTAATAATTTTTTCTTTGTCAATTTTTAAATGATCCAGCAAAATAGAGAAACTTAAAGCAGAATTTTGCATAAGGTTGATTTTTGCAGAACATTCGGATAGACCTTTGAATAGAGTACTTAGATTTTCTTCAGCAATGAATGAAAAATCTTGAGGTGAAAAAGAAAATAGCACTTGATCATGTTTCACGATAAATGATGGAATTAGCTTATCATTTTCTGTGCTTTCTTGAATTTTCGTTCCCTCTTTTAATGGATCAAGAAAAGATTTGACGTAAAGTGGAATTCCTTTATTCTGAAGAGGCTTAATGGTTTTCGGGTGAATTACACTAGCGCCATAATAGGAAAGTTCTAGCGCTTCTTTATACGATATGCTATCTAGTTTCTTAGTGTTTTTAAAATATTTTGGATCAGCATTTAACATTCCTGGCACATCTTTCCAAATAGTAACACTTTCGACATTACAGCAATAGGCAAAGATTGCAGCAGAATAATCGGAACCCTCTCTTCCAAGTGTAGTGGTTTTTCCTTCAGCTGTGCCACCAATAAAACCTTGGGTAATTAGCACTTTTTTTTCTTTGAATTTTGGCAAAATAGTTCTAGAAATAGCTATTTCAGTTTTTCCCCAATCGACATTAGCTTCTTGGTAATTGTTGTCAGTTTGCACCAATTCTCGTGCATCAATCCAAGTTGCAGGAAAATCTTTTTCGCTTAAATAAGCACTTAAAATAGATGAAGAAAGTACTTCACCTAATGAAACAATTTGATCATATTCGAACGAATAATTTTGAGAGGATTGCGAAATAATTTTAGCTTTTAAGTTATCAAACACCTCCTTAATTGTGTAATAAATTGGATTTGAAGCTGACTTAAAAAGTTCATTAACAAGCTCAAGATGAAATTTTTCTAACTCAGCTATACTTTTTAGGAACGCCGCTTTATCCATTGATTGGTATGCTTGATTAACTTCCTCTAGTTTATTTGTCGTTTTTCCAATAGCAGATACCACTACAAGTATTTCCTCATTAGGGAATAAAGAAATTATTTCAGACACATTTCTAATAGCTGTCGCATCTTTTACTGATGCACCTCCAAATTTGAAGACTTTCATTTTACTAGTTTACAATGACAAAAATAAGGATTCAGAATTTGAATTAGGATAATTTGTTCGAAAGCTTTTTAATTTCAAGTGCAGGATTTGCATTTTTATAAATGATTTCATAAACAGCATCTAAAATTGGCATTTCTACTTGAAATTTTTTGTTGATTTCAATTAAGCATTTTGTAGCGTAATAACCTTCAGCAATCATATTCATTTCTAATTGCGCATTTTTTACAGAATATCCTTTACCGATCATATGTCCAAAGGTTCTATTTCTAGAAAAATTGGAGTAGGAGGTAACCAATAAGTCACCTAAATAGGCACTTGTTTTTGTATCGCGGTGAACAGGACTTACAACATCAATAAAACGTTCAATTTCTTGTATGGCATTTGCAATTAAAACAGCTTGAAAATTATCTCCATATCCTATTCCAGCAGATATTCCGGAAGCCAAGGCGTAGACATTTTTTAAAATTGCAGAAAATTCTGTCCCAAATAAATCGTCAGAAAGAGTTGTTTTTATATAACGACAATTTAATAATTCTGACATTTCTTTAGCAATAAGATCATTTTCACAAGCAATTGTCAGGTAAGACAACCTTTCTAATGCAACTTCTTCAGCATGACATGGTCCACAGATAATTCCGATTTTATGATAGGGAGTATTAAAAGATTTATGGATAAATCGTGCTGGAATTGCATTGTATTCTGGAATAATTCCCTTTACTGCTGAGAAAACGATTTTATCGCTTAAAAGACCCTCGGGTAAATTCTTAAAAAGAGCTGTTAAAAAAGCTGATGGCGTAGCGATTATGATAATCTCAGCATTTTGAATAGTTTCAATTAGATTGCTGCTTAGGCTTAATTTTGCAGTGTCAAATTCAATGGATTGCAAGTATCTGGGATTGTGTTTGAACTGAAGAATGTGTTCTATTGCCTCTTCATTTCTCATCCACCACCCAACTTTTGATAGGTTATTGCAAAAAAGTTTTACGAGTGCTGTTGCCCAGCTTCCTCCCCCAACTACAGCTACTTTCAACTTATTGTTTGTTGTCATTATTGCAAATTTAAAAAAGAATAAGAGATTTTACTTATTAATCCCAAAGTGGATTAATTGTAATTCATGATTTCGCCTAATGCAAGTGCTTCAGCAAAAGTATCTCTCATTTTTTCTAATTTTAATTTTGAATACGGATTTCCCGTAAATGCTTCAGATTTCAACTTATAATAGGTCTCTAAAGATTGCCCAAATAAATCTTGTTCTAATTGACTTTTAATTTCCATAATCTTACTGTTAACAGAAAGAAGATAATGTTCTATCTCCTCTAAACGTTTTAATTCATCTGAATCAAGTTCTTTTTTGTTAAGTAATGAATGGTAAAATGGCAGTATTTGGTTAAGAAGAACCATAAAGCTTTCTAATTCTTTATCTAATTGATTTTTTTGCTTATTAAATTCTTCCAATAGTTTGGTTATCTGAGGATAAAAATAACAATTTAGATTTACTGAAACTTGTAATTAAAAAATAGGGCAAAAAATAGGGCTATAAAGCCCTTTAAAAAATTAAAATTTATAAGCTTTTCCAACTACAAGATTTATAATATTTCCTATTTTTTCAAGGATCAATGGCATAAATTTTAACTTCATTAAATTTCCTGCTGCTTAATAAGCATTATTTAACTTCGCCAACAAATTTAAATTAATTAAATTCGTAGAAATTAATAATTTTTATAAGGTTAAACATCGCATTTATTCTTACGATTTATCTGATTAACATTGGCGAAGCATATAAAAACATAATTAAAATAATTAAATATCATTAAAATTACTTTCTTTAATTTTTTAATCTAAGATGAAAATCAACACAGAAAACAATGAAATTTCTTTAAGAGAATTACTATTAAAAATGAATGAATGGAAAAAATATATTATCAGTAAATGGTTAATTTTATTTTTATCAATTATTATAGGAAGTATTTTAGGTTTAGTATATTCATTAAAAAACAAACCAATTTATTTTAGTACAATCACTTTTGCTATGGAAGATGAAGGTTTATGTTTAGCTTCTCAGGTTGGAAATGAAGTTAAATTTGAATTATTAAATGGAGGAAAAGTCCTTGAATTATTTAAATCTCGCTTATTGGTTCAAAAGACTTTGCTTTCTGAAATATATTTCAATGGAAAAAAGCAATCTTTAGCGAACGCTTATTTAATTATTAAAGGCTGGCGAGATGACGCTTCTAAATATTCAACTCTTTTAAATTTAGACTTTCCAATAGATGCAAAGGTTTTATCTCGAAAGCAAAACGAGGTTATGAATAGTATTTATAATCAGTTAATAGCTAATGAAATGACAGTTGCTCAAAAAGATAAAAAAATTCAAATCTTCACTCTTGAAACAAGTTCCGAAAATGAATTTTTTGCTAAGGTTTTTTCTGAAAAGCTAACTTCAATAGTGATTGAGCTCTATGAGAGTATCAAAACTAAGAAGGCTAAGAATAACTTAACAGCACTAGAGCTGCAAACTGACTCGGTACGACAAGAGTTAAACAATGCTTTAGCAGGTGTTGCAGTAGCAACAGATCAAACATCCGGAATAAAGCCAGCATTAAATGTTCGGCGTATTTCTTCAGCAAAACAAGAAGTAGAGGTAAAATTGAATACGGCAATACTAACTGAGTTGATAAAACAACAAGAATTAGCTAGAATCATGGTGCGAAAGGAGACTCCCTTTATTCAAATAATTGACAGCCCGATATTGCCTTTGCCATTCATAAAGACTGGTATCTTGAAGGCAAGTATGATAGGAGGATTTTTAGTTGCATTTTTCGTCATTTTGTTTCTAATTGTGAAAAGAATAATAGTTAAGAATTTACAATGATTAAAATACTAGTAAGCGGAGGAGCATATTCAAATTTGTTCATAGAACTTAATAAATTATCAAAAATAGCATGTCAAAATTAATTAAATCATTTGTAAATAAAGAAAAAATTATCTCCGTAACTGGTTTGGGATACGTAGGATTACCTTTGGCTTTAGAATTTGCTAAGCATTTTAAAGTAATAGGTTTTGATATCAATGTATCTCGAATAGAGTTAATGAAAAAGGGGATAGATCCTTCCAAGGAATTGGGTTCAGATGCCTTTGTAGGTTGTGATATTATCTTCACATCTAATGTAGAAGATTTGAAAAAAGCCCATTTTCATATTGTCGGAGTACCAACAGATATTGACGAAAATAAAGTACCTAATCTAAATCCATTGTTAGGAGCTTCCAGAAGTGTTGCTTCTGCATTAAAAAAAGGTGATTATGTAGTTTATGAATCAACAGTTTATCCGGGCTGTACTGAGGAGGACTGTGTTCCTATTCTTGAAAATATTTCAGGATTAAAAGGAGGAACTGATTTTAAATTTGGATATAGTCCCGAACGAATAGTACCTGGTGATAAAGTAAAGACCTTAACTAATATATTAAAAATTGTATCAGGTAATGATGAGGAAGCTTTAGAAGTAATTTCGCATGTATATGGAACTATAATTAAAGCAGGATTGCACAAAGCAGAATCCATAAAAGTGGCAGAGGCTGCTAAAGTTATTGAAAATACACAACGAGATATTAATATATCATTGATGAATGAGTTGGCAATTATTTTTGATAAAATGGGAATTGATACCAAGGCAGTTATTGAAGCGGCTGGAACCAAGTGGAATTTTCATAAATACCACCCTGGTTTGGTTGGAGGACATTGCATAAGTGTAGATCCATTTTATTTAATTCACAAAGCCAAACAATTAGGTATAGATCCTCAGGTAATTGCAGCAGGAAGACGAGTGAATGATTTCATACCTAGTTTTATTGCTAAAAGAATAGTACAAACTTTAATTGAGCAAGGCAAAAATCCTGGAAAATCAAAAGTTTTGGTTATGGGTGTTACTTTTAAAGAAGATGTAGCTGATATTCGAAATTCTAAAGTCGTTGATTTAGTTAGGGAATTATTGGATTATTCGATCCAAGTGGCTGTTATGGATCCTCATGGAAGTCCAAATGAAATAGAGCATGAATATGGAATTACATTAATAGACGAACCGGTTGGTTTATATGACATAATTGTATTGTCAGTAGGACACAATGAATACATTCAAATGAAACCTCAAGATTTTCAAAAATTATCAAAAGATGAAATTAATATGTTTGATATTAAAGGAGTACTAAATCCAAATGATTATAAAAATTACTGGAGGTTATAATTTAATGAGAATATATTGAAGGCAGATATTAAAGTAATTGGAGGAGGAATTGTTGGATTATCAACAGCATATCATTTAATCAAGGAAAAATCAGAAGTAAAAGTTATTCTCCTAGAAAAGGAAGCTACATTCACTTTACATCAAACAGGACATAATAGTGGTGTTATTAATTCTAGAATAGATTAACAAATATCAACATAACAAATGATGTATGTTATTTTCAAAAAAAAGCTAATAAAGCAGTCTTTGTTGCAATAAAATGAGTATTTAATTCGCAACGAGTGCAGATAATCTTATGATTTAATTCACAATAGTGAATATACCGTTTAATGAATGAACTTAATTAAAATAGAATACAAATCTCAAAAAAAAACAAATCAGTATCTACAGGTGTTGGTTTGTTTCATTTTAGGATTTTCAACCATACAAGGTGGCCTAATCACACTATTTAGATCGGTCATTGTTATGCCGTTAAAATTAGATAGTGTTATTGCATACACCTTCTATATGGCAGTCATTTTTATATCAATAAAGGCTATTTTCAATCGAATTAAACTCGACACAATAATACTATTGCTAGTACTTACCATTTCATATATAATTAGCCTGTTAATTGAAGTACAGGAATTTTCTTTGCAAATGGGCATGGAATTATTATTTGGGTTCATTGTGTATACTGTGACAAGGGCATTAAGAAGTTATGATAATTTGATTAACTACCTAAATATTACTTCGATTTTAATCATACTTTCTGTGATTATCATGTTTATACTATTTCCGACCGAAGAAGTCACGATAAATTCATACAGCCAAACTTTTGGATATGCAATTTTACCGGCAGTAATTATTTCTTTCAATGCTTTTATGAATAACAGATCAGTGCTTCAGCTAATTTATTTTGTTGCGTCATTTGTACTCGTCATCATTGCAGGAGCACGTGGTCCTTTTGTTATATCCATTTTATTCATCATGATTCGTTGTTTTCAAGGTATTAAAAGTATTGGGGAGGGAAGAAAAGTTTCGTCAACATTTATAGTGTTCTCAATTTTTGTTTTTATATCCATTATTTTTATGTCAAAAATTGAGCATGTGATCACCACAAATTCCTTTCAAGATTATAATAGAATTTTAGAAATGTTGAAGAAAGATGAATTGTTAAAAGATGAAGGTAGAAATTCATTGAAATCTAAATCAATAGCATTAATTTGGGACCATCCTTTTGGGATGGGGCTTGGTCAAGAAAGGGTTGCATTATCTGATATTCATAAGGAAGCAGTAGGGAATTATCCACATAACTTTTTTCTCGAAATTTTTATTCAATATGGATGGATTCTAGGTTTTACTATCATAGTATCATTATTATATTTTATGTTCATCAGTTTTTTTAAAAATAAAAATGTTACCACAAAAAATATTTGGCTGATATTTTTTTTTATTGGTTTCCTACCATTGATGTTTAGTGGATCATATATTAATTGGCCATTATTTTGGTTGTTTTTGGGTTTAACAGTAAATATTATTCATGAAAATAAACTTGTTAGAAAAAATTAAAGGAAATGCCATCCTGAGGTCTATATCTATATTAGTTTCTGGCAATATTATTGGTAGACTAATAGCCCTTTTTACCCTCCCAATTGTGTCAAGGCTATACAGCCTTGAAGATTTTGGAGAAAATGGTGTGATTATTGCTACTGCTGGGATTATAGTAAATTTAGGAGGCCTTGGACTTAATTCGGCAGTAATGGCTCCCGATAACGATAAAGAAAGTTGTATCATTTTTAAGGTGGCTTTTTATTCAGCATCATCTATCTATTTTTTTTTGTTTGTTGTTTTTTTAGTTTTATCTCCTTGGTATGAGTTGGTGCAGACTTCTTTGCCCTACTTGATTACTTGTTTGTTGATTTTCCTTTTGGCATTTTCGTCACAGCTTAATAGCCTCCTTAATATATATGTTAACCGAAAAGGGATGAATAGGGTGCTTTTTAATAATGCTATTATCTCTGCAGTGTCTACATTATTTATTACCATCCCTTTTGGGGTGATGAGTTTCGGTGTGATTGGGCTTGTGGGAGCGGCGTTGATTAGTGGCTTGGTGTGTGCTTTACAAATGATTTATTATGCCAATCCATTTAAAGAAAAGATTATCTGGAGTGATTTTATCACAATATTTAAAAAATACAAAGATTTTATCTTTTATCAGTACCCATCTAATTTTATTGGAAATTTTGCCGCACTGTATCCTATGCGTTTTTTTTCATCAAACTTCGGTAACGTAAAACTGGGAACTTATAATATGAATGAGCGCATCTTAGGAATCCCATTGAACTTTCTTGCAGCACCTATTACCACCATTTATTTCAGAACGGCTTCACAACAAAAAAACCAGTTGGATCAATTAGCGCGATTTACTTATAGGTTGATAAAAAACATTATGCTCGTAGCTATTATCCCAATTATAGTATTGGCTTTATGGGGAGAAGAATTGTTTGGGTTTGTGCTAGGTAAGCAGTGGAGTTCTGCGGGCAAAATGGCTTCAGTACTCGTTATTCAATATGTATTTAATTTCTGCTCCAACAGTATCAGTTACTGCAGGATTGCATTAAACCGACAAAAATTAAATCTGTGGGTGGTTATAATTAGATTTATACTCACAGTCGTATCACTAGTTGTTGGAATGAATATTTTTGATAATTTATTTGATGTTGTGTTGTTATTTTCAATTACTATGACATTGTTTTTTATAATCGATATGGCGCTAAATTTTTATGCATTGCAGAGGTATATTGTAAGGTATTTAATTTTTTCAGTTTTGTATGCCTTGTCGGCATTTTTGTTGGTATTCTTAATTTGGTAAAAAAATCACCAAGGGACATTAATCTTAAAATTACTACAGCGTAGATAATGATTCTGAAATAATTCTCACGTTTAATTGAGTATTATGTTATTAATTAAGAATTATTGGCATATAAAAATATTCCAGGATCCAAAAAAATCATGATTATAAGTAAATGAAAAATAAAATGAATAAAACTAGAGTTTTACATCTCACCCATACTGATGTAAGTATAGATAGTAGAATTTTAAAAGAATTATCTGCCATAAAGATGAATAAAAAAATACATATTATGGCAATAGGAATAAGTGATGACAATTTAACATCTAGTAAATTGAAAGAAGTTAATAGTCACATTACCAATTTTGTTTTGTATTCAAAATTCTTTAAATCTATTTCTAGGAGGTTATCCGCTTATTTATGTTTAATTGAGTTTTACATAAGGATAATTTGGAATGGACTTCTAATTCGACCTAAAATAATTCATTGTCATGATACTTTGGTTCTACCAGTTGGCGTTTTCTTAAGTATTTTGTTTAATTCAAAATTAATCTACGACGCACACGAATTAGAATCTCAAAGGAATGGACAAACAAAAGTTTTATCTAAGGTTACTTTATTTATAGAAAAGATATCATGGAGATTCATCGATTTGTTAATAACAGTATCTCCTTCAATTATTAATTGGTATCATGAGAATTTAGGTTTTAAAGAAAGTTTATTGATTTTAAACAGTCCGCATTTAAAACCTGAAAAATTGGATCTTGTTTCAAATAATTATTTAAAAGAAAAGTTTAAAATTCCAGAGAACTGCAAAGTATTTGTTTATTTAGGAATAATTGGAAAGGGTAGAGGAATCGATTTATACTTAAATGCTTTTCAATCACAAGAAATTAATTCTCATATTGTATTTATTGGTTTTGGAGAGTATGTTAAAAAAATTCAAGACTGTACTTTAAATTCTAAAAAAATACATTTTCATCCAGCTGTAAAGCATGACGAAGTGGTTGAAATTACTAAATCTGCAGATGTTGGCCTAGCTATGATTGAAGCAGTGTCACTTAGCGATTACTATTGTTTGCCAAATAAATTATTTGAATATGCATTTTCAGGACTCTTCATTTTAACATCAGATTTTCCAGATATGAAAAAAGTTATTCAAGATTTTGATCTAGGTGTTTGTAGCTCATTGGACCTAGAAAGTATAAAACAAAAAATTATTGAAATCGAAACCCAAGATATAAAAACTTCAACTAAAGATTTATCTTCACTAAGTTGGCAGTATCAAGCTGAAAAATTACTAAAGGCTTATAATTATTTATTGACGAATAAATAATGATATCACCTTATTTATTAGAAGTATAACTAGATTGTGTTTTTTAGTATAAATCGAATTGTTTGAATTATATAAATACAATTAACACTTCAAGAATGCATGCCTCATAAACTTCAAGCTTTAAAATTTTATTGTTTTTGTCATAATTATTTTTTGATGTAATTCATTCTTTAATTTAGCTAGTTATAAACATTTCTATTTAAAAGAAGCGCACCAATTTTATAATAAATATTATTAAAATGTATAAAAAAATAAATATTCTCCATATCAGCCCTACTGATATTAGGTATGATGGTAGAATTTTAAAGGAGCTAAATTCACTTAGTAAACTTTCGCATTTTAATTTGCTTGCTTTTGGGGTTGAAGATAACGAAGGTCAAATATATGAGCCAGATGATGATATTGATATAAAGACATTTAAATTAGTTACTAGGAAATTAAACATTTTTCCACGGCCAATTAAGTATTTTATCAATTTTATAGAAGCTTTTTTGAGAATGATATTACCTGGTATTTATTCAAACCCTACAATAATTCATTGTCATGATACTTTGTTTCTTCCTATTGCACTAATGATTAAACTTTTCTGTAAATCTAAATTAATATATGATGCACACGAGTTAGAATCAGATAAAGCAGGGCAGTCTAGAGTGTTATCGGCTTACACGTTATTAATAGAAAAAATTAGTTGGAAGTACATTGATCTTTTTATAAGTGTAAGTCCTTCAATTATTAATTGGTATAATGAGACTTTAGGAGTTAAAGAAAGTTTATTGATTTTAAATGCTCCTCAAATTGATGATAAGCATGTTGTTACTAAAAATGATTATTTGCGAAAAAGGTTTAATATTCCTTCAAATCATAAAATTTTTTTGTATTTAGGAATTATTTGTAAAAAAGGAAGAGGAATTGACTATTTTTTAGAAGCTTTTAAAAGGGATGGCGTTGAATCACATTTAGTATTTATTGGTTATGGAGATTATGTAAATGAGATTAAAAAATTAGAGAGAATTTTTTTAAAGATTCATTACCATGAAGCTGTACCTTATAATAAAATTGTTGAAATATCTCAATCTGCTGACGTTGGCCTATGTTTAATTGAAGCTATTTCAAAAAGTACTTATTATAGTTTACCAAATAAATTATTTGAGTATGCATTTTCAAATCTACATGTACTTGCTTCAAATTTTCCTGATATGAAAAGGGTAGTTGAGAAATATAATTTAGGATCTTGTTGTTCTATTGATGTTGATGAAATTTATACTATGATTAAGATTATTGAAAAGATGGAGACGCTCGTTAAAAATAAAAATGATAAATTATATGAGATAAGTTGGCCTTATCAAGAAAAGAAACTTATAGAAAACTATCAAAAACTTTTAAAATATAAATAATTATGTGTGGAATATTTGGTGCTATTTCAAATAGCGAAGTAAACAAAAAACATCTCAAAATATTAGTAAATCATTCAAAGCAAAGGGGTAAAGACTCTAGCGGCTTAATTTATATTGAGAATGATACTTTTAAAATTAATCGTGCCGATTATGATATTGATAAATTGCTAGACAATGTAAAACCTTATAAAAGCATGGTTATCCTCGGACACAGTAGATTAATTACGAATGGCCAAGGAGATAATCAACCTGTGGTGAGAGGTAAAATAGCTGCAATACACAATGGAATCATTGTAAATGAGGATGAAGTTTGGTCAAAATTAAAGGTAAAACAATTATTAAAAATAGATTCTGAACTTATTGTAGCAATTGCTGAAGAACATTTGAGTCTAAACAAACCATTAGATGAATTACCAGGAGTAGTATTGTCGATGTGCAAAGGAGTAATTGCCTGTGCTATGGTTTTTCCTGAGCATGGGAAGTTGTTGCTTTTTTCCAATAATGGCAGTTTGTATATTGGTGAAAGTGAGGGGATAACCTATTTTGCATCTGAAAGTTATGGACTTCAATTAATTAACTGTGTCAACATAGTCCAAATAAAAGAAGATTTTAAAATTCTAGATATCCCAAATTCTAATAAGGAATTCAATATAATCGATAAAAAGAGTCGATTAGAAAATCTAATTCCTGAGTTTAATTTTAATACAATAGAAGAAAGTTTATTGTTGTATGAAAAACGCAAGATTAAGCGTTGTACAAAATGTATCTTACCTGATACCATGCCATTTATTAAATTTGATTTATTTGGAGTCTGTAATTATTGTAATACGTATACTCCAAGGAATAATCCAAAGCCTAAAGAAGAACTTTTTAAATTAATGGAGCCCTACAGACGTAAGGGTAAAGAATTAGACTGTATAGTTCCCTTTTCTGGAGGTAGGGATAGTTGTTACGGTTTGCACTTAATTGTAGAAGAGCTTAATATGAAACCAGTCACTTATACTTATGATTGGGGAATGGTAACTGATTTGGGAAGAAGAAATATAAGTAGAATGTGCGCTCAAATGGGTGTTGAAAATATCATAATAGCCGCAGATATTTCTCAAAAAAGAAGAAATATTAGAAAGAATTTAATAGCATGGTTAAAATCTCCACATTTAGGAATGATGGCTATGTTAACAGCCGGTGATAAACATTTTTTCAGACATGTTGAAAGTGTAAAAAGACAAACAGGTATTAACTTAAACCTCTGGGGAGTTAACCCTCTTGAGGTAACACACTTTAAGACTGGGTTTTTAAATATTGAACCCGATTTTGAAGAAAAAAGAGTATATAGTCATGGTGCTATGAAACAATTGCGATATCATTCAAAACGTTTTAAAGCTATGCTAGAAAGCCCTAGTTATTTTAATAGTTCTTTATTTGATACACTTTCTGGCGAATACTACAGAAGTTTTACAGAAAAGAAAGATTATTATCATATTTTTGATTATTGGAGATGGGACGAAAATGAAGTGAATGATACTCTTCTCAATCAATATGATTGGGAAAAATCAATAGATACAAGTACTACTTGGAGAATTGGAGACGGTACAGCGGCTTTTTATAATTATGTGTATTATACAGTAGCAGGTTTTACGGAGCATGATACATTTAGAAGTAATCAAATTCGTGAGGGACAAATTACCAGAGAAAAAGCACTTGAATTAGTAGAAGATGAAAACCAACCAAGATATCAAAATATAAGATGGTATTTAGATACCTTGGGGTTAGATTTTGAAGAAGTAATTAAAGTTGTTAATTCAATTCCAAAATTATATAAAAACGATTAATGAATATTTGGTTTATTTCAAAATACGCAAGTCCTCCATTGTATGCAAAACTTCCTTCTAGGTTGTTTTATTTAGCTAAGGAAGCAAAAAAATTAGGGAATGATTGTCTTCTTATTACTTCGGATGCCAATCATTTTACTAGTATTCCAAATACAAATAAGTTGTACAATTTTGAATGTCAAGAAGAGGTCGATATAATTTGGATTAAAACAAAAAAATATAAAAAAACTGCATCTTTTGATAGAATACTGTCATGGCTTGATTTTGAATGGAAGTTATTCAGAATGCCTTTAAAAAAAGTAAGTAAACCAGATGTGGTAATTATTTCTTCTCTCTCGATCTTTACAATTTTATATGGGTATTTTCTAAAGAAAAAATTCAAGAGTTTTCTTGTTTTTGAAATTAGAGATATTTGGCCTTTAACTTTAATTGAAGAAGGTGGGTTTTCAAAGTGGCATCCACTCTCTTTAATTATGGGTTTTATAGAAAAATTTGGATACAGAAATTCTGATCTTATTGTGGGCACAATGCCAAATCTTAAACAACATGTCCGTAATAGGGGAATTTCAAATAAGCCTGTATTTTGTTCTCCATTGGGTTTTGAACCTAATAATTATGTAGATGAAGATCTTTCTTTAAATAATCCTTTTCAAAAATTTATTCAAGAAGATAAAGTTATAATAGGTTATGCTGGTAGCATGGGAATTTCTAATGGATTAGATATTTTTATTGAGGCTATAAAATCAATGAATTCATATACAAAAATTCATTTCCTACTTGTAGGTAGCGGCGATTTAAAAGAGAAATTTCAAAATAGTTTATCTGAAAATAAAAATGTTACTTTTTTGCCAAGAATAGAACAAGATCAGGTTAAATTTTTTTTAAACAAATGTGATGTCCTATATTTATCAACTCAAGATTCTAAAGTTTGGGATTTTGGTCAATCTATGAACAAAGTTGTTGAGTATATGTTAGCTGCAAAACCAATAATTGCATCCTATACTGGTTTTCCATCTATGATAAACGAGGCTAATTGTGGGATTTTTTTGAATACTACCAATTCTCAAGATTTGATTAATACTTTTTTTAAATATGCTCAAATGTCTAATATTGAAAGAGAGGCTATAGGGAAAAATGGTCGAAGTTGGATTTTTGAGAATAGAAAGTATAATTCATTAGCTTCAAATTATTTAGAAATTATTTCAGATCTAAAAAATCAAAGTATTAAAATATTATAATTTTAATTTATGTCCTTAATTTATTATTTTAATGTACAAATCATATATTAAATTTATTATTGATTTTATTATTGCTTTATTTTTATTGATAGTCTTAAGCTCAATAATAGTTACAACAATTATTTTTCTATTTATTGCCAACCATGGCAAGCCTTTTTTTTTGCAAACCCGTCCGGGTAAAAACGAACGTCTTTTTAAGATAATAAAGTTCAAAACCATGAACGATATAAAGGATAGTGAAGGAAATTTATTATCTGATGCAAAGAGATTGACTAAAGTTGGTGCTTTTGTTCGAAAGACTTCTTTAGATGAAATTCCACAATTGATAAATGTAATAAAAGGCGATATGAGTTTGATCGGTCCTAGACCTTTGTTACCAGAATATTTACCACTGTATAATGATTTCCAAAAGAGAAGACATGAAGTAAAACCAGGAATTACTGGGTGGGCACAGGTAAATGGAAGGAATTTAATAAGTTGGCAACAAAAATTTGATTACGATATATGGTATGTGGAAAATTTTTCATTTTTATTAGATTGTAAAATTGTATTTTTGACAATAAAAAAAGTATTTAAACGAGAAGGTATATCTGCAGAGAATTCTGTTTCAGCAGAAGCATTTAAAGGTAATTAATATGTATTTATTTGGAGCAAGCGGTCATTGTAAAGTTATTATTGATATTATTCAAAAATCAAATTTAGAAGTAATTCAAAACATAATTGATGACAATCCTGTTAAGGATAAAATTGACAATATTACAATAATTAAGACGCCAAATGATGATTTTTTTAAAGGTAAGTCTCTAATTATTTCTATCGGAAATAATGAAATTAGAAAGAAAATTACAAGTCGAATTTCAGCTAACTATCTAGTAGCTATACACCCAAAATCAATACTGGCAAGCAAAGTTTCTATAGCCGAGGGATCTGTTATTATGGCAGGAGCTATAATAAACGCGGATGTCGTAATAGGAAAACATTCAATAATAAATTCAGGGGCTGTTATTGAACATGACTGTATTTTAGGTGATTTTGTTCATATTTCTCCAAATGCATCTTTGGCGGGGAGTGTTATAGTTGGAGAAGGGTCTCAAATTGGTATTGGAGCTATAATTATTCAAGGAGTAAAAATTGGAAAATGGGCAACAATTGGAGCTGGTGCTGTAATACTTAAAGAGGTGCCTGATTTTGCTGTAGTAGTTGGAAATCCTGGAAAAACTATAAAGTATAATTCAGTAATAAATGAATAATCCAAAAATAGGACTTTCCTCGCTCCATATAGGATGAAACGAACAAAAATAATATCAAGAATCCCTTTATGCCAATTTTTGTTTTTATAATTTTAAAAAAGTTTTCTATATTTGTACTTTAAATTATCATAAAATTTTAAACTAATACTTTAAATATACATGATTTTTAATATAAGTAAAATGCTATGTTTATAAGAAAGCAACTATTGGAAGGTTCGGGCAAAGAGAGTCTTTTTATTTGGGGTGCTCGTCAAACAGGGAAAAGTACTTTATTAAAACAATTATTTCCTGACGCAATATGGTTTGACCTTTTGAAGTCAGATGTATATCGAAGGTATCAGAAAGAGCCCTCTCAATTTCGCGAAGTAATTATTGCCAATACTACTTCAAGTATTGTGATAGTAGATGAAATTCAAAAAATACCTGAATTACTAGATGAAATACATTGGCTTATAGAAAATCACCAAGTGCGGTTTATATTAAGCGGTTCGAGTCCAAGGAAAATACTCCGATCAAGCGCCAATCTTATAGGCGGCAGAGCACTAAGGTATGAACTTTACCCTTTAATTCAATCCGAAATTCCGGAATTTAACCTGTTGAAAGCGCTTAATAATGGATTATTACCTAGGCACTATTTGGCTGAAAAACCAAAAAAATTAATAGAAGCCTACATAGGAAATTATCTACGAGACGAGATTGTTTCGGAAGCAAAAATTCGAAATGTCAATGCCTTTAACCTTTTTTTAGAAGCGGCAGCTTTTTCTAATGGTGAAATCGTAAATTATACCAATATTGCTTCTGAATGTGGAGTAAGTTCGGTTACAGTTAAGGACTATTTTCAAATTTTGGAAGACACTTTAATTGGCCGTTTTGTTCCGTCGTTTCAAAAAAAACCAAAACGCAGGGTGATCTTAGCGCCAAAATTTTACTATTTTGATGTTGGTATAGCTAACTATTTACTTAAAAGAGGAAGTATAGAAGTTGGAAGCGAAGCTTTCGGAAGTGCTTTTGAACATTTTATTTACCAAGAACTTTATGCTCATAGTAGCTATTCGGATCTTAATTATTCAATTTCCTATTGGCGAACCACTTCGCAACTTGAAGTTGATTTTATTTTGGGAAATCATGAGGTAGCAATTGAAGTAAAAGGAACAAATAATGTACAATCGCGTCATTTAAAAGGATTGACAAGTTTTTCGGAAGAATATGAAGTAAAAAAATTAATTGTTGTTAGTAACGATCCGCTTGAACGAATAGTTGGAAACATTACCATTTTGCCTTGGCGTATTTTTTTGCAAAAACTATGGGATGGTAATATTATTTTAGGGAAATTAAAATAGCATAAAAGTAAAATCATGAATAATCCAAAAATATGGCTCTCTTCGCCACACATGGGAGGAACCGAACAACAATACATACAAGAAGCCTTTGATACCAATTGGGTTGCTCCTCTAGGCCCTAACGTAAATGGATTAGAACAAGACTTAGAAAGCTATTTGGGCAATAAAGCTTGTGTAGGTACTTTGAGTTCAGGGACTGCTGCGATACACTTAGGTTTAATCTTGTTAGGCGTGCAAGCTGGAGATGAAGTGATATGCCAAAGTTTTACTTTTTCTGCCTCAGCAAATCCAATATTATATCAAGGTGCAAACCCAGTTTTTGTAGATAGTGAAGAGCAAACCTGGAATCTTTGTCCAGTGGCATTAGAAGAAGCAATTTTAGATCGAATTCTAAAAGGCAATAAACCTAAAGCCATTATAGCTGTTCATTTATAT
>Ga0208951_1000373_pt1 | contig 20705 bp, 14 predicted proteins | sample GreLakmeMI27MSRF_FD_187702 | JGI IMG/M metagenome (GOLD analysis project Ga0208951, IMG submission 187702) | Freshwater lentic microbial communities from great Laurentian Lakes, MI, USA - Great Lakes metaG MI27MSRF (SPAdes) | ecosystem: Environmental > Aquatic > Freshwater > Lake | place: Great...
CCCGAATCTACGCCCTAGTCAATACATCTAGAATACAAAAAAAGTATGCTTTATGATTGAATATGCACCTATACTTATTTATATTGGAACTAGTTTAGTATTATCATTACTGATTTTAGGTTTATCTTTTGTATTTTCTACACAAAAAGCAGATCCAGAAAAAGTCTCCGCATATGAGTGTGGATTTGACCCATTTGATGATGCTCGTAGTCGTTTTGATATAAGATTTTATCTTGTGGCTATTTTATTTATTATTTTCGATTTGGAAGTAACTTTTCTTTTTCCATGGGCTGTTTCTTTAAGTAAAATTAGTTTTTTTGGATTTTGGTCAATGATCGTATTTTTGCTTATATTGACTATTGGTTTTATTTACGAATGGCAAAAAGGTGCACTTGAGTGGGAATAGTTTTTTGCATACACGTGGTATAATGGGAAGAATCGGCAGTTTGACCGTAGGTCAATACTGTACGGCGAAGCCCTCGTCAATACGTCAAACCCGTCAATACGCGAAGCTGTACAGCTGTTCCAATTCTTATGGGAAGAGTAGGATTTGAACCTACGATGATGTATATCAGCAGATTTACAGTCTGCCGCCTTAAACCGCTCAGCCATCTTCCCGGATTTTTTACGCTTATACATTTTCTGGAGTATCGCCAAGTGGCAAGGCATCGGTTTTTGACGCCGACATTCAAAGGTTCGAATCCTTTTACTCCAAAAAGAACCAGTTTATCCTATTGCGTTTATCGTATTGTATGTATCGTATTAGGTATCGGCAAAGCCGAATCTACGAATCTACCAAACACCTCCAACGGATAAACGCAATACGTAAAATTCGCAATTTGATAAACTGCCGATTAGATTTTCTATTTATTTTTTTGTAATATAATTGTAAATAAATTCAGACAAAAATACATGAAAGATATTGATTTTGTGTTCCCAGGAATAATATAATTTATATTTTTATTTTTTGTATTTGAATCCGCAAAAGCAATCACTGGTATTTGGTAAGTTTTGGCTTCTTGTAAAAGTATCTCATTTTGATCTGGATTTATTAGAATGATAATATCTGGTAAATAAGCAGGGCTCGAGTTTGACCTGTATTGTGGTATCGTATTCTGTTGATTTGTATTGGCCTTTGGCCAAATCGATACATTCGAAATTGTATCTACCAAACTGTCAATACGTGGGGAGCGGGCAGCTTCACTTTTCCAAAGCCTACAGCTTCGCTGAGGCTGCTCTGTAAGACCTTGTTCTCCTCGTCCAATTTGCTCTGAATCGGCAAAACCTGCTCTTCTTGCGATGTTTAAACCTTCATATCTTTTTTTTGCTTTTTGATAAACTGGAATTTGTATATTATATATTTTTATAAAAGTTTCGAATTGAAAAGAAAATTTTTTGAATAAAAAAATAGATTCTGATACTTGTTTCCAATTTGTTAAAGTACCACCAACCCATCTATCATTTACATAACTTTGATTTAATTTTCCAGCTGTATTTTTTACAAGTTCTGAATATTTTGATGATGTATTTACGAACAAAATATGCCCATTTTTTTTTCTTATATTTTCTAAAACTTTCAGGACCTGTTTTAGACATACAAGAGTCAATTCTAAATTAAAAATAAAAATATCATTTCGCGAACCGATCAAAAAGGGTGACATCATTTTTTCCCAAGTAGTTGTTCCTATATGTGCTTTTGTTTGAAACAAATCTTGAAAAATGTCATTGCTATATTTCATAAAATTTTCTTTTTTGTATTTATCATAAAGAGAAGAATCGTCAGTTTATCGTATTGACAGATTGACCTCATGTTTGACCCTAGGTCAATACTGTACGGCGAAGTCCTCGTTTAGTAGATTCGTATTGACGTATTGGATTTGTCGTATTAGGTATCGGCAAAGCCGAATCTACAAAACTGTCAATACGTCAAACTGAATCTACTTGATTCTACGATATCGAATTTCCTTTGAGTTCATTCCAAATGTTTAGATAGCTCAGTTGGTAGAGCAAAGGATTGAAAATCCTTGTGTCAGTGGTTCAATTCCACTTCTAGACACGAAGGGCCCCAGTTTATTCTATTGTAGTTTTACGGATTGGCGTGTTTGGTATTGAGTGTATCGTATTAGGTATCGGCAAAGCCGAATCTACTAAACTGAATCAACCAAACATGTCAATACGAAACTACGCCGTACAGTATTGAGTTGATTCGTATTGGTATTGACCTTTGGTCAAACTCAAACTCGATACATACCAAACATGAGGTCAATACGTCAATTCTATCCATTTCGAAAAAAGGCAAACGCTTATGTATCTCCTTATTGTTGTTCTTCCCTTTTTAGGTTTTCTCATCGCCGGAGGATTTGGGCGTTTTCTTGGATTTCGCGGAGCACCTATTTTATCAACAACATGTGTGAGTTTTTCTGCATTTTTATCATGTATCGCTTTTTATGAAGTAGGACTTTCGGGAAGTCCATGTTATTTTAAGATCGCTCCTTGGATTTCTTCAGAGATGTTCGATGCATCTTGGGGTTTTCTTTTTGATAGTTTAACTGTAGTAATGCTTGTTGTGGTTACTTTTGTAAGTAGCTTGGTTCATCTTTATTCAATTTCATACATGGCTGAAGATCCACATCTTCCTCGATTTATGAGTTATCTTTCTTTGTTTACATTTTTTATGTTAATGCTTGTAACAGGAGATAACTTTGTGCAAATGTTTTTTGGATGGGAGGGTGTAGGCTTAGCTTCATATTTATTAATAAATTTCTGGTTTACCCGTCTTCAAGCAAATAAATCAGCAATTAAGGCGATGCTCGTGAACCGTGTAGGTGACTTTGGTCTCGCTTTAGGTATTTTTGGAATTTTTTCTTTTTTTCAAAGTGTAGATTTTTTAACAGTTTTCGCGTGTGCTCCACAATTCATTCATACAAATTTTATTTTTTGTAATATAGAATTTGATGTTTTAAATACACTCTGCCTTCTTCTTTTTGTTGGAGCTGTTGGAAAATCCGCTCAACTCGGATTACATACATGGCTCCCAGACGCAATGGAAGGTCCAACACCTGTTTCTGCGCTCATTCATGCTGCAACAATGGTAACTGCAGGAGTTTTTCTAATTGCTCGATGTTCTCCATTATTTGAATATGCACCCACTGCTTTAATTGTAATTACTTTTGTGGGCGCAATGACTTCATTTTTTGCTGCAACTACAGGAGTTGTGCAAAATGATTTAAAAAGAGTTATTGCTTATTCAACTTGTAGTCAGTTAGGGTACATGGTGTTCGCCTGCGGAATTTCCAATTATTCTGTTGGTGTATTTCATTTAATGAATCACGCTTTTTTTAAAGCTCTTTTGTTTTTAAGTGCAGGTTCGGTTATTCATGCTTTATCTGATGAACAAGATATGAGAAAAATGGGAGGACTCTCTCGTCTCCTCCCATTTACTTATGCCATGATGGTTATTGGTTCTCTTGCTTTGATTGGATTTCCATTCTTAACTGGATTTTACTCCAAAGACGTTATTCTTGAAGTGGCTTATGCCAAATATACCGTGAGTGGAAATTTTGCTTATTGGCTTGGAAGTCTTTCAGCCTTATGTACATCGTACTACTCATTTCGTTTATTATTTCTCACTTTTTTAGGTGGGGGAACCTTGAATATCCAACCTAGCAATACGAATTCTTCCCCGAACACAAATGCTCTTCCACAATCACTGGCCCATACTCATGACGCACATCCTATTATGGCTATTCCTTTAATCCTTTTGGCTTTTGGAAGTATTTTTGTAGGGTATTTAGGAAAAGATATGATGATTGGTCTAGGGACAAATTTTTGGGGGAATGCTTTATTTATTCTTCCACAAAATGCAATTTTACTCGAATCAGAATATATTCCGCAATCGATTAAATTTGTGCCTTTGATTTTTAGTATTTTTGGGGCTTTTCTGGCGTATCAAATAAATTTATCTACAAATGGTGCGTGGATGACTTATATATTGAAAACATCGTTTCTCGGAAGATCCTTTTATACATTTTTGAATAAAAGATGGCTTTTTGATAAAGTCTATAATGATTATATTGTCCGAAAATCACTTTCTTTTGGTTATGAAGTCTCTTTTAGAACACTGGATAAAGGAATTATAGAAATATTAGGGCCGTATGGAATTTCCTTAAGCTTTCAAAAATTAAGCCAACAAATGAGTAAAGTTCAAAGCGGTTTTGTGTATCACTATGCATTAGCTATGCTTATCGGACTCACATTATTTATTGCTATCGTAGGTCTCTGGGATTTTCTTTCCTTCTGGATTGATAATCGCTTATATTTTCTTCAATTTATAAGTTTTCTTTTTTATCATTTATTTTGTGTTGAGCAAAACTAAAATTTTAGAGTGCCAGAACCTGAGCTCGAATGAATGTATCGACTTTGTCGATCTGTACAGTAGAGTGGTATCATATTGAGTTGATTCGTAGTGGTATTGACCTTTGGTCAAACTCAAACTCGATATATACTAAACTAAATCTACTAAACATGAGGTCGATCTGTACAGTATTGTGTTTGACGCGTTTGATAGATTCAGTTTAGTGATTCAGTTGAGGGGCCACGCCCCTAATACGAATCACTAAACTCGTTATCACAATATTGTCAATACCAAACGCGTCAATACGATTCGAGCGGTTTTCGAAAAAAAGATTTCAAATATGGACTCACTGTTGTCAACACTTTTCATTCTTCCCCTCTGTGGTGCCGGCTTTCTTTTATTTATACCATCATCTCAAACATATTTTATCCGCACATTTGCTTTAAGTCTTTCTTTATTGACTTTCGTACTTTCTCTTTTTTTATGGATTCACTTCGATAATTCATCATCACAATTTCAATTTGTGGAAAAAGCATCTTGGCTCTCAAACTTAAATATGAATATTTTTTTAGGAATTGATGGAATTTCTTTATTTTTTATTCTTCTCACGACTTTTTTAGTCCCTGTGTGTTTATTAGTTGGGTGGTCTAGTATTCATCAATATATTAAAGAATATTGTATTGCTTTTCTTATTCTCGAAACTTTTATGATTGGAGTTTTTTGTATTCTCGATTTAATTTTATTTTATGTATTTTTTGAGAGTGTTCTTCTGCCTATGTTTTTAATTATAGGTGTCTGGGGATCTCGAGAAAGGAAAATACGAGCTGCTTATCAATTTTTTTTATATACACTTTTTGGATCAGTACTTATGTTACTTGCAATTCTTTTAATTTATTTTCAAGCAGGGACAACTGATTTACAAATTCTTTATTCTACAGAATTCAGTGAAAAAAGACAAATTATCCTTTGGTTAGCTTTTTTTGCTTCTTTTGCAGTGAAAGTTCCTATGGTTCCTGTACACATTTGGTTGCCTGAAGCTCATGTGGAAGCTCCAACAGCAGGATCGGTTATATTAGCAGGAATTCTTTTGAAATTAGGGACTTATGGATTTTTAAGATTTTCAATTCCACTTTTTCCATTAGCTTCTTGTTATTTCACTCCTTTTGTATATACTTTAAGTATTCTAGGTATTGTGTATGCATCTTTCACAACGTTAAGACAAATTGATTTAAAAAAAATTATTGCTTATTCATCCGTAGCACATATGGGATTTGTCACTCTGGGATTATTTAGTTTAAATATTCAAGGAATTGAAGGAAGTATTCTTTTAATGTTAAGTCACGGATTTGTAGCATCTGCTCTTTTTTTATCTGTTGGTGCTCTTTACGATCGTCATAAAACTCGACTTGTAAAATATTATGGTGGCTGTGTACATGTTATGCCTATTTTTTCCCTTTTTTTCTTAATTTTTACTTTAGGAAATTTAAGTCTTCCTGGGACAAGCAGTTTTGTTGGTGAATTTCTTATTTTAGTGGGAACTTTTCAAACAAATACTTTTATGACTACGATAGCGGCAACCGGAATGATTTTAGGAGGTGCTTATTCTATTTGGCTTTATAATCGTATTGTGTTTGGAAATTTTAAACCACATTATATTCTCCATTTTGCAGATTTAAATAGAAGAGAGTTTTTTTTATTTCTTCCATTTGTTTTTGCTCTTTTTTGGATGGGAATTTATCCAGAAATATTTTTAGATGCTATTCATTGTTCAGTTTCAAACATAATTCAACATGGAAAACTTGATTAACTAGCTTAATCGGTAGAATCCCGCTCATATTTGGTAGATTCAGTTTGGCATGTATCGTATTTCGGTCAAACTGAATCAACTAAATACGAATCTACCAAACTTGTCAAGCTGATAAGCTTGCCCCTGCGAAACTGTCGATCGGTACAGCTTCGCGTATTGACGTTTTGACGTATTGCTTTTATCCGTTTGACGTGTTGACAGTTTGGTAGATTCAGTTTGGAATGTATCATATTGTAGTATCGAGTTTGAGTTTGACCAAAGGTCAATACGACTACGAATCTACAAAACTGAATCAACCCAAGGAGGGCTTAGATTTGGCAAAGCCGATACACGACCCTGTCAATCTGTCAATATGATGTTTTGGCCTCCGGCCAAATACAATACGATACCACAATAAGTCAAACGATTCCTTGAGAAAAGAATATTCAAAATGACTGAAAATTTTCTATATCTGTTTGAAAATGATTTTTTAGCTCTCTTTCCCGAAATTTTTTTATTAAACGCAATTATCATTTTACTTTTTTTCGGTGTCCTAAAGACTTCGCTCATAAAAGTACCTCCACTCGTTGAAAATATTAGTTGGCTCGGCCTTTTTAGTATCTTTTTAACATTGTGTCTGGTTTCCCACAATCCAATTCATCAAAGTATTCTTTTTTATAATACTCTTATTATTGATGATTTTACATATTTTTTTAAAATTATTCTTTTATCAAGTTCATTTGCTGCAATTCTTCTTTCGATTGATTATATGAAAGAAGAAAGATTTAATGCTTTTGAATATGTGCTCTTCTTACTCTTTTCAACATTAAGTATGTTATTAATGATATCATCGTATGATTTTATTTCTATGTATTTAACGGTAGAATTTCAAAGTTTATGCTTTTATGTACTCGCAGCTTCGAAAAGAAATTCAGAGTTCTCCACTGAAGCAGGTCTGAAATATTTTATATTAGGAGCTTTTTCTTCAGGAATTCTTCTTTTTGGTTTTTCTATTATTTACGGATTTACCGGTGTGACAAATTTTGGTGAATTAGCGATTCTTTTTACCGGATTAGGTGAAACTTCTGGAATGACGTGGGCTACGCCCCTGCAAACCTCTCAGTTTTCTAATGGAATTATTTTAGGAATTCTTTTTGTAGCTGTCGGTTTTTTATTTAAATTAACTGCAGCACCTTTTCATATGTGGGCTCCAGATGTGTATGAAGGCTCCCCCACAGCAATTACTGCTTTTTTTTCTATTACTCCAAAAATTGCTATTTTAGCTGTCTTTATTCGATTATTTCTTTATAGTTTTTATGATTTAATCTTTCCATGGCAAAAAATTATATTACTTTGTAGTGTAGCTTCAATGATTGTTGGTGCCTTAGCTGCTATTTCACAACATAAAATCAAACGCCTTTTAGCATACAGTTCTATTGGGCATATTGGGTACATGTTATTAGGCTTTTCGTGTGCTACTATTGAAGGAATTGAAGCTTTATTCATTTATCTTATTGTATATATTATTATGACAATAAATATATTTGCTATTATTCTTTCTTTACAAGGGCGAAGCCCCGAAAGCTCTGGTGAAACCTCTTTAACTCGTATAAAATATTTAGCAGATTTAGGCATGCTCGCAAAAACAAATCCAATCTTAGCATTTACGCTTACTTGTACTATGTTTTCTATGGCTGGAATTCCACCACTTGCTGGATTTTGTAGCAAATTTTATATATTTTTTGCAGCCTTGGGTTCTTCTTTATATTTTTTTGCTTTTCTTGGAGTATTTACAAGTGTTATTAGTTGTTTTTATTATATTCGATTCATTAAGATCATGTACTTTGAAAAACCTTCAACCTGGCTTATTTATAAACCAATGGACAAGGCAAAATCTATTCTTTTAGGAATGACGCTTTTCTTTATGATTTTTTTCTTTTGTTATCCGTCACCACTCTTTTTTATGGCACATAAAGTCGCGCTCTCTCTGTCTCTTTAATGAGGGCAAGTTTGGTATTGTGTGTATCGAGTTTGACCAAACATCAGTTTGACAGTATTGTGGTATCGTATTGTATTTGGCCGGAGGTCAATACGAAACTGAATCTAACAAACTCGTCAATACGTCAAACTGCTATTTAATTTAAATATGAAAGGCGAAATTTTATGACACCAGAAACTTTTCTTTTTTATCTATTTTCAAGCATTGCACTGGTTTCAGGCGTAATGGTTATTCGTTCAAAAAATCCAGTTCACTCTGTTCTTTTTCTTATTCTTGTATTTTGTAATGCTGCTGGTCTATTAATTTTGCTTGATTTAGATTTTTTCGCTATGATTTTTTTAGTTGTGTATGTTGGAGCTATTGCTGTTCTTTTTCTTTTTGTTGTTATGATGCTTCATATAAAATTAACAGAAATTCATGAAAATGTCCTCCGATACCTTCCTGTTGGCGGGTTAATTGGTCTTATTTTTTTAGTCGAAGTTCTGCTTGTTGTAGAAAATGATCTTATCCCTATTTTAATTCTGCAAGAAGATTCAATTTTTTCATTTCTAGATATTCTTATTTATAAAATAAAAGGATTTTTTATTCTGCTCAATCCCAATATGTCTTATAATGAATATGCACATGATCTTGAATTATTTACAGCCACGGTATTGACCTCCGGGCAAACTCCAGCTTCACTGTATACAGATCTTCATATTTTTCAATCTTTTCCCTATACTCAATGGCCTTTAAAAATCGAAAATATTACAAATATTGAAGCTCTGGGGCAAATACTCTATACTTATTATTTTTATTTTTTTGTATTAGCAAGCCTTATTCTATTAATTGCCATGATAGGTGCTATTGTATTAACTTTGCAAAAAGGTATTTCTGTGAAACGTCAAGAAGTATTTGAACAAAACAGTAGAGAATTTACAAAAACAATTCGAAAATTACGTTTTGAATAACCGCGAATCCTATTGACAGATTGACCTCATGTTTGACCCCTTCGTCAATACTGTACGGCGAAGCCCTCGTCAATACCTCAAACGGATTAGGTATATTGACGTATTGACGTGTTTGGTAGATTCGTAATGGTATTGACCTTTGGTCAAACGAGTCGTGCCACCATATCTCGAGTAGCTCAGCGGTTAGAGCGAATGGCTGTTAACCATCAGGTCGTTGGTTCGATTCCAACTTCGAGAGTCTAGCTTAGGCTTGATAAGCGTATGAAGAATCGCGTATTGACGTGTTTAGTAAATTCGTAGATTCGATGTACAGTAGAGTGGTATCATATTGAGTTGATTCTTATTGGTATTGACCTTTGGTCAAACTCAAACTCGATAAACTCAATACGGGTAAACCCCTAATTTCCTAATGAATAAGAAAGGATTTCATATGTATTTCATTTATGCTTGTTTTTTTGCTTTCTTGTGTGTTCTTCCAACTTCTACTTACATGGACTCGCCAGAACCTTGGCAAATAGGTTTTCAAGATCCTGCAACACCAATTGCTCAAGGAATTCAAGATTTACATAACGATATTTTCTTTTTTATGATTTTCGTGCTTACTTTTGTAGTTTGGATGCTTGCTCGAACTCTTTGGCATTTTCATGCATCAAAAAATCCAATTCCTGCAAAAATCATACACGGAACTGCTATTGAAATAGCATGGACTCTTACCCCGAGTCTCATTCTAATGATTATTGCTATTCCTTCTTTTGCTCTTCTTTATTCAATGGATGAAGTTGTTGATCCTGCGATTACTTTAAAAGCGATTGGACATCAATGGTATTGGACTTACGAATACTCAGATTATACAACCTCAGATAATCAATCAATCGTATTTGATAGTTATATGATTCCAGAAGATGATCTTGAACTCGGACAATTAAGACTTCTTGAAGTAGACCATCGAGTAGTTCTCCCTATCAATACTCATGTTCGAGTAATTGTAACAGCTGCTGATGTTTTACACAGTTGGGCAGTTCCTTCGCTTGGTGTGAAGTGTGACGCCGTACCCGGACGTTTAAATCAAACTTCAGTGTTTTTAAGACGCGAGGGGGTTTTTTATGGTCAATGTAGCGAAATTTGTGGTGCAAATCATGGATTTATGCCTATTGTTGTTGAAGGTGTTTCTTTAGAAGATTACCTTTCTTGGGTTTCAAACAAATTAGAAGAAATATAGGATTAGGCCTCGTAGATTCGTATTGACGTGTTTGGTATTGACAGATTGACATATTGGGTTGATTCGTATTGGTATTGACCTTTGGTCAAACACAATACTGATAAACTGATTATTTGCAATAGGCGTACAGTATTGTATTTGGCCGTAGGCCAAAACATCATATTGAGTTGATTCGTAGTGGTATTGACCTTTGGTCAAACTCAATACGCCAAACACAATACGCGAAGCTTTACGGCTTTGTCCCTGTCAATATGACAAACTGCTGATTCTTGCGATTCTAGCCCTTTCAAGTTCCATTTCCATTAAATTTATTTTAAAAAGAAAAATTTATGAGTATTCAAAAACATCCTTTTCATTTAGTAGACCCTAGCCCATGGCCTCTTTTTGCATCGCTATCAGCTTTTGTTTCAACTGTTGGTGGTGTTATGTATATGCATGGTTACCATGGCGGGAGTAGCATGTTATCTTTAGGGCTCTTGATGATTCTCTATTCAATGTTTGTTTGGTGGAGAGATGTTATCCGAGAAGCTACATTTGAGGGACATCATACATCTTTTGTCCAACTGGGTCTTCGTTATGGAATGATCCTTTTTATTGTTTCAGAAATTATGTTTTTTGTTGCTTTTTTTTGGGCTTTTTTTCATTCAAGTTTAGCACCAACAGTTGATATCGGAGCTGTATGGCCACCAAAAGGTATTGAAGTTTTAAATCCATGGGAAATCCCTTTTTTAAATACTGTAATTCTTCTTTCTTCTGGAGCTTCTGTAACATGGGCACACCACGCTATTGTTGTAGGGAATAAACAACAAGGCATGTATGCTTTAATTCTTACCATCGCTTTAGCTGTATTTTTCACAGGATTTCAAATTGTTGAATATTATGAAGCGCCTTTTACTATTTCTGATAGTATTTATGGTTCAACTTTTTTTTTAGCTACAGGATTCCACGGATTTCATGTGTTTATAGGAACTCTTTTTTTAACAGTTTGTTTAATTCGACTTTTCTATTCCCATTTTACAAAAAATCATCATTTTGGGTTTGAAGCTGCTGCATGGTATTGGCATTTTGTTGATGTTGTGTGGCTTTTTCTTTTTGTTTCTATTTATTGGTGGGGTGGTAATTAACGGAGCGAGATGGGCTTCGCCCTTGCTGAGACTGCCCCCAGAAGCGTACAGCTTCGCGTATTGTGTTTGGCGTATTGAGTTTGGCCTTTGGCCAAGTCGATACATACCAAACTGAATCAACCCTATACGCGATGCCTATGCTACGAACGAACTTTTAAAAAAGATATTGAGTATGAATATACTTCTAAGTTCACCTTTAGAACAATTTGCCATAATTTCTTTAATCCCTTTACATATCGGAAATTTTTATTTTTCATTTACAAATTCTTCGCTTTTTATGTTCTTAACTACAGGATTTTTTTTGTTATTATTTTATTTTGTGACAATAAATGGAGGAACTCTTGTACCAAGTCGTTGGCAATCTTTTGTTGAAATGATTTTTGAATTTGTTGCAAATTTAGTTGAAGAACAAATTGGGCAAAAAGGAAAAAAATATTTTCCATTAATATTTACTCTTTTTACTTTTCTTCTTTTTAGTAATTTAATAGGAATGATTCCTTACAGTTTTACAACAACAAGTCATCTGATTATTACTTTTAGTTTATCTGTTTCAGTATTCATGGCTATGACAATTATAGGTTTCCAAACTCATGGAATTCATTTCTTTAGTTTTCTACTTCCACCAGGAGCGCCTTTAGGGCTTGCTCCATTTTTAGTAGTGATTGAATTGGTTTCATATAGTTTTCGTGCTATTAGTTTAGGTGTTCGTTTATTTGCTAATATGATGGCAGGGCATACTTTAGTAAAAATTTTAAGTGGATTTGCGTGGACAATGCTTTCTGTTGGAGGTGTTATGTATATTGCTTCACTTATACCTTTTCTTGTAGTTTTTGCCTTAACTTTTCTTGAAGTTGGTGTTGCTTGTCTTCAAGCATATGTTTTTACAATTTTAACTTGTATCTACCTAAATGATGCTATTCATTTACATTAAATCTATAGCCATAATCGCGTATTGACGTATTGGCGAGGGCTTCGCCGTACAGTATTGACCTACGGTCAAACATGAGGTCAATCTGTCAATACCATACATGAGATCGATTTGGGACTTCATCCTATTGTGAGCGAAGTTCGAATCCATTTTTTACACTTGATAAATTTTATGATTTTTTTTTGCGGAAATAGCTTAATTGGTAGAGTATAGCCTTGCCAAGGCTAAGGTTGAGGGTTCAACCCCCTTTTTCCGCTGGTTGCAGTTTGGTAGATTCAGTTTAGTATGTATGGAGTTTGAGTTTGACCAAAGGTCAATACCACTACGAATTAACTCAATATGATGTTTTGGCCTACGGCCAAATACAATACGATAAACGCAATACGTGTGCTTGTAGCTCAATTGGATAGAGCATCAGACTACGAATCTGGGGGCTGAGAGTTCAATTCTTTCCAAGCACGAAAACTTTCATTTTAAAAAAATGAAAGTTTTAAATAAGTTCAAGAATGTAGAATCGCGCAGATTCAGTTTTGTAGATTCGTCGTACACTAGAGTAGTATGGAGTTTGAGTTTGACCAAAGGTCAATACCACTACGAATCTACCAAAGATGAGCGCGATTCTTTAGATTTCGAAAAAAGATTATTTTATGAGTATATCAGCAGGAGAATTGTCTACTTTATTAGAACAAAGAATATCAAATTACTATACAAAACTCAATGTAGATGAAATAGGTCGAGTTCTATCAGTGGGAGATGGAATCGCTCGCGTATATGGTTTAAATAAAATCCAATCAGGGGAAATGGTTGAATTCTCTAATGGAATGAAAGGGATGGCTTTAAATTTAGAAAACGATAACGTAGGTGTTGTTTGTTTTGGGAATGACAGCGGAATTAAGGAAGGTGACATTGTGAAAAGAACTGGATCTATTGTGGACGTTCCTGTTGGCCGAGGTCTTCTTGGACGAGTTGTGGATGCCTTAGGTGTACCCATCGATGGAAAAGGAAGTTTAACCGATGTAACACGTAAACGTGTTGAAATCAAAGCTCCAGGTATTATTGCACGTAAATCTGTACACGAACCGATGCAAACAGGAATTAAAGCAGTTGATAGTTTAGTTCCAATTGGACGAGGTCAACGTGAACTTATTATTGGAGACCGTCAAACAGGGAAAACCGCAATTGCTATTGATACAATTTTAAATCAAAAACAAATCAATGCTGGAAGTGACGAAAGCAAAAAATTATATTGTGTTTACGTCGCTGTTGGACAAAAAAGATCAACTGTTGCTCAACTAGTGAAAACATTAGCGGATAGTGGAGCACTTCAATACAGTATTATTGTTGCTGCGACTGCATCAGACCCTGCACCTCTTCAATTTCTGGCACCATATTCAGGATGTGCGATGGCTGAATTTTTCCGTGATAATGGAATGCATGCTCTCATTATTTATGACGATTTAAGTAAACAATCTGTAGCATATCGCCAAATGTCACTTCTTCTCCGCAGACCTCCTGGACGTGAAGCATTTCCTGGAGACGTTTTCTATTTACACTCTCGTTTATTAGAACGTGCCGCAAAAATGGCAGATGCTGAAGGTGCTGGATCAATGACAGCTCTTCCGGTTATTGAAACACAAGCAGGTGATGTATCTGCATATATTCCAACAAATGTGATTTCAATTACAGATGGACAAATTTTTTTAGAAACAGAACTTTTCTATAAAGGAATCCGTCCAGCAATTAATGTTGGATTATCTGTAAGTCGAGTTGGGTCAGCCGCACAATTAAAAGCTATGAAACAAGTATCTGGTTCATTAAAATTAGAACTTGCGCAATATCGTGAAGTTGCCGCTTTTGCGCAATTTGGATCAGATTTAGATGCTTCGACACAATATCTATTAAATCGTGGAGCTCGTTTAACTGAAGTTTTAAAACAAGGACAATATGCCCCAATTCCTGTAGAAAAACAAGTTGTTGTCGTGTTTGCTGCAACAAAGGGATATTTAGACAAAATTCAAATTGCAGATATTCTGTCATTTGAAGCTGGACTTTTAAAAGAAATTGATCCCAGTATCTTTAATACCATACGAGATGAAAAAGTAATATCTCCAGCAACTCAAGGAAAATTAGTTCAATTTATGGACAAATTTACAGCTGATTTTTTAATGACAAAATCAGCTGAGTAACTCGAATCGCTTGGTGTTTGGTAGATTCGTAGTGGTATTGACCTTTGGTCAATACCAATACGAATCAACTCAATATGATGTTTTGGCCTACGGCCAAATACAATACGTCAAACTATCATTTCACTAAAATAAAAAAAATTGATTGGAGAAATTAAAAAAAGAAATTCACTATGGCTGAAGGAGCAAAATTAATTGGTGCAGGATGCGCAACTATTGCATTAGCAGGTGCTGGTGCAGGAATCGGTATTGTATTTGGTTCATTTATTAATTCAGTAGCACGTAACCCTTCGTTAACAAAAACACTTTTTGGATATGCAATTTTAGGATTTGCTTTAACTGAAGCTATTGCTCTTTTTGCTTTAATGATGGCTTTCCTTATTCTTTTTGTATTCTAATGTACTTGTGCTTTGATTGATTCATATTGTGTTGATTCGTAGATTCAGTTTGGTATTGACCTTTGGTCAAACTCAATACGATAAACTCGATATATACCAAACTGAATCATCAAAGTACTCCATCAGTGAAAAAGTGAAAACAAGTCCTTTGCAAGGATCTATTGACAGTTTAAAGGGGGAAAGCCCGACTCAATACAAAACTGCCGATTTAGCAAAGGCTCTGCAAAAACCGAGGCTGTCATGACATGCGGTTAAACGAGTTAATTGACTTTTATTCTTTCTAGATTTTCAATCCTTGGAGGGCTTATAGTTTAATTGGTTAGAACATACCGCTCATAACGGTAATGTCGTAGGTTCGAGTCCTACTAAGCCCAAAAAATTTTCAATTATATTGAGGGCTCCACCGTACAGTATTGACGAGTTTGACAAATTCAGTTTGGTATTGACGACCTTTGGTCAAACTCAATATGATACCACAATACTGTCAAAAATGAAGTCAAGGATCGCATAGATTAGGCAAAGCCTCGTGAGTTCATTCAAGAATAAATTGCGGATATGATGAAATTGGTAGACATGTCAGATTTAGGATCTGATGAATTTTTCGTGGGGGTTCAAATCCCTCTATCCGTAATGAGTATCCGGAAAAATAAGCTTGCTCGAATTGTATTGACCTTCTGTCAAACTTCCGCCTCCTGATTTTTTTGATTCAAGGGTATGTAGCTCAGTTGGTAGAGCATTAGGCTTTTAACTTATTGGTCGCAGGTTCGATCCCTGCCATGCCTAATTCAATGGACCTGCCTTTATTGACAGTTTTGTAGATTCAGTTTGACGTATTGTGTGTATCTAGTTTATCGTATTGAGTTGATTCGTATTGATATTGACCTTTGGTCAAACTCAAACTCGATACATACTAAACTGAATCTACGAATCTACCAATACTGTCAATACGTCAAATTATCGATTGAATAGAGTAACCCCAGGTCGTTGCGAGAGCTTTGCCGATTCTGCCCTTCTTTTTGATGACAAAAAATACGCGGGATTGAGTAATTGGTAACTCGTCAGGCTCATAACCTGAAATATGCTGGTTCAACCCCAGCTCCCGCTCCGTTTGAAATTTTTTGTGCAAATTCAGGGCTGCCTGGATGGGTGTCTGAGTGGTCGAAGGTATCAGTCTTGAAAACTGACTAGAATTTCATTCTACGTGGGTTCGAATCCCACCCCATCCGAAAAAAAAATTTTATGTATACTATAAATTACTATCTTAAAGAAATACGTTTTCGTGTATTTTATATTATTTTTTCATTTTTATCCTCATGCTGTTTTATTTATATTTTTATTCACGATTTTTTTTACTTGATGACAAATTCGCTTTTTCCTTCTCAAAAAAATGACATATTGTATTCAGTGAATAGGGCGTATTGTGTTGATTCAGTTTGGCCGGAGGCCAATACGAATCATGCCAAATTGGATATTGGTTCTGAGGTATTGTGTTTGGCCGAAGGCCAATACCAAAGAGGTCAATACCAAACTGTGAGTTCATTTATTTTTACAGATATTCCAGAAGCTTTTCAGACGTCTCTAACATTTGCATTAGGATTAAGCTTTTATTTAATTATTCCTTTAGTTATTTATAACTCTTGGTCTTTTCTTGTACCTTCTTTTTTCTTGAAAGAAAGGAAGAATTTTTCAAAAGATTGTACACTTTTTCTCTGTTTTTATCTTATGGCAAGTATAAGCGTACTTTATATTATTTTTCCGTTTTTTTTCTATTTTTTTTTGAATTTTGAAACAGTAACAGAGTTTGTGCGTATTCAATGCGAAGCTCGCATCTCTTCTTATATTTCTTTTATATTTAAAATATGTTTTTTTACACATATTCTTTTTGAAATTCCATTCGTCCTTTCCATTTTATTGAAATATAGATGGCTAGAAATCAATATATTATTTGCGAATAGACGTTCCCTTTATTTCATTATTCTTTTTGTTTGTGCATTTTTCAGTCCACCAGATATTTTTATGCAATTTTTTTTATCACTTCTTTGCGTTTTTTTTCTCGAAACTTATTTGTTTTATAGGATCTATGTTGGCAAAGCCTCGGCAAAGTTTTCATCATCAAAAAAAGACTAGACTGCGGGCTTGGCTTATATTGTGTTGATTCAGTTTAGTAGATTCGGCTTTGCCGATACCTAATACGATACCACAATACTGTCAATACCAAACGGATAAACACAAAACGCCTGCTATTATTTACGAAAAACAGGAATATCAAATTCTGAAGGATAAATAAGTTGCTGTGGAGGATATAAAAATATAGCAGTTAAACTTTTATAATTTATTTCTAAATGAAGAGATTTTGTTTGACATAAAGAATTTGCATGTAAATTCTGCATAAATTGTGAAGAAACTGAAAGAAAATTTGTGGAATTTTCGGATGAAATACTAATAATATCACCTGGTGATAATTGATAACTAGGAATATCTATGAGTTTGTTATTCACAAAAACTTTTTGATGAATAATAAGTTGTCGACCAGCACGAAATGTACGACAAACATTCATTCGAAAAATTAAAGTATCTAATCGTTTCTCTAAATAAGAAATAAAATTATTTCCAATTTTTCCTTGAATTTTAGAAGCTTCTTCAAATGTTTTTTGCATCTGACTTTTCGATAAATTCCCATAAAGAATAGATAGAAAACGTTTTGAGCGCAGTTGCAGACCAAAGTTTGAAGGTTTTTTCTTTTTTATTTTCAAAAGAATTAATTTTTGTTTTGGAGTAATTTTACGCGTAGGCCAAATATTTTGTCCAAGAGCTCGATTACTTTTAAATTTTAATAAAGATTTTGCTGACATAAGAATTTTCTTTTTTTATCCGGAAAAAGACAGGACGAGGTCTCAAATCGGCTGTACAGATCGGCAGTTTGACGTATTGACGAGGGCTTCGCCCCTGTCGATCTGTCAATACGCGAAAAACTGTAGAGATCGACTTTGTCGATTCATTCATTCGAGCTAAGGCTAAGCTTTCTTGCTAATAAAATGCTCACTATCGGACTTGAACCGATAACCCAAAAGGAACAGATTTTAAGTCTGTCGTGTTTACCAATTTCACCAAGCGAGCATGGATTAAAGGAGGGGAAGCATCTGGAATCGGCCTCAGAACTGTACGGTGTACATTCCTAAATTAGGCAAAACGGATAGACTGATAAGCGAGGCCTCCGCAAGTGCATGTATTGATTAGGTCATGAAGGCCAGCCCTATCCGGCCCATGTCACATGAAGCCACATCAAGTTCTTTACAATTTTGCGGATAACGGGAATCGAACCCATATCTTCTGCTTGGAAGGCAGGTAATCTACCTTTAATCTATATCCGCAATTTAATATATGTAATATATAGACGTATTGTGAGGGCCCCACAGTTTTGTAGATTCGTATTGACAGATTGACGTGTTGGGTTTATCGTATTGAGTTGATTCGTATTGGTATTGACCTTTGGTCAAACTCAAACTCGATACATACTAAACTGAATCTACAAAACTGTCAATACGTCAAACGGATAAACTCGCAATACAAATACAACCCTTTATTCGTTCATAAAAATATTTTATCTCACATTTTTTATTTTCAAATGTTCACTTTCTAGGCAATTGTTGTTGAACAATGAGCTACTCATTTTGAACTAGATTTGTTCTAGAGAGAGGAAAGTCCGGACTCAGTAATATTATCATGTTGGATAAAATCCAGCGAGATCATTCTCAGGGAAAGTTTTACAGATAATATAAGTTTTGAAAAAGAAGAACTTTTTAAAAAGTTCTTTTATAACAAAGAAGAGGGGCGCAGCCCGCAATAGGGCTTCGTAGAATCCGGTAGATTCGGCAATGCTGATTATGTAAAGCAGATTCTAATTCAAGAGAAGAACCTTCTTATTATAAACAAAAGGCGATTTAAAAAAAATAAAACCTTAAAAAAACCCCATGATGAGCAAGAAATTTAGACAAATATAAAGAAAATTTCATTTTATCAGGTTATTGACGATGAGAAAAATCGCGTATAGACGAGGGCGTATTGACCTACGGTCAAACTTGCCCCTGACAAACTGTCGATTAAAGAGACTAATCGGTCTCATGTTTGACCAAAGGTCAATACTATACAGCCGACGCTAGGTCTCTATCTTAAATGGGCGAAGCCCCAGCCCGTCTCTCTCGTTTTCAACTGATTCTTTATAACAAATGTTTAGAACGCGCAAAATAATTCGTAAGTATTATTTCAGAAAAATGAACATCTCTTTTTAAAATCATTTTAGAAAGAACAAAATCCGGCTTATAGAAAATAAAAAATTGCATTTCCTTTGATAGTAAAAGAGGAGCGGCGTTGACTTCGCCGATTCAAATGACCAGTTTGGTAGATTCAGTTTGACGTATCACAATACGTTAAACTTCCTATTCAATTTTTTGTATTCTTAGCTCAATTGGATAGAGCATCAACCTTCTAAGTTGATGGTTACAGGTTCGATCCCTGTAGAATACAATCTAATTGATTGAAAAGAATCGGTAGTTTATTATATTGCGAGTTTGACTTATTGACAGATTGACGGGGCAACGCAAGTTTTGGCCTTGGGCCAAATACACTACGCCCTCGTCAATACTGTACAGCGAAGCCCTCGTCAAAACGTCAAACTGGTCATTACAAAACTGAATCTAATCAAGCGTAATCTAGTTTCGCGTAGCCTCTACTTTATTTGAATCTGGCTTTCCTCAGGGTGTAGCGCAGCTCGGTAGCGCACCTGTTTTGGGAACAGGGGGTCATAGGTTCAAATCCTATCACCCTGAAAAATATTTTATAAATTTGGCAAATATAGAATGCTAGAATGAGGCTTCACCCTAAGAAGACTTTGCCCTGTCGATTATACCAAGGCCCTCACAAAAGACCAGTAGATTCGTATTGGTATTGACCTTTGGTCAAACTCAAACTCCATACATACTAAACTGAATCTACTAAACATGAGGCCGATAAACTGATGAAGGAGAATGAAATGATGAAAGAAATATTATGGACCAAATACAGTTTTTAGCTGTTTCAATTATCCTTTTTCTTTTAGGAATTTGGGGGATATTCTTAAATAGAAAAAATATTATTATAATGCTCATGTCTATAGAACTAATGCTTTTAGCAGTAAATCTTAATTTTTTAGTTTTTTCAGTTTATTTAGATGATTTAATTGGACAAATCTTTGCCTTACTTATTTTAACAGTTGCTGCTGCAGAATCAGCTATTGGTTTAGCGCTACTTGTTGTTTATTACAGAGTTCGTGGCACTATTTCCGTTGAATTTATCAATTTAATGAAGGGATAACGAATTGGGAGTACAGCCTGTAAATACGCGATTCTCGGCAAAAAAAGGTCCCAGCAATTTAGCCGAAAGCCAATACGCGAAGCTATACTGCCGATTTGTCCCTTTGTACCATTCTTTTTTTAAAAAAGTTATAATTATGCCTCAATTAGATACAGTCACATTTTTTTCACAATTTTTTTGGTTATCTTTCTTTTTCTTAGGATTTTATGGAATTCTTGTAAAGTATTTTTTGCCAAAAATGAGTCGAATTTTAAAAGTACGTACAAGAAAAGTTTCTGCTAGTCAAGGGAACTTTGTGGATCTTCAAGAAGAAAATGGGTTTGTACGCCAAAATGTTGATAGTTTAGTTATGAATGGTATGAAACATTCATTTGATTTTTTTCAAGAAAAAACAAAAAATACTTCTGAATGGACA
>Ga0208951_1000375_pt1 | contig 20668 bp, 17 predicted proteins | sample GreLakmeMI27MSRF_FD_187702 | JGI IMG/M metagenome (GOLD analysis project Ga0208951, IMG submission 187702) | Freshwater lentic microbial communities from great Laurentian Lakes, MI, USA - Great Lakes metaG MI27MSRF (SPAdes) | ecosystem: Environmental > Aquatic > Freshwater > Lake | place: Great...
GGACGCCTGCTGGGCTGGGTGCAGCCAGGGGGGCCACCCCCCCAGCCAGGGCCTCAGGCTCAGCCGTGGGCGTGGGCGCGGGCGCGGGGGTGGGGCCGGGCGCGTCCCCCCCGTCGGAGAGCACGGCCGGCGGCGCAGGAGGCGCAGGAGCAGGGGGCTCGCAGTCGCACTCGCACTCGGCAAGCGCCGCAGGCTGTTCGCCCACCGCCGCCTGCGCCTCCGGCTCGGGCGCCTCCGGAGCAGGCGCAACCTCCGGCGCGGCAGGCGCCTCGACAGCAGGCGTCAGCGCGTGGTGGTGGCCGTGATGGTGGCGGTGGTGGGACGAGCCGCCTGCGCTGGAGGCTGCTGCGCCTTGCACGCCCTCCGCGCCCTCCTCCAGGCTCGCCGCATCCATAGCCACGGCGGCGGCAGCCAGGTCCTCGCCGTCCGCATGCGCGGGCTCAGGCGGGTGGGCCGCCTGCTGGTGCAGGAGCTGCGCGCACGGCTCCTCCTGCGCGTCGAACTGCGTGCCCGCGTCGCACGCAACGGGGGCCCACGGGGGCGCGGCGCTGGACTGGGAGGCGCTCAGGAGGGCCGCCTGCTGCAGCAGCTCCCGGCAGCAGTCGTCCGCAACCTCCACTGGTGTCAGGCCCTCCAGGTTACGAGCCTCCGTGGACGCCTGCGCGCGCAGCAGCTGCTGCACAGTCTCCGCGTGGCCAGCCTCGGCCGCGTAGTGCAGCGGGGTGCTGCCCGCCGCGCAGCGGGCCGCCACGGACGAGCCGGGACAGGAGAGCAGGCACTCAACCGCCGACAGGCTCCCGGCTGCGGCCGCCAGCGCCAGGGCGGTCTGTCCCAGCCGGTTTACCGCGCCGGCGTCAGCGCCGGCGTCCAGCAGGACTGCCACGCAGGCGGGGAAGTCTTTCTGGGAGGCAAAGCTCAGAGGCGTGTTACCTGCCAGGTTCCAGGCGCCCGCCTCCGCCCCGCCCGCCAACAACGCCCGAAGCGCCTCCGCGTGGCCGCTGTATGCTGCCAGGTGCGCGGGCGTGTTGCCCACGGGCGTGGTAGCGTGCGCTGCGGCCCCGTGCTCAAGCAGCGCCTTGACACATGCCTCATGCCCCGTGGCGCTCGCCTTGTGCAGCGCCGTGCAGCCGTGCACGTCCGCAGCTTCCGTCGCAGCGCCGGCGGCAAGGAGCTGCGGGATGACCGCCAGCCTGCCCAGGAAGGCGGCCAAGTGCAAGCAGGTCCAGTCATCCGCCGCCACGGCGTTCACGTCCGCGCCGGCAGCCAGCAGCAAAGGCACCACGCCAGCGCGGCCCTTCTGCGCGGCGGCGTGGAGGGGCGTGCATCGGTCCGCGTCGCGGGCGTCTGCCCGCGCACCGGAGCGCAGCAGTGTGCTCACGTTCTTCGCCTCGCCCGCGCGCACAGCCGCAAAGAGCGCAACTTCAGCAGCTCCGAAGGTGGGCACGCCAACGCTGCGAGGCGAGCCAGTGGCCGGAGAGCTGGGAACGCTCGTGCGCACAGCAAGCACTGCCAGCGGCGCAGAAGGCTCGAAGCCAGTCGGCGCTGCAGCGACAGAGCTGCTCAGGTCGCTGTTGTTCAGCGCGCTGGTGCCCTCCATTGCGCGTCTGGTGCTTCACTCCTGGGACGGGTGCTTCTCAGCGAGCTCCCAGCCCACAAGTGCACTCAACCGCAACCGCAACAATGCTAGGATGCTCGTGGGTGTTGACCCACACCCGCGCGCGAACACACCTTCAACACGCAGCCCGCAACCACACAGCACCGCCTAGGGGGCGCGCAAGCCGTTTGGGGCGCGCCGCCGCCGCCGCGGCGGCCCGTGCGTGGTGACACAGGCGGGACTCCTGCAATCACGTGGCCGGTGGCGTCGGCGCTGAGCTGGCAGACGCCTGCTAGGCTTGTGTGCCACGTCACATTTATGACCGCCGCGCGTCCCGTGCACACTGCTCACGCGGGGAAGGTACGCCAGGAACTGCGAGCGCCGATGGACGAGGCCAGCCAGAAGCTTCGTTCTTTGCCGGAGTCGCTGCGTGCTTTGGCCGCGCAGTTGGACGCGAAGGACCTGCAGGTGCTCGTTGCAAGCTGCGAGCAACTGCAGCGTGAGCGGTGCGTTGACGATACGCGCCCGGTGCAGCCCCACGCTTGCTCACCTCTGGCACCGCTGCGCAGAGAGGACGCCGCCGCCTTTCTGGCGGCAGTGCAGGCCCGCCGTGCCGCAGCGTGCGAGCCCTTGAGCAGCAGGTGCGTGCTGCGTGCGGCAGACTTCAACCAAGGCAGTCAACCAAGCCCTCACGCTGGCCCGGGCAGTACCGTCCACGAGCACTTCACGGACGAGCGCGAAAAGCACACGCTGGCCGCCTGGCAGGCGCAGAAGCAGCGCTGGGAGCGCCTTCGAGCTCGGCTCTCTGCGCGCACAGGCAACGCAGTCTCCGACCTGGTTCTTGAACGAGGACCGTCCGAGCGGCTGCGCATGGAGGCTGTGCAGCTGTTGGAGCTGGAGGCGCCCATCGAGGACCGCTACGGCGCTGCAGCTTGGGCATGCTCCCTTCGTGACAACTTCCAGCTCAGCATTCCTATGGGCCACCCGCTATTCTCAGGCCTCACCGCCATGCAAAGCCTATCCGGGCGCACGCAGCTGATGAGCGCAGTGCGCGCGGAGCCGCTGGGTGCGTCAGAGAGCGGCGTGGAGCAGTTCATGGTGGTTCAGGGACAAGGCCTGGAGAAGCTGCTCCGTGCAAAGTGTACGCGCGCCGTGTCGCTCCACGAGGCGCTGATGGCGATGGAGCAAGTTGATCCGGAGGTTGCGCAGCGCATCCGCGCGGCTGATGGCGCCCAGCACGAGTCGGCTTTTCCGCCGCCGCCGCCGCCGCCGCCTGCTGCGGCTGTGGCGGCCGGCCCGCGGATGGAGTGCAGCCCGCCGATGCTGTCCTTCCGCGGGCGGCTGTTGCCTGAGGCTGCGGGCAGCGCCGCCAGCCTGACGCTGTACAACAGCGGCAGCACGGCGCTCTACTACGCCTGGCACCTATGCGACTCAACCTCAGAGGATGCTGGTCAGCCGCCAGCATTCGCGCCGTTGGAGCATCAGGGGCCCCGCCCGGGCTGTCTGCTGCCCGGCGAGTCCCGCACTCACTGGTTCCGCTTCACCCCCTCTCGCACGGGCACCGCGCGCGAGATCTGGGCGCTGCGCACCTCGCCGCAGCTGCGCGGCGAGTCGCTGGCGGTGATGCTGGAGGGGGTTGCGCGACAGGGGAAGCGCAGCGCCCTCTCTGAGGAGGAGCTTGAGCACCTTGGAGGGGCGCTGCCCGAGGCTGCTGTGGACGCCAAGGCCGAGGCAAGGCGGCGCAAGCTGCAAGAGGCTGGTGACGCCTTCAATGCGCGGCTGCAGGAGGCTGAGAAGCTGCTGGCTGGGGGGCGGAGCTCCCGCGTCAGCGTTAACACAGCACCATGCGTGTGACGTGATTGTGTGCATTTCTCGTGTCAGCTCATGTCAGCGGGCGCAAGTGGCAGCCCAGCACGCCTCGGCCAGCCCAAGGTCGCGGCGAAAGGTGCAGCGCCAGCTGCACTCCAGAGCGCATCACGAGCAGCTCCAGACTCGCCCTGGCGTCTGCAGCCGCGGCCACCACGCCCGGCGCCGCGCCCAGGCTGGCGGCTGCGCCCAGACGAAGCAGGAGGTCGCCCACTCGTAGTCCAGCCTCCTGGGCGGGCGAGGAGGCGGACACCTCGTCAACGCAGGCGAAAGCGGAGGCTTGCGGCGGCGCTGTCGTCGCCACAGCTGCCGCCGGCTCCAGGCGTTGTCGCTTGGGCTCCAGGGCGGTGGGGAAGGCTTGTGTCCCGCCGACAAGACCAGATGCCTGGGCTGCTGCGTGAAAGGAAGCCAACCCGCGCTCCAGCGAAGCCGACAGGCGCTCGTAGTCCGTGGTCAGCACTGCGCCAGCGCGTGAGCAAGCGCCAGGGTGAGCACAGACCGTATGGCGTGACACACCTGCCAGTCGGTGTCGGTTGGTGCGCACTGCGTGCACGTCGATGTCCGCGCGAGGGAAGCCCTCCCGGTCAACCAGTGCGCCGCGCACTCCCGGCTGTCCCGGCGCGTTAAGCAGCTCCAGAACGGACGCCATCTCGCTTTCCAGCGCCTCTCGCTGCGTCGCCAGAGCCTTCAGGGACTCGCGCTCCACGGGCGTGCACATCGCAGCGACGGCGTGTGAACAGACGCAGTCAAATCACAGCCGGAGGAGCGTGAGTGAGCAGACGATGGCGCACAGGCGCCGGAGAGGCACACAAGAAGGCACCGCATCGGTCGCCACGTGATGCGTTCTTTGGAGAACAAACTGAACGCGCCCTCGCATATCGATTCTGCGACAGTTCCGTCCAGCATGCGCACGCCAGCGAGCCTCGGGTCATGAGCTCTGCGGACCAGCAGACCTGGTCACGAGATGAAGTTGCGTTCATGCACGCCGCTCTGGCCGAGGCGCGTCTCACACGGCTCACGAGTGCGCAGCTTGAGACTCACGCGCAGTGTGCAGGCTAAGCGCGCACTGGAGCGGTGGGAGGTGCCCGTTGGGTGCGCTTCCAACTCTGCCCAACCTCTGCGCTCCCCCGCGCCTGACTCGCCTGCAGTTGCGTCATCGTGCGTGACGGCGCCGTGGTTGCCACAGGAAGCAACTCGCCCAACCAGACGCGTAACGTGCGTCCTTGAGCCACCAGCTGGCAGCCACGGCACGCACGCTGACGCTGTGTCTGCAGGCGACCCGCCACGCGGAGCTGGAGGCGATAGACGCGCTGCTGGCCAGCTGTCAGGGTGACGTGGCAGCTGCACGCTTCCCCGACTGCGCGCTCTACGTCACAGTGGAGCCTTGCATCATGTGCGCCGCCGCGCTCTCGCTGCTGCGCTTCAAGAGGGTGGTCTTCGGCTGCGCCAACGAGCGCTTCGGAGGCTGCGGCTCGGTGCTGGGCGTGCACGCAGCGGGCGCGACGCCCTGCGGCGGCGCCGATGCGCAGCCGCTGCCGCTGCCTGCCGTCGGCGGGCTGCACGCGGCGGAGGCTGTGGCGCTGCTGAAGGCTTTCTATCTGAGAGGCAACCCCAACGGTGCGCCCAAGTGCGGCGAGCTTGCCCGCCCACGCCCCTCTAACACCTATGCCAGCGCCCAAGCCGCACCGGGTGCTCCAGCTGGACTTGGATGTGAGCAGCGTCGGCGTGCCAGCGCTACTGAATGAAGCTGATGCCTGAGAACGTGAGAAGAGACGAGGCGCGTCTCTTGTTCTCACGTTCATAGTGGGCTGTGGCTGCGCAAAGATGGTTTACGTAATACGGAACCTACGCAGGAGCTCCGCGTCTTATTCAGCAACCCGCCGCTGCTGCTAGGAGGCGCCTCTGTTTACGAGCGCTGCGAGGGAGCGGCGGCGCGTCAGCTCACAGCACCTGCAGCGCTGTGCCGTGTTGCACGCACCAGCTTCTCCTTCTTCTCGCGGAAGAGCGCGGACAGCGCGACGCCAGCAACCTTGACGATCTTGAAGCGCACGCCGGGGATGTCGCCCACTGCGTGTCCCTTGCGTCCGAAGCCAGCCACCAGCACCTCGTCGTTCTCGTCGATGTAGTTCAGGCAGCCGTCGTTGGGCACGAAGCAGGCAATCTTCTTGCCGTTCTTGATGAGCTGCACGCGCACGCACTTGCGGATGGCAGAGTTGGGCTGCTTGGCCTCAATGCCGCTGCGCGTGGGCACAACTGGGAGCGTCAGCACGCTGCAGCGAGTGACGCGTATCTGCAACGCAGCGCCGGGGCGCGACGGGCGGCGCCAGCAGGCGCCGAGACCTAACCCTAAAGCCGTCCCGCAGCCGGCCGCGGTGCTGCGGCCGGCGGCCTGCACCGCTGCGTCGGGCGCGCACATCTTCTCAAGGACGATGCCCTTGGAGTGAGAGCAGCCGGCGAAAGGCTTCTTCCACTCAGAGCCCAGGTTCGAGCGGCAGTACTCCTTGTCGTGCCACCGCTGCTCGCGGCGCAGCGTGCGCAGCTTGCGGCCGGCGCCCAGACCACGGGTCTTGCTGCGAGAGGCAAGAGAGGCGGGTGCGGGTGAGCAAGGGGAGTGCAGCGGGTACGCACACGCAAAGCCGCCGATCTGCTAGCACCCAGCACACAAGGCTCAGCAGAGCAGCGAGCACGCACCCCATGGTTACTGCGAGTGCGGAGCGGGTGAAGAGGCCTGACTGTACGGCAGTACGCACGCGGGAGCAAACAGCGCAGGCGGGCCCCCCCGTGAGCAGGGGACGTGCGCCTAACAACAGAAGCGATGATAGGTTAGCTGAACGCTGAGGCGATGTGCATTATGCGTCCTCGGCAGCTCAGCAGGCCTCTCGAATGAGCGCCACGTGCGCCTTGCGCACCTCGTCCGCCCACCGCGGGTCCACCTCGTCCAGAGCGCCGCTGGCTCTCAGCTCCGGGTAATGACGCGCAGCTGCCAGCGCAGCCGCGGACGCCAGCTGCCAATCGCCCGCCAGAGCAGCCAGCGGGATGGCATGCAGCCGCTGCTGGGGCGTGGCCCTCTCAAGCCCAGCCTCCCCCTGGGTACGCGCACACGCCTCCAGCGCAGGCAGCATGCGAACCGTCGCGGTGGATGCGAGGTACGCGGCAGCTCCCACCAGCGCCGCCTGGTTGCCGCAAGTTGTGCAGTCTGTCAGGTCCAGCGCGTCGGAATAGAGCCACCCTCGCAGCGCACGCGCGCTGCGCTCATCCAGCTCCGGAAAACACAGCGCGTCGCTGTGCTGCATGGCAGCGCGGAAGTATTCGCTGCGCGCGGCGAGCACAAAACGGTGTGCTTGCACGGATGAACCAACAGCGGGGCGCAGCTCCACCAGGCTGAGGTCATCCGCCGGCGCCTGGTCAGCGGCGGGGAGCAGCAGCGCCAAGTGCTCCGCAAGCGCAGCGGGCGGCGACACATTGCCCGCCGTGGCGGCCCCTTGCAGCAGCGCCGCCAGCGTGTGTGCCCCAGAGGCCCGCGCCAGCGATGCAAGCGCGGCGGCATCGGCGGCTGACTCCGGCGCCGCGCATGCGTCCGTGTAGGCCCAGCTCAGCAGCGCCTCCAGCAGCGGGCGGGTCACAGCCGCGGCGAGCTCAATCACACCCTCCGTGCGCTCGCCGGCCAGCAGCCCGGGGCAGCGTATGGCCAGCAGAGCTCGGTGCGCCAGGATTGGGTGAGCGTCATGACGCAGCTGGAAGCGCAGGTCCGGGGCGTCGACGCTGTCGCTATGCTTTGGCAGCAGCGCCGCCCGCATGGCCTCTCCCAGCGCCGTGCGCGCGCCGCAGCGGCGCTGCATGCGCGCGTTGGCGGCCAGGGCCTGCACGCGCAGGAAAGGGGGTGCCACGCGACTGTGTGCCAGGCCCTCAAGCACGTCGGCAACGCCAGCCTGACCGGGCGGGGTGGAGGCGCACGGTTGGGCGTCAGCCTGCATGGGCGCATCGTACAGCGCGCAGATGGTGACGAGAGTGGCCGAACAGAGCGCCACAGCATCGGCCAGGAACTGGGGCCGCAACACAGGCGTGCCCGCCGCGGCTGCCCACAGGCCAGACGACTGGACGGTGCTGCACAGACCGTCCACCAGGAACTGCGTGTCGCGCAGCAGGTTGGCTTTGGCGCGCCGGCCGAGGGGAAGGGTGGCGAGGAGGGCGGCGAGGAGTGCGCAGAGGCGGACCGGGAGCAAGCCGTTGAGGGCGACAAACGGGCGCAGCTTGAACAGCTCCTTGCCTGCGAGCATGGCAGCGCCGGCAGCCTCCCACGACTCCGCTGGCTCAGCCTCCCAAAGAGCCAGCAGGGCCAGGGCAGCGGAGCAGGCGTCCTGCACTTCGCCGGCACTCCGAGCCCTGAGTCCCGAGTTCTCAACACAAGCCTGTAGCGTGTCAAGCGCCGCACGCGCCAGCCTGGCGCGCGTGTCGTCGGGGCGCAAGGGAGGACCACGTGCTGCAAATGCGCACAGCGCATGCCAAACCGGCGGGCGCCACCGCACACCGCTGGCAAACAGCGCATCAAGCACCCCAGCCTCCACCAGCGCCGCACGCCACGGGCTGGGGCGCGGCGTGCGTCCGAATGCGCACGCCGGCTGCGTGCGGTGCAGCAGAGAGCTCACAGCAAGCGCCGCCTCACTTAAATAGACCTCGGGGCCAAGGGAGGGGCCTTTCTCCAGCGGCAATTTCATCCAAATCCAATGCAGCAGATGATGGATGGGAGCCGCAAACATGGGCGGCCAGTGTGGAGCTGTCGGAGGCGCAACGTGGGCCAACAGCTGCAACGCTGCAATTGCAGTTGCCAGATTCCGCCGATTCCGATGGGTTGGGTGCTGCGCGCCATACACCGTCAGCGGCGCCAGCAGCGCAGCGCACACACGCTCCTCATTGGCACCCGCAATCAGCGCTCTTGCAAAGCGAGACGTGACGCCATCGGACTCGTCGCGCGCAAGCAGCGCGGCGAGCGTCATCGTATGCTGAGGAGCCTCCTCCGAGAGCAGCATGGGCAAAAGCATAGCCGCCAGGTCTTCGTCGCAGTCAGCAAGCAGCGCTTCACGGCCGAGCGGGCGCGCAGCCAGCGAGCACGCGAGAGCAAGCCAGGGTGCCCTGCTGCTGACGTCCTTGTGCCTGCGCAGGCGCGCCAGCAAGCAGGGGGCAATCTTGGGGATTTCCGTGAAGATGAGAGCGTCGTCGACGCGCGCGAGTGCAGCCAGAGCGAGTGCTGCTTGGGAAGCCACGTCAGCGGAGCTGGTCGCCTCCTCTGACACAGCGGCTGCAGCCAGCGCTGCGACGAGCTCGCTGGCACACGCGAGGCGCAACAGCAACTCCGGTGAAAACAGGACTGCTGAGAGTGCGACCAGGCGAGCCTCGACCACAGGAGACGCCAGGAGCGTCGCAAGTGGCTCCAGCGCGCGCTCACACCTCGACTGGTACTGGTCGCGCACCGAGCGCTGCCAGACCAGGGGCGTCAAGGCGCCTGCAAGGCTGAGCCGAGTGAGCGCATGGGACGCACCTGGCAAGTGAACTCCTCAGCGGCTGGCCAGATGTATGACGAATACGCCTTCAGAAGCGCAGCGAGCGCGCGCGCAACTTCCTTGTGAGTGCTGCTGCGTGTCCGCCACTCCAGCCCCAGTGCCTTCTCTGCACTCGCACAGCACGACTCTAAGTGCACGGCGCTCTCGGCACGCCGCTCGATGGACATTGTTCAGCTCAAACATAGCAATACCTAGGGGCGTTGAGGACGGCGATTGCCGGAGATAGCGTTTCGCGTCGGTCGAACGACGCACCACGGTGACTAAAACCACTAACAGGGCAACGGCAGGTTGAGACGCCAACCTGCCCACCGCCGCAGTGTCGCCCGTACGGGCCACGCCTGCGTCTGTCTGTGACGTCTGTTGACGCACGGTCGAACACGCGATTTCGTTCGCGTCGTCCCAGTCCTTCACGGTCCAGCTCATTTGTCCTTGCCTAGCGTCCGCCCAGCAGGCCTGACCGCACCTTGACCACATTCCTGCAGGTGAGGGAGATGCGTCGACTCTCTCGAGGTACGACGCCCTGCAGCCCCGGCGGCGTGTTGCACACGCTCGCCGTATCATCCTGACACACAGCGTTGACGCCGTGCATGTAATTCTGATACGCCACGCCGGAGAAGAGCAGTAGACTTCGCCTGGGTAGCCAGACGCTCGCGCCCTGAGCCTCCGGGCAGCTGGCGTGTGGCGAGAAGCTCATCACCGCGTGCGCGCCCAGGCTCACTATGGCCACCGCCGGCGAGTAGAGAGGGCCGTCTTGGTGCGGGAGGATCCCTTGCCCTGGCGAGTATGAGTTGAGCAGCACGTGGTTCAACGGCGTCTGCTCAGAGAAGAGCCCGCTCTGGCACTCGAGGCGTGCCAGCAGCGCGCTCAGCCAGCGCGGCAGCGGCGCTGGAAGCAGACCAGCCTTGTCATGCACAACGCCTCCCAGCGCCTGCACTGCGCGCCCTGAGAGCTGCGTCCACCGGGCTGCCGGCCCGGTGGCGGCAGCCCAGAGCTGCGCCTCCTCCTCCGAGCTCACGAAATCAGGGATCAGCCAGACACCCTCCACGGCCGACACACGGTGCGCCGCGCACGCCAGCATCGCTCGCTCATATCCACAAAGGAGACACCAAGGTGCGCGCGCGCCAATGGTTTCGCACACTGCGTCGGTCGTACTACAACGACAGTCAACTAAGCGGACGCCCCGCTTGCTCCATCATGGCGTCCACGGAGCCGGTGATGCCCTACTACATCGCGCTGACAAGCTACATCAGCTGGGGCGTGCTGTTCATCTTCGGGCACTTCCGTGACCTGCTGCGTCAGCTGTTCACGCGCGGCCGCTCGCACGGCGCGGTGCCTGCTGGCTACGCGCCGCTGTGCAAGGACTACGAGGACTTCTACACGCGGCGCATGTACCTGCGCATCCACGACGTGTTCAACCGTCCGATCGCGAGCGCTCCAGACTCTTGGATCGACGTGTGCGAGCGTGAGTCTGACCCAGAGGGTGCGGCCTATGCGCTGAAAGCCACCAGCACGACACGGAGGTGCCTCAACCTGGGGAGCTACAACTACCTGGGCTTCGCGGCTGCGGACCCGTACTGCACGCAGCGGGTGCGTGTGGAGCGTGTTGTGCAAGAGGCAAAGAGCGAAAGTCTTGCGCAGACCCTTTGCCCGGGCGCCCAGCCCGCACGCAGCCCGGTGCCGCGTGACGGCTGCCCAGGGCGCGTGGCGGGCGCGTGGCGCGCGCCTTTGGCTGCTGCGAGGCTCTGGGCCCCCAAGGCCCAAGGCGCTGACAGGTCCCGTTCGAAACGTGTTCGCCTGACGCGCCCCGCGCCGCCCGCGCAGGTGCTGGACACGCTGGGCGCGTACGGCGCCAGCACCTGCAGGCGCGCGCCGCGCTGCTTCGCCTTGCCCACGCGCTGCGCCGCCACCTCACTCGCCTCTCCCCTCAGCGGCCGCCAGGACCTTGGCCAGACGGACGTGCACGAGCAGCTGGAGAAAGAGGTGGCCGCCTTCGTGGGCAAGCCCGCTGCGCTGGTGTTTGGCATGGGCTTTGCAACCAACAGCCTCACCCTGCCCTGCCTCATGCGCAGCAAGGGCACGCTGGTGATCAGCGACGCGCTGAACCATAGCAGCATCGTGGCTGGCGTGCGGGGCTCCGCTGCACGCGTCAAGGTGTTCAGGCACAACGAGCCAGAGCACTTGGAGAGGGTGCTGCGCGCCGCCATCGCGGAGGGCCAGCCGCGCACCCACCGCCCATGGAATAAGATCCTCATCGTGGTGGAGGGCATCTACTCCATGGAGGGCGAGGTGTGTCGCCTGGCTGAGATTGTGGCCCTCAAGAAGCGCTACAAAGCCTACCTTTACCTGGACGAGGCGCACTCCATCGGTGCCCTGGGGCTGGGCGGCCGCGGAGTGACCGAGCACCTGGGAGTGGCTGTGGAGGACGTGGACATGATGGCGCGTGCTGCGCTTGCTGCACCCTGGTGCTTGCGCGCTGACCCATTTGCGCGTGCGCTCTGCAGATGGGGACGTTCACAAAGTCTTTTGGCTCATGTGGCGGCTACGTGGCTGGCAGCGAGGAGCTCATCCAGTTCCTGAAGACCGCCTCGCCGGTGCGTTCCTTCAAACGCTACCTCGTGCAGCTCTCTGACACGCCACGCTCATGATGGCAGGGCCTCTATGCCACCACCATGTCCACTCCCTCAGCCATGCAAGCCTTATCGGCGCTGCACGTCATTCAGGTGCGTCTCTCCAGCGCATTCACCGCCCCTGGGCGACGCTGACATCGCGTGACCGTCTGCTGTGCGCACAGGGCAAGGATGGCACGGGCCGCGGCGCGGCCAAGTTGCAGCAGCTGCGCGACAACAGCAATTTCTTCAGGGACGGGTTGCGTGCGTTGGGCTGCGAAGTGCTAGGGGACCGAGACTCGCCCGTGATGCCCGTCATGCTGTACAACCCGGGCAAGCTCTCAGCCTTCTCGCGGGAGGTGCGCGTTGCTGCCGCGAGGCTGCAGGACGCGCGCTGACGCGAGCCTGTTCTTGTGGCCAGTGCCTGGCGCGCCACCTGGCGGTCGTGGTCGTGGGCTTCCCAGCCACGCCGCTGCTGCTGTCGCGCGCGCGCGTTTGCATCTCCGCCTCGCACACGCGCGAGGAGCTGGCGGCTGCGCTGCTGGTGATGGAGGACCTGGTGGACCTCCTGGGCCTGCGCTACGTCAAAAACAGACTCGCTGCAGCGGAGAAGGAGGAGCCGCCTGTGGAGGAGGCTTGCCCCGCGGAGCCAGCGGTGTTGACGAGCGGGCACGGGTAGGGATGATGCCCCGGGGATGATGATGCCCGGACCCTCGTTTTGTTTTTTTTTCGTACAGCAACTCAATAACGCTCCTCGGCTCCTCGGCTGCTCTGTGCATGCACGGCATGCGCCGCGCGTGCGCTGCTGCCGCTCAGAGCGGAGGGATCGTCTCCGCCACTGAGTGGCTGCGCGCGCTCGCAGACGCGCGCTTGGCTGGCGCAGAGGCTGGCGAGGCGCTGAGGCAGTCCCTGGGCTTCAGCTTGAGCGTGCAGGAGTCGAGAATTTCTGGAGCGGGTCGCGGCGTATTCCTCGTGTCTGACTCTGCTGAAGCTGGAGCTCTACTGACGCTCTATCCTGGGATGATGTATTCGCCGGACTTGAGCCTGCCACGCCCTAGCGACGATGCTTTCCAAGGCGCACCGGCTTTCATGTTGGCTAACAACTACCTGCTGCAAACGCATCGCGGCGACGTTCAGCTTCTGATTGACGCGCGACCTCGCGGGCTGAGCGCGGATATCTTCCAAATGGCCGCTGGATGTGCAGGCGTTGTCGCTGATGCCTGCTGGCTGGACCAAGGCTGTCTGCCCTCCTCCACCTCGACTCCCTGCTCGCGCTGTCAGTTTGTTCAGCAGCGGCCCGCGTCCGCACGCGCGCTGGGGCACTTACTCAACCATCCGCCCGCTGAGGTGCAGGCAAGCGTGGCCTTCAAGCTAGTTGCGCTGGGAGAGGAAATGCCTGACGAGCTGCTGAAACTCCTACCCAACATCCACTCCTCTGGCCTGGCGCCAACGCCCCGATGGGTGCGCCCTGGTGCCGCGATGGCGATGGTTCTCGTTTCATTCATTCGTTCAGGAACGATGCAGCGCTCTGACTAGACTTTCAGGCGGTGGAGATGCACGCCACGCGGCGCATCGAGGCTGGCGAGGAGCTGCTGGTGGACTATGGCAAGGACGCGGTCGCTGGCTTTGCGTTGGCGACGATAAGGAAAGGGACGTGAAAACGCTGCCTCAGCGCATCATCGTCTGTTCGAACTTTCGAACACCCTGTACCCTCACGAGTCGCCCTCCGTTCGCTTGTGCACCTCCCAGAAGGCGCAGAGGACAGTGCGCTCGTCTCGTGTGTCCAGCGAGGCGAGAGGATGCAGACCGTCGCCAGCTGCAGCTGCTCCGCGCCGCGCCGCGCCGCGCCGCTGTCCGCGCGCCACGCGGCCGCGGGCGTGCGCCTGCCCGTGCAGCCCACGGTGCGCAGCGCGGCGCAGTGCGGGACGGGCGCTGGCGAGCAACCCTAACCCGAGGCATCAGCCTCGGCCTGTGCGCCGCTCGCCGGCCACGATAGCCGCACGCAACACGCGCTCCCGCTGTCGTCTGACGCTGCGCCCCCCCGCAGCGCCGCGCGGCGAGCTGCCGCGTCGCCCCGCTCGCGCTCGCCGCCGCAGCTGCGCCAGCCCCCGCTGTGCAGAAGCTGGGCCCGGACGTCTGGAACGTCACCTACTACCCCAAGGCCATCGACCACGTGCCTACTGAGAAGACGTGGTACCTGATTGACGCCAAGGGGCTGCGGCTGGGCCGCATGGCGACGCTCATTGCAACCTACCTCCGCGGCGCCAACAAAGCCACCTACACGCCCAGCCAGGACATGGGCAGCTACGTTGTGGTGATCAACGCGGAGCAGGTTGCGGTGACTGGGCGCAAGAACCTGCAGAAGCAGTACGTGCGCCACACCACGGGTCGGCCAGGCGGCATGATGGTGGAGAGCTTCGAGGCTCTGCAGAAGCGCATCCCCACGCGCATTGTGGAGGAGGCTGTGTGGGGCATGATCACCAAGGAGAAGCTGGGGCGCGCACTCTTCACCCACCTCAAGTGCTACAAGGGCGGCGAGCACCCGCACGCGGCGCAGCAGCCGGTGGACATCACCCACCTGGTGGCGGAGCGATGCATGCCGTGAGGCGTGGTGGTGTCAATTTGGAATATGGGTTGTTTGTCTCCTCAGTGCGTCCGTTGCTCCATCCTGCCCATCCTCCGCGTTTGGCGTCCTACCAGCCGTTCGACCCCACGGTGCCACTCCTCTCGCCTCTGGTGAGTGAGTGAGTGTGTGCCACCCGTGCGCCCGTGGCTGCCCGGCCATGCGGGAGGCGTGAGGCGCCTGGCATGGCGCAGCGGGTGTGTGCTGCCAGGCCGGTAGCCCCTGCGCTGCTGCGCACGCTGCGAGGCCACTCCGACACCGTGCGCGCCCTGAGCGTCAGCCAGGACGGCGCCGTGTTGTACAGCGGCTCCTGGGACGGCACCGTGCGGGCGTGGAGAGCGGGCGACGGCGAGGAGTTGTACGCGTTGCCCGCTCAAGGTGGCGCCGTGCTTGCGGTGGCGCAGAGCGCCGACGGAGAGCTGCTGTTCGCGGGCACGGAGAGCGGCGACGTGAGAGTGTGGCAGGGCGCCAAGACGCGTGTGCTTCGGGCGCATGTGGGCCCCGTGCGAGCTCTGGCCACGGCCCGAAGAGAGTTCGACGGCACCGCCCCCTCAGACTCGCCACTCTACAGCGCCGGCGACGACGGCGTCATCCGCGCCTGGACGGGCGCAGGCCACGCGCAGCCGCAGCGCAGAGCTGAGCTGAGCGCACAGCAGCAGCCCGCAGGCGCAGCACCCCCCGCGCTCTGGTGTTTGGCGCTCAGCCGCGACGGTGAGGCGCTGTACGCCGGCGGCGAGGACGGCAGCATCGCCGTGTGGCAGCCGAGGGCGCTGGCGCAAGCGGGTTGCCTGAGGGCACACGCCGGCGCCGTTCGCGCGCTGGCGCTGAGCCGTGACGACGCCTCACTTTTCAGCGCGGGGGAAGACCGGCTCATCCGCAGGTGGTCCCCCGGAAGCGGTCAGGTTGTGGCTGTGCTACGGGGCCACAACTTCTGCATTCTGGCACTGGCCCTGTCCCGGGACGGACGCACGCTGTACAGCGGCAGCTGGGACCACACGCTGCGCGTGTGGGGCGTGGAGGCCGGGGAGTGCGTCCACGTGGCGGGCGCGGAAGGGGCGCCTGGGGGCTCCAGTGACCCGGTGTGGGCGGTGGCGCTGGCGCCCGACTCCACCGAGCTCCACAGCGCAGCATCGGACTGCCACGTGCGCACGTGGCGGGTGGCCGCCTCGCCATGGGCCGCGTGCGCCCCAAAGTGTGGCGTGAGAGGCGGCTGGGCGATGTTGCTCCAAAACCTGACAGGACAACCTCGATAGCCCCTGCGCGCCTTGTTACCTAATAGTGCGAATAGCTTACACGCCCAAGTGCGCCTAATAGGGCACGCAGCCCGGGCGGTTGCAGAAGTTCCAGGCCAGCAAGTCGTGCGTCTGGTGCACCTCCTCCGGGTCATACCCGGCCAAGCTGAAACCCCGGCTGCCCGTGCTGGCCGTGAAGCCGATGTAGGCGTTGCCATCCCCGTCCAAGATCTTGGCCAGGTCGCGGTCCTCCACTGCAACCTGGAAGGCGTAGCGGTCCATGTCGTCGATGAAGACCTGAATCTCTCCCGGGTACTCCTTGATGATCCAGTAGTCGCTCAGCGTCGCCTGGCTGGGCTTGAAGGCTGGCTGCAGCACCACGCGCGCCTGCTGCTCGGCGCTGGTTGCGCCCGCCAGCGACGTTTCTTCCAGGTACGCGTTGAAGTCATCCAACACCTGGGTGACGCGCACGGCGACGCCGTCATCCGCGAAGAGGGCGCCCGCCACGGAGGCTGCCTGCGCGCTGGCGTTGGTGGCGTCCCGGAGGAGCTTCACTTTGACGTTGGCCTTGACGCGATCCGCGTAGCCAAACTCAAAGCCGGTGCGCAGCTCGCTCCGGAAGCGCGTGTTGGCGTCCCCCACCAGCAGGCGTCGGTCCCCGTCCGCGCTGCTCACGCTGCTGGTGAGCACCTGGCCGCTGCCCTGGCGCTCCGTGGTCCAGCCACGCGTGTAGCGAACCTTGACGTTGTGCGGCTGGAAGTCAGCCAGCGTGGGCACCGACGGAGTGCTGCCGTAGTGCGCCCCGTTCTCGTCGTCGCTGTGCAGGGCAAGCAGCATGCTCTGGCTGGCGCCCCACGGCTGGCTGGCGTAGAAGGGCTCCGTGGTGGAGAAGACGCCCAGGTGGTTGTCGTTGTAGCTGATGTACTCGGTGGCGTTGATCCACCAGTGCTGGATGCCCTGCTTGGGGTCCCGGCGCTCCACGTTGTAGAACAGGTCGAACTCAACCGCCAGGCTCTTGCGCAAGCCCAGCTGGCACTCCTGCCAGGCGCCAAAGTAGTTCACCGTGCTGCTCTTCTTGCTGTTGCCGTAGCCCAGCCCGTCGGCGGGGCAGCCGATTAGGCCGCTGGGCAGGGTGGCGCCGTAGGCTGCGCTGGAGGTGAACGTGTTGGGGTCACAGCCGTTGCGGCCCGTGTCTCCTGAGGTGCCCGCAGCAGCTGGGTAGCAGTCCCAGCCGTCATTGCTGCGGCTGCTGGCCGTCTCCTGGCGCGCGTCGTTGGTGATGACGAACGCAAAGCCGTCCGCGCCGTCGCAGATCTTGTCGGCGCCGCCGCACTGCGTCGGGTCGGTGACCTGGAACACAAAGTTGCTCTCGAAGCCGTCCTGCAGGTGCACCTTGCGGTTCCACCAGAGCGCGCCGGAGCGCTGCGCCATCGGGTAGGAGGGGCCCGTGGTTGCGCTCCAGGGCACAAAGCTGCTGCCCGCGCGGCGCATGCTCTCCGTGAGGCGCACCACCCAGGCGGTGTCGTTGCCCGCCGCTTGGCTGGCCACCGCGTCCGCGTCGCGCACGAAGCGCAGGCCCGACTCGATGCAGCGCGTGCGGTGGCTGGGGTCGCCGGTGAGCCCCGTGGCGTCCTCACCAGCCACGCTGTCGGCGCACGCAAAGCCCTCAAAGTTGAACTCCAGCGCAACCTGGGCGCTGTACTCGGAGGCGCCAACCGTCTGCGGGTACTTGTTGTCGCCCATGATGCCCAGCGTCCACGCAGTGCACGCCGGTGATGTGGCACTGACGCTGGGCGCACCCAGCGCAGACGCGTACGCACTGCTTGAGTTGCTCGTCAGGCTCAGCGTCGTGGGCGCAGCCGCCGAGGTGGCCACGCCCAGGGCAGCCACGCCCAGGCCCAGGTTGCCGGCGGCGCAGGCAAAGGTGCTCTGATCCTGGTCGATGGCCCAGGGAACGCTCTCGCGCACGCTGGTGCTGTCATACGACGTCATGTCCGGCCGGCCCCGGTCGTCTCGGCGGGTGTACATGTCCAGATTGTCGTTGACGGTGAAGGTGGCCACGCGCAGGTTGTAGTTGCCGTGGTCGGGCTTCACAGTATAGTAGGCGAAGGCCTGGGGCGACACCACGGAGGCGACCCGGAAGCCGCAGCAGCCCGGGTCCACCTCGCAGTACTTGTAGCTCCAGGTTTGGTAGAAGCCCAGCTCTGGGTGGGGCAAATACGCCCCAGGGTTGCTATCCCCTACCAGCCCCCGCGAAGTGCCAGCCGCCGTGGCTGACGGGGATGCCGTCAAGTCGTGCACGCCCGTAGAGGAGTCGTAGCGCCGCCCAGCCGCGCACTTGAGAATCGAGTAGTTGCGGCCGCTGAACGTCACCAGGCTGTCCGTCAGGAAGCTGGTGTTGCTCAACACCTGAGACACGCGCATGTCCAGGTACTGCCCCTCGTCGGTGGCGTTCGTGACTGTCGGAGACACCATGCGCACTATGTCGCCCGCCCCCAGGGTTTGCAAAAAGGAGGATTGCTGCGAGTTTGCGGCGGTGGAGGTCACCGTGCCGCTGGCGCTGGATACCAGAAGGCCGAGGCCCTGTGCGGCGGGTCGCATGGCTGCGTCTGCGCTGGTCTGTGCGGCTGAGCTGATAGGGAGGCACTTGCCGTGGTTGTAGCAGACTGGCGGGTTGGCGTTGTCGTCATGCATGTAGCGCTCCCCTTCTCTGGAGATGAGCCAGGGACAGTTTGCGATGTCACCCACGTGGAGTCTCCATTCGTCGCCGGCGACAAAGTTGGCGCTGCTGCTCCACTTTAGGTACACGTTGAGCGCCTGCGCCAGCCCGTTGTCCTGCAGGTTGAACCAGCTGGAGGTGGTCATGGACAGCGCGCTGCAGGCGGTGGTGTTGGTGCCCAGCACGCTGCCCGCGGCGCCCACCACGTACCCCGGGCAGCCGTCGTCCAGGGCGTCCCCGTCACCGTCGTCTGTGCGCATGAAGGTCTTCCACCACACGTTGTACTTAAAGCGCGCCGTGGCGGCGGTGCCGGGCAGCACCACCAGCACCTGCACCGTCACCCCGCGAGGCCACAGCGGCAGGCTGCGCGACAGACCGCGCACGCTGAGGCTGTATGCGCCTGCGGTGCTGTTCGCGCCGGGGAAGAACTCTCGGTTGCCGTTGCTGAACGGACGGTCGACGGTGAGCTCTACGTCGCTCTGGATGCTGTTCACCGTGCGAGTCTGCCCGCACGCGGTGATGCTGAACCCAGTGCGTAGCTGCGTCAGGAAGCGGCTCTTGCCCGCGTAGCCGGAGGTGCTGTACTGGGCGCCGGGTGGCGCGGGCGAGGTACCATTCCAGGGCTCAATGGCGGCCCATTCCTCCGAAACAAGCCGCTTGCCGTAGCTGCGCACGCGCCCCGTGCCCGGGGTGAGCATGGTGTACCAGACGAAGGGGGTGAGCTTGAGGAGGGGCTCGCTGAAGCTGTTCTCCAGGATCGCAAAGTACTCGTTGTAGCCGCCGGCAGAGGCGCCCAGCGAGGAGACCTTCTGCGTCTCCCAGTCGCCGTTGATCTGCACGCTGACGTAGGGCCCCTGGTTGAAGTAGCCCCCGCTGGCTGCGGCGGCCCAGACTGTGGACGCCCCAAACTGGGAGGCAAAGCGGGTGCCCCGGCCCACGATGCGGTGCGCGCTGCCGGTGGCGCCGCCAGAGGCTGTCAGCAGGTTGCCCGCCGTGACGGTGTAGCTGTCCACCGCCAGCGCCGCGGCGGCGGTGGCTTCTGCGGCTGAGGTCAGCGCGGCTGAGCTCCACGCCCCCTGCTGCCAGCTGCTCTCGATGTTGCCGGCCCCGTTAGCGCGCTTGCCCACCCGGGGCGGGCAGGCGACATAGGTCCACGCGCCCGCAGCCGCCACGCTCCAGCCGGCTGCGCCCGCCGTGGCGCCGCTCCAGGGCAGCACGCCGCCCAGCAGCACCGCGCTCTGCAGGAAGTCGGCGTCCACGGTGAGCTCCACGTCGGACACCACGCTGGTGATGACCCGCACCACGGGCGCGCCGCCGCTGAAGTTGGCCACCAGCAGGTAGCCAGCCTTGAGCTCCTTGGCGAACTTGCACGCCCCGGCGGCGCTGGCGTTGCTCACCCGCGCGCCCGCGCTGGTGACGCACACCACCGTGAGCTGCTCCTTGGCGCCGCTGCCGGGCAGGATCACCTCCTCGCTCAGGTCGCCAAAGGCGAGCGCGCCGCTGCCCAGGGGGGTGCCCAGGCTGAAGGGCACCGCGGAAGCGTTTGCGATTGCGGGCGGATTTAGGATCGCTTCAACCTCCAGCAGGGTGTCGTTCCACACGCGGTAGACGGGAGCCGAGTAGAAGACGCCGCCGGAGCTGAATGTGAGGCGGAAGGGGTTGCCCGCGTCGCGGGCGGGGTAGGGCGTTGTCTCCGTGTAGCTGGCGTAGCCGCGGAACTGGCGCGTGAACACTGTGTTGCGCCCAAACACCAGCCACGTGCTGTTCCCGACGCTGTTCCCGGGGCTCAAACCAGCAACCACGGCGCTCCCAAACGTCGTGAAGATGCGGCCGATGCCGCCTCCCATCGCAGCCGACGCGCTGTACGGGTTGCCGTCCTGTGGCCAGCCCGGGCGGGAGAGAAGCAACCCTACGTCAACGGACATGCCGCAGGAGGCCACGCGGCACAGGGACGCACATTGTGGTCACCTTGCAGCGTGAACCCGTAGCCGCCGGCGTGGTAGGGGTCGTTGCCGCACCAGCCACAGGTTGTGTCCGCTACGCACGCCGCGCAGTTGGAGTAGAACTCGCAGCCGCCTGCGCAGTGCCGTGCAGCGCGGCGCGTCAGCGCGTCTGCCTGGCGCAGTGTGGGGCGGCAGCTGCGGCTGAGGGAGCGCCGTCGGAGCAGGGGCGAGCAGGGAGCAATGCCCCACAGCATCTCTGTCCGCCTCACACCACTGACTCACCTTGCACGCGCGTGGGCGCTGCGAGCAGCAGCAGCGCCGGCAACAGCGCGAGCAAGGCGCGCATCGCCCGCGCTGCGGCACTGTGCCCACGGCGCTGCCACACTGCTTTGCGGCTTTGCCTGCTGAGCTGCGACACTGAACGCCCACACACAGAGACCAACACAGGGAGCGAATAGAATTCCGTGTCGGATTTTAGCAGAAAAAACCGGCCGAGTGGGGTCAGCAGGGCCTACCGGCCGGAACAG
>Ga0208951_1000376_pt1 | contig 20594 bp, 21 predicted proteins | sample GreLakmeMI27MSRF_FD_187702 | JGI IMG/M metagenome (GOLD analysis project Ga0208951, IMG submission 187702) | Freshwater lentic microbial communities from great Laurentian Lakes, MI, USA - Great Lakes metaG MI27MSRF (SPAdes) | ecosystem: Environmental > Aquatic > Freshwater > Lake | place: Great...
ACGGGTATTTTCATTTAGTTAATATTAACTAAATAAAAATATGCGACACCGATGAGGTTCGAACTCATGCGGGCAATGCCCAATGGATTAGCAATCCATCCCCTTAACCACTCGGGCACGGTGTCAATAAAAAACGGTGATAGCAGGGTTCGAACCTGCGCGGGCTATGCCCAACAGATTTCAAGTCTGTCTCCTTAACCACTCGGACATATCACCAATTATATATTATTATTAATAATATATACATTACTAATATTAATATATTTTTAAGTAGTATTAATAAAGGAATTATTTAGGATATATAATTGTTTTGTATAAATAATTAAATAGTAATAATATATATATTAAGGTTACATAATGAAATCAAACACTTATAGAGGGGGGATAAAACCATACGAGAAAATTACAGAATCAATAAATACCAAATTTGACCCACCGCACAGGCAATCATCGCCTGACTCGGTGTTTTTGCTTCCTGAGGAGAGCCCACTACCACAACCAACAAAGCAAAAGAGTACTAGCCAAAGATTTGAACCTACTAGCGATGAAATCAGCATTGAAAAAAGTATTGATGAAATATTCTTAGATGTTGGAAAACAAAATCTTAGTTCTTATGATGAAATAGAAATGATTCGTGAAAGATTATTACAATTAAAAACAATTCAATTTCACGGCATATTAGAGATACCTTATGTATTATCACCATCTACTACCGACGAAGACAAAGCAACATCAATTGGTGGCACCGTAAGTATCTTCACTAAAATGAAACAACAGCAAAAACAAGAGCAAAAACAAGATATGAAAACTAAATTGGGCACGTTATATATAGAAATAGAACAACTTCAAGGCGATAAAGAAAATTTACTCGAAAGAATAAGAAACTTAAGTGTCTTCGATAATATAAGTAGATTAAATTTAAATAATGAGTTTGTCAACTTGTCTAAAGAATTATTAACTTTGACAGATAACTATAATCAAATTATAAGAGATAATAGAATACCTAATATTCCTAAGTTAAATGAAGACAGAGTGGCAAAAAAAAAACTAGGTATCGTAAGCAATACAACAGAACCATTATCAGTACAACAAGATGTTGAGAAAACTATAGCACAACAAGCGCATGCGTTTCACTCAAAAATTACTCGCGCAACACATGAGATAGAAGAAAAAAAAAAAATATACAATAAAGATTTTTATTCAATATTACATGATTATGAGAATAGTCCTGATATGATAATACATGATATAGAAGTATCTAAACTCATATTTGCATTAAAAAAATTAAAATTAGAAATTACAAAATCAAGAGAAATAATACTACAACACAATAGAGGGTATATAGAGTTGGATGAAAAAATGAGTGAAATAAGAACACTTATAACTACTACAATAAAAGAAATTAATAAAATTACAAAACCGGCTAAAAAAGATAAACCATGTCCTAATATTCGTCCGGACGATCTTAAAATAATCCAATATGAAAACCAAACTACAATCACCGAAGATGATTGTAATGTTATTAAATCATTAGTTGAGTGCAAAGAAATAACTATAGCTACAGCGACTAAATATTTGAATGTGTGGAAAGATAATTTTAAGAATATGATAGATACACGTAAAATTTTGTATTTGAAAGGATATACTTACACATCTGCGCTAGAAGATAACCAAATATATCAGGATGTAATGAGTAATATTAACCATAAAATATTCATGTTAGAATTAAAAAATGCTTTTATAAAACCTGTACGTGGAAATTTATATGTTAAGGTTAGATATAAACCAGGGCAATACATGAATAGTGATCCTTGTCATATGTTCTTTTTTTATAGTTACACATATAAAAATGCAGAAATACAACCAGAGAAGAATGGGGATTTTCATTTGACAATCCATCTCGGTTCAATACCAGGAGAACAAATTGATATCTATGATTTTACACAAGGTAAAATTCATTTACGTACTGAGGCCAAAAATTATAAAAAAAGCGCAAACTTACTACCCCATATTTTTACGAAGAGAAGAGATAATTTTACAGGAGGAGGAACAGGAGCATCAGTAGCAGCAGCAGCCCAAGCAGCAGCAGCAGCAGGAGAAGCAGATATATGTATTCAAGTAATACCCCTTTATCAACCAACTGCTCACCCTAGTCAGGAACTTATATATATTGGAAGAGTAGTAGTAGAAGCATTAAATGACTATTTACAGGCCTTACAAATTGATTTACTAGAAGGAACAGATAAAAAATTAATCGATGACCTAAGTTCCTTTTTAATAAAAAGCCCAAACCAATATTTAAAAGAAACGTTACAAAATAGAATTAGAATATTAGAGGAGGAAGTCTTAGTAATACCAAAACCAATATTAGATGAGATGATAACTGGGTTTTATATAGATAACTTTATAATTAATCAAGAATCAATACAGAAGTTTTTTGAAGCACTCGCATCAATAAATAAGTTCATCCAAGAACAAAATATATATATAGAAAGAATAATTATATCCGAACTTACTGAAGATGATTACACTAACATTATCGCTGAAGCGAATGAAAGATTAAAACAACTTAAGATAAAAACTCTAGAAGGCGGTAGAAAGAACCGAAAAATAAAATATACTAAAAAGAAATATAATAAAGTCTCAAGAAAGAAATATAATAAAGTCTCAAATAAGAGATATAATAAAGTCTCAAGAAAAAAGCGGAAATTATAATAAACAATAATAAACAATAATAAATAATAATAAACAATAATAAACAATAATAAACAATAATAAACAATAATAAACAATAATAAACAATAATAAACAATAATAAACAATAAATAATTTTAAATTATAATAAACAATAACTATAGTAATGAGTTATGTATATTTTATAAAATCAACACACGGTTCAACATACATTGGGGCAACCGTCGATTTAGACAGGCGTATAAGACAACATAATAAATTGATTGTTGGTGGAGCACATGCTACATCTATGAAAGTTGCCAAGGGCGAAACATGGAGTTATTATTGCTATGTAGAGAATTTTCCAAATTATAATGAAGCATTAAAATTTGAATGGAGATGGAAGCACTTATCACGACAAATTCAAAAAGAAAATCCATCATTAAATCCAATAGAAAAAAGAATGGAAGCACTTAAACGTTTATTAGCATTATCCAAATCAACAACTAAAGCAATACCATATAAAGATTGGGAAAAAAGTCCAAATGTTGTTTATAACTCTTAAAATTTAATCAATTTTTTGTATAGTATAAAAAAATTGATTAGCTTTATTTTTAATATATGTTATGTCCTCAGATCATAAAGCGCTATGAACACTATTACCATTTGCGTTCCTCGCATCAAGCTCTTCAAGTTCATGGACTACAAGTTCGTGGAGGCGGCGTTTGAAGCAGCCTACGGAAAAGACTGCGTTCGCTCCATCGGATTCTTTCCAATGGAACACAACGGAAAGCAGTTTTACAAGCTCGAGGTGACATTGGTATGTACGACGGATCAAGCACTTGACATGCGTTCAAAGTTGAATGAGGGGCATCAGGTGTTCTTAGACGTGCCGTTTTATCAGTATGTTGAAGGAGCCAAGGTGGAGAGAAAGCATGTATGGAAGTGTGTGAAGTTGAGCTTTGACAGGCCTCGGCGAAAAGTAGAAGGGGACTATAATGAGTGGTCGCGTAAACTTCAGTTGCTCCAGCCTGTGCCGGCAAGTGTAACAAAACTCGAGCAACTTCTTCGTGAAACTGCCGAGTGCGCAAAAGCATGCAGAAGTAATGTAGACGATGCACTGTTAAGAGCACAGGCATATGCCACAACACAGCATGAGTGCTCACAGCAGCGTTCTCAAGAGCTTGCACACTTTGAAGAGCAGTTAGTGCGTGTGCGATGGCATAGCAACAGCATTGTCCATTGTCTTGGTTCCGCTTGCGAACAGGTTCCACACATGGAGGCTAGTGTAGCTAGCATCACTCGTGTAGAGCCTAAAAGCTAAAAGCTTATAGAGGGTTTTAGGGAGCATATTGTGTTTTTTTATTTTTTATTTTTAACAAAAAAATTGATTTCTTTTTTATTTTTGTTTTTTATGTTTATTTAAAACATTATAAGACAATGAGCACTTTTCAAATATTTAAATGGTCGTATAGGCAAACATTAGCAATGGAAAAAGCAGACAAAGAACAAGAAAAGGAAAAACTTGAATATGAAAAGTTGAGCTCTGAAGAGCAAGAACGTCTTGAAGCGGAGTGGGATACTGAGAAAGTTCATCGTGTAAAGCATAAACATAACGAATTACATAATGCTCACGAAAAGCAGGTTGTACCAGTATTAACTAAATTATTGCGTATTAATGAATTATTACATGAAGCAAAGAAATTAGCTGAGAGTTATGATGAATCTATTGATTGTGAAACATATTACAATGATACTTTGACACCTGATAGTCGATTTTTACTAAGAACTCAATGCCTAACTTTGGTAAATTCTTTATCGTGGACATTAAATGATTGTGATAATGCGCGGAATATTTTGAGAGACACCCCTATTGAGTTTCAGTTTTATCCTAGTGGCGATAGTTTGTAAAACATTTATATATAATATATAAAGCATATTTATTGTATACTTTAAAAAAATTGATATACCTTTTTTTTACATAGCTATAGTCTAGCAAAAATGGCACCAACTATTTACAACATCAATAAGGCGCAGCTCAAAGCAAAGATTGCCGCGTTTGATTACGATCATACTCTTGTGTGCCCAAAAGATGGCAAAACCATGCCTTCTGATGTTGAAGATTGGAAATGGTTGTATCCAAACATTCCAGATGAACTTAAGCATTTAAACGACGAAGGCTTCAGTATTGTGGTTTTTACAAATCAGTCCAAACCATGGAAGGTTATTCAAATTCAGTATGTCATGCAGACTCTCAAAATTCCCATTTTCATTGTGGTCGCAAGCGACAAGTGCGATTACAAACCAAACCCCATCATGTATGATGTATTGGTTGGAAGTGCCAAAGTTTCTAAAGAACAATCTTTCTTCGTGGGAGATGCGCTTGGAGGCAAGGGGGATTGGGCAGACAGTGATAAAGTGTTTGCGCAAAACATCGGATTAAAGTGTCAAAGTCCGGAGAAGATGTTTGTCGCTAAACAAGAGGAGGCAGTTTTGGAAATTCCCGCAGTAAATTTGTCTGATTCCAAACAAGTCGTTATTATGGTTGGTTATCCAGGGTCAGGCAAAAGCAGTGTTGCTAAAAAGATTTGTGAAAATGAGCAGTTTGTCCTTGTTCAAGGAGATGTGCATAAAACTTCCCCAAAAATGATTAAAGCTGCGTTGCCAAGCGTTAAAGAGGGCAAGTCTGTCGTGTTTGATGCTACAAACAGTTCTTGTAAAAAGAGGAGCGAATACATTGAATTTGCTAAAAAGCATAACATGAAATTGGTGTGCGTGCATATGACAACATCGCTAGAGGAATCATATAAACGCAACAAGGAAAGGGAACCAGACAACCAAGTTCCAAAAATTGCTTACAGCGTGTATACAAAGCATTACAATTGTCCAAGTGTGGAAGAGGGATTTGAGTTGATTGTCTTGTAAAGCATAAATTGTTAAATGCGAGCATGTAACATATAAAATTTTTTCTTTTTTAAAATAATAAATAATTCACATTGAACTATTAATTATTATAAAAATGTTATGCCTAATTAACTCATACTTTTTCAATAATCTCTCCTTTTAATAATTTTGGTTCTACATTATTAATCATAATGTAATCTTTTTTACGCCTATTATGAGTGCATACATATATTGAACTTAAGCAACTCATAATAAATAATAATGCTAAATTATTAGCATATATTTTTTCTAAAAGAGTTATAATATAATTTAAAGTATTTGTATCAATAATAACCTTATCTTGAAAATTTGATACAAAAATATCAATTACATTGTCATTAGATTCATCAATAACTTCATCATATGAGTCTTTAAAATTATTAAAAGAGTTTAAATCAATAAAAAATAATGTTTCCTCGAGTTCCATTTGTATTATAATAAGAGATTTTATGTTTATATAATTTATTTAAAAATATTGATTGGTTTAAAAAGTATTATACTATTTATTCACTATACACACATATTTCCCCATTAGTATCACTATAGCACAATTTTTTCAATTTATAATTTTTGGATTTTAATGTAAAATTTATAGTCTTTATACAATCATCACATGGTTTAGCATTCATAAGTTTATCCCCCTTGTTATTTGTGCGAAACACAACAAGACTTATAGGATTAATTTTTTCAGATTTTTTAAGACGACTTACACAATCAACTTCCGCATGAACACAATCATTATTTTCTTTACATGCTTTATTATTCATATTATATTGATTATGTCCAAACGCATAAAACACACTGATGCTTTAACTTAGGTGAGAACGCTACACAACCAATCTTTGCCTTTCCATTATCTTTGTTCTCAATAGAAGCACGCAATGGAACATAAGTATTCAAAATATTACGCAAAGACATTATTTATATTTATAGGTTTATAATAATTAAAAACATATAAATAAAGTAATCAATTTTTTTATTGAAATGAAATTCATTTATTTAAAATTAAAGTTAATATTTTGAAATCCTCTTGGTATATTTTGTCCTATAACGGTATGTTCGCGTGTTACGCCATTAACAGTTTCACTAACTTTCTCAATTCTTTGTCCATTTACAAAAAACACAGACGACGAACGCATTACATTGTTATTTAATCCGGGATTATTAAAATTTACTTGAAATTCTCGCATATTTGCAAAAGGATTGCCATGATTCATGTTCATATCTCTAAAAATATGATTAAATAATTCACTCGGATCAACGAAACCTCCTGGAAACCCTGGAGGACCATTATTAAAATTATTACAATTATTAAATTTTTCAGGATTCATTAATAACTCATACGCTTCTGATACTTGTTTAAATTTTTCTTCTGCTTGTTTCTTGTCTTGTGTGCTTAAACTTTGTTCTTGCCTATCAGGATGATATTTTAATGCCATTTTTTTATATGCTTTTTTAATTTCTTCTGGCGAAGCATTGTCTTGTAATTCTAAAATATTTAAACACGTATTTCTATCCATATATTAAATGTATTAGTAAAATACTTATTAATATAATTTTATATATTATTTATTATTTATTATTTATTATTTATTATTTAGTATTTAGTATTTATTATTTAGTATTTATTATTTAGTATTTAGTATTTAGTATTTAGTATTTAGTATTTAGTATTTAGTATTTAGTATTTAGTATTTAGATTGCTAAAATAATACATAATCAATATGACAAACAAACATTTAAATATTTTTTTTGAAGGAAAAAATATATTGGAAATATTTATTGAAAGAGCACATAATTAAAACAATTTCTAAAGTTATATATAATGGGCGATGAAAAAAAAGAAAAACCTCTTGATCTCGTCGAGCTTCTTGCCCAGCGTGCCAAACTTAAAGAATATTGTACAAACGGTGAATATGAATGTGCTGAGCGTATTTTTTATCCAACTAACCCATCACAGTTTATAACGTGTAACTCCGACTTACACCGCGAAAAATGTCATCTGCTTGAAGATAATGAAGCGAATTTTTTTGAAATTATTGATAAAGAAGAATTATACAAAGAATTTAATAATATAATGAGTGATTTTATTGCAGAATTAAATGACAATTTAAAAGAAAATGAAACTATAAAAAATAAACTTAAAAAGGTTTATGATGTTGATGTTACAAGTCTTGGCGATATATTGCGCGTGGTGGTTTTTACGAAGACTAACGATCAAACTTTCTGTCATGATATTATTAGCAATGTTGGTCTAAATACTACACCTGACTCACTTTTGTTATTTCATATTTCTATTCATCCAAATACTTCAAGATCTGTGGTTAAAGGAACTCGTAAAAACAGGGTTGCATCGTGTGGTTATTTTAAAAAAAACCTCGATACTGAAGGAAGTGGCGCATTTCATTATAAAATAGATAGTGAAGGAAGTGGCGATTTTCATTATAAACCAGATACAGAAGGCAAGAAGAAACTCTTTAAAAAATTTATAACTGAGGCCGATGGTACATTTTCAGAAAACATAGTCCCATTTTTACGTAAGGGAGAGAAAGGAGCGGACACTACCAAGCTTGACTTATATTATTTACATAATTTTTTTTATACTGAATTTATTAAGTTTTGGAATAACATAATAGTTACACCCAGATTTAAGAAGCATCAAAGCAAAATCTCTTCTAGTGCTCTTCATCCGCGGAGGGGTAGTTCTCTAAGAGATCCACCGAAATATTCAAGCAAATTCTCTAGTACTGCTCTTCATCCACTGAGGGGTAGTTCTCAAAAAAATACTGTTTCAGGAGGAGGTAAAAGAATAAGAAGAAAAACTATTAAAAAAAGGAGAACTAAAAAAAGGAAAACTAACAAAAGGTAAAAAATGTTTCTATTGTTGCGTTATGTGTGAACTCTCTATGTATAAAACTATGTATAAAAATTGAATATAAAAATTAAATAATAATATTGCTTATTAACTATACTATAGCATATAATGTCTCCAAGTTCTTTAAAAAGAATAAATAAAGAAATCAAAAATTTCAATGAAAAAATGTATTGCTCACATATTTGTTCACATAATTTGCTAGCATTCTTAGGAAATCTTAATTTAACAATTATTAGCATAAATACAAACAATAATACAAATAAGGATGAATATTTTGTATTAATTAAAAATAGAAAAAATAAAAAACTTTTAGAACTTAAATTTCCAGAATATTATCCATTTAAACCATATAGTGTAATAAGTTATGATTCTAATATTACAAATAATTTGCTACATAATAAAATTTCATATTATAAATATTTAATTGATGTTGGCAATAAAATACAAACAAAAGATAAGAATATATTCAAATTTTTTTTTAAAAATTTATATTCTTTGCAACCTATTTTTATTGATCTAAGTAAAAATGATTGTTATTGTTGTAATTCTATTACTTGTAAAAATATGTGGTCTCCAGCATCAACTATAAATTCAGTAATTTATGAATATTTAGAAATAAGATTTATTGAGACTTATAGTTCTGAAAATAGATATAGCCATTTATGTAATATTTATAATAATTTAATGCTCAATGTTTTAGGCAAATTACCTGAGGAAATCATTGAAACTATTTTACGCTAATTTAAAAATGTTTAAATAATTATTAATATTATATTAAACATTTAATATTAATAATGGTATAAGCAAAGAAAAATGTTTTCAGATGTAAAAAAAAAAATATTAAAATATTTAGTAGCATTTAAATATACCGAAAAGTTAGAAATACAAGCACAAAAAGAAGTAAGTGAATCGCAGCATTTAACACAAACAAAAAAACAAGAATTACAAGAGCAATTATTAGAAACAAAGGAAGAAACAATACTAAAAAAAGAATTAGCAGAAGCATTAGAAACAAATATTAAAGAATTAGAAGAAAATGGTTATACAATAATTCGTAATGTATATAATAATGAAGAAATAGAAGAATATAAGAGAGAATTTTTTGATTGGTATAAAAATACCAAAAATGTAGAAGAATTACATCCAATAATTCATGGAAATGGTATTTTTAAATATTTTGAGATTGGTCATCAGCGATTTAATTGGTTAGCACGAACAAATCCAAAAATAGTAAATATTTTTAAGCAATTATGGAATACAGACGAACTAGTTACTAGTTTTGATGGATGTTGTTATTATCCTAGTGATTATAAAGGGGATGATGTTTATTGGACACATACTGATCAATCATCTTATAAAAAGGGGCGTCATTGCCTTCAATCTTTTTTAAGTTTGACTAATAATAGCGAACGTACATTATTAGTATATAAAGGAAGTCATTTACTTCATGAGCATTATTTTAAAACTTTGAATATTGATGCGCCGAGAGATTGGTGTGTTTTAGATAAAAACTATGTTAATAATTTAGAAAATAAAAAAGTTTATGTTAAAGTTTGCGCCGGTGATTTAGTTGTTTGGGATTCAAGAACATTTCATCAAAATAGTTGTGGAGATTTAAATTGTAATGAAGAACGTTTAGTTCAATACTTATGTTATTTACCTAAAAATGATATAAAAAACGATTTAAGACAACGTGCATTGAGACGTGAATATTTTGTAGAAAGATATACTACTAGTCATTGGCCTTATCCATTAACAGTTGTTCCAGCACAACCTTATTATAATTATTATTCAGATAATAGAATAATTATTGATTATGATTCATTATGTAAACCAAGAATCGAAGATTTAAAAGAAGAAATTTATAAACTATTATAAAAGTAACCATAAATTTATTTTGTATGTTCAATAAGCAATATATTTATATTATTAAAAATTATATCTTTATTATTAATAAAGAATTCGTGTAATGAGTGTGTAAAAATATATTTAATACATAATTGTGCTATAAACAAAACAAATTCTCGCAAATTATTTTTTGTAAATACTTTTTCACAACAGTAATAATATAAAATACTTAATATTACAGCCTCTTCATCGTTTGTATTTATTATTTCTTTATCATTAATATAATCAATCATGATAGTATTAAAAGTTTTTTCAATAATTTTTTGATTTTTTAAAGGTACTAATTGTTGTTTTTTCTGCGGAATAAAGAATGCAATTTTTTCGGATTTTTTTTCGAAAGTTGATTTTTTACGATTAACCATTTCGGCAATATTTGCAGGTGCCGATTTAATTCTTTTCATACAATTATATATTAATTATATTAATTATGGGTATATTTAATATAATTACTTTATTTATTTTAATTTCAATTATTTTTTGTGAAATATAGTTTTTATAATTTCCATATTAATCTATATCAGCAATATCTGGTTCGCTTGCTTTAGCATATTTTGAAAAATCTTCAGGTAGTCCTTGTCCTGACATCATTTTTTCTTGTAATGGTTTCATCTCTTCTTGGAAATTTTTTAATCTATATTCATATTCTTCTTTTGAAGCATTTTGATTATGTTCTAACCATTTAACATTTTCATCTATAATACTTGTTAATTTTTCTTTTAAAGTTTCATCAATTTGTGAAGCCGTTTTTTCATCACTTAATGTTCCTTTAAATTGATATACAAGATTTTCAAAATTATTACGTGCTTCAATTATTTGTTTTGCTTTTTCATCATCTTCTTTAAATCTTTCTGCGTCTGCCAACATATTATCAATATCTTCTTTACTTAAACGTCCTTTATCATTTGTTACTTTAATGCTATCAGATTTTCCAGTAGATTTTTCACACGCTGAAACATTTAGAATACCATTAGCATCTAAATCATAACTGATTTCAATTTGTGGAATACCGCGAGGCATTGGTGGAATTCCTTTTAACGTAAATTCACCTAATTTATTATTATCCTTGGTAAATTGGCGTTCTCCTTCAAAAACCTGAACTGTAACTGCTGGTTGATTGTCGGTATATGTGCTAAATGTCTGCGATTTTTTTGTAGGAATAGTACTATTACGTTCAATAATTTTAGTCATTACACCACCGCTAGTTTCTACTCCTAGCGATAATGGTGCTACATCAAGAAGTAGTAAATCATCGATTTTACTATCTTTAACACCTGAAAGTAATGCTGCTTGAACGGCAGCACCATAAGCTACTGCTTCATCTGGATTAATTGATTTATTTAATGTTTTACCATTAAAAAATTCGGTTAATTGATTTTGAATTTTGGGGATGCGAGTAGAACCGCCTACTAAAACTACTTCATGAATTTGTGATTTACTAATTTTACTGTCTTTTATAACTTGTTCCACCGGTTCGAATGTTTTCCTAAAAAGATCACCGCATAATTCCTCAAAACGCGCCCGATTCATTGTGCTCGAAAAATCAATTCCCTCAAATAGACTATCTACTTCTAATGTAGCTTGTGTAGATGCCGAAAGCGTTTTTTTCAATGTTTCACAAGCGCTCTTAAGACGACTAATCGCCCTCTTATTTTCACTTAAATCTTTTTTATGTTTTCGCTTAAATTCTTGAACAAAATGTTGAACAAGACGAATATCAAAATCTTCTCCGCCAAGACGCGTATCACCAGCAGTTGCTTTTACTTCAAATACCCCATCTTCAATACTTAAAAGAGTTACATCAAAAGTGCCACCACCTAAATCATAAATTAATATATGTTTTTCAATACTGTCTTTTACTTGTTCTAGACCATATGCAATTGCAGCAGCAGTTGGTTCATTAATAATTCGCAATACATTAAGTCCAGCAATTGCTCCTGCATCTTTTGTTGATTGACGTTGTGCATCATTAAAGTATGCTGGAACAGTAATAACAGCACTATCAACCGTTTGACCTAAATAAGCTTCTGCTGTTTCTTTCATTTTTACTAAAATCATGGATGAGATTTCTTCTGGTTGAAAATCTTTTAATTCACCCTTATACATTGCTTGAATAATAGGTTTATTGTTTTTATCAATTACTTTAAAAGGAAAATGTTTAATATCATTTTGTGTAGATTGATCGCTAAAAATACGTCCAATAAGTCGCTTTGCATCAAAAATAGTATTTTCTGTATTTTGAGATGCTTGATTTTTGGCGGCGTTTCCAATTAAGCGCTCACTATCTGTGAAAGCAACATACGATGGAGTTGTTCTCATTCCTTGATCATTGGCAATAATTTCACATTGTCCGTCTTTCCAAACACCCACACATGAATATGTTGTGCCTAAATCAATACCAATAGCAACCATAATATTGTAAATAATGATATTATTATGGTTTTAAATATTTTTATAAATATATATAAAAATAAAAAATACTTTTATATTAAAATATAACAAGTATTTGTATCTTATTTCAAGTTATAAACATGACCAAATGTCAGTATTTTATCTTTAGTTTCATCTTTATTTTGAAACAAAAAAATAAATAAATTTATTAGTTTCAAGATTAAAAAATCTATTCTTCTATTCATTATTTCAATATTTGCTGAGGTAGTTTTATTTATTTTTTCTAATTTGTTAACATCACTATTTGAGAGATTTATATTTGTTATTGTCAATTGTTCAGTAAAAATTTTATCTTTCATTAATTGTGTTTCGTTTAATATATTTAATAAATTATTTGTTATAGACATTTTAATAAATATAAATATATTTTTATATTTATTAAAATATATTTATGGAAAAAATAATAATTTATTTGAGTTATAGCTTATGTGGTCATAGTTGACATAGTTTGCTTTATTTCTTTAAATTTATCACTTGCTTGCTTTCCTTCTTGTAATCCCGCTTGTATTGCTTGCGTTCCTTTTTGTAATGCTTCCTCTCCTTGTTGTTTTAATTCTTTATATTTAGCAGCTGCCATTTCGGCATATTTAGTGAAATCGCTACCTCCTCTAGTTGTTCTATTTCTTCTAATTCTTCTAAATCTTGTAATTCTTCTATTTCTTCTATTTCTTCTATTTTTTCTACTTTTTCTTGGCATCGTTATATATATAATATATATATAAAATAAATTGAACAATTTTATTATATTTTATATAATAACTATGAATTATCACACTATTTTAACGTTGATAGTAGCTGCTGTAATTATAGATACTATTGGAGGTTATATTTTATTATTAAGAAAAAATGGAAAAACTATTAGAGAATGGTATAGCAAATTTACAATTGGAGCATATACTATGGATATAGCGTCTCTAACTATTGGAACCTATTTAGCCACATTATTAACACCTAATTTTTATATGCAATTAGTTTATGTTGTTATTATAGGTTTAATTCATGATACTTCTTTTGCTATATTTTTGAATAGCGTTAATACTAAAAGCAGTAAAATATTGGAATTTTTTAAAGATTATGCTAAAGAATATGGTAAAAAAATATTGCTTGTTGACGCACTAATGTTAGTTTCTACAATGTTAGTATCTAATTATTTATTAAATACTTTTTCAAATGCTAATATAATATTTTTAGGGGTCTTAACTTTCTATTTTGGTCTATTAATGGTATATTCTTTCTAAAAATTATATTATTGTTTTTTATTACTATAATATAATATAATATAATATAAATGAGAAATAATATAAATAAAAAAAAGACACAAAAAAACAAAGTAGTAAAATATATTCAAAAAGGAGGCGCATATTTACCCATTCAAGCTTTAACATACAATTTATCATGGGCTTCGCAAGAAAATAAACTTGCTGGTTCTGAAGAAGATTTTGTAAGAAGATGTAATTCTTTAAATAGAAATTGTTACGAAGAGGCATTAAATAAAATAGAAGAATTACACAAAGAAATAACCTTTGATGTAATTGGTATTCAAGAAGTAGCCGACCCCGAATTAGTTACAAAAATACGTAAAAAAACCGGATTACAAGGTTGGTATAGAGGTGCAACTTGGAACAGCAAAGCAAAGGCATATTCTGGTTGTGCTATTTTTTGGAATACTGGTTTGCTCGGAACAATGGCTTCATGTAAAACAATTAATCTTGCCCAACCAGATGATGCAGGCGAATGTGATGCTAGAACTTGTTGTATAATTACTACTACTAATGATATTAATCTCATTGTTGCTCATTTTCCATGGTTAAATAACAAACACGACGTAAGTAATATAAGTAAAATTATTACTAAGCATATTTCATCATATGGACCTATTATTATTTTAGCTGACACCAACGATTCTAAAACATTAATATCAAAAGAAAACCCTTTAATAATAAAAAATAAGGCGTTGTCGCATGGATTAATGGAACAAGAAGCAAAAACTATATTAAATTCATGTTGTTGGCACGAATCTACTCATAAAGAGTATAAACATTTAACTGATACTGGTGATTACATATTATCGGAAAATGTAGAAAATATTAGAATTCCAATAACTATACCAACAAATTATAAAACTGACAAAAGATTATACTCAGATCATATGCCAGTTATTGCCACTGTTATATTAAAGGTTCCTAAATTAGGAACACAAAAAACTAGACAAATCAGCTATAAAAAAAATTATAAAAAGATATATGCTAGTAAGTTTAGAACGATTTATGACAAATTTAACACACTTAAATCGCAAAGATGGGTTACTATTGAATAATAATACTTCTAACTAATAAACACATACTGCTTGAGAATGATAAACAACTGATTCCGTAATATTGCCCAACATCTTATAATTTATATGCGTATCTTTTACACTAATTTTGCCATCTACATAGTCTTCTGGAAAATTATACATTAAATTTTCAATAACCTTGTTTGTTCCATAATATGGATGAATTAATTTTGAGTGATTAGTAAAATTATGACCTAATGTAATACATTTCAAACCATTAATAAACATAACATGATGATTTTCTAATACTAATGTAATCATGCTTGACGATGGGAACTTATATGTGCAAAATAATTCGCCAGGAAAGCACCAATCTTCCTTCTTTCCATGTAAACCAATTTTAATAGGATGCCAAGGAGTAATTAATACACCATTAATATTTGCATAATCCATATAACCAGATTCAATAAGTGTTTCTACTACACATAACACTTTTGCCCCTACAATTTTATTATTTTCATCAATTGATTTAATAATATCAAATTTTTTCACATCTTTTAATAACTTAGATGTTCCATTAAACATAGCAATCGCACAATATGAATCAACACAACCACCATGTGGATCATTATAAGACGCCATTGAAATAGGTACTTGTGGTGCTAAACTTAAACTCCTATAAAACACGTTTCCGCTATTTTGAGCATGATTATGAACAACCAATGATGGTTTAGGTGCCTCAAGACTATTGAAAATATCACTTGACTTATCTACAAGTGCTTCAAAAACTTCTCCACCAAACATACAACTTTCGTCTTTAAAATTGGGTTTGATTTGTTGATTAAGTGAGCGTGAAAGTTGGTCTAAATAAAATTCTCCCCATCGCCTAAAATATTTTGTATCAATTGCCAACTTAACTTGCCCAATATTTGCAAAGTCTCCCTTAATATTTTTAAGGAGACCATCTACAAATGGTTGACTAGTTGAGCATTTATTTTCTTCTAATAATTTTACCAATTCATTGTAATTAGCTTCAGTGCTTAGTAAATTGTTAATTCTATTAGAATTAATCATTTTTCTAATATATTCTACACTTGTAGTCCTATAAATATGACTATTCATAGCAGGATTATTTACACAATGAGCAATAGAATTCGCATTTACACTATGCCCAGTTGATGTATATGATTGTCCTCCAATAGCATATGTGTAATAATAATCAAAATCCAATTTGTCTTCAAAATTTAATACAATATTTCGCTCTTGTTGAACTTGAACCGTGCCAATATCATAAATGTATTTTTGATTAATTGGGTCAAAACTATAAGCAAAATCACCGACTAATAGGTTATTAAATGAAGCACTATTGGTTTGCTTAGGAGTAATATGAAGTTGTAAATTCATAACTACACTGCACAAGATTGTCGCAATAAAATTACAAAACACAGTAGCAATCATATTACCATCTGGAATATGTGCGTTTCCACCATTAGAATATTTGGCAAGATCATATAATAAAGTTGTTTGTAAATTGTATCCAAAACCGAATGTGTAAATTGGAGTTGTGAAATTCTTGGTTTTTCTTAATCGCTTCAACGTTTCAACCTCTCCCTGTGCTGGTGAAACATTGGGAATTCCATCTGTAAGCATTAAAATAGCACTGTTTCTTGTTTTATCATCACGACCATCTAAAATTTGTAATGCTTTCTCAACTGCCCCCCAAATATTCGTTTGACCTCCTGGTTTAATGGAATTAATAGAAGTCATAATTTGAACTTTATTTGTTTCAGTAGCATACATAAGAGGAGTCACAATATCAATAACATTATCAAATTTGATAATACATATGCGTGAATGTGCATCTAATGTTTGAACGACTGTTTTTGCCGAATGATTAACAATATCTTGAATTGACAATCCGTTTTCAAGATTTTGACCATTTCGGTCTTTTGCTTCAACTTGTGAATGCATTGAACCAGAACGATCAATAACTAGCACAATATCTTGTGAAAGATGACCAGCACTCAAATCTTTGGGAAAACTCTCATTATTTATATTAAATGTTAAAAGTAATTTGTTATTGTGTTTAGTGATATTATGGTCTAAAATAATTGGTTTGCTTAGTATATCTTGACTTGATTGAGTAGTCGCACTTGTCAATGCTTGATGATATTTGTCACATAAAAATCTAAGCGCCACATTTACTTTTAAATCACTAGTTCTCATAGGTTCGCGCGTAATAGGTGATTCTTGCTTAATTGCTAAAGCACTAATAATAGCACTACGTTCATATGTATTTCCATCATTACCTTGAACAGGATCTTTCATAACACAGCAAGTAATAGGGCAAGTAATAGTTTGAATAATAGCATCATTATTAATGAGTTCCATATTTGAATTAATCGCTTATAAATGATTTATAAAAAATTAAAATTATTTCAATTTTTTTACTAAATTTTTAAATTTTTTATAAAAATTGAAATAAATTTTATAAATTAATAGTTAAGTTAAGTAAATTAAATATTAATTTAAACATGGAAGACTCTAGTATCGAAAAAACTCAAGTAAAAGAAATTTATGAAGAAATTGCCGAGCATTTTGATAATACACGTTTATATAAATGGAATTGGGTAAACGAATTTTTAAACAAATTACGAAAAGATGCTGTTGTATATGATATTGGGTGTGGAAATGGTCGTAATATGGAAAATAATAATACTAAAAATCTTAATTTTATTGGAATTGATAATTGCGAAAATTTTGTAAAAATCTGTAAATCTAAAAATTTGAATGTGCTTTGTGGAAATATGACTTGCGTTCCTTTACCTAGTGCTAGTGCTGATGCGCTAATGTGTATTGCTGTTTTTCATCATTTAGAAAGCAAAGAAAATAGAGTTAAAGCATTATTAGAAATGAAGAGATTGTTAAAACATAATGGAAAAATATTATTATCTGTATGGTCTATTAATCAACCTCCAAAAATACGGCGAAGTTTTAATAATTATGGAAATAATATTGTTTTATGGAATAAATATGGAAAAATTTATGAGCGATTTTATTATATTTACAAACTTGATGAATTGAAAATTCTATTTACTTTATGCGGATTAGAAATTACAAACTATGAATATAGTTGTGGTAATGAAGTATTTACACTAATTAAAAAAGAATAATGCAAGTTTTAATAATATTATACAAATTTTTTTTACTTTAATCTTTTTAATTGAAATCTCTCTTTTTTTTTAACATTATTTACAAAAACTATAAGCATAAATAGTAACAGCAATAATTCCTAATACAAATCCTAAATGAAATTTAAACTGCATTTTTTTATAAATAGCCAACCATCCTTGAATTTGTGTTTTATCATTTAAATGTAATAACATGTAGTCTGTTTTTGGATATAATATGTAAAATAAGTAATTAGTAACAAAAGTAATACTCGCAACCATACAAATTTTTGGAATATTAGATAATTTTGCTTTTTTATCGATAAAAAACAAATATTTCTCTCCAAAATAAAGAGCAATAAAAGATAGTATAATTCCTAAAATAAATCCACCATAATATATATTCTTGCGCTCTTGAATTATTTTTTCATATAATTTTTGCTGCTCTTGCGTTAATGTATTTATAAATTGTTGCTTATTATTATCATTAGTACAAGAAAATATAGTATAAATATTAGCAATTAAAAAAACACTTGCAAACATACAAGAACCATAACAAACCATTATTTATATTAAGTAAATATAAATATTTGAAAATATTTATATTTAAACTCGTTTTGAACCAAATATATTATATATTTTTTGATATATAATATATAATAATGGATTTAAATATTGAAAATTATAGCAATGAAGAGATATTTAATGTATTAAATATTGATATTGATTCTCTCCAAAAAAATGATCTTTGTTATGAAATTTTATATAATAAATTACAAATAAAAATAGAAAAATTACGAAATGTTGACATTAATGAGATAAGTGAAGTAAGTGAAAATAAAGCACAATTGGTAGATTTTTTTTATAAATGTTTTATCAAAATTAATAAATTACTAGAAGAAAATCAGAAAAATACTGTAATTGTTCAAGATAGTCATAATATTATTAAACATAATGAAAATAAAAAAGAAGAATATTATCCAGTAAATTATAAAAGTGGTATAATAAATCCTTTAACTATAAAATCTTATAAAAAAGTTATTGCTATTGACACGCGATTTAGAGATAATTATGAAAGCACTAGTCCGTCAAACTTTATAATAAATTTGCCAGCTAATTTAAAAAAAGTTTTGTCCATGCAAGTATTAAATTATCAACTTCCGTATACTATTTATTCAATATCAAAAAAATCTGGTTCAAATTCTTTTTATGTAAATAATAGTCTAATAGAAATAATGGATGGTGGTTATAATGAAGTTTTATTAGTTCAAGAAATAAATAAACTATTACCAATTGGTATAGTTCTCTCTTATAATTCTATAAATTCAAAATTTTCTTTTACAAGCGATTCCAGTTTTAATTTAAATTTTGACTATTTTGAAAATAATGAAATGTATTATAATTTGGCAAATAATATAACTAAAAATCAATTAACATTAGGTTGGATAATGGGTTTTAGAAATAATAACATAATTAAAAATGGTAAAAATACACTAAAAAAATATGAAGGTTTAACTAAATATGAAGCAGAGAATTGTTATGATGGGGGAGTTAGTAATAAATATTATTTATTATCAATAAATGATTATCAAAATAACCATAATAATGCCTTTGATTCGGCTTTCAAATATCAATCATTAACAGATAATAATATATTATGTAAAATGACAAATTCTAGAGAAGACGGAATGAAGACAATATTATATCCAAAAAGAATATATTTTGGTCCAACAAATATTAATAAACTGCATATAAAAATTTACGATGAATATGGCAGAATATTAGATGTGAATAATGGGGATTTATCAATTGAATTAGAGTGTGAAATTTTATATGATTTATAGAGCATATTAGATAGTATAATAAATTTAATATACTATATTAATATATTATATTAAAATAGTAATGCTAGGTTATAGGCGCGTAACAAATAATGTTGTTAGCACACAAATAAATATATCAGATGCTAGTATAAATCAATTAGCAAATAGGTTAGACGCCAGTATAAACCAATTAACAAATTTTGATATTAATATAACCCAAATAGCAAATATATTAGATGCCAGTATAAATCAATTAACAAATTTTGATATTCCTATAACCCAAATTGTAAATATATTAGATGCTAGTATAAATCAATTTGCAAATGTTGTAGATGCTAGTATAAATCAATTAGCAAATGTTGTAGATGCTAGTATAAATCAATTAGCAAATGTTGTAGATGCTAGTATAAATCAATTAGCAAATGTTGTAGATGCTAGTATAAATCAATTAGCAAATGTTGTAGATGCTAGTATAAATC
>Ga0208951_1000377_pt1 | contig 20580 bp, 25 predicted proteins | sample GreLakmeMI27MSRF_FD_187702 | JGI IMG/M metagenome (GOLD analysis project Ga0208951, IMG submission 187702) | Freshwater lentic microbial communities from great Laurentian Lakes, MI, USA - Great Lakes metaG MI27MSRF (SPAdes) | ecosystem: Environmental > Aquatic > Freshwater > Lake | place: Great...
GACGCAACTGGATTTGGCAGACTGACCTCAAGGTCTACAAGCCGAAGGCACGATGAAGCCGTTTGACGCTCGCGGCTTAGTCGACGCGCTTCGTGGCTCGACTGGCGAAGACCTCGACGGCTGGATCAGAACCAAAGACCTGCTGCCCCTTATCGGCGTAACGACCTTAGCTGGCATTCGCACGCCCCTTGAACGCATCGTCAAGGCTGGCTTCGCGGAGGTTAAACTTATTACAAAGACAAACCTAGCCTTCCGTCTGTCGCCCAAGTTTAAGACCTGGAGCGATGCCCACGTTGCAGCCAAAGCCCTTAAACGTTTTAAGGCTCCCGCTGGCTGGGTCACGCTCACGCAGTACGCCCTCAAGCAGCACCGCACCGTCCGTGGCATTCAATACCGAATCGACGGCATGGACATCCCGACCCGCGTCTACAAGACGCCCCGCCCTGTCCCTCACTACCGACGCACCGACCTCGACCGCCTCCTCCGCAAAGTATCTTGACCACGGGCACCCACGCCCACAAACCCCAACCCTTCTTCCATGACTCCTCCGAACAACGTGCCGGCGGAACGCCACCTCCTCGGCGTCCTCCTCCGTGATGCGCTCCCTCTCCCTAGTGATCTCAAGCCCTCCGACTTCTTCGAGCCTGTCCACCAAGACATCTTCGCCGCGGCATTGTCCCTGGCTGTCGATGGTGTCCCTGCCGACGAGCTCACCGTCTCACAACGCTTACGCGAGGCCCGCTCCCCTGTGGACGCTGCCACCGTCTCACTTCTGGTCAGCGATGCCGGTGCGTCGACATATCGCCCCGAGCACGTCGACCTCATTACCGACGCCGCCCTCCTCCGTGAGGCATCTAACGCGGCAAACAACGCCACCGACCCGGATACACTGCTCGACCACTATGCTCGTCTGGCAGATAAGCGCAAGGGGGCCAAGACCCGACACGGCCCGCAGCGCATGGACTTCGACTACCTGCTCACCGCTGACCGTAAGAATGACCCGAACAACATCCTCGGGAACCGCTGGCTGTGCAAAGGTGGGTCGCTCCTGATCGTCGGCCAGTCAGGCACTGGCAAGTCTTCGCTGATGATGCAGGCCGCCGTGCACTGGGCGCTAGGCCGTGACTTCTTCGGCATCAAACCAGTCAAGCCCCTACGCTCAATCATCCTGCAAGCGGAGAACGACGCCCTCGACTGCGGCGAGAGTCTGCAAGACGTGGTGGCAGGTGCCTACCTCGACTCAGCCGAGATCGCACAGCTCAAGGAACACCTCGCCATCTACCGCGACACCGTCAGCACCGGCACGACCTTCACTGCGGCACTCAAGGCACTCATCATCGAGCACAAGGCTGACATCGTCTTCGTCGACCCTCTGCTGTCCTTCGCTGGCATCGACGTCTCTGACCAGGAGCAAGCGTCCAAGTTCCTGCGCCATGACCTTGCCCCGATCCTGCTAGAGACAGGCGCCGTCCTAGTAGCCATGCACCACACCGGGAAGCCTAAGACCTCAGCCGACAAGGAAGGCCACACCGTCGCCGACCTAGCCTACGCTGGCCTAGGCTCCTCCGAGTTCACCAACTACTTCCGCGAGGTCGCCGTGCTCTTCCGCTGCCAAGGCGAGGAGCCCATCTATAAGTTTGGCCTGACCAAGCGCCGTGGCCGTGCCGACCTCAAGGACCATACCGGGCAGTTCAAGTCAGAGATTTACATCCGCCACGCCGCCCAGAAGGGGGTCATCCGCTGGGAGTACAGCCAACCCCCCTCCCAGAGTGCCACCGACCCAGCCCCAAGGCATAGCGATTCCCGCCCCGCTAAGGGGTCTACAGGGCGTTTGAACATCAACTGAGGGTAAGTCACCCAACCCCTACCTATGACCCCCCTCGTCCCACCCGCTCAACATCCCACTCAACATCCGTCCTTACCTAAAGGTAAGGGTACTACGGGCTTACCCCCTGCGCTTACGCTAGGGGACGCCCTTGTGTGGGAGGCATCAGTGACATGAAAAGGAACCTCACACCCAGTCAGCTGAACTACCTAGCCAAGAAGCGCTGGTGGACTAAGGTCCGCCTGAACGCCTGGAGAACTATGCCGGAGAAGATGGAGGCTATCCGCAAGGAGGCCACCGCGGTAGCAAAGACAGTCAAGGATGAGAAGAACGACAGGATCAGGGAGGCCATGAGTGCTTGGCCTGGCACGATGAACACCAGCCAACTAAGGGAACACATCCTCAAGGACTTTACGTATGACGGTAAGGTGTCATCCCTCATATGGCGGATGCGTCGTCATGGCATGATGGAGTTCAAGGTCGACGGCCTGTGGCATAACCTTTGCCACTTGCCCGCTGAGTAACATCCTTTCCAAATGAGCGCGTGACCAAGGCCGCAAGTATCAACGACCTGACGGCGCCGCACAGTGAAGCCAAGTCGTTTGACGCATGGTTCTTTGCACAGCCCAAGAAGGTGCAGGATAAGATGCGCGAGTCCGGCGTGCTGCCCTACCGCGAGATGGTACAGTCTAGGCACGTGTTCTGCATCGACGCTAATCATCCCAAGTGGGCGTTTAATCCTACAGCTGATGAGCACCGCACTGAGGTCGACGCGTTTATCTCTCGCGATCATGTCGGCGTCATGCTCAAGGCGTTCATGGATGCGCTGGCCTGCTCATCGTCGCTCAAGTTCAGGCGCCACGTGGAGATGATCCGTTGGGCGCTGTCTCTCCCTGGCTGTCTCGACTCACGCACCATCGCCCGGATGTATGGACGCTCTCACATCTGGGCACAGAAGCGGGCGCGTCAGATTCGTTCGACAGTGAACGGTGACGCGTGCGGATTGTTCCCGCACATCAATTCCAGACGCGACAAACATAAGATGCCACGCCGATGAATAACGCCCAGAAGCCCCGGCTAGGTAGTCTTCTAAGCCCCCCCGGTACCTGCTCGTGGCCCGACACCACGACCCAGAAGTGCATGGTCACTTCATCAAAACACCCTGTTGACAATGGGACCCTGTGATTTGAAAACCCGGCAGCTTGGAGAACTTGCTCGCCTTGAAAAAGCAAAGCGAGACGCGGCAATCGTCGAGGCCTACAGACTTTGTGGCACGATCCATGGAACCCGTAAGGCTTTTGAGTTTATGCATTCACGTTGCGTCGTACGAAAGGTTATCAGCAAGGCCGGACTTTATGACAAATGTAAGCGCGAGCGCATGCAGATTAAGCGATTTAAAGCCTCTCCAAAGAAGTCCAAGTGGGCAGACAGGACCTATTCTAAAACACACGGGTCAGAACTTGAGATGCAAACTCAAGCGGTACAAATGCTTAAAGATGCCTGCGTCTCATATCCTCGACACATTGAAAGAGAAGTTCAGGTTCCCGGTTGCCAGATGCGTGCAGACCTAGTCGGCTACAACTGGGCGATTGAGACAAAGAAAGAATGCAGCTCACAAGGTATGCTTACGGCAATGGCCCAATGCCAAGTTTATCGAAAGCACTTAAGCCGGCGCCACGTCTGCATCCTTTTGCCCGACGATATTGAGCCCGCTGCCTTTTACGTCAGTGAGTGCCTGTCCTACGGCATCCCAGTCATTAAGATGTCTCAGCTTATCTGGTGGGTGAACACCGTCCAAAACGATGCCCAGCCAAACTGAAATCGCCGAGGCCCTTGGCCTAACGCGTCAGCGCGTTTCTATCCTCGTCAAGAAGGGTATGCCCATCGACTCGGTCGAAGCCGCCACCGCTTGGAGGCAAAGCCAAGAGGACGCCCGGGTAAGGCGTGCGCCGACGGCACCTGAGCAGCTCGACGACGGCTCCCTGGCTGACACGATCAGCGAGCACCGTGCCCTAGTCGGTCGGGCCCGCGGCGTCTGGCAAGCGGCCATGGAGCAGGGCGACCCGCATCAAGGCAAATACCAGTCAGCCTACAACGCCTCGCTCAAATCGCTTGTGCAGTTGGAGGCCGAACAGGAGAGGCGCATCATTCTCACGAAGGATTTTATCAGTGCCAAGGAAGCCGGCGAAGCCATGCGGGAACTTGCCTCGGGCGTGGTCAACCGTCTCGACAAACTCGCCCTCGACGTGGCCGAAGGGTGCAACCCCGAGAACCCTGCCAAGGCCGTCAAGGTGCTCGAGGCTTGGGTGCGCCGCGTGAAGGCCGAACTCTCCGCCGTCGATGAACAAGAGTGACCTGCTCCGCATCGGGCGGGACGTGCTCAAGCCTTCGGACTCGGGCGACATCGTCGACTGGCTGGAGGACAACGTGCACGCCATCCCTGACTCACCGATGCCCGGGCCGTTCCGATCAGAGCGGACGCCGTGGATTGCCGAGGCCCTGCGCATTGCCGCCGACCCCGAGACGAAACTACTGACCATCCTCGCCAGCATCCAGTCAGGCAAATCTCTCTTCGCTCGTCTGTTCACCTGCCACATCATCGCCAACGCTCCAGGCCCGTGCCTCCTTGCCCAGGCTACGGACCCCGAGGCGCGTGACTTCAGCCTACGCTACCTTCGACCTCTCTGGGCCAACTGCCCGCCGGTGAAAGACCGCATCTCGCTCGACGACATGGACCGCTCGACGACGACGGACTTCGACCGCATGACGCTTTACTGTCGCGGCATCTGGAACGAAGCCAACCTTCAGCGCCTGTCGCTACGGTACACGATTGCCGACGAGTGCTGGATGAGCCCGCCCGGTCACTTGGCCGAACTTAGCGCGCGCGTCACGGCCTTCGGCTGGATGGGCAAACGCATCTTCATGTCGCAGGGTGGCAAAGCGGGTCAGGAGTTTCATCAGCTGCACGAGACGACCGACCAACGTGACTGGAACTTCCGTTGCCCGAAGTGCGACCACCTTCAGCCCTGGGTGTGGGAGCAGATCAGGTTTCCCGAGGACGCAAAGGTCAGCGGGTCATGGGACTTGCACAAGGTCAACGCCGGCACGACCTACGAGTGCGCGTCCTGCCGCACCTTGCTCCCTGACACGAACGCCACGCGTATCGAGGCCAACGCCCGCGGAACGTTTATCGCCACCGCCGCATCGGTCAACGCTGGTCATATCGGCCTGCACTGGAACGCCCTTGCGACGATGAGCTGGGGCGAGCTGGGTGTGCTCATGCTCAAGGCCAAGGAGTCGGTCGACCAATACGGCGACGACAACGCCAGGATGCAATTTAAGCAGAAGCGGCTGGCCATGCCCTGGTCAGAAGAGGGTGGCGAGATGGTGAGCACCGCCGAGTCTGCCAACTACAAGATGGGCGACGCGTGGGACGCCGAGGCCATGATCTCGCCGAAGGGCCGCGTCATCGAGCAGACGGACGCACCGCAAGGTAGCATCGCCTTCCGCACGATGGGCGTCGACGTTCAGCGTGGTCACTTCTGGGTGGTCGTTCGGCGCTGGGCTAAGACCGGGCATAGTCGGCTGCTGGCCTTTGCCCGCATCGAGTCATGGGGCGACATCGAGGCATACGCCAAACAATGGGCGGTCCATCCGGCGCTAGTTTTTGTGGACTCAGGAGATTCGACTTCTGAAGTCTACCGCGAGTGCGCCAAGCGTAACTGGAAAACGGCCAAGGGGTCGGGCTCCGAGGACTTCGCGGTAACCGATCGGGACGGAAAGACCAGCCGTCGCTACTACTCCGAGAAGCAGGCCGTCGTCGTCCCTGGCATACCTCAGCGGGCCATCCTCGTCTCTCACTCCAATCTCGCCGGCAAAGACCTCCTGCACGGCCTCCGAGCCCGCAAGGTCTGGACCTACGCCCTAGACGCCGACCCCGAGTATGTCTCGCAGCTGAACTCCGAGGTCCGAGTCAAAGACCGCCGCACGGGCAAGGCGCACTGGATACTCCCCCAGGGCAAGAAGGACAATCACGCCCTCGACTGTGAAATCCTCGCCCTGCTGGCCGCCGTCCGCTGGGGCATCGCCGGCAGAGAAACCACCGAAACCGACTTGCCTCAGAGCGGAACATGAGCACGCTATCTGCAAGGGTGCGCCGGACGGTGTTGCAAGAAGGAAGAAGCTTGTGGCGTGGGCTGGTCGGCGCACCCCCCTCTTCGTTCCAATCTGGGCAATAACAAATGGCTCAAGGACTCTTCATTGGACTTACGGAGTGCGAACTCCTCGACCTTAAAGCTAAGGCTCTCGCCCTAATCACTGAAGGTAAGACCTTGATGTCCTACTCCGATTCCGGCTCTTCGGCCTCCAAGCAGTTCGCTATGCCCCCGAAGGAGATGCTCGCCGAGGCCATGTTTGCCCTAAGCCGCCTAGACCCGGCCACCTACGGACGCAGGACCACGGTCATCTCGACCTCCTGGTCTACGCGCCGCGACTAATCTATGGCCCCCCGCAAGACCAAAGTCCCCACTGTCAGCCTCCGTAAGCCCGTCCTCAAGGCGGCTGCTGTTGCGCGTTCGCTCAAGCCACAGGCCGCCATCATGGACACTGGCACCGGCAGCGGCTTCGGTGGCAGCTACTCCGGTTGGCAGAGCACGATGTTCTCGAACGCTCGCCGTGCCATCTTCGGCCAAGCACCTGGCGACCTACGCCAAGACCTGACGCCGTGGAACCGCATGGCGATGATCCGCAAGTGCCGATGGGCAGAGCGGAACAGCGGCCTGTTCAAACAGATTCTTAATGACATGGTGCTCTACTCCGTGGGCGACGGCATCAAGGCTCAGTCCCACGCGTCGACCCCAGAGATGCAAGAAATCTACGAGGCTTACTTCGCTGAGAAGGGCAAGCGCATCGACATCACGAACCGCTTTTCGTTCTACAACTGTCAGGCCATCCTTCTCCGCGGCATGATCCGAGACGGTGACTCGTTCGCCGCCAAGGTGCGTAACGCTACCGGCGATGCAAAACTCCAGCTGATGGAAGCCCACCGCGTCGGCGACCCGCTCGACGAGAACGTGGTCATCCCTGGCATCCACGACGGTATCGTCTACGGCGCCTACGGTGAATACACTGCCGTCAACGTCTACAAGTCGGACGGCAGCAACCGCCAGATTCTTGCTCAGTCCATGATGCACGTCGTCGACCATGAGTACGCCAGCGGGTGCCGCGGCATCCCTCTCCTGCAATCCAGCATCAACTCCATCCAAGACGAGATGGAGATTCTCGCCCTCGAGAAGCAGGCCGTGAAGGACAACGGTGACGTGGTCCGCACGATTCAGAAGCAGGGCGGCGTCCTCGATCAGGACACGGCCAACGAGCTCGGCGCACTGAACACCCCTTCGTATACCTCCATCGCAAACACGATGGGCGGCAAACTCCTAGTGCTCGACCAAGGCGAGTCCCTCAACTCCTTCCAGAGCAACCGCCCCAACAGCACCTTCACCGGCTTCCTTGCAGCGCTTGAACGCGACATCGCTCAGGGCGTCCTGCCTTACGAGTTTGTCGGCGACTCATCCAAACTAGGCGGCGCCACGGTTCGCCTCGTGACCGCCAAGGCTGGCCGCGTCTTTGCCAAGTACCAGACCATCGTCATCGAGCAGTTCTGCGTGCCGACTTGGGGCTACATCATCGGTCAGGGCATCGCCGCCGGCGACATCCCAGACGATCCGAAGTGGACCGAAGTCTCTTGGACGACCCCGAAGTCTGTCACCGTCGACGCTGGCCGCGAAGCCGCTAATGACCGTGCTGACGTGGAGATGGGCCTGCTGTCCATGTCTGAGCTCTACGCCCAGCGCGGCCTAGACTTCCGCACCGAGATGAACAAGCGCGCCGCTGACATGGTGCATATTCAAGACCTTGCCAAGCAGTACGGCATCCCCTTCGAGCTGCTCTTCCGCCCGACCAACACCCCGATCGGTACGGTCGAGGCTGTCGACGAAGACGAGCTTGCCGCCACCGACGAACCAAACTCCTAACTTTATGCGCTTCCTCACTAACGGACTTTCTGGCAGAGAGCCACTTTTAATCGACCCGGCTAAGGCCAAGGACCACGCTGTCCTGGCTGAGAAGTTCGGCTTCACCGATATGCTTGCGCAGCTCTTCGGAGTTTCCCCCAAGCCCTACGTCACCGCTGACGGCATCGGCGTCATCCCGGTCTACGGTGTAATCGGCAAAGGTCTGACCCCTATCGAAAAGATGATGGGCGCCGCTGACGTGGATGAACTCTCTGCCGCTATCGACGCGTTCGCCATGAACCCCGATGTGACGCGTATTGCCCTGCAAGTATCCTCACCTGGTGGCACGGTCACCGGCATTGAGGAACTCGCCAACAAGGTCCGCAACCTTGAGAAGCCGACGATGGCCTACACCGACACCGAGATGGCTTCCGCTGCCTACTGGGTCGCCTCCGCCGCTGATCGCGTCCTTTCCTCCAAGTCTGCCACGGTCGGCAGTATCGGGGTCTACCTCGCTGTGCCTGACTATTCCGAAGCCGCCAAGATGGCTGGTATCAAGATGGTCGTCATCAAGTCTGGCAAGTACAAGGGCGCCGGCATCGAAGGCACGACCCTTGACGAAGGCCAGATGGCGAACCTTCAAGAGAGCGTGGACGAAATCCACTCCGAGTTCAAAGCCGCAGTCCTGATGAAGCGCAAGATGGTCAAGGCCGAAGCCATGGAAGGCCAGACCTTCTCGGGCAAGCAGGCCGCCGCCCAGGGCTTAGTGACTGGGCTGGCTGACTCCTTCTCCGAAGCCCTGCGGTCCTTCTAAGTTTCCATCTCCCGCATTACCAAGATGACCATCGAAGAACAACTGCTCGAAGCCTCGGCTGCCCTCTCGGGCCTTACCGCCGAACGCGATGACCTCCGTGCCACCGTCGAGAAGCTCACCGTCGGCGCCGCCGCGGAACTCGAAAGCCTGAAGGTCGAAGCCGCCGTCAAGGACGCTTCCATCGCCAGCCTCACCGAAGTCGTCAAGACCATCGAAGCCGAAGCCGCCGCCCTCAAGGCCGCCGCTGTCGAAGCTGAAGCCGTCAAGGTCAGCGCCTCCAAAGAGGCCGCTAAGATTGCCGCGTCTGTCGGCGTCACCCCGGTTGCCCTTCCCCAGGGCGACGGTGCTCCTGCCGAGGCCGTCAACCACTACGTCGCTTTCATGGCCCTGCCTGTCGGGTCCAAGGAACGCAACGCCTACTTTGAGGCCCATCGCTCCGCGATCATCAAGGCCTCCTTTTAATTTCCCTCAACCCTACCTAATCAAACATCATGGCTAATTCCATCACCGCCGCCCCGTCAGTACTGTCGGCTGGCGTCCTCTCCGCTCTCGTCAACAAGTTGCCCGTTCTCTCGGGTATCTCGTCTGTCTTCTCCGCCCGTCCCGGCTCCTCCGGCATGAGCATCCAGGTCCCGCTCATCGGCACCTCGACCGCTACTGCCTTCGGCTCTGGTGGCTACCTCACCCAGGACGACGCGACGATCACCGCCGCGACTGTCTCGCTCTCGCACTTCAAGATTTCCAGCCGCTTCACCCCTTCGAACCTGAAGGACTACGGCGCTGACTTCTTCGTGCAGAACTTCGTTCAGACCGCCTCAATCGGTCTCGCCCAGAAGGTCATGGACGTCATCAACACTCAGGTCACCAACGCTAACTACAGCGTCTCGACTGTCTCTGGTGCTGCCCTCTCGTACCTCGAACTCGTCGGAGTCCAGAAGACCCTCGACGACGCCAAGGCCCCGAGCCCTCGCTACGCCGTGCTGAACAGCACCTACATCTCTGACCTCCGTCAGGATACCACGATCGTTGGCAACAACGTCCTCGGTGCCTCCATCATCCGCGACGGCGACCTCGGCATCATCGCCGGCGCCCGCATCTACCAGTTCGCCAACCTCGCTACCAACTCCGAGAATCTCGCAGGCTGGGTTGCTGGTCCTGACGCTATCGCCTTCGCCTCCGCCCTGCCTGACTCCGAAGGCATCCCCGGCTTCGAAGTCTCGAACGCTACGGACGCCGGCACGGGTCTCGGTGTCCAGGTGCTCGTCGGCATGGAGCAGTCTGGCTTCCTGAACGTTACCGCCACGCTGCTCTTCGGCGCTGCTGTCGGTCGCTCGACCTCCCTCGTCCGCCTCAAGACCGCCTAATAGCGGCCAAGGCTACGAACTTAAGGGGCTCAGTAATGGGCCCCTTTTTTGTGCCTAGTTGCCAAAGCGGGCAAGTATAGGATGAGCCTCTACGCTGACTTTCTCGCTGACGCCAAAGAGATGATCGCGGACTTCGGCGTGGCCGGAACCGCCAACTCTGGGGCCATCACCTTCCAGTGCCTTATCTCCGACCCCGCCGTGATGACCGTCCTCGAAGCAGGTGGGTATATGGAGCGGACCCAGTACTCGGTCAGGATGCCTGCTGTAACGGCCTCCTGGACGCTCCCAGACGGGTCTAATGGGTCATCGGCGGCCCTACTGTCGGCAGGTGTCCCCATCGCCAGCCTAGGCCAGGGCAAGAAAATCGTCGCTAGCGGTAAGACCGTCCGCATCACGACCCAGACCTACAAGCCCGGGTCGGCATGGATCACGCTCGTCGTCATCGACGATAACCAGTAACCGCTGCCGTGGTCGAAATCCGCGTCACCCCTAAGTCTCAGGCTGAGTTCATCACGGCCTGTCGCAAGTTTGCGGCGCTGACCGGGCAGACCATGCGAGACGCCTGCCTAGAACAAGCCGCCCTGGCCTGCCAAGACGCGGCGAACTTTACGCCTCCTATGCCAAAGGGCGGGGTGCCTATGCCTCCGCGAAAGGGCATCGGTCGTGGCCTCTCGAAAGCCGCCCAGACAGCTGGCGACGAAGCCATTGCCGGCGACATGAAGAAGATGTTTGTCGCGGCCAACGATCGCAGCTCAACCTCGGCCTCGCCCCTGCTGACCAATCAGCTGGCCTACGCCACCAAGACCAACGACCTCGGCCTGTTTAATAAAATCATCGGCAAGGGCACGCTCTCTGCGCTCAAGGGACTGTCGCCCATCATGCGCAAGATTGCCAACGACCGCGACTATGACCGGGCGTTCAAGAAGGCTAAGAACTACTTTAACACGACCAACCCCGTGATGACCGATTATGGCCAGGGCTTCGTCCAGGACATCCGCTCAATCCACAACCGCATTAAGGGCAAGTTCGGTGGCCGCATCGGCAAGGGCATCCGCCCGACCAAGGTTAAGATGCTTGTCGAGACCAAGGGCGAACTAAACCAATACATCCTCGACCGCCAGAAGATGGTCGGCATGATCAAGTCCGGATGGGCGTCGGCCCTGCGCTCCCTGCCTAAGCCCGTCATCAACGGCATTCCTAAAGACTTTGGGGTCGACCTCCTCAAGGTGGCTTGGATTAACCGGCACACGCAAGTCCTGGGAAGAAACAGCCTTATGGCTAATGAGAAGGTCGTCGAGCTGAGTGTCACCAACACCGAGGGCAACGTGAACAACATCGCCGTAGACGCGCGCGTCCTTCCCTTGGTGTACGGCAACCGCATCAAACAGATGCATCTACGATTCAAAAGGCACTTCGACAAGGCTGTCGAAATCTCCAACCGCCGTTAAGCCCCTTTCCCTACCAAAGCGGGCAAAGGTACAATGGGAACGAAAAGTATCAGGCATATCGTGGAATCCACAGTCGCGACTTACCTCTCGACCCAGACTGGGCTGACCACCGTGTCCTTCCTGACCGGGGACAACAACGCCACCCAGACCTTACCCAAGGCCGTGGTCCTTTGCGAAGCCGCCCGGGCACCGTCCGACCTCCCCGAAGGCGAAGGCAACTTCTCCTGCTCGGTCCGCATCACCCTGTTCTCGAACGCCGACGACACGACCCTCGCCGATCACCGCCTCCGCTGCGCTGCCCTGTCCGGCAATATGCGTGACCTGGTCTCCATCAAGGCGGCCTTTACGGCCACTGGGGACGCGTCCTGCTATGACGTTACCATGCAGTCCGAAGACGAAGGGGTCGACGAGCGCTCCTGGGCGACGGCCTTCACCTTTGACGTCCTGACGGTCTTCCCCGCGTAAGGTTACCAAACCGAGCAACTGTATCTATGGCAGCTATCTCAAACGGCACGGTCTGCTTGTACGCAATTTCAGGTACTGTTACGAATTTATTCGTGCAATCCTACAGCCTGTCCTCCTCGTTCAACGCTGAGGCCACAGTGGTCGACGAAACTGGCCTGACCAAGACCCACCGGCTGGACGACAGGAAAAGTGAGATTACTATCGAGGGTGTCTGCAAAACGTCATCGGTCCCAGTGCTTGGTGCGACACTCAGCTTCACGCTTAACGCTTTGACCGCTTACCCATCTGGCTCGGCCTCGGTTTCGTTTAGCGGAGTCATCACTAAGATTGACGAGAAGGGCTCTAACAAGGGCTTTACCGCAGTCACCGTGACGGCCATCGACTACGAAGGCATCACGATGTAACTGCCACTTGCCTTGGCTTCGGCTTAGGCAAGTATCGGTTGCATGGACAAGCGGTTCCTTTCTGCCTTCATCGACCCGGCGCCTCTTCCGAGGTTTTTGGGTCGAACCCTTTACCCGTGGTGCCTCAAGTACCGGGTGCGCCTGATGGCCTTCGACTCCCCGCTGGTGACGGGCTCTCGCGGCATCACCCCTGCCGATCTAATCTTCGCCTGTCAGGTGTGCGCTGAAGAACCCCTGGGCGAGATTGGCTGGCGTGACCAGCTGCGGATGCTTTCCCTTGCCCGCAACCCTGCCAAGTTTGAAGCCATGCTCGAAGCCTTTGCCGGCTACATCCTCGTGCAGGACTGGCCTAAGTTCTGGGAGCAGACGGCCAAGAAGAGCAGCGGAGGAAGCAAGGGCGTCCCGTGGCCGCTGTCGATTGTGGCCAACCTAATCACCAACGGCATCGACGAAAAGCGGGCGTGGGAAATGCCGGAGTGCCAAGCCATCTGGCTCAACTCCGCCCTGGCTATCGCTAAGGGTGCGGACGTGGCGATCATGTCGCCCGAGGAGGAAGCCTTCATGGCCGAGGAGGAAGCCAAGGAGGCCGCTTCCAATCCTGCAAAGGAAACCCCCTGACGATGGCTCAAGAACTAACAGTCAACATCAAGACCACCTCGGATGTCCCGCAGGCAATGGACAAGGCTAAGACTGCCACGGTATCCTTTGGTAAGCAGGTCGAGGACATCCAGAAGAAGTTTAGCACCGCCTTCAAAGACATCTTCCTCGGCTTCACTGCCCCGATGATTCTCATCCAGTCGGCTATCAGTTACATTTCTGCCCAGATGGAGCAGGCCCGCCGTGACGCCAAGGAAGGGCTTGACCTAATTGCCCAGGGCAAGAGCGAGTTTGCTTCTTCGGAGGAGGCCAAGACCGCCGCATTTTTTAAGCGCCGCAAAGAGCTGGAGGAAGAAAGGCGCCTTGTTCAACAAGGGCGTGCCAGCCTGACCGAACAGATTTTAACCGATCCAGAGCTCGGCAAGGGCTTTGTCCCTCCTCAGCGTATCATGCAACGCCTAAAGTCCGGCGAAAGCATCAAGGGCGTATCCACGGACGAAGAGCTGGGACGCATGGCGATGGACTTCCTTAAGCAGACTGAAAAGGGTCGTAAAATCTTGGCTGAAGGTGCCCCTTTGGATTCAACCAAAAGCACCACCCCAACATCCTTCAAAGGCCCCGAGGGCTTCTCCAACGTCGTTGGCGTCGGCGCTAACCCGGTGCTTCAATACATGACACGGCAGACCGACATCCAGCAGGAAATCTTAGAAATCTTAAAGCAGAACCGAAGCAACGAGGGCGAAGGCGTTCCTGCACCGTGGACTGAACGCATCAAACTTAACCAAATTGGAATCACCTAAAATTTATGGCAAGAATAGACTCTGGAAACGATTTAGCCACAGCCATCATTCAGCCTGGCTGGACTGTAAGTAACGACGGCTTCGGTCTCGTCACATCGACGACTAGGTATAAAGCCGACTGGGGCTTTGACATCGACGCGCTCACTGATCGCGGCACACCTCACCCAGACCCGACATACTCATTCCTGACGGCTCATAAATATAACGTGTCATGGGACGCCCTTAGCATCGCCACGGTGACGGTCGATTATGTCGGCATCGACCCGGACGTTAATGGTGGCGAATTTACTCAAGCCAACACTTCGGCTGCCAACGGACTAACCTCCGAGAACATCACGGCGCATCCCAATTTCTTTACCCCGCAAGCTGGTTTCCTTGGAGCCATTGCCGGCCCTGCCCCGTATACGCAAGACAGCCCGGACAACCTTGCGCCTACGGTAAACGGAAAGCCAGCGTTCCTCGGCCTTAACGGATCGTGCTTTGAGAAGGAATCTGGTGGCCGCTTCATCGGCTTTGTTGACCCTTCTTATCCACAGTATTACGGCAAGACTCAGTACCTTGCTCAGACGACTTCTTACTCGGGCGTCATCTATTTGGTCGATAACGCTTATGTGATGTCGCTGGTCGATAGCCTTATGACCTCATCCCCGACTCAGTCCTGGGGTGGCTTTGAGCTTCTCCCAGACTGGGCTCCGATTGGCGCTGGTCTTTACGGCAACCCAAGAAACTTGCTTTCCCAAGTTAACGTCGAAGAATTCGGAATCATTTATAAGGTTATGTACGAAATTCGCTTCTCTGGACCGGGATGGGAACTTGACGTTTATAAACAGACAGCCGCACCCTGATGAGCCTCCAGCCAGGAACAGGGTTTACTTTCTCGTCCTCTGGTAGCGGGACAAACTTCAACGTTCAACAGCCCTGGAGCGAATGGTCGCCTGGTGGAACACTGGAGCAGTTCCAGATTGTCGTCTCGCCCTACTCATCCGAAGAAGGCCCGCCCACTCAGTCCCTTATCCGCGTCGTCAAAGGCGAAGTCGTCTGGAGCCCTAAGCTACTGCAAGAGAACCCGTTGATTCCCATCCCGATTGCGTCTACCTGCGTAGCTCAGACAACGATTACGGAATGGTTCGGAGGTATCCCCTACACCTCCATTGATGACGATAAGGACGAATACATCGGCAACGGCGGTCTGCTGGTTTCAAACGCAGCGGTCAATATCGGCATTTTCATTTTTAAGGCCACAAATCTTCCAGCGGATTATGATCCGATTATCGTAGCCGTTCCCGACTTTGCTCCATCCTGCCCGGTAGTATTCCCTCTTACTCCTCCCATTGAAGCCGCCTTCTGGGACTTGGTTAAAATTGGCAGTGTTACATATGTGGATGGTGGCTGGGTAATTACCCAGAAGTTCATCGGTTCCATGACCCTGCCCGGTGATGGCAAGGGCAACCAGCCCGTCACTTCTCTGCAGCTCCCGGCCCAGCTCGTCTACGGTGACGGCTCTGGCGGCATCCCTTCCCCGTTTGAGTGCAAGATTGTCAGCATTAACGGTCAGCGGTTCCTGCAAATCGGCGTGGGGTCTATCAACTACACTTCAAGCGCTATGCCACTTATCAAGGGCGGCGCCGCGACGCGGATCATGCAAGCCTATGCCAACAAGGTGCAAATCTGCCCGAGCGGAACCCGTACCTATGGCGACCTTTACCCGCTATACCCTTTTGACCAGCCGAGCTACTCCCTGACGGCATGGATGGAAGACGGTGGGGGCTATGAGTTATCTGACACAAACGACCCGGTAACCCTGTACGCCTTCAAGTGGGATGTGGCTGTCGGCGTTGAACCTTTTAACGAAAGCGGCGTGGTCAACACTGGCCTCCCGACGCTGGCCTTGCTTGCTTCGTCTAACAGCTCCGACATTAACAAGGTCGCCGTGGACCCGGGCCCCTCCCTCTACGTCCAGACGATGAACATCCAGCCGATGACTGGATATAGTAACTTACCCGCGCCGTTCCCGGATAGCGACTGGGGCTACTGTCACACCTCCTGGCTAAACCCGCGTAAGTTAGGCTACAGTTACAAGGCCATCGCCACCGTCACCCCAGAAGCAAACACCTTTTCCATGGTCGGGTCTATCGAGCGCGTCGGCATTCCGCTTGTTCAGAATCAAGTCCAGCACATCAGCCTGATCGGCAAGGCGTCGGGCGGCATTGCTTTAATCAGCTGCGGCGGAAGTGTCTCGACTATCCCCTTCCCGGTTACGACCTTCTGGGACGCGGTTGCTCCAGTCTACTCGGACGAGTTGACCCTGGCTAACTGCCTAAACTCCATGCCGCCTATCACCTTGACGGTAGCCGGCGAGCCCGTGGTCATCCCGTTCACTGGGAATGTCGCGGTTAGTAGGACCACCGAGGGCTCTTACTACGTCACTTTCTGCAATCAGTTGCAGGGCCTCAACCCTCCCCAGCTTGTCTTCAACACTGGGGCCGTTACGGCCTATGCATACGATTTCCAGATTACCCAATACGTCACCGGGAACATCGACCTGACGACGCCGATGCAGACGGGCATGGTGCAACTGCGGAACGTGCCAGACGAGGACGAAGCGGACGACCCCTATAACGCCAACGAAGAAGCGGAATGGGACCAGATTGTGAACAAGGCCGAGTGCCTGGCTTGCACTGGCTTCTCTGGGGACGTCACGACCGACGGCATGTTTAACATGACTGGGGCCGACGCCATCCCTGTGGATTACAGCATCGCGAACGCTTGTGGCGATCCGTGCGCCCATCCGTTCCATGTGCGTAAGTCGGCCGCGGCAAATACCTTCACGGTCTGCACGGGCATGGTCAACAACGAGATTCCGAACAACAACGATTCCACCTTCGGAATCGAGAACGGCTTTATCTACCTTGAGGTTCCGTACGACAGCAGCACAAAGGCTTTCCCGAAGGTGGGCGAAGTCATCCTTGCCGCCGGCGCGGCCGTGCCAGACTCCGACGAAGATTTCTCTTACGTCGCAATCGCCCAGATTGTCGCAGGGGAAGCCAATCAGCTTGTCACCGGATCGCTATGGGGCGACCGCATCCAAGTCGGCAGCGGGATTACCCTCAACGCCTACTACTATTACGCGCAAGTCTGATGCCCGCTTCCGTCGTCAACATCGGTGGCCCTACGTCTCAAAACACTTGGGCAGCCGTGCGCTGTCCTTTGTATAAAGGCACTGGATTCAGGGACGAAGTTCTACCTGCAAATAAAAACTGGAGCAGGGCCTATCAACCCTATGCTACACAAACTCCATTTAGTTCTGGTTACCCTGATACGGTCACCCCGTTGATGCGGGCCTTTCCATTTATGAAAGGCTTTTCAAACAGCTCTTCAGGACGTTCTACCTCGATGGGTCTGGGAGTTCGTTATTTTTACATTCAAATTGGTGACGAAACTACTCCGTATATTTTGGAGTTCTTCCTTTGTGTGGGCGAAGGCTTTGTTACTAAATACTTCCCAGAGCCTACAAAAATTGATGAGGGCGTTTACATGGGTTACGGAGACTTTGGACCAGACCCAGACAGCGGTCTGGTTGGGTATGACATCAATTCAACTAGAGGTATTATGAAAGACGCCACTGTGTCCGTAAACCTAAAGCCTGGTCCTACTCTCGGCACGGTCAGCGTATCTAAAACGCTAAACACGATTAACCTTGAGAAGCTTTTCCCCGATGACGTTTCTGGGGAAAAATATGATGCCACGTCCGGTATATCGCTTGGGCAGTTTACTTGGCCCGTTAACCCGACCGAAGATTGGGTGCCGCCGCATTGGAGCATTACCTCGGTCGCGCTGGCTTAACCCACCACCCCCCCCTGCCCCTTCCAATTGGGGCAAGATTAAGACCCGATGAGCTGCAACACCGTCACCTTTAAGCGCGGCACGTCCTTTGGGGCGGCTGTTGTCTATACACCTGAAGCGGGCGGCCTTGCCAACCTGATCGGCGTGACCGTGACCTCGACCATCATCGACGCGGACCGCAACGAGTTTCAGCTAGTGACCGTGGTGGCCGGCAATGGCCTGTCCTTCACGGCTGAGTACGACGGCGACACTGGGGACTGGGCGATTGGCACGGCCCGCTGGGACATCAAGTTTACGAACAACGACTCCATCTTTTACTCCGACACGATGCGCATCGACGTCATCGGTCAGGTAACCACCGTCTAATTTCATGGCCCTTACGATTACCATCCCTGGAGCGGTTGAAGCGACCATCGGGGCAACGGCCCCTGCTATCTTGACGGTCGGCGTCGGCGTTCCAGGTGCTACGGGTGCGACGGGTGCGACTGGGGCTCAAGGCCCGCAGGGTGATCCCGGAGAGGGCGTACCTGTCGGCGGCAGCGCTGGGCAGGTGCTGGCGAAGATTGACGGGACCAATTACAATACCGAGTGGGTCAATGTCGAGGGCGACTACGTCCCGCTGGCTGGTGGCACGATGTCGGGAACGCTTAACGTCCCCACGATTGGCAACATCCTAAACACTAACCTGGTCATCGACGCGTATAACGACGACGGCGCCGGTACTCACAACTACTTTACCTTTAATCCTTATGGTGGTGGCCTTGAGCTGCCGACTAGTTCGGCTGGCATCACCTTCGGGGACGCAACGGTGCAGACCACGGCGGCAGTCACCCCTGACCTTACGCCTTACCGCGAGCTGACGGACTACGACTTTACGAACGTTGCCGACACAAAGTTAATTGGGTTTGGCATGACGCTGACGCCGGATGAATCGGTTACTTCGACTTACAATTCCTTTCTTACTGCTGACTGGCTTCAACTACAACTGGACGAAAGCAACGGAGGAACGTTAGACGGCGGCCAAAACGTCAGTTACTTCGGCAATAGCGGCGCGTTTTTAAAGTCTCGGACTTGGACAGACGGAACGGCGAGCGCAGGCACTGGAGTCTTGCTCGACACAACGCAACTCAGATTCCGAAACTACGCAGGCTCTACCTCTGGATTTACTATATACGGCAATACTTCAATTACCTTCCCGGATACCAGCGTCCAGACCATCGCCTTCCCCGGCTTCAACAACACGGCGCTAACGGGTTCGCCTACCGCCCCGACCCCGGCGACCTCTGATAATGATACCTCCATCGCTACCACGGCCTACGTCAAGGCCCAGGCGTTCGGCGACCGCTACCTGACTAGCTCGACGACGAGCAACACCATCGGCAACGGCAACAAGACCTTCACGATCGGCACTGGCCTCTCGTACACGCCGACCCAGAACATTACGATTTCTTACGACGCGTCGAACCATATGCACGGCGAAGTGCTGACATACAGCACAAGCACGGGCGTGCTGACGGTGGACATCAATCACCACACCGGCTCGGGAACGTACGCGTCGTGGGTGGTTAACGTGGGCGGCGTCACTCCTGCGACCTCCGTAGCCTGGGGCGACATCACCGGGACGCTCAGCTCGCAGACCGACCTACAGAACGCGCTGGATTTAAAGGCCAACCTCGCCAGCCCGACCTTTACCGGAACGCCCTCCCTGCCGACTGGCACGACGGGCGTCACGCAGAGCATCAACGACAACTCGACTAAACTGGTCACCACGGCTGGCCTGCGGGATATGCTTTCGGACTGCACTTGGAGCGTGCCACCCATCTCGACGACGACAACTGGGACAAGCGGAACAGGTTCGTCGTATGTCAATATTCCACCCGATACAGGACAACTTGTTGGCCCCAATGTAAATATTGCCGGATACTCTCAAAAGGGAATGCAGATGTTTGCCCGCAGTAATTCCACTTACGGATTTAATTACACTAAGGAGATGCGCATCGCCTGTAAGATGGCTATAAATTGGACAAGCTCTTTCACTGGCATCACTTACACGCTCATTCAGCGTTTAGGTAATACTGGCAATGGTGCTTTGGGTGTCGTTGGTTTTGGCATTACAATCAACATGGCGACCAAAGTATTAAGCATCGTTGCCCACAACGGCACAACCTTAACCACCAAGACAACCTCGTGGGTGGCCCCGACTTCGGGCATCGCATCGATTGACTTCATGGTAAAGTCAGACGGCACAGGAACAGTATCGGCTTACGCTGATGGGGTGTTCATCGACAGCACGACTGGGATGTCTACTACTACAACCTCCGCTAACCCTTCAATGTTTGCCACCGTAGAAATCAACTCCGTCGGAACCTCTTCAACGGCTAACGCTACCGGCTACATCGCCAACCTCCGCACCTTTGTCGCCCACGGCTAACCCATGACCATCACTTACCGCATCACCTCGTCGCTTATAATCGGCGACTACGCTCAACTTCTGGCCACCATCTTCCCGTCATGGAACGGTGAACCTGTCACCGCCAGTGAGTCGGAAATCACCGTCACCTTCGCCACCCCGCAGACGCCCGTCGACCTCGGCCCCCTCGTCAAAGTCGAACTCATCCCGAACCCATGATCACCCTGCTCCTGATTGCCGTCGCCTTCGCTGGTGGTTTCTACGCTGGTTACAAGAACGCCAAGTCCGCTAAGGTCGAGAAGGCCGTGGACATCCTCAAGGCCCTCAAGGGCAAGTAAGGTATGCGCTCACTCCTGGTCATCGCTCTCCTGATGGCCGGGTGCAGCACATCACTAGACCCGCTGCCGAAACAGCCGGACGCCCCGACCAAGGAGTCAGTCGTCACGACCCTAGGCAAAGACCTCGACAAGACGGATCACCGCGTCGGCGCCGCCTTGGTGGCCATCGAGCGTAACGCATCCTCCCCGCTCGTCGTCGTCGCTGAGTCCCGCCTAGCCCAGTCCTATCTGCCTGCCCCGCCCGAGGCCGATGTCGCCTTT